>Ga0335085_10012234_pt1 | contig 12656 bp, 12 predicted proteins | sample Lox_Sample_45_FD_206712 | JGI IMG/M metagenome (GOLD analysis project Ga0335085, IMG submission 206712) | Soil microbial communities from Loxahatchee National Wildlife Refuge, Florida, United States - Lox_Sample_4.5 | ecosystem: Environmental > Terrestrial > Soil > Wetlands | place: USA...
CGCCAGACGACGCCGATAATGTTCCGCGCCCTGCTTGTGCGTCTGCCAGTGCATGCCGGTAGTTCGTTCGTCGTAGACCTGCAGCCGGTACATGCCGCAGTTGCGCTTCCCCGAGTCCGGGTTGCGCGAGAAGACCATCGGCAGGGTGATGAACGGCCCGCCATCCCCGGGCCAGCAGGTGAGAACGGGGTAGTCGTAAAGCGAAAATTTTTCGGTGTTGACGATCTCCTGGCAGGGCCCCTTCGAGACGATTTTCGGAAAGAACGCGCCGATCTCCGCCAGCTTCGGCAGCATTTTGATTTTGTTGAGCAGGCCTTCGGGCATGCGCATTTCGAGGTATTCGACAATTCGTGCGGCGACCGCATCGACGGACTCCACTTCAAGCGCGATCTCCATGCGGCGCATGCTGGCGAAGCTGTTGATCAGCACCGGAATTTTCGAGCCCTTCGGATTTTCGAAAAGGAAAGCCGGGCCGCTGTTTTTGACGGATCGGTCGGCGAACTCGGTGATTTCAAGCTTCGGGTCGACTTCGAACGAGATGCGCTTCAACTCGTTGTTTTTTTCCAGAGCACGGATAAAGCCGCGCAGGTCGTCGTAGGCCATGGGTTGAATTATGCGTCGATCTATTATCATTGCAAGTTCACATGGCCAATCGGATCGCATTTGTAACCGGCGCCAGCCGGGGCATCGGACGCGCGTGCGCGCTGGCTCTGGCCGAAGAGGGCGAAAAGGTCGTGGTGGCAGCGCGCCAGATTGACAGGCTCGATGCGGTCGCCGCCGAAATCCGCGCCGCCGGACGCGAAGCATTCGTCATGCCCATCGATCTGGCTTCGCCCGATTCGATCAAAGAAGCTTTCGCGAAGGCCGCCAAAGAGTTCGGGCGCATCGACATTCTCGTGAACAACGCCGCTCTTACACGCGACGGCCTGGCGATGCGGATGAAGCGCGACGACTGGGAGGCGGTGATTCAGACGAATCTCTCAGGGGCTTTTTTCTCGATTCAGCAGGTGCTGCCGGGAATGGTGCGGGAGCGATGGGGCAGGATCATCAACATTACGTCGGTGGTCGGCGAATCGGGCAATCCCGGACAGGCGAATTATGTGGCATCGAAGGCCGGCCTCATCGGGCTGACTAAATCGCTCGCGCAGGAACTGGCCTCGCGCAACATCACCGTGAACGCGGTTGCGCCGGGATTCATTGAGACCGACATGACCGCGTCGCTGAGCGATGAGCTGAAGGCGAGGATCACGGAATCGGTGCCGCTGAAACGGATCGGGAAGCCCGAAGAGATTGCGGCGGCGGTGAGATATCTGGCGAGCGACGATGCCGCTTATGTCACCGGGCACGTGCTGGACGTGAACGGCGGCATGTTCATGCGATAAGACGCCGCGCGAAGTCCGGGCAGGCACAAAAGCCTGAAACCACTAAACTGTAGACATGCGTTTTTTCGCAGGCCTGCTGTTCTGCGCCGTTTCCCTTACGGCTGCAGACAAAGTATTTCCCTACCCGTACGTCCAGGAAGATCTGCCGAACGGCCTGCGGCTGGTCACGATTCCGACCGACTATCCGAACATTGTGTCGCTGTTCATCGTGGTGGGTGCGGGATCGCGTAATGAAGTGGAACCGGGCAAGAGTGGTTTCGCGCATCTGTTCGAGCATCTGATGTTTCGGGGCACACCGGAATTCCCGCCGGAAAAATACGAAGAGGAGATACAGAAAGCAGGCGCGGCGCAGAATGCTTTTACCAGCAGCGATCTGACTGCCTTTCATACGACGTTTTCAAAAGAGGACCTGCCGCGCATCCTGTCGATGGAAGCGGATCGCTTCCAGCACCTTTCCGTGCCGCCCGCGACGTTCAAAACCGAAACGCTGGCGGTGCTTGGTGAATACAACAAGAACAGCGCCGATCCGACCGAGAAGCTTTATGAGACGCTGCGGGCCACCGCTTTCCATGTGCACCCTTACCAGCACACAACCATGGGGTTTCTCAAAGACATCGAGGCGTTTCCTGGCGAATACGACTACAGCCAGCAGTTCTTCAAACGCTATTACCGGCCTGAATACACGACGATCATCGTGGTCGGAGATGTCGACGCAAAGCGCGTACGTTCTCTGGTAGATGAGCGCTGGGCCACGTGGAAGCGCGGCGATTTTAAGCCGATTATTCCGGCGGAGCCCGCGCAGGAAGCGCCACGCACCGCCCATGTGGACTGGCCGAGTGAGACGCTGCCCTGGATTGCGGTCGCTTACCGAGGACCGGCTTATTCCGATTCGAATGAAGACACTGCCGCGCTCGATGCCATCGCGCGCCTCGGGTTTGGCGAAACGTCGGTGCTCTATCAGAAGCTGGTGATTGACGAACAGAAGCTGGATGCGATGAATGCAGGTCCGCCCACCAACGTCGATCCGGAGCTGTTCGGGGTGCTGGCGCGTTTGAAGAATGCGGCGGATTTGCCCGCTGTTCAGCAGCAGATCATCGCGACGGCTCAGGGGTTCGCGTCGACGCCTGTGGACGCGAAAAAGCTCGAGGACCTGAAAAAGCACCTGCGATATGAGTTTGCGCTCCAGCTGAATAACAGCGAGTCGATAGCCGCCACAGTGGCTGAATATGTGGCGCTGCGCCGCACTCCGGCGACTATCGACCGCTATTACGACGAGTACGCGAAGCTGACTCCGGCCGATATTCAGGCGGCGGCGAAAAAATACCTGATCGAAAAGAATCGCACCGTCGTTACGCTCACCACGAAAGCGGGCGCGAAATGAGGCGAGCCCGTTTTTTGATCGCCCACAAAGCCCGCCCCGGTGGCGGACTGTGCGCGGCCCTGTTGCTGGCCGTCTGCGCTGCGAGTGCGCCGGCCGAAATTCGCTCGGTCATGCTGCCGGGGAAATCGCCGCTGGTGACGCTGCGTTTCGTGTTCACAACGGGTGCCGCATCGGACCCCGCGAACAAGCCTGGCGTCGCCAATCTCACCGCTGAAATGCTGGGTGACAGCGGCACGAAGGATCTGACGTACAAGCAGATCGTGGATGCCATGTATCCGATGGCAACTTCGGTTCGGGTTTACTCGGACAAGGAGATGACCACCTTCGTCGGGGAAACGCATCGCGACAATCTGGAAAAGTTCTACGGACTCATGCGCGACATGATTCTGCATCCTGGCTGGCGGCAGGACGACTTCACGCGTGTCCGCGACGATACGGTGAACGCACTGCGCGTGAGCCTGCGCGGCAACAACGACGAAGAGCTTGGCAAGGAAGTTCTCTACAACGTGATTTACAAAGGCGAGCCTTACGGCCATGAGGATCTCGGCACGGCGTCCTGGCTGCAGAAGGCCACCATCGCCGAGCTGCAGGATTTTTACAGCCGGCATTACACGCAGGCGAATCTGATTATCGGGATCGCCGGCGGGTATCCGGCGGAATTCGCGGCGCGGGTGAAGCGCGACTTCAGCGCGCTGCCGGCTGGCACGGCGGATCGTTTCGACGACCTGGCGCCGCCAGGCCGTATGGCGCGCAATCATGCAACGCTGGTGCAGAAGGACACACGGTCGGTTGCATGGTCGCTTGGATTTCCGATTGATGTGAAGCGCGGCGATCCGGATTTTGTGGCGCTGCTCGTGATGCAGACCTGGCTGGGCCAGCATCGCGAAAGCGGCGGAAGGCTCTACAATCGCATGCGCGAACTGCGCGGTCTCAATTACGGCGATTACGCTTACATCGAATATTTTCCGCGCGGCATGTTCCGGATGGAACCGGAGCCGAACCTTGCGCGCCACCAGCAGATTTTCCAGATCTGGATCCGCCCCATTGAGCCGCCCAACGCGCCATTCGGGCTGCGCCTCGCGATGTATGAGCTGGATCGAATGATGAAGAACGGCATTCCTGCGGCTGAGTTCGAAAAGACCCGTTCGTTTCTGTCGAAGTACATAGACGTGCTGACGAGAACGAAATCGACGGAACTGGGCTATGCGATCGACAGCCTCTATTACGGCATTCCGAACTACAACGGATACGTGAAAACCGGTCTGGCGAAACTAACGTCGGCCGAGGTGAACGCCGCGATCAAACGGCATCTGCGCGCGGATAACCTGGAGATTGTCGGGATCGCCAAAGACACCGACGCACTGCGCACCGCCTTAACCGGCAGTGACGCAACGCCGATGCATTACAACTCGCCGAAAGAGCAGAACGTGCTGGATGAGGACAAGATTGTCGAGCGTTTCCCGCTGGGTCTGCGAAAAGAGGATGTGACAGTGGTGCCCGTCGGCACGGTTTTTGAGAATTAGGGCACAGAGTCAGGGAGCAAGGTCCAGCCGCAGAATCTGCACCGGACTCAGCTGCGTGTTCGGCCTGATTCTGCCGTTGACCAGTTTGTCCGCCTGCGTGTTCGCGATGTAGTAAAACGCGCCGTCTGCGAGCGCGCCCGTGCTGATGCCATCGAAGGCGGGATTGCGGCGTTCGAGAACATCGAAACCGGCGATTTCCTGAAAGTCCGGCGAGAGTTTAAAGCGCACGACGCGGGGCGTCATAATGCCGTTCTGGATCGCGATCAGGCTGCCTTTGAAATACACAAGACCGTCGATCGTGCCGAGACACAAACCCGCCGGATGTTTCATCGCGTGGGACATTCCGGAAGCAAGATCGACAACCGTGATGCCGTTGGGGAAGCCGGCGACGTAGAGCGTTTTATCGTCATCGGAAATGGCGATGCCGTTCGCGGCCTGCACTTTGAGATTTGCATCGAAAATCTCCAGCCGCTGCGTGGCGGCGCTCACCCAATAAACGGAGCCTGCCTGCGTATCCGTTACGAAGACGTCGCCCTTCGAACTGACCGCGATGTCGTTGAAGTAGTGATGCTCGGAGCCGCGGGTAAGTGTGAACTTGCGCAGCAGAGTGCCGGACGGCGTCTCATAGTGAAAGAGACCGGCTTCGCCCGGTGAGTTGCTGGCCACCCAGATCGAACGATCGCGCGTATCCGCCTTGATTCCGAGCACCTCAAAGAGTCCGTCCTGCCCGTTTTTCACCAGCGGATTGCAATCGCCTGCGGCGGTGCACTCCATGACATTGTGGCCCCAGGTGCTGCCAATGAAAAAGCGCTTCCGCCTCGGCTCCCAGGCAATGCCTTCGGGAAAAAGATCGGGCTTGTCGATCGTGAATGCGGCGCGGCTATTGGCAACGGCGGGGGTGCTGTCGCGAACCTGACGCAGCAGCAGATTGTATTCGTTTGTGCCGTGCAGTCGGCGGAACGTTTCGTCATTGAACGGATCGAGGCCGACGTTGAGGTCGATCGCCTGGCGCAGATTATCGAGCGCCTGACGCCATTGCCCCCCGCTGGCCCACGTGCGCGCCAGGGCAAACTGAACCGTGCATTTGTCGCCCGCCGTTTCGAGCAGGCTCTTCACCCGTTCCACTTCTGCCTGAAACGCCTTCGAATCGCCCGGGGAGAGCGTCTCCGAAGGCGGTATCTGGGCCTTCAGAGCGAATGCGGCGGTCAACAGAAAACATATTGTTGCTGGACAACGCACGCTGTCAGGATAGCGCTGCCGCAGGTATGTTAGCGTCAGCATTGATGCATCAATGGACGGCGGGCGCTCTGGCCAAACGCCTTGGATTATTGCTGCGCGGGGACCCAGGCATTCCTTTGTCCGGCGCCGCGACGATCGAGGATGCAGGGCCGGATCAGATCGCATTCGCCGGTGGACCGAAGTATTTCGACGCAGCGGCGCGTTCGCGCGCAGGGTGCATCGTTGCGCTGCCGGAATACAAAGGCGCGGACAGCCAGACGGTTATCGAATCGCCCCGGCCGAGGGCGCATTTCGCAGAGGCGCTCACGCTGCTTTATCCGCCGCGAGCAATCCGGCCGGGAATACATTCGTCCGCTCAAATCGATGAAGGCGCGGCCATCGATCCGAGCGCGGAGATCGGGCCGTTCGTAACGATCGGGAGCGGGGTGCGCATCGGGGCGCGCGTGCGGGTGGACGCGGGTTGCTCGATCGGAGCAAAGGCGGAAATCGGCGAGGACTCGGTGCTACATGCGCGCGTCACGCTGTATGAACGGGTGACGATCGGCGCGCGGTGTGTGCTGCATTCGGGTGCAGTGATCGGTGCGGATGGTTTCGGATTCGAGATGGCGGGAGCGGCATATCAAAAGGTTCCGCAGGTAGGCATAGTCGGGATCGGCGATGACGTCGAGATCGGCGCCAATACGTGCATCGATCGCGCGACGCTGGGCGTGACGGAAATCGGCGACGGCGTCAAGCTGGACAATATGGTTCACATCGCGCACAATTGCAAAATCGGAAAACATGTGGTGATCGCGGCCCAGACCGGCCTCGCAGGCGGCGTGACGATCGGCGATTATGCCGTTGTCGGAGGCCAGGTGGGCGTGGGCGATAAGGCGCGCATCGAAGCGAAGGTGGTGATTGGATCGGGTGCAGGAATTCTCACGTCGAAGATTGTGCGCGCGGGAGAGCCGGTGTGGGGAACGCCGGCGCGTCCGCTGCGCCAGTATCTGGAGCAACTGGCGGTGCTGGCCAGATTGGCGAAAAAAAAATGAAGGGAGTGTCCAGATTGAGAAGGCAGATTCCGGGGTTCGTAAGCGTCGCGGCGATGGCGGCGACGGTGCTGCCGCTGATTGCGCAGTTTCCGGCCGACAGCACGCTGCCGCGTGAGAAGCGGACAAAGAGGCAGATTGCGAAATTCGCGGCGGGTCCGACGCCGCGAACAAGAGAAGGCACTGTGGACCTGAACGGCGTCTGGGGCTATGCCGGATACACGTCCGATATTGCGAAGGATTACGACGTAGGCGCCGTGCCGATGACTCCACTGGCCGAGAAGCTGTTTAAAGAGCGCCAGGCAAACCAGGGCATTTACGATCCGGAAGCACGCTGCCTGCCCACCGGCGTGCCGCGGCGCGATCCCTACCCGTCAAAAATTATCCAGCAGCCGAATCTGGTCGTCATTCTGTTCGAGGGCAGCATGCACAGCTACCGCCAGATTTTTCTCGACCGCAAAACGCATCCCACCGATCCGCAGCCGACGTGGTTTGGCGATTCCATCGGCCACTGGGAGGGGGACGAACTGGTGGTGGACACTGCCGGGTTCAACGGCAAAACGTGGCTGGATCTCGCCGGACACCCGGCTTCGGAGCAGTTGCACGTGGTCGAGCGTTACTCGAGACCCCAGTTCGGCCAGCTGAAGCTGGACATCACGATTGAAGATCCGGTGATGTACACGAAGCCGTGGAAAGTAACGGAGCTGATGCCGCTGATGGTGGGGGAAGACCTGATCGAGTACGTGTGCGCGGAAAATGAGCGCGACGTACCGCACCTGGTGCCGAAAGGGGAGAATCCGGCTCCGCGGTAAACAATCGCCAGCTGCAATCGCGTGCGTTTCAGTTTACCCGCGCGCATTGCACGAGCATTTCCAGCGACACCACTTCCAGCGCGCGTTCGTGCGTGGCCTCAAGCCGCACGGGAGCGATGATGCCGGCTTCGAACGATTTCTTCCAGGGCTCGACGCAGACGCACCATCCATCGCCGGGCTTCAGCCCCGGAAATCCGAATTCGGGGCGAGGCGTAATCAGGTCGTTGCCGATCGATTTCTGGTGACGCAGGAATTCTTCGTTGACCAGCACGCAAACCACGTGACGGCCGAGGTCGTCCAGGCCGCTGTTGCATTTGCCGTCACGATAAAAGCCGGTCAACGGATCGGTGCAGCACGTCTGCAGAACACCGCCCAAAACATTCTTCACCATGGAAACCAGATTACAAAACGGCCGAGGTCCGTTCGCCCGGCCGCGAAGACGCAGAATTTGGTCTCTACCAGCGTTTCTCGCCCGGAAATACCAGGTCGAAGGTATTCTGCCGCGCCAATCGGGCCGCTACGCTCGGACGTATAGGGAGTACACGCGGCGCAAGCCGCGTTTCTGCCGCAGAAAGAACGAGCGCAACTGGCGCCGCACGCACTGTTCTTTGTCCGGTGACTTCCGGGGCAGCAGGCCAGGGACGCTTATGGGCCGGATGTGGAAAGCACTCCAGCAGTTCGTCACCGGCAGAGCAGGCGAACCCTCGCCCGCCACGCCGGTAGTCGCGCTGGTGCGTGATGGCCAGGATCGCGACGTACTGGAACTGATCGGCATCCGCGATCATCTCGACCTCCACTTCACCGAATCCTGCGATGAAGCGTGGAATGCGGCGAACCGGTTCAAATCGCCCGTCGTGCTGTGCGAGCGCAATGTGGCGGGGATCGAATGGCGCGATGCTGTGCGTATGCTGGCGTCGGCGGACCCACGGCCGTGCGTCATTCTGACGTCGCCGACAACCGATGAATTCCTGTGGAAGGAAATCGTCACGCGCGGCGGCTATGATGTGCTGGCCAGTCCGCTTCGCGATACGGATACGGCGCGTTCCATCCGACTCGCGGTGTCCTACTGGAAGAGCACATCGCGGGGAAATGGACGACGGCCAGGGCGGAGAGTCTGAGGCGACGAAGGCAAGCGCGTGCGCGCAGCCGTTACGAAATAATTCCCTTGCGCACTGCGTAGAGCACCAAATCGGCGAAATTGCGGAGGTTGAGTTTCTCCTGCAGGTTTCGCCGGTGCGTTTCCACCGTATATGGGCTCAGGTTCCAGAGCGCCGCAATTTCTTTGTTCGATTTTCCCTGCACCAAAAGATGGAGAATCTCGCGTTCACGGGCCGTCAGGAGTTCGTAGCTGTCGGCAAATCCGCGGGTGCGGATTTCACGCACATAATCTTCCGCCAACATGCGGCTGATCTCGGGGCTGAAGAATGTCTTTCCGCCGGATACAGTGCGAATGGCGTCAATGAGGTCGCCTTCCGCCGAGTCCTTCAGCAGGTATCCGCGGGCGCCGGCGCGCAGCGCGCGCAGAACATAGGCTTCATCGGCGTGCATGCTCAGGATCAGCATAGCGGCGTCAGGAAGCATTTCGTGAATGCGCTGTGCCGCCTCGACGCCGTTGAGCTTCGGCATGGCGATGTCGAGAACGGCGACATCGGGCGCGGTCGTCTGCGCCTGCTCAACAGCTTCAATCCCGTCGGAAGCCTCCGCCACCACGGCGAAGCCCGGCTGCGTTTCGAGCAGCAGACGCAGCCCGCGGCGCATCACCACATGATCATCGGCCAACAGGATTCGGATCGGCTTCACGCTCATTTACGTTCTCAACGGACCGTGCGAGCGGCAGTTGAACCGTCAGGATAGCCCCCCTGCCGACTTCTGAATGAACTTCAAACGTACCGCCCAGACGTGTCACGCGCTCTTCCATCCCCAGCAGACCCAGTCCTCTCACCTGGTGGGTGTTGAATCCGATGCCGTCATCCTGAATCCGGAGGAGCAGTGTGTCGTCCTTGCGATGCACGCGGATGCGGACGGTGGTGGCGTGGGAATGCCGCTCGCAGTTATGCAGCGCTTCCTGAACCACGCGGTAGAGACAGGTTTTGTACTGGTCCGGAAGGTCTTCGGCGGTCAGCTCGGTGGCAACGCTGACATCGATCGCAGTCCGTTTGGACATCTCGCGCGCCTGCCAGCGCAGGGCGGGAATGAGACCGAGATCGTCCAGCATGGACGGACGCAGGAGCAGCGCCATGTTGCGCACGACGCGCACGGTGCCTTCGACCAGACCTTTGATTGTTTCCACGTTACCCCGCGACGCGGTGGGCGACTGCGATTCGAGGCGAATGGAGAGGTTCTTCAGTTCCACCAGCACCGCCGACAGCGCCTGGCCGACTTCGTCGTGCAGTTCGATGGAGAGCGAACGGCGTTCCGCCTCCTGCGCCTGCAGAAGCTTATCGGAGAGATCGGTCAGCTGCCGGCGGGCTTCGGCGGTTTCCTCATAACGCAGCTCCGCGTCCCGTTCGATGCGCAGAATGTGGCGCGTGCTGAATATCGCGAGACCCAGCCCGATCGCCAGCGCAACCAGCAGGGTCAGGGCGAGGCGCGTCTGGAACTCCACGAGCAATTCCGCGACGCGCTGATTGCCGGCGTTCATCTGCTGCTCGTTGAGATCGGCGATGCGGGCGGCGACTTCGAGCATCGCGGCACGGCGGGGGAAAACATCGTCGCGCAGAAAAATATAGCCGCGGGTCCGGCGCTCTTCGGCGTTCCAGTGCATGACGGGACGAAGGACATCCCAGTAGCGCGCCAGTTCGATCGCCAGCGCGGAGTAAGCGGGGCGCTCCTCACCCGTAATCTGGCGGCCATACTCATCCAGGGCGTCCTGCATTCGTCCCCGCACATCTTCGAGGCTGGAGCGGAAGGCATCCGCGCGTGCGGGCTCGGGTTCAAGCAGGTAGTCGCGCACCCACGTACCAGAGAGGTAGAGGTCGGAACGCACTTCATTGAGTGTGTGATTGCGAAAGAGAAACTGCTGGCGAATGGCGCTGTCTTCCTGGCGCACCTGTCGAAGAACGAGCAGGGCGTCGCCGCCGGTGACGGCCATCAGGAGCAGCATGCTCCCGAACCCCGCGATCAGGGCCGTGCGGGCGTTCCAGAAACGGCGATCCTTTCCGCTGGGTCGCATACGAAGCCATCTTTAGACTACAGCGCAAACCATTGCAAATGAACAGGGCAGCCGCCCGCTACCTGAATTTCGGGGCGTAAATACCAAGTGTCCGGTATAGAACGATTGCCCTCAAAGCGGCAGGATTGGAAGGCGGGAGCCGTGCGACCGCTGCGCAGATCATGACTCCGATTCCGATCGATCTTTTTGAACAGCTGAAATGTCTGGACACGTGCAGCGCCTCGAACGCTATCGAGCAGTTCAACGTGCGAACGCGCAATGAAGGCTTTGTTTCGGGAGCGGTTCGATGTCGTTTCCCCCACCTTCCCCCGATGCTCGGCTATGCCGCCACGGCGCGGGTTCGCACCTCCTCGACGCCGGTGCGTGGACGCCCCTACTACGACCGCATGGATTTCTGGACGTTTCTCACTTCTGTCCCGGAGCCGCGCGTGCTCGTGCTTCAGGACGTCGACCCGAATCCAGGTCTCGGTGCGCTCGTGGGTGAAATTCACGCCACCATCGCACAGGCCCTGCGCTGCACGGGCTGCGTGACCAATGGAGCGGTCCGCGATCTGGCGCCTGTCGAGGCGCTGGGGTTTTCCATGTTTTCGCGGCGCCTTTCGGTGAGCCACGCATACGCGCACATCGTCGATTTCGGTAACCCGGTTGAAATCGGAGGATTGCCTTTTCAACCTGGAGATCTGGTCCACGGAGACCGAAACGGAGTGCATATCATTCCGCGCGAAGTGGCAGATGCAGTTCCGCAAGTGGCCCGAAAGCTTCAGCAGCGTGAAGACGAGCTGACCAGCTTCTGCCGCTCGGATGCTTTCTCATTGCAGGAACTGGCGAAGCGCATGCACATCGCGGCCAGCGAAATCATGCCTCCTTCGCCGGCAGTGAAACTATGAAGACTTTGATCTGGATCGTTCCCACGATAGTTCTTAGCGCCGCAATGAGTTCCTGCACCGGAAACAGCGTCAGCGCCAAGTCGGCGGCGCCGCAGGGGGCGTCCGATACGACCGTCCAGGTGGGCGTCGCTCCGGTGAAACTGATGCCAATGTCGCGCACACTGACGATTTCCTCCGAACTCGTCCCGTTTCAGGAGATCGACGTTTTCGCCAAGGAATCCGGCTACGTGAAGAAGCTTCTGGTGGATTACGGAAGCCGCGTTAAAGCAGGGCAGCTGATGGCGGAACTCGAGATCCCCGAACTCGAACAGCAGTTGCAGCAGGACGACGCGGTGATCAGGAGTGCCGGCGACCAGGTTACGCTGGCGGAACACCAGGTAAGCCGCTACGAATCGCAGCGCAAGGTGCTGCATCTTGCAGCAGACCGTCTGAGCACGGTGGCCAAAAATCAACCCGGTCTGGTGGCGCAGCAGGAAGTCGACGATGCCACCGGCAAAGACCTTGCGGCACAGGCGCAGGTGGAAGCAGCCCAGTCCAATCTTTCCGTCGCGCAGAGCCAGCTGATTCAGGCGAAAGCGAAGCGCCAACGCGATCAGGTTCTCTACGATTATTCGAAAATCACCGCGCCCTTTGCCGGCACAGTTACACAGCGCTATGCGAACTACGGCACGCTGATGCAGGCGGGCACCAGCTCCAGCACGAATGTTCTGCCCCTGGTGCGGCTTTCCGAGGACGACAGATTCCGCCTCGTGATTCCCGTACCGGAGTCGTATGTCCGCTACATAAAGGTCGGCGACCCTGTGCAGGTCAGCGTACCCGCGCTGGGGACAACGTACAAGGGAACGGTCGCCCGGTTCTCGGTCGATGTCAAAGAAGACACACGCACGATGCACACGGAAGTCGATATCTACAACACCGATCACAAGCTTCTGCAGGGACTCTACGCCGAAGCCACGCTTTCGCTCGATCGAAAAGAAAGCGCGCTCGCGGTGCCGGTACAGGGGCTCAATCAGAATGGCGATCAGGCGTCGGTAGACGTTGTGACTCCCGACGGAACCGTTCAGATCCGCAAGGTGACGCTCGGCATTCAGACGCCAAAGGACGCGGAAGTTCTGACCGGCGTAAAGGAAGGCGAGCGGGTGGTTGTCAGCGATCGCAGCAGTCTGAAGGATGGGCAGAAAGTGCAGGTCAGAGAAGTTCCCCTGCTTGAAGCGCAGGAATAGCCGATGCCC
>Ga0335085_10012235_pt1 | contig 12656 bp, 12 predicted proteins | sample Lox_Sample_45_FD_206712 | JGI IMG/M metagenome (GOLD analysis project Ga0335085, IMG submission 206712) | Soil microbial communities from Loxahatchee National Wildlife Refuge, Florida, United States - Lox_Sample_4.5 | ecosystem: Environmental > Terrestrial > Soil > Wetlands | place: USA...
CAGGCGCAGCTCCATCACGTTGAGGATGTCGTCGAGCGACTCCATGCGCTCGGGGTCGATGCGGAACGGCGCGTGCTGCGGCGCGGCGGATACGAACGCGCCCACGCCCTGCCGCGTCACGACCAGTCCCTCGGCGCGCAGCGCCGCCACCGCTTCGCGCACCACGGTGCGCGAGACGCGCGCGGCGCGCGTCAGCTCCTGCTCGGTCGGCAGGCGCTCGCCGGGCGCGAGGCGTCCGCTCTTGATCTGCTCGGCGAGCTGCTCGAACAGGCCGCGCGACAGCTTGCGCGCCGCGGCCAAGGGTCGGATCCGCATCATGGACGGCGAGTCCTCGTGGATGGACGGAGAGTCCTTGACCACCATTCGTATAGTTGTATGATGACTGACGAATCTTACCAGAGGAGGCGCTCCATGTTGTTCCGTCATTTCGCCGCCGCCGCGGCGTGCGTGGTTCTGCTGCCCGCCGCGGCCGTATTTACTCCTGCGCTCGCTCAGGACAAGCAGGTGTGGAAGGCCGCCGACGTGCACCCGCTGGGCTACCCGACGATCGAGGCGATCGTGCGCATGGGCAAGAAGATCGAGGCGGAGACGAACGGCCGCATCTCGATCCAGATGTACCCGTCCATGCAGCTCGGCGGCGAGAAGGAAATGATCGAGCAGGCGCAGGTCGGCGCGCTGCAGATTTCGCGCGTCTCAGTCGGCGCCCTCGGCCCGGTGGTGGACGACCTGAACGTGTTCAACCTGCCGTTCATCTTCCGCGACGAGGCGCACATGCGGAAAGTGATCGACGGCCCGATCGGCGATGAGCTGCTCGGCAAGGTATCGGCTTCGAGCGCGCGCCTGATCGCGCTCGGCTGGATGGACGGCGGCACGCGCAACGTGTACTCGGCCAAGCCGGTCACCAAGCCCGCCGATCTCAAGGGCATGAAGGTGCGCATGATGGGCAACCCGCTGTTCGTCGAGACCATGAACGCGATGGGCGGCAACGGCGTGGCAATGGGCTACAACGAGCTCTATTCCGCCCTGCAGACCCACGTGGTGGACGGCGCGGAGAATAATCCGCCCTCGTACCTGACCGCCAACCATTACCAGGTGGTCAAGGTCTACAGCCTCACCGGGCACCTGATCATCCCGGAGATCTTCGTGTTCTCGAAGGTCACCTGGGACAAGCTCTCCCCCGCCGACCAGGCGATGCTGAAGAAGCATTCGCGCGAGGCGCAGCTCGAGCAGCGCAAGCTCTGGGACGAGTACACCGGCCAGGCCGAGGCCAAGCTGAAGGCCGCGGGCGTGCAGTTCGTCGCCGCCGACAAGAAGGCGTTCTACGCGGCGACCCAGCCGATCCGCGACAAGTACGGCGCCAAGTACGCGGCGCTGCTCAAGCGGATCCAGGACACCAAGTAAGGTAGTCGGGCGCAGAACACGGGCCGTTAAGCGGCCCGTTGTCTTGTGCACGCCTTTTTCATGAAATTCCTATGAGAGACGCCTACCGATCGGCCATGGAGTGGCTGTACATCACCTGCATCGTGCTGGCGGGCGTGGCGATGCTGGTGATCACGACCATCATTCCGTACGGCGTGTTCATGCGCTATGTCGTGAACTCGCCCTCCGCCTGGCCGGAACCCGCCGGCATCCTGATGATGATCCTGTTCTCGTTCGTCGGCGGCGCGGCGGCCTATCGCGCCAACGCGCACATCACGGTCGGCACGCTGCTCAACATGGTGAACGCGGTAAACCGCAAGCGCCTCGAGCGCTTCGGCGACATCGGCATGGGGATCATCGGCATCTTCATGGTCAAGTGGGGCGGCCAGCTGGTGCACACCCTGTGGCTGACCGGCAACACCATCGCCGAGTTTCCCTGGATGTCGGTGGGCGTGACCTATTCGCCGATCCCGGTCGCCGGCGTGATCACGCTGCTATTCTGCATCGAGCGCCTGTGGCTCGGGCTGCCGCCGCAGACCTCGTTCACGTTCCGCGACCAGCCGCAGACGGAATAGGATCATGGACGCGCTGATCCTGCTGTTCTCGTTCCTGATCCTGATGTTCCTCGGCATCCCGGTCGCCTACGCGATGGGCCTCGCCACGCTGGTGACCGCGCTGTGGATCGACCTGCCGCTCGAGGCCGTGATGCTGAAGATCTCAGACGGCATGGACGACTTCGCGCTGCTCACCATCCCGTTCTTCGTGCTCGCCGGCGCCATCATGTCCGAGGGCGGCGTGGCGCGCCGCCTGGTCGATCTCGCCAAGGTGTTCGTGGGCTTCATCCGCGGCGGTCTCGCGCTGGTGAACGTGCTCGCCTCGACGCTGTTCGGCTGCCTGTCCGGCTCGTCGGTCGCGGACACCGCGTCGGTCGGCTCGGTGATGATCCCGCAGATGGTGCGCAACGGCTACTCGAAGGTGTTCGCCACCAACGTCACGATCTGCGGCTCGGTGCAGGCGATCCTGGTGCCGCCGTCGCACAACTCGGTGATTTATTCGATCGCCACGGGTGGAACCGTGTCAATCGCGGCATTGTTCATGGCGGGCGTGTTTCCGGGCCTGCTGTTCGGCGTCTGCCTGATCGGCCTGATCCTGTGGAAGGCGCGCACCCAGGGCTTCCCCGCCGAGCGCGTCATCCCGCTGCGCGAAGCGCTCAGGATCGCCGCCGACGCCTTCTGGGGGCTGATCACCATCGTCATCATCCTCGGCGGCATCATGTCGGGCGCGTTCACCGCCATCGAGTCGGGCGCCGTGGCCTGCGTGTACGCGCTGTTCTGCACCATATTCATCTACAAGGAATACAGGTTGCGCGACCTGCCGAAGCTCGTCCACCGGGTCACCAAGACCGTGGCCATGGTGATGATGGTGATCGGCTTTGCCGCCGGCTTCGGCTACCTGATGGCGATCATGCAACTGCCGGCGAAGACCACGCAGCTGTTCCTGCACATGACGGAAAACAAGTACGTCATGCTGCTGCTCATCAACGTTCTGCTGCTGCTGCTCGGCACGTTCATGGACATGGCGCCGATGATCCTGATCTGCACGCCGATCATGCTGCCGGTGGTGAAGGCGCTCGGCGTCGACCCGGTGCACTTCGGCATGATCATGCTGCTCAACCTCGGCATCGGCCTCATCACGCCGCCGGTAGGGCCGACGCTGTTCGTAGGATGCGCGATAGGAAAGGTGACGATGGAGGAGGTATCGCGCGAGCTGTGGCCGTTCTACGGCGCCATGTGCGTCGCGCTCCTCATCATTACCTACGTGCCGGCGATTTCGCTCTGGCTTCCCCGGGTACTCGGGTACTAGTCCTGTAGCACAATGGCGGGCCAGATATGGCCCGCCTCCTGGTTTCGATCGCTGTCCTGCTGATCATCGCCCTCGCGGTGGCGATCGGGCTCGCCTATGCGCCCGATCGCCCTGTCGATTCGCTGGTCGCGCGCTGGGCGCCGCCGCCCTCGACCTTCATCGAGGTGAACGGGCAGCGCATCCACTACCGTGACGAAGGACCGCGCGAGGACCCTCTCCCCATCGTGCTCGTTCACGGTACCTCGGCAAGCCTGCATACCTGGGAGGGATGGGTCGCGGGGCTGAAAGGCGAGCGGCGGGTGATCCGTTTCGACCTGCCGGGGTTCGGCCTGACCGGGCCGAGCGCGAGCGGCGACTATCGCGCGGATGCCTACGCGCGCTTCGTGCTCGGCCTGCTCGATGCGCTGAAGGTCGAGCGCTTCGTCATCGCCGGGAATTCCCTCGGCGGCGAGGTCGCATGGCACACCGCGCTCGCTGCGCCGAAGCGCGTCGACCGGCTGATCCTCGTCGACTCGGCCGGTTACGCCGTGGCGCCGCGCTCGGCACCACTCGGCTTCAGGATCGCGCGCATCCCGGTACTCAACCGGCTCGCCGAGTTTCTGCTGCCGCGCTCGCTCGTCGAGGCAAGCGTACGCAAGGTGTACGGCGACCCTTCGCGAGTGACGCCCGAGCTAGTCGATCGCTACTATGAGCTCACGCTGCGCGAAGGAAACCGCCGCGCACTCGGCGAGCGCTTCCGCCAGATGGCGCCGGGCGCGGACGCCGCGCGCATCCGCGAGCTCGGGCTGCCGACGCTCATCCTCTGGGGCGGCCGCGACACGCTGATCCCGCCGGAGGCCGCGAGCCGCTTCCAGGCCGACATCCCCGCCAGCCAGCTGGTGATGTTCGACGACCTCGGCCACGTGCCGCACGAGGAGGATCCGGCGCGCACGCTGGCCGCGGCGCGCAAGTTCCTCGGCCTGCGATGAAGCTCAATCGCCGCGGCTTTCTGCAGATCGGCGTCGCGAGCGCGGCGTGGCCCGCGGCCGGGCATCTCTGGCCGCGCCACCTACCCGGGCGGCCGTGCCGGCTAGCTCGCGTCGCGGTAGCGCTGCTTCATCACCGTCAGCACCTGGTCGGCACTTTTCTTCCCCCAGTCCAGCTCCGAGAAGATCTCCACCTCGTGGAAGCCTGAGTAGCCGGCCGCCTCGACCCACGAGCGGATCTTCGGCAGGTCGATCACGCCGTCGCCCATCATGCCGCGGTCATTGAGCAGATCGCGCGTCGGCACCAGCCAGTCGCAGATCTGGTAGGCGAGGATGCGCTTGCCGGCGCGCTTGATCTGCGCCTCGAGCTTGGGGTCCCACCACACGTGGTAGACGTCGAGCGCCACGCCGACGCCTTCGCCGAGATAGTCGCACAGGTCGAGCGCCTGCTCGAGCGTGTTCACGCAGGCGAACTCGGCGGCCTGCATCGGGTGCTGCGGCTCGATCGCGAGCTGCACGCCGGCGTCGAGCGCTTCGGGCAGGATGGTCTCGATCGCGTCGCGCACGCGCGCGCGCGCCGAGGCCAGGTCCTTCGATTCGTTCTCCAAGCCCCCGACCACCAGCACCAGGCACTTCGCGCCGAGCACGTGCGCCTCGCCGATCGCGCGCCGGTTGTCCTCGAGCCAGCTCTTCGAGGTGAAGAAGCCGCCGCGGCACAGGCCGCTCACCGTCAGGCCGTGGGTGCGGATGAGGCGCGCGGTCTGCTCCAGGCCGAACTCCTTCACCTGGTCGCGCCAGGGCGTGATGCCGCGGATGCCGTGGCGCGCGCAGCCCTCGATGATCTGCGGCATCTTCCACTGCTTCTTTACCGTCGCGGTGTTGAGCGACAGCTTCTGCGGATCGGGTGCGGCCATGGCCTTGCCTGCGGGAATTACTTCAGGAACTCGGGCGAGACGATTTTCGGCAGAAAAAGCACGACGTCCGGCCACACTATCACGAGCGCGAGCACGGCGAGCATCGGCAGCAGCATGATGACAGTATCTTTCAATGCGTCGATCATGCGGATGCCGGCGACCGAGCAGGAGATCATCAGGCACAGGCCGTAGGGCGGCGTAACCAGGCCGAAGGCGAGAGAGACGATGCCGATCATGGCAAAGTGCACGGGGTGCATGTGCACCGCCTGCGCGAGCGGCTGCAGGATGGTGCCGACGATGATGATGGCGGGGATGGCGTCGAGGAAGCAGCCGACCACCAGGAACACGCCCGCGACGAAGAAGCCCGTCGCGTACAGGCCCATGTTCCAGGTCGATACCCCGGCGAGGATGGCCTTCGGAATCTGGTAGTACGCCAGCAGCCACCCGAACGCGCTCGCCGTGCCGACGCAGAACAAGGCCACCGCGGCGAGCCGCCCGGTATCGAGCAGCGCCTCGTAGAAGCCCTTGAAGTTCAGCTCGCGGTAGAAAAACGCGCACAGCACGATCGCGTAGATCACCGCGATGCCGGCCGACTCGGTCGCGGTGAACCAGCCCTTGCCGCCGATGATGATGATCGGCATGAACAGGGCCGGCAGCGATACGAACGCCGAGGACAGGAATTCCCTGAACGTGGCGCGCGGATACGTCGGGTAGCCGCGCAGCTTGGCGTAAGCGTGCACGGTCGCCATCTGCACGAAGCCGATCAGCAGGCCCGGAATGATGCCGGCGAGGAACAGTGCGCCGATCGACACGGTGAGCACCCCGCCCCACACGATCATGAGGATCGAGGGCGGGATGATCACCGCCAGCACCGCCGACACTGCGGTGATCGCCACCGAAAAGCTGAGGTCGTAGCCTTCCTTGGTCTGCGCGTCGATGAAGATCTTCGACTGGCTCGCCGCGTCGGCGGTCGAGGATCCCGAGATGCCGGCGAAGAAGATCGACAGCACCACGTTCACCTGCGCGAGGCCGCCGGGAAAATGGCCGACCAGCGCACGCGAGAAGCGCACCAGGCGGTCGGTGATGCCGCCGACGTTCATGAGGTTCGCCGCGAGCAGGAAGAACGGCACCGCGAGCAGGATGAACGAGTTGTACGCGTTGAAGGTCTCCTGCACCAGCTGCATCGAGTCGAGGCGCGGCTCGATGATGAGGATCGGCAGGCAGGCGAGGCCGAGGGAGAACGCCACCGGCACGCGCAGCAGCATGAGGGCGAAGAACAGCCCGAACAGCACCCAGGCAGCGCCGCCGGGCGAGAGGACCGCGCCGGTCACGACGGACGCACGCCGCTCATACCGCGCTGCCTCCGCTGGCGCCGGCGTCGGGCGCCTCGTGCATGCGCTGCGGCTTGCGTCCGGTAGCGAGCGTGCACAGGTTGTCCCACGTCTGCTCTCCGGTGAAGAGCAGCCACGACAGACCGGTGAGCGGCCAGGCGATGTGGATCAGCCACAGCGGCAGCTCGGCGAGCTCGGAGATGCGGTTCCAGGCGAAGCGGGTGAACTCGTAGCCGGCCCAGACGAATACCAGCGCGAAGACCAACACGGCGAGATTGCTGAGCAGGCTGAGCGCCGCCTGCGGGCGCGGCGCGAGCCGCGGCCAGACGTCGACCTCGAAGTGCCGGCCCTCGTGGATGCCGAGCATCGCGCCGATCATCACCATCCAGATGAAGAGGAAGCGCGCCATCTCCTCGGTCCAGATGTAGCTCGGGATGAGGTCGGTATAGCGCGAGAAGATCTGCAGCGAGACCGGGAAGATGAGGACGCCGACCGCGGCCGCGAGCAGAACTCGCAGCGCGGCGGCGTACCCGTCGACGATTTTTCTGAACAGCAACTACTTGATCGCGTTGATCTTGGCGAGGATCTGGTCCGCGCCGATCTCCTTGGCGTACTCGGCCATGATGGGATCGACGATCTTCTTCATCTGCGCCTTGTCGGAGAACGGGATGCGCTTCAGCTTGCCCTCCTTTTCCAGCGCGACCAGCTTCGCCTCGTCTTCGGAAGACTCGGCCTTGCGGCCGAACGCGCCCGCTTCCTTGCCTGCCCGCAGCACCGCGGCCTGCATGTTCTTGTCCAGCCCCTTGAAGGTCTTGCCGGAGAAGCAGATCGGCCGGATGGTGATCGCGTGCTGGGTGATGTTCAGGTTGGGGCCGACCTCGTAGAACTTCATCGACTCGACGCCCGCTGCCTCGTTCTCGCCCGCCTCGATCACGCCGTTCTGGATGGCGTTGTAGATCTCGTTATAGGCGATGACGGTGGGCGCCATGCCGATCGCGGAGAAGGTCTTGGACCAGATCGGCGCGCCCTGCACGCGGATCTTGAGGCCCTTCATCTCCTTCAGGTTGTGCACCGGCTTGTTGGCGAAGATGTTGCGCGTGCCGCCGCCGGCGTAGCCGATCAGCAGCACGTCGGCCTTCTGGTAGATCTCGTCGGCGATCGGCTTGAGCAGATCCCGGTCCAGCACCTTGTTCCAATGCGGGATGTCGCGGAACACGAACGGCGCGTCGATGAACGGCGCCGCCTTCGAGAACGTCGACATGTGCGCCGGCGAGACGATGCCGTAGTCGACCGCCTTGCCCTGCGCCATGTACTCGAAGTACTGCTTCTCCAGGCCTAGCTCGCTGTTCTTGTGCAGCACGAACTCGACCTTCTTGCCCGAATACTTGGCCACCAGCTCCTGGAAGCGGACCAGGGTGCGGGTGAACACGTGCTCGTCGTTGAACTGCACCGCGCCGTGCCAGGTCTGCGCTCCTGCATTTGCCGAAAAAAAGATTCCCGCTAAGGCGAAAAGAAACCCTCTCACGTTCCCCTCCTCGTCTCTTTGATGGTGATGCGCCACAGCGTGCGCGGGTCGTTCGGATCGACCAGCGTCGCCGAGTGCAGCAGCGAAGCATTGTCCCAGATAACGACGTCGCCGACGCCGTATTTCAGGCGCACCTGGTACTCGGGCCGGGTCGCGTGCACCCGCAGCTCCTCGAGCAGCTCGCGCGCCTCTTTGTCGGACAAGCCCTCGATGCCGAACGACGATCCGCTCACCGCATAGAGCGCGGTGCGGCCGGTCACCGGGTGCTTGCGGGCGATTTTGTGCTTTACCCAGGTCACTTTGTTCTTCTGTTCCTCGGTCAGCACGGACGCCACGGTGCGCGAAGCGTCGTCGAGATCGTTGCGATTGCCGTAATGGTGCAACGCAACCATGCCGTCGATCGTTGTCTTCATTTGAGATGACAAGTCGTCGTAGGCGGCGTACTGGTCGGCGAACAGCGTGTCGCCTCCCGCCTTGGGCACCTGGATCGAGTACAGCGTCGTCGCGCGAGCGGGAATCTCGAGATACGAATAGTCGGTGTGGAAGTAGGTTCCGGCATCGGCGAGGCCGGTCGGCTTGCCGTCCTTCACCACGTTCGAGAGGATCAGGATGTTCGGATCCTCGGGATGGTGGAACTGGTCGATGACATGTGGCTCGGGCGGCCCGAAGCGCTTCGCGTAGGAAAGAAACTGCCTTGCGCTGAGCTTCTGCTTTCTCGCGACCAGCAGCTGATTGTCGAAAAAAGATTTTTCGAAAGATTCAAAGTCGAAGGCGCCGGAGAGATCGACGCCCTCGACCTCGGCGCCGAACGAACCGAGCTTCTTCAGCTTCACGGCTTCAGCCTCGGAACGTCCAGCCACTTCCTCTGCTTCCAGCTCTTCAGGCCGAGCTCGGCGAGCTGCACGCCCTTGGCGCCCTCGAGCAGGTTCCAGCGGAACTTTCCCTCGCCCGCGACATGCCTGAGGAACAGCTCCCACTGCGCCTTGAAGGCGTTGTCGTAGCTCTCGTCGGGCACTTCCTTCCAGCCGTCGAAGAAGTTGATCGGCTGCGGGATATCGGGGTTCCAGACAGGTTTCGGGGTTGAAGAATAATCCTGCACGAGACAGCGGCGCAGTCCGGCAACGGCGCTCCCCTCGGTGCCGTCGACCTGCAGCGTGAGCAGGTCGTCGCGCCGCACCCGCACCGTCCAGGAGCTGTTGAAATGAGCCACCACATTTCCCTTCAGGAGGAACGTTGCATAGGCGGCGTCGTCCGCGGTGGCCTTGTACTTCTTGCCGTTCTCGTCCCAGCGATGGGGAATGTGCGTCGCGCCGAGGCAGCTCACCGCCTCGACCGCGCCGAACAGGTTGTCGAGCACGTAGCGCCAGTGGCACAGCATGTCGAGGATGATGCCGCCGCCGTCCTGCTTGCGGTAGTTCCAGGACGGTCGCTGTGCCGGAACGCGATCGCCTTCGAATACCCAGTAACCGAATTCGCCGCGCACCGAAAGGATCTTGCCGAAGAAGCCCCGATCGCGAAGCTTCGCGAGCTTGAGCATGCCCGGCAGCCAGAGCTTGTCCTGCACCACGCCGTGCTTGATTCCGGCCTTCTTCGCGGCCGCATAGAGATCTTTCGCTTCCGCGAGCGTCGTGGACACCGGCTTTTCGCAGTAGATGTGCTTGCCCGCGGCAATTGCACGCTTCAGGAGCTTCGGGCGGAGCTGCGTCGATGCCGCGTCGAAAAAAACAGAATCTTTGGAATCGGCAAGACAAGAATCCAGATCAGTCGACCATCGTTCCACCCCGTGCTTCTTCGCGAGCTCCTCGACCTTCGCCGCGTTGCGGCCGACCAGGATCGGCTCGGGAACCAGCCGCGTGCCGTCCTTCAGCGCCACGCCGCCCTGCCGGCGGATCTCCAGGATGGAGCGGATGAGGTGCTGGTTCATGCCCATGCGCCCGGTCACGCCGTGCATGATGATGCCGACGCGCCTCATGCCATCTCCTTCATGGTGCGCCACTCGGGCAGCGCGCCGCTCGCGAAACCGGCGCTGTTCAACGAAGTTATTTGCAGCATTCCTTTTTCAATTCTCAGGCGAACCACCCCGTTGCTGCGTTCGTAAAGATCGGGATGCGCGTTGAGGAACGCCTCCTGCTCGCTCACCAGCGCGCCGGCCATGCCGTTCACGTAATGGTGGCCGTTGCGCTCGACGTGCCGGATGCCGAGCAGCGCGGCGAGCGCAAGGTCCTGCTGCACCGCGAGCCCGGCCTGGGTGGTGAGATCCTCGGCCGACATGAAGTAGCGCTCGGCGCCCTCCTCGCGGTTCCACAGCCGGCAGCGCGCAGCGTTGAGGATCGACTTGTAGAAGCCCTTGCACGCTTTCGAGGACACGCCGGTATAGCCGTGCCGGCGCGCGAGCGGGAACGCCTCGAGCGAGTCGTCCGACTCGTCGATGATCACCGCCTTCTCCTCGCCGAGCTCCGACATGTCGGCGGTCAGCGCGTTCTGCCGCTTCACCGGCTGCTCGATGAAGGCGACGCTGGCGGCGAGGCGCTTGAGGCGCGGCTCGGCCTTGATGCGGCGCCACAGCTCGAGGATGCCCTGCTCGTCGGCGAACTGCTCGTTGCCGTCCAGGGTGCATTGGTATTCATCGAGGCCATCGAGAACGGAGGCGATCGCCGCCAGCCGCGCGACGTCGGCCGCGCTGTCCCCGGAAACCTTGAGCTTGAACCAGCGATGGCCGTAGCGGGCGACGACCTCCTCCAGCGTGACCGGCAGGCCGTCCGCCGGCCCCTGCCCGACGTCCGCCGCGGTGATCGGATCGAGCAGGCCGACCGTGTGGCGCGCCTGGATGGAACTGCGCGGCTTCATCTCGAACAGAAAGTCGTCCATGTCGAACGCCGCCAGGTCGGCCTGCCAGCCCGGCGCCTGGATGCCGGGCACGTTCTTCGCGATCGCCTGGAAGAAGGAGATGCCGAGCGCCCGGCACAGCCCGTCGAGCAGCGCGCGGTCGATCAGCGCCGGGCCGTAGCAGGCGACCAGGCTGTTCATGCCCTGCATCGTCCCCATCGCGATCTGCGGGGCGTAGTTGTCGATGAAGTGGCCGAACGCGGTGTTCCATCCCGAAGCGACGTAGGTGTCGCGTGCAAGCGTGAGCGAGGCTCGGAGCTGCGCGATGTTCTCCTCGTTGGTCGCCGCCGCGGTCTTGTCGAACCATTTCGGCACCATCAGCTCGGCCGCGCCGCCGACCGCGCCCACGCCCTTCTCGGTCTCGATGCGCGCGCGCACGAACGCCTGCGGCGCCTCGGTGAGCGTCACCGCGCCGAAGCGGAACGGCAGGCGCAGCTTCACCGGCCGCTCGAACAGAGCGATTTCCTTGACCGCGAACTTCATCGCCGCATCCTCACCGCGTTTCCATCGCCTCCACGATGCCGCGAATGTAGCCGATCGCGCGCGCGGCCGCGGCCGGGCCGTCCGGCACGTAGTCGAAGGGCTCGACCGCGAGGTCGCCCGCGTAGCCGTGGCGGCGCAGCGCGCCGATCAGCGGCGCGAAACGCTGCTCGCCCTGCCCGGGGCCCTGCCGGTTGCGGTCGTTCACCTGCACGTGCGCGATCACGCCCTTCGGCAGCCAGCGCTCGACCAGCGCCGCGAGCGGCTCCTTTTCCATGCGGCCGGCCGCGCTGCAGTCGAGCATGGTCTTGAGGGCCGGATTGCCGACCGCTTCCACGATCTGCACCGCTTCCTCGAGGGTATTGATGAGCGGCGTCTGGTCGGAGGACAGCGGCTCCACGCAATAGACCACGCCGGCTTTCGCGGCGTGCTCGGCGGCGCGCGCGAAGCACTCCTGCGCGCGGGCGAGCGCGGCGGCGCGCGTGTCGCCGGGATCGACGCGGCGCTGGTGCGGCGAGCCGTGCACCAGATACCGGCCGCCGAGCTCGGCGCACTGGTCGATGAAGGCCAGCATCACGTCGAGCGTTCTTTTTCTGGTTTTTTCGTCTGCGGTGCTGATCGAGAGACCGCCGGGCTTGACCAGCAGCCAGTGCAGGCCGGTGACGGCGATGCCGGCGTCCTCGGCGGCGGCGCGCGCCGCGGCGAGCTGCGCACTGCCGAGGCGGTGTGGCTCCTCCGACAGGGTGTAGGGCGCGATCTCCAGGCCATCGTAGCCCAGCTTCTTCGCGTACTCGCACTGCTTGGGGAAGGGCATCGGCGCGATGACTTCGTTGCAGAGCGCGATGCGCATGGAGGAACCGCGAAGCCCCGGATTAACTTCTTACCGCGTGGCCCCAGGCCTTCTGCCAGTCGTTGCCGAGGAAGTCCGTGACGCGCCCGTTGTGGTCGAAGAACTTGTTGGGCAGCTGGAACATGGCGAGCATCAGGCCGCCCTGCGGCCCGCCCCAGGCCTCGTGGCGGCTGCCCGCCGGCCGCCAGACGAAATCGCCGGCCTTGCACTCACCTTCGCCGCACACCAGGCTGCCTTCGAGCACGTAGGTCTGCTCGATCAGCACATGCTCGTGATCGGGCAGGCGCGAGCCGGGCTCCATCTTCACGAGCATCGTCATCAAGCCGGTCTCGCGCTCGACCAGCAGCGGCTTTACGTGCACGCCCTTGTGCGGCGTGGACTTCCACGGAATCTTCGCGACTTCGACGAAACGCGAGGCGAGTT
>Ga0335085_10012236_pt1 | contig 12655 bp, 23 predicted proteins | sample Lox_Sample_45_FD_206712 | JGI IMG/M metagenome (GOLD analysis project Ga0335085, IMG submission 206712) | Soil microbial communities from Loxahatchee National Wildlife Refuge, Florida, United States - Lox_Sample_4.5 | ecosystem: Environmental > Terrestrial > Soil > Wetlands | place: USA...
GAGGGTCTCCTCAAGCGTCTTCAGCACCGGCCGCCAGTAGGTGTCGAGCGCCACGTCGGCGTCGTATTGCAGGGCGAATGCCCGCGCCTTAGCGCGCATCTCAGGCAGGTTCCCGTCTTCCCTCGCCTGCCACGCCGCCTCGTAGGCGGCCTCTATCGCCTTGGGGTACGGCCAGTGCCACCACGCGTTGTGCCCGTCGGTCCATTCCAGTTCGCCGGGGATCTTCCACCCGGCGCCGCACAGTTCCGGGCCGGCTGAGCAGTCCGACACGACCACCGGGACACCGCACGACTGCGCTTCCAGGACGGCGAGGCCGAAGCCCTCGTTCGCGCAGTTCGACAGGATGTCCAGGTCCCGGTACCAGGCGGCCATTGCCTCGGCGGGGATGATCCCGGTCGCGTAGGAGTACATGTCGGGGAAGTCCACGGCGTCCGTGATGCCGAGCCGCCCGGCGACAGCCCGCAGGTTCAGCCCCGGGGATGCCTGCGCGGCAGTGTGGATCTTCAGCCGCGCCTCAGGATGACGCTCCCGGAACCGGGCGAACGCCAGCATCTGGTTCGGGATCCGCTTGCGGACCGACAAGTCCTTGTTGACCGCGTTGATCCCCACGGTGAACGGCCCCTCAGGCGGGGCACCGGGCGTGAACAGGCCGGTTTCGATGCCGTGGGGGATGTACAGCGGGTCGCAGCCCTCGTTGCGGAGCATCCGCTGGCCGTGCTCCGAGATGGCAATCGGCGTCCCCCCGCCATCGCGCAGCGTGGCAACGTCGATTTCCCCCGCCGGTTCCGTATCGACCGGGACGAGGTGGGCCGCGTTCATGCCCGCGATGTCCGACGCGGACGGGTACAGCGTGAACAGGTCGCACAGCGTCAGGAGCAGGTCGGCGCCCGTGGCCTGCATGTCCCCGGCGAGGACGTCGTTGCCGTGCGGGTCACGTGCCCCGCCGATGATCAGGCAATCCCCGTACTCCAGGGGCTTGCCCCGGTACGACGACGGCGCGGAGATGACCACCTCATACCCGAGAGCCGCGACGCGAGGCGCGAACAGGGCGGCCTGATTGGCGTAGCCGCTGACAGCGAGCGGCGAGTCGGTCCGGAGGAGGATCTTCACGTGCCGCCCGCCTGTCCTGGCATCGCGGTCAGCGTGACATGCAGGACACGGGCCATCGCGGCTCCCTCAAGGGTCAGGCTCTTACGGCAGGCTCAGGCAGCCAGGTCGGACGGCGCGCGGCGCGTGATTCGCTCCGCCATCTGCCGCGCCCGCTCATGCGTCCGGCGCTCGGCCTTAGCCACGTCCAGCAGGCGGTAACGGGGCCGGCCGCGCCCGTCGCGAATCTCTTTCCCGTGCTCATCCGTCGCGACGGGGAGGATGCCGCGGGCAGCCCAGTTGCACACCGCCGCCGTAGTAACGCCAGCGTATTTAGCGGCGACGGAGGCCGTCAGCAGGGCGTCCATGTCGAACTCGGGCACCGCACCTCCTCCGCATACGACGAAAGCCCCCGGGCAACCCCGGGGGCTCAGAAGGCACAGTGATCCGCAAAAAGACTATTACTGTGAAGTCACCCGGGCAAGACGCGCCACGCCGGGAACTCAGGCCGCATCCTCCCGGAACGCGTCCGGGTCGCGCTGCAGCACCGATGCCTGCCGCTCCGCCTCCTCCTCGTACTCAGCCAGGGACAGCACCCGGCGGCAGTCCGGGTTCTTGCAGTAGATTTCCTTATCCCCCTCGGTCCAGAACAGGGACAGCATCCGGCAGTTCTGCGACGGGCAGCGCATCGGCTTGCGTACCGTCCGCCTGCCCGCCTTCGCCGATGACTCCCCCTCCCGGTGCCACTGGAGGATCTCCAGGCCGAAATCCGCCGCGATGTCAGAGACCAGGATGCTCTTGAGGTGGCGGCGGAGCCAGTCGATGCACGCCGTCTCCCGCCTCGCGAGCTCACCGCGAGGCGGAGGGGACAGCCAGCCGTTCAGGTCCCGGTAGATCGTCTCCCACCCCGACAGCATCCCCCACATCTCCTCCAGGTCATCACCGGCCCGGGACGGGGACGGCGGGACGGCGGACCCGGAGACGCGCTCACGGTCGCCCTCGCCGCGCAGCCCGTCGGCGGTCGCGGCGAGGAGCCCCGCGAGATCATCGAGCTCGGCGAGGCGCAGCCCGATCCTGCCGGCGCAGTCCCGGCACCACACCGGGTCACCCGGCCACGGCTGGATCTCCGGGGGATCCGGGCGGGACTGGGCGGAATCCAGCGGGTCGTAGTCCGCGAGGGCCCGCCGGTAGGCGTCCCATGCTTCCCTGTAGCGCCTGTTCTCCGGACCCGGGCACGCCACCTCGCCGCTCATGGCGCTTATTGTGGCGCACCGCTATCAGTAGTGTGCACGTGACGCGCTCATGCTGCGGCGGGGAGCGGTCTGCCGTCCCCGCCGGGATCAGGAGGGTCATCCTGGCGGGGATCATCACCAGCCCACACACGCAGGACCACAGGCAACGCGAGGATAGCGACAGTAAAGAACACGGGCCAGAACCAGGAGGGCAGCACTGAGGGTAATGCACCATTCAGGGGAAGAGAGGGCGGCGAGGAGAGGAGGCGTTCAGCGGGCCGTCTGACCTGCTGAAACGCTCTCCGTCAAGTCTATCAGTCCGCCGAGTAGGTGACGCGCGGTTCATTCACCATTACGGCATCCTCCTGGGAGTTAACCAGTCGTGGGCACACAAAGGACAGGCGCCGATCTCGTCCGCCGGCGGCACCACGACCACGGCCCCGGGCAGCGCGGCGACGGCGACCTCTGCGCGCCACGCCTCCCGCAGGTCTTCCGCCGTGGCGTAGACGTGGCGGCATTCGAAGCAGGCCCGGTAGCCTCCGTCCGGCTCGTCTGTGTTGTGCCACCAGCAGTGCAGGGGGGCGCATTCCGGGGTCGGCTCGTGAGGGACGGACGGGTCACCCATCACTGTCCCTGCTGCGGAGGGACGCGCGCCATTCCCGGCGCTGTGCCTGTTCCGGCGTGACCGGGGTCAGGTCCGCCGGGTTGGTGCACTGAGATGCCCCCTGGCCGTAGTCGACGAAAACCCAGTCGCCGCTGACCCGGGTTATCCTGCCCGGCTCGGGCGGGCACGTAGCGCAGCCGGAGCGGAATACCACGTCCGGCTCGCCGCAGGCTAGTGCCTTGCGGGCCTCATCGACCGTCATCGGCGGATTCCCCCTGGCTCCGTTATCCGGGCTGCGGTGGCGCATCTACGGCGCAGGTAGAGCCAGAGTCGCCCATATGCGGCCTCTAGTTGCCCGTGCCAGTGGTACCGGATCCAGAGGGAAGCGCTGGCCGTCGAGGCGGCCACCTCCCCCCTCCGGATGAAGTGGCGAGACGACTTGCGAAGCGCCCAGTCACGCAGGGCGGCACTTGCGGTCATGGCTCGGCCCTCCCTACTGCAGGATCTCGGCGCGCATGTCGTCCCAGAACAGGGAGACCTGGAGCGGGACGCGCCAGTTCCCGGTGTCGTGGCACTGCGGGCAGGTCAGGATGCCGGGGGCGTTCTCGTCGCCGATGAATGAGCCGTCCCAGCCCGTGATCTCGGCGGCGTGCCCGGCACAGGCCCGCAGCAGGCCCATGTGGCCGGCCCGGCACGTCTCCGAGATAGTCGCGACGGGAATCTCCCGGCACGTGGCCCCGGCCTCGGTGCTGCCAGGGAAACCGCACTCGTCGCGGCGGCCGGGCTCGTCCGGGTCGCCGGGCGACGGGAAGCCGGTGTCGGCATCGCAGGGGGACCTGTCGAGGGTCGTGAACTCGGTCATGTGCCAACAATAGCGCGGGTCGCGTGACAACGCAAGCGGGTCACGGTAATGTATCTCCCGTGACTACACCGGAACTGTCCGACGAAACGCCGATCCAGCGTTTCCGCATGCCGCTCGCCGCATGGCTCGCGTTCGGCGAGATCTGCCGCCGCGAAGGCGTACCCAGGGCACGCAAGCTCTTCGACCTCATGTGGGCCTACACCAGGCGCCACGGCACCGACGAGGAGAAAGCCGTCTTCGCTGCTGCTGATCGTGAGTTGCGGCAGCGGCGCTCCCGTAAGCGCGCGGGCGCCTAGAGGCTGCCCGTTCACGACTAGTCCCTATCCGGCGCTGACTGGAGCGGCCAGCCCAACCCCGGCGCGCACCTGCCCCGTTTCCGGTATGCCTTCATGTACACAGCGGCAGCACGCTTGCAGGGTGTGCAAGGCTTCTCTTTCCGCGCACGGTGAGCCTGCAGCGCGGCGTAGGTGCCATGCTCCTCTTCGTCGGGGCGCTCTTTCATTCCGGCCTCACGCAAGCCCGGCGGGGACGTAGCCGGGATCGGGGGCTTCAGGTCGTCAGCCATCACCGGTCATCCTGCCCGCGCCGCACGGCGGTCTCAATGACCTCAGCCCATTCCGGGCACATCTCACCCGGCCACAGGACCTCGCGGGTGTCCTGGTCCACCTCGTACTCCACGAGTGCAATCGTGCCCCGCCACGGCTGGTCGATCCGCCCGCCGGACAGGGCACGCAGGACCGTCCGGGCGAGCGGGTTGGCCTCGTACTGGTCCGGGAATACCGCTGCGATGTCCGAGGCCAGCACCTTCAGCGGGCCGCGGCCCGGCGGGATGCCGGCGATCGTCACCGTCGCGGTATCGAGCGCGCCCGGGGCAACCGGGCCGCCCACGAGAGCCTCCACCTCGGCGGTCGCGCGGAGCGGATACCAGGCCAGCTCACCGGAAGGGGTGATGACGGCCCAGGCGCGCGGGGCGGCGTCAGCCATCTCGTTCCCCCGTTTCCATGCGGGCCAGCCCCTCGCGGTTCACCTGCACGTACTCCGCCCAGAGCAGCCAGTCCCGCTCGGGGTTCGGGATCTCCCCGATGACGATGCCGCCGCGTATGCCGTGCACAGCGAAGGGATCGAGGACGGCCGCCTCGTCCAGCGCCCGGCGGAACCCCTCGTCGTCGCCGCGCCTGTGCGCCTCGAACGATTCCGTCAGCAACTCCAGGACGCGGACGGTGCGGCGCTTCTGCTCAAGATCAGCCATCACCCGGAACCTTTCCCGTCATGCGGGCCGTCACCATCGCCTGCCACGCCTCCAGCTCGGCGTCGCCGAGAGACGGGAGACGGCATACATCGGCGCCGTACGGCTGGCCGGTCCACAGCCCGGCCGCCGTGGCGATCAGGAACCGCGCCTCCGGCCACCATGCGGCCTCCTCTAGCATCTTGTCCCAGCCCACGCCGCGCATGCTGACGTGGCGGGAGAACTCGCGGCGGGACGCGACGGGCCCGTAGCCGAGCAGGACCGCGACAGCGGCGGCCTCTCCCCACGGCTGCGCCGCGCACGCGGTCACGTACTTGGCGCGCAGGGCCTTGACGTCAGCGTCAGCCATCGGTGCCGTCCTTCCCCGCCGCCCGGCGCTCCAGTTCAGTCGCCAACTCCCCGGCCAGTTGCTCAAGCTTCCGTATGGCCGCGGCCTCGTCTGCCGCCTGGTACGCCACATGGCCGACGGCGATGTTCACGTCATTGCCGAGCTCCAGGCGCATGCCCGGGTTCTGCTGGCCCCGCCGGAGCCTGACGTCTTCCGCGCGCAGGTCCCATATGGCGGCTATGAGCATGACGCTAGCCATCGGTGCCGTCCTCTCCCGTGTCCGGCGCGGCCAGGCTGGCCGTCACCGATGCCGCTGCCCCCAGGGCCTCTTGCAGTCGTTCCGCGAGCCCGGCAGCCTCGTCCATGCAGTTCCGGGCCTCGATCACGGCCGAGGCGGGGAGCCCGCGGAAGGGCCCTTCCGGCACTCGGATCCGGCCGGCATCCTGTTCTGCGCCCAGCCACGCGCCGACCTGGCCCAGCAACTGGGGCAGCCGGGACGCGGCCGAGGCGATCTCCCGGATGAACCGGTCCGCCTCGGACGGGTACTGCAGGGCGCCATGGTCACGGGTCAGGTGGTTCAGCACCCTCGCGCACTCGGCGAGCGCCTTAGCTACCTCCAGGACGTAGCGAGGGTCACGGGGGCCGGCGGTGTTCAGGGTGATGCTGTAACCGTCGTCTTCGGTCATGTCCTACTCCTGTCCTTTGGGCGGGCGGGCGCGCTGGACGGTACGCACGGACACGCCCGCGCGCTTAGCCACCTCGGCGTCAGTCAGGCCTGGGTTGCGCTTCATGATGGCGAGCGCCTTGTCGCGTCCTGTCGGATGCTTGCGCCGGTCCTTTGGCGGGGGAGGTGGCGGTGGCGTGTCATCCTTCTTGTCGTCATCCGGCGGCACATCCTTGTCATCGTCCGTGTCGTCATCGGGTGGCGGAAGTGGCGTGTCGCTGTCGTCATCTCGCGCGACAGCCGACGTCTTCATGGCGGGCAGCGCAACAGCCTTTACCGGGTCGTTCTCACCCTGCCAGGTGGCGCGGAACATGACGCGCCACGCCCTGACCGGGTGCCACGTCCAGCGTGTCGCGCCGAGCCTGACAGCGTGCGGCTCGATCAGGCCCTTCGCCTTCAGTGCGTCACGGGACTGGCGGCGGGAATGCACCGACCACAGCCACGGGGAGATCGCCGACATCATGCCGAACGTGACAGCCTCGACAGTGGGCCGCCAGCCGGGCGCCATGAAATGGGAGTAGTTGAGCGCCCCGATCACCAGCGCCATGCCATAGGCGGCCAGCCGCAGGCGCAGCGCCGAGTCGTCGGCGATCTGGGCGAGGTGCGCCTGCCACGCTAGGTAGATGGCGATCGACTCCAGCGCCAGCGCGACGAGGACCGCCTCGGCGGCGGCCGGGACGTGTGCCCGCCAGAACCCGAGTTGAGCGCCGAACGCCACGGCGTTGACGAGCACGACAGGGACGGCGGCGAGCCAGCCGCGGTGCTCCGCCATGACGGACGCGGCGGAGTGCATGGCGGACGTGGCGCGCTGCCAGCGGCCAGGTTCGGCGGGCTGCGGCCATGGCGTCACCGGGCCGCCCTGGCGGACCTGCAATGGCGAGATGGCGAACGGCGCCAGCGACGGCGCGTGCCCGTTCGCGACGGGCACGCCGTCAACGGGAGGTGAATATCTGCCCATGCGCTTCATCGTGTCCCCTGCGGGTTTGTCGTGTCGCTCGTCATCACGGACGTGTCGCGTGTCGTTGCGGACCTGTGTCCCGCCAGCCGCGCCGCAGTGGCGGGTGCGGCTGGCGGGACAGGGCGGTCACGCGGCGAACCGCTCCGCCAGCGCGGCCCGCTGGTTCCTCCCGAGCCCCGCGACACGGCGGCGCGAGTCGATGCCGACCTCCGCCAGCACCTTGTCCGCGGTGACGTCGCCGACGCCGGGCAGGGCGCGGAGGACCTGGCGGACCTTGGCGCGCTGCAGCGGGGAGTCCTGGTCGGCCAGGACCGCGGCGAGGGTGACCTTGCCGTGGCGCAGTTCGCCGAGCGCGGCGGCGCGTTCCTGGCGGGCGGCTGCGGCGGCGCGGAGCGCCTGCTCGCGCTGCTCGGGAGTCATGGTCGGTAGTGACATTGCGTTTCTCCTTCGGTTGAGTGGTGCGTTTACCTGCGGGTTTACAGACTGCTGCCGTTACCGTCCTCGTCCAGCGCGCGGATGGCCGCAAGGAAGATCAGGGCATCGTCGATCTTGGGCGGCAGTCCACGCCAGATGTCACCGGCGATGCCCTCCGCGGCACGGGCGGTGTCGGCGGGGCTGGGCGCTGGCCACGCGTAGGTCATAGTTCGCCCCGGTCTTCCCTGTCCAGCCTGAGTGCCCTTTCCAGCAGTCGCATGGAGGTCTCCGCATGCCTGGCCGCGAGGACTTCCGTGGCCATCTCGCCTGCGGCTACCCGGTCGCGGAGTTCCTTCGCCCGCTCCTCGTAAGCCTCACGGTCGGGGTCTCCTGCGTGACCGGCGGACGGGTCGATCACGTCCATGCTGACGACCTTCTCGCCAGGCATCCCCGTGACCCTGGACTCGCCGCCTATGACGCTGTAGCTGCGCCTATTCGTGTGAACCTCGATCCGGGTCCTGCCGTCAGCCGGGGGCGACGTGCCGCTTCCCGCGCGGGAGCCGGGGCAGCGGCGCCCTCCTTCTGCTGAGCTTCTGCACATGTTCCTTACTCCTCGGTGATGATGGCGTCCCGGGCTGCCCGGGATCGCCTGGCGGATGGCCGGCGCGTCAGTCCTGCGCGCGGGTCCGTCGTGCGCAGGCCGCCGCGGTCTCGGTGGCCTGCTCGTGGATCTCCTTCAGCTCCTCCGCGGTGAGCTTGCGGCCGATGTGCTTCTCGGTCTCGTCGGCGATGTGCTCGCGGAGCTGCGCGGCGTGTTCTCTTTCGCGCCGCGGCGACGTCCAGGCCATCGTTCACTCCTTCCTGGTGTCTGGGTCCCCGGCTGTTCCGGGGATCGCCTGGCGGATGATCGCGGCGGCCTCACGGTCAGCCGGACCGAAATGTATGTGGTAGTGATTCTCGATCGCAGGCGGGGCTGTCCCCTGGCTGACCTGCGGTATCACCGTCGCGGCCAGCGGCGGGCGGGAAACCCCGCCCACCGCGGCCCGGTATTCCATGTCCGGCCGGGCGAAAACCTCACCGCGCATCAGCCGGCGTATCACCAGGACAGCGGCAACAGTCAGGACCCAGCAGCCGGCGGACACGACAGCAATCCAGATCAGGCGGGGGGCCAGCCAGATCAGCGCCCCGGCGAGCGCCACGCCGCCGAGACCGGACATGGACGCTCCGGCACCGGAACACGGCGTCCAGTGGTAGCCCCAGCCGGTCACCGGTCCTCCCTCCGCTCCTGCCAGGTCTTCACGGCGGCAAGATGGGCCTTGCGGAGCATCCGGGCACCCCACCGCCACGTCCGGCCGCCGCCCTTGCACCGCCAGCAGCGGCGGCCGAGACGCCCGCGACCGCCGCCGCCGCCGCACCAGCGGCAGGCGCGTTCCGGGCGGAACCAGACCAGCACGACCCGGCCGGCGGCCAGCAGCAACAGGAAAAACGTTACGGTCATGGCGTCACGCTCCATGAGGTAGCGGGCAGTCCTCGATCCCCTCCCGGTACACGCGGCACGGGTACTTCTCGCAGTCCCGGTCCCGGCAGGCGTGATAGTCGTGCGCCGGGAGCCGCGGACGCGCCGGCCGCCTGGACGCAGCGGCCTTGCGGGCTTTCGCCGCGGCCTTGCGCCGCGCCGCTGCCTGCCTGCGCCTTTCCGTGGCCGCGAGACGTTTCTCCCGCCGTTTCGCCGCCGCGACGCGGCGCTTGCGTGCCGCCTCGGCCTGCCTGCGCCGCTTCTTGAAGTCCGTCCTGACCGTGCACGTGTGATTGAAGCCCCGCCGCTTGCCGCACTTGCCGCACGTCACGGCCAGCGCCGGCGTGAACGCGGTCCTGGTCTTGCGGCGCTTGCTCGTCGCGCTGGTCACGCAGGCATGGACGATGCCGCGCGGCTTGTGACAGGTCCCGCAGGTGATCAGGGCCAGCCTGACCTTCATCCGTTACCCCCCATGGGGTCCATATCCACCCGGCCCCGGGCCGGCAGCCGCTACCCGGAAACCGCAGGTCACAGTCCTGGCCGGGTAGCGGCTGCCGCGATGCTGCCGCTACCTCGCAGGTCAGGAGGGTCGCGCGGGCGCTACCTCCGGTTGCGGCGCTCACCCCGCGCCGCCTTCGGCGCGGAGGGTCTCCAGGACCTCTTCGAGGTCTTCCGGTTTCATCAGGACGTCACGCTGCTTGCTGCCCTGCTGCGGCGGGCTGACGATCTCGCGGCGTGCCAGTTCGTCCATCAGCCGGCTGGCGTCAGCGAAACCGACGCGGAGTTTCCGCTGAAGCATCGACATCGACCCGAACTGCGTGGCGATGACCAGTTCGGCCGCCTGGGCGAGCAGCACCGGGAAATCGTCCGGCACGCCCGGAGCGGCAGCCGCGGGCGGATCGCCGCCGACTGCCTCCCCGCTCCCGGACAGGAAGACGGCGGGCTCATCCGCAGGGACAGGCTCCTGCGGCGGCTCCTGCTCGCCGCCGTCGCGGGCCGGAGCGGAGCCCATGGCCGTCTCGAGGTGTTCCTTGCGGCAGCCCTTGAGGACGACCCCGCCCCGTTTCACGTCCTTGCTCGGCACGCCCAGGTCACGTAGCTGGGCGCTCACCGCGTCAGCCGTAGCGTCGTGCCAGCGTTCGGGGATCCGCTCGGCAAGCCGGGTGGCAAGCTCGGCCCAGTGGAGTCCCCCCTCGGCCGCGGTGAACATCACCAGCGCGTCGGCGAGGACGTCCCGGCCCGGCTTCTCCGGCTCCTCATCGACCGCCATCCCGGTCAGGGTGCGGGCCTTCTCTCGGTAGGACCGGGCGGCAAGCAGAATCTTCTCCGCGTCCAGGCCGTCTGCGAGGTGGGTGCGGACAGTCGGGGTGTGGTCCAGGTCAGGGCAGCCGTACAGGATGCCCGCACCCCTGTACCGCTTCCCCCGGGGCAGCGCCGTCGCGTCGAACCCTTCCTGATACGCCTCGGTACCCAAGATGGCCTCGGACACGGTGCGGGCACCGCATTTGAGAGCGAACCGGATGTCGTGGTTGTCGCGGAACCGGGTGAACAGCTTCCCGATATCGCCCTGCCCTCCGACGCCGGATGGCTTCTGGGAGCAGGAGATGAGGATCACCCCGGCGGACGGGCCGACCGCCTTGATGTGAGACAGGAGCTTGGCGATCTCCAGGGCCTTCTTGGAGTCCTCGATCTCGTAATACTCCTGGAACTCCTCCATGACCAGGACCCAGACGCGGAGCTTGGCGTACTTGTGGGACAGTTCCTCGGTGAGCTTGCCCTTGGGGCACTCGGACACCGGCAGCGCCGAGAGGGTGCGGTTGACTTCGGCGATGTGCCGCTTGATCTCCCGGAGCGCGTCGAGAACCTGGTCTACCGGGTCACCGTCGCGGGTCGGCTGGGTGCCGAAGATGATCCGGTGGGCCACCAGGCGGAAGGACCGCCAGTCGGGGGAGTCCTTCCCGTCGATGATGGTGAGCTTCACATACGGGTCGAGGGCGGCGGCCAGGACCAGCAGCCGGGCGGAGAATGTCTTGCCCTTACGCGGCTGGGCGCCGATCAGGACCGACGTCCATAGCAGGACGAAAGCCACCAGCGCGCCGCGCTCGTCCAGGCCGAACGGGACCGGCTTCCAGATTGAGCGGCGCTTGCAGTCCAGCAGCGGCGTCGGCCCCGCCGGGTTGGCCAGCGGGTCGGTGTCGGCGACCCAGACCTTGACGCGCCGTTCGGACGTCTGGTCCTCGGACAGGTAAACCTGGGTGACCTTGACGTCGAGGCCGGAAGCGAACTCGGCGCGGGTCTTCATCGCCTTGGCGAATGTCCCCCCGTGGGGCAGGTCCACATCCACAGCGGTACCTTCGCCGTCGCGGTGCGCGCCCGGCGGCGGGAACGAGACCTGCTGCCCTTCCTTAGCCGGGTCACCCCACTTGGCGACATAGCAGGCCCGCAGGATCGTGTCACCGGAAATCACCCGGTAGCGGGGCGTCGTCATCGCGGACGTGATGATCGGCAGGTGCTCCGGCCGGCCCGCGCGGGCCAGGAACGGCATCGCTGCCAGGGCGAGCAGCGCCGGCCCCCACCATGGGGCGGCGGCCAGTACTACGGCGACGCCGACGGTGGTGAGTGACACCTCGATGCCGATCACCGTGCCGCGGTAGCCGCGGATCTTGCGGGTGTGGTTGACCTGCTTGCGGTACTCCGGGGCGTTTCCCTGCGCGGCGGCGATGGACGCGAGATGGGCGCTTTCCGGCTGCCACGACCAGCGGTACTGCTTCCCGGCGATCTTGCAGATGCCGACCGCTGACCAGAACACGCCCTGCGCCAGATACCAGAGCACGCGGATGGCGTGGAAGGCGAGATGGTAACGGAAGTCGTCCAGGACGGCTCCGGCGTGCTTGCGGATGCCTTTCCAGGTCCGCAGGTGCTTCGGGACGATCGGGCGCCTGTCACCCGCCGCCTTGGGCAGCGGGATCGGCTTGGCGAAGACCGGGGTAACGTCGTCTTCGTCGTCCTCGTCAGAGAGGATGACCTCGTACGAGGTGCGGCGCGGCGGGCGCAGCTCAAGACCGGCTGTCTCAGCGTCATCGTGGCCGGGGGGGATCGGTGAACGGCGGCGCAACTGGACGACCTCGGCACCGGGCTCGGGTGTCTCTCCGGGATGCTCGCGTTCCTGCTCGCTCACGTCATGCTCCAACTAGGTGATTGTCCGGGGGTGGGGGGACAGGCGGAAGCCATCGCGGACCAGCAGCCGGGCGACCCACAGGACCAGCGCGGCGAGGGCAAGGACAACCGCCAGCGCGGCCAGCGCCAGGACCGGCACCTGATGGCCCGCCACGGGGACGCGGGTCTGCGCTGACACCAGCAGGCCGAGGAACGCGATCACGACCTGGACGGGGGCGGTCATGGCTTCCTCCGTCCCCAGTGGCTGATCGCCACCAGCACCGCGATGAACAAGGCAACGAAGGCGACGATGATCGCCAGGACAGACGCGGCACCCGCAGTCATGACGCCACCGCCATCTCCGCATAGATCACGGTCCCCGGGGTCACGCACCAGCCCGCGATCTCGAACACGGCGCGCATCTCACCGTCGCTGATGATGCCCTTACGGCAGGCGCGGGCGTACCGGGCCAGGTGGACGCCGGGAGCGGCCGAGCACGGGAATCCGGGCTCGGCCCAGCAGTCCCCGG
>Ga0335085_10012237_pt1 | contig 12654 bp, 4 predicted proteins | sample Lox_Sample_45_FD_206712 | JGI IMG/M metagenome (GOLD analysis project Ga0335085, IMG submission 206712) | Soil microbial communities from Loxahatchee National Wildlife Refuge, Florida, United States - Lox_Sample_4.5 | ecosystem: Environmental > Terrestrial > Soil > Wetlands | place: USA: Florida...
ATGCCCAGCTTGACCAGGTGGCCGGGCTCGGAGCCGTTCTGGCCCCACGCGTTAGGCAGGTCAGCGCCAGAAAGCGCGATGTCGGTGCCCATCGCGATGGTGACGCCGTGCTCGTAGGCCCGCGCTACCGCCTGCGCGTGAATATCGGCGATCGCCGACAGCTTGGCCATGGCGTAAGCCGGGACGGCCGAGGAAAACGCCAGCATGTCCTCGATGATCGTCCTGGTCGGGACCAGGATCGCGCCGGTCTCGCGCATCGCGTCACAGCACTCGTCATCTAGATACGTGCCGTGCTCGATGGTCCTGACCCCGGCCCGCAGGGCCGCCATGATGCCCGGCTTGCCGTGGCAGTGCGCCGCCACCGCCCGCTCGGCCATCCCCGCCACCTCCACGATCGCCCGCAACTCAGGACTAGTGAACTGCTGGTGGATAGGGTCGTCGAGCTCGGAGAGCACCCCGCCCGAGGCGCAGACCTTGATCAGCTTCGCGTTCACCCTGAGCTGCTCGCGGACCGCCCGCGCGCACTCGTCGGGCCCGTCCGCCAGCCGCATCATGCCACCCCGGGCGGAGTAGTCGTGGATCCAGTCGAGCGGGAGCGAGTGCAGGTCGCCGTGGCCGCCGGTGGTGCTCAAGATCGCGCCCGCGCCATAGACGGAAGGCCCGTCGACCAGGCCCTCGGCCACCGCCCGGGCCAGGTGGACGCCCAGGCCGCCCACGTCGCGCACCGAGGTGACGCCGGCGTCGAGCGCGGCGCGCAGGTCCCTGGTGCACCGGGCCGCGCGCAGCGCCTCGGGTTCATGCACCAGGGACGTCAGGTCGAAGGTCCTGGTCCCCATCAGGTGCCCATGGCAGTCCCACATCCCCGGCATCACCGCCGCCGCCCTGGTCACTGACGCCCCCGGGGTCGCGGGCGCCACCGCGGCCGGGCCGGCGTAGCTGATCCGGGGGCCGTCCAGGACCACCACCCCGTCGTGAACGGGACCGCCGCGCCCAGGTATGAGCAGTCCAGCCTCGATCCGGTGCATGAATCCTCCTCACCACACAACACGCAAGCCACACGGCTAAGCCGCAAGATAAGGGGCCGCTGGGGAGCCAGGGCCGCAGATATTGATGGTGCCTATCTTGACGGGTCGCCGGCCGTGCGGTCCATGATGGAATCCACAGCTCGTACGCTCATCAGGAGGCCCAGGTCAGGACGATCCTGCGGCATTTCTCACCGACAGTATCTACGTGTGTGCTGTCGCGGGTCCGGGTCATGCGCTATACAGGGACATACGACTGTCCGGCAACGGGTTGCGGGGATCATGTGCCCAGCGATCTTGCCTCCGGGCTCGTCAGCGGGGTTCCCGGCGGAGGCTCTAGGGAGGCAGGAACATAGGGGCAAGGAAGCGTGATGCTGCCAAACGATAGGGCCCAGCCCGCCGCGCCTGACAAGCCGGACCTGGGTACCCGGGTGTGGCGCGCCTACCGGCAGCTTCCCATCTGGCTGCAGGTCGTCGTGGCCATCGTCGTCTCTCCGTTCTACTTCGTTTTCTTGATCTTCGCGATCGTCGCGGTAACCCAGGGACGGCGGACTGTCGGTGCGTCACTCTCGGTCGCGCTATGGGGCGTTACTGTGTTCGCCTTCGCCGGCCAAGGTCACACCTCCTGGATCTTCTCCGTACTTCTCCTGCCCTTCCTCGTCGTGCTGGCCGCACACTCCCGGACGCTGGCCCGTTCCTTCGTCCCCTGCCGGACTGTCGCCTGGGTCGTGGCCTGGTCCACGGTGGCCGGGGTCATCGCCTTCAAGGCCGCACCGGACCAGCCGTTCATCGGCACGATCGCCGCGTGGCTGCTGGCCGCGGCCGTGCTCGGCTGGCGGGTCGCCAAGGCCATTCAGGACACTCGGATGTATGGCCGCGGCCAGATCTCCCGGGGGCCGAGGGGAGGACCAGAAACCCCTAACGGCCCGCCGAGAAACCCGTCTGCTCAAGGAAACCAGGGTCCCCAGCCCGGTGCCTTGGGTAACGGCGGTCAGGGCGTCCGGGCCCACGGGGCCCAGTCCACGGCGCCGCCCTACGGCGACAATGCCCGCGACCAGTCCGCCCCGGCCCGGCCGCGGCCGCAGATCTCCGTCGAAGACGCGATGGACGAGCTCAACGCGATGATCGGGCTGGCCCCGGTCAAGGAACAGGTCCGGTCGATCGCCGCGTCCATCGAGGCGGCGCGGCGGCGCACGGTGGCCGGCATCACCACCGAGCGGCCGATGCGGCACTTCGTGTTCCTCGGCCCGCCCGGTACCGGCAAGACCACCGTGGCCCGGGTGCTGGCCAAGATCTTCTACGCGTTCGGCCTGCTCGAGGTGCCGGAGGTCGTCGAGGCGCACCGGGCCGACCTGGTCGGCGAGTTCCTCGGCGCGACCGCGATCAAGACCAACGAGCTCGTCGACTCCGCGCTGAACCGGGTGCTGTTCATCGACGAGGCCTACAGCCTGGTCAACGAGGGCGACGGGCAGCCCGACCGGTTCGGCCAGGAGGCGGTGCAGGCGCTGCTCAAGCGGGCCGAGGACGACCGTGACCGCCTGATCATCATCCTGGCCGGCTACGACAAGCAGATGGAGGCGTTCCTGGCCTCCAACCCCGGCCTGGCCTCGCGCTTCGCGACCCGGCTGAAGTTCCCCAGCTACTCGCCGGCCGAGATGCAGAAGCTGGCAGAGAACGCGCTCGACCGCCGGGGCGAAAAACTCGACCCGGACGCCAAGCCCGTGCTCTACCGCAAGTTCGAGGAGGTCGCCCGGCGCCGGATGGTCGACGAGCTCGGCAACGGCCGGTTCGTCCGCAGCCTGCTGGAGAAGGCCGGCCAGGCCCGGGACGTGCGGGTGCTCGACGGCAGGATCGAGCCGACCCGCGAGGACCTGATCACGATCCGCGGCGCCGACCTGGAGCAGGCTTACGCCGAGCTGACCAGCCGGATGCGCGGCTACGAGGACACCCCCACGGTGGAGGGGGCGATCGCCGAGCTGGACGAGCTCGTCGGCCTGGAGCCGGTCAAGGAGCAGGTGCGCGCGATCGCCGCCCAGCTGCGGGTGGCCAAGCTGCGCGACCGCCAGGGCCTGACCAGCCAGCCGCCCACCAGGCACTTCGTGTTCACCGGGCCGCCCGGCACCGGCAAGACCACGGTCGCCCGCATCCTCGGCCGGATCTTCGCCGCGCTGGGCCTGCTGGTCCGGCCCGAGGTGATCGAGGCGCACCGGGCCGACCTGGTGGCCGAGCACCTCGGCTCGACCGCGATCAAGACGAACAAGCTGATCGACTCGGCCATGGGCGGCGTGCTGTTCATCGACGAGGCGTACTCGCTGCACAACGAGGGCTACCTGGGCGGCGACGCGTTCGGCGCCGAGTCGGTGCAGACGCTGCTCAAGCGGGCCGAGGACGACCGCGACCGGCTGGTGATCGTGCTGGCCGGCTACACCGACGACATGGACAGGTTCCTGCGCAGCAACCCCGGCCTGGCCTCGCGGTTCAGCACCCGGGTGACCTTCCCCAGCTACCAGCCCGCCGACCTGGTGCAGATATCGAACCTGCTGGCCGAGCAGGCCGGGGACATGTTCGACCCGGCCGCCAAGCAGGTGCTCGGGCAGATCTTCAGGCACGCCTGCGAGACCGGCCGGATCGACGAGCTCGGCAACGGCCGGTTCGCCCGGTCCCTGTTCGAGCGGGCCTGCGCCTGCCGGGACCTGCGGGTGGTGCGCCTGGGCGAGAACGCCACCGCGGCCGACCTGACCACGCTGATCGCGGCCGACGTGGAGATGGCCTACCGCGACCTGGTGCCCAGGGACCCCAGGGACCCCCTGCCGGTGCCGCCGCAGGAGCCCGCGCCACAATAACCAGGTGGACGCACGCTGGGAATTCTGGATCGACCGGGGCGGCACGTTCACCGACATCGTCGCCCGCCGTCCGGACGGGAGCCTGACCGCCCGCAAGCTCCTGTCCGAGAACCCGGACGCTTACCGGGACGCCGCCGTCGCCGGCATCAGGCAGCTGCTCGGGCTCGCGCCCGGGCAGCCGATCCCCGCGAAAGAAATCGGCGCGGTCAGGCTCGGCACCACGGTGGCCACCAACGCCCTGCTCGAGCGCAAAGGCGAGCCCACCGTCCTGGTCATCACGAAGGGCTTCGCCGACGCGCTGCGCATCGCCTACCAGAACCGGCCGCGGATCTTCGACCGCCGCATCCTGCTCCCCGCGGTCCTCTACGACCGCGTCATCGAGGCGGACGAACGGGTGACCGCCCACGGCGAGGTCCTCACCCCCCTGGACGAGGAAACCCTCAAAGCCGACCTCGAAGCCGCCGTAAGCGACGGCTACCGGGCCGCCGCCGTCATCTGCATGCACGGCTACCGCTACCCGGACCACGAGAAAAAGATCGGCGACCTCGCCCGCGCGGCCGGCTTCACCCAGGTCTGCGAGTCACACCGGACCAGCCCGCTGATGAAGCTGGTCTCCCGGGGCGACACCACGGTGGCCGACGCCTACCTGTCACCCATCCTGCAGCGCTACGTGGCCGAGGTAGCCAGTGAGCTCAGGACCGTCAAGCTGCTGTTCATGCAGTCCAACGGCGGCCTGACCGACGCGGAGAGCTTCCGCGGCAAGGACTCCATCCTGTCCGGCCCGGCCGGCGGCATCGTCGGCATGGCCCGCACGGCGCGGGACGCGGGTTTCGCCAGGGCCATCGGCTTCGACATGGGGGGCACCTCCACCGACGTGTCGCACTTCGCGGGCGAGTTCGAGCGCGAGTACGAGACCCAGGTCGCCGGGGTGCGGATGCGCGCGCCGATGCTGTCCATCCACACCGTGGCCGCCGGCGGCGGTTCGATCCTGCACTTCGACGGCAGCCGGTACCGGGTCGGCCCGGACTCGGCCGGCGCCGACCCGGGTCCGGCCTGCTACCGCCGGGGCGGCCCGCTCACCGTCACCGACGCCAACGTCCTGCTCGGCCGCATCCAGCCGGACCACTTCCCGCGCGTCTTCGGCGAGCGCGGCGACCAGCCCCTGGACGCCGGCCCGGCCACGGCGAAGTTCGAAGAGCTCAGCCGCCAGATCACCGAGGCCACCGGCGACGAACGCGGCCCGGAGGAAGTGGCCGCCGGGTTCGTCGAGATCGCCGTGGCCAACATGGCCAGCGCGATCAAGAAGATCTCGGTGCAGCGCGGGTACGACGTGACCGAGTACCTCCTCAACGTCTTCGGCGGCGCGGGCGGCCAGCACGCCTGCGCGGTCGCGGACGCCCTCGGGATCTCGCAGATCCTCATCCACCCGCTGGCCGGCGTGCTGTCCGCGTACGGGATCGGGCTGGCCGACATCATCGCCATGCGCGAGCAGGCCGTCGAAGCCCCGCTCACCGAGAACAGCGAGAAAGAGCTGGCCGAGGTCATCAAGCCGCTCGGGGAGGACGCCAGGGCCGAGGTCGAGGCCGAGGGCGTGCCGCCGGACCTGATCACCGCCGCCCGCCGGGCGCACCTGCGCTACCAGGGCACCGACACCGCGGTCATCGTCCCGCTGGCGCCGCTGCCCGAGATGATCGCCAGCTTCGAGGCCGAGTACTCCCGCCGCTTCTCGTTCCTCATGCGGGACAAGCCGGTGCTGGTCGAGGCCGTCTCGGTCGAAGTCACCGGGCGCCAGCGAGCAGACAATACCGACACGAAAAGCCCGCCCCGTTCGGTCCGAAAAAATAGGCCCGAGCCGGCCGCCCGGGTGCAGATGTTCGCCGGCGGTCAGTGGGCCGAGGTCGATTTGAACGAACGACGACGGCTCAAGCCCGGCCATACCATCACCGGCCCGGCCATCATCACCGAGGAACTGGCCACCACCGTGGTCGAGCCCGGCTGGCGCGCCCTGGTCACCGAACGCGGTGACCTGCTCCTGGACCGGGTGACCGCGCGCCCCGACCGGGCCAACGCCACCACCGAGGTGGATCCGGTGCTGCTGGAGATCTTCAACAACCTGTTCATGTCGGTCGCCGAGCAGATGGGCGTGCGGCTCCAGTCGACCGCCCACTCGGTCAACATCAAGGAGCGCCTCGACTTCTCCTGCGCGGTCTTCGACGCCGACGGCGGCCTGATCGCCAACGCCCCGCACATGCCGGTCCACCTGGGCTCCATGGGCGAGTCGATCAAGATGGTGATCCAGCGCAACCGGGGCCGCATCCGCCGCGGCCAGGCCTACGTTCTCAACGACCCGTACCACGGCGGCACCCACCTCCCTGACATCACGGTCGTCACTCCCGTCTTCAGCGATACCGCGTCCGACCACACGGGGGACGACATCTGGTTCTACGTCGCCTCGCGGGGCCACCACGCCGAGATCGGGGGAGTGTCCCCGGGCTCCATGCCGGCCGCCAGCACCCGGGTCGAGGAGGAGGGGGTGCTGATCGACAACTGGCTGCTGGTCGACCACGGCAGGCTCCGGGAGGCCGAGACGGCCGAGCTCCTGGCCACCGCCGAGTACCCGTCCAGGGACCCGGCCACCAACCTGGCCGACCTGCGCGCCCAGATCGCCGCCAACGCCAAGGGCATCGACGAACTGCGCGCGATGGTGGCGCACTTCGGGCTCGACGTGGTGCAGGCCTACATGGGGCACGTGCAGGAGAACGCGGCCGAGTCGGTGCGGCGGGTGATCACCGCGCTGCACGACGGGGAGTACGCCTACGAACTCGACAACGGCGCGCGGGTGGCGGTGGCGGTCCGGGTGAACCGCGCGGAGCGGACCGCCGAGATCGACTTCACCGGGACCTCACCGGAACTGCGGGACAACTTCAACGCGCCGTCCAGCGTGGCCATGGCGGCGGTGCTGTACGTGTTCCGCACCCTGGTCGACGACGACATCCCGCTCAACTCCGGCTGCCTGCACCCGCTCAAGGTGATCATCCCGCCCGGGACCATGCTCTCGCCCGGGTACCCGGCCGCGGTCGCGGCGGGCAACGTGGAGACCTCCCAGGTCGTCACCGGGGCGCTCTACGCCGCCCTCGGCGTGATGGCGGAGGGCTCGGGGACGATGAACAACGTGACGTTCGGCAACGATTCCTACCAGTACTACGAGACCGTGGCCAGCGGCTCGGGCGCGGGCGAGGGCTTCGACGGCACCGACGTGGTGCAGACCAAGATGACCAACTCCCGGCTCACCGACCCCGAGGTGCTCGAGTGGCGCTACCCGGTCCTGCTTGAGTCGTACCGGATCAGGCCGGACAGCGGCGGCCGCGGCCGCTGGCGCGGCGGCCACGGCGGCGTCAGGCGGCTGCGCTTCGGCGAGCCGATGACCGTCACCACCCTGACCGGCCACCGCCGGGTGCCCGCGTTCGGCCTGGCCGGCGGCGAGCCCGGCGCCCTGGGACGGCACTGGATCGAGCACGCCGACGGCACGGTGACCGCCATGGCGGGCTGCGACTCAGTTGACGTCGCAGCGGGTGATGTATTCGTCATCGAGACCCCGGGCGGCGGCGGTTACGGGGCGCCGTCCTAGGGCTCGTCGCCTTCCAGTTCGCGCAGCACCGCGATCAGGGCGGCCTCGTCGCCGCTGGTGTGGTCGAGCACGGCCATCAGCGCGTGCAGCACCAGGTGGCGGTCCTGGCCGGAGTCGAGCAGCCGCTGCGCGGCCTCCCACAGCTCGGGCGGGTCGCCGCGCCAGAGCCGGTCGGCCAGCACCAGGTGCCGCTCGATGTGCCGGCCTACCCCGCCGGGGGCGGGGGTGGCGTGGTCGGCGGCGATCAGCGCGCGCCGGTCGCGCGGGTCGGCCGGGTCCAGGATGGACAGGTCGGTGCCGGAGTGCCAGCCCTCCAGGACCGGGAACGCGAACGCCCGGCGCGGCAGCGCCTCCAGGTCGGCGTCCGGCAGCAGCCGCCGGACCAGCGCGTAGTCCAGGCCGAACTCGGCCGGATCGCGGTAGGCCTGGGCGAACCGGCTGATCGCGTTGAACACCGCCTCGAGCGAGTCGGTGATCAGCACCTCGCTCAGCTGGTTGCGACGGCCCGCCCAGCGCACCCAGGCCGCCAGCACGTGCGGCATCGCGTCCTGCTCGGCGAACGACAGCATCACCTTGCGCGGCAGCCAGCCGAGCAGGAAGGCCTCCACCTTGGTGGGGCTCATCCGCAGCGGCCGCCCGAAATCCTTGTCGCAGCCGTAGTCGATGATCCGGTCGGCGCAGTGGCTGGCCGCCCCGCGGTCCGACAGGTCCTCGGCCTCGTCGGAGGCGAGGAACTCGGCCGCCAGCATCGCCCGGCGGTCCTTGCTCCAGGCCTGCCGCCGCCCGTTCGACGCCGAGCTCAGCGGCCCGGTGTTCGACAGAGTGGCCGTCAGGGAACGAGCGCGGAACGGCGGCAGCGCCCTGATCCGGGCCCGGATGAACGCGTGGTACGACGGGAAGGACTCGCTGACCGCCGGGTCGTTGACCGAGTCGGTCACGGTCAGCGCGCTCTCCAGCATGTGCCGGGCCTGGCCGGCGTCCACCTCGCGGAACGCGTACTTGCCCTCGGCCCCGCGCTGGCGGCTCGCCTCGCGGCAGTGGTCGAGCAGCTTGCCCACCCGGGAGGTGACCCAGCCGTCTTTGATCATCCCGCCCGCGTTGTAGTCGACCACCGAGACCAGCGCGTGCGGCTCCTCCCCGGCGTAGCTGAACACGCAGATGACCTCGTCGGTGTCGCCGAGGTCGTCCGGGTTGACGTAGCACTCGGCCGAGGTCACCGCGCCCAGGTGCTCGGCCCAGCCGGGGCAGTGCACGCCGGCCTCGATCAGCTCCAGGGCGGCGCGCTCGGCCTTGGCCGCCTGCCGGGGGGTGCCGAGGCAGGCGATGCCGGACAGCAGGGCCAGGGCCGCCGGGCTGCGCTGCTCGCCCGCGTAGTCGACCAGGCCCTCGCCGACCAGCTGCTCGACGGTGGCCGCGCGCCGGCCGCCGCCGCGCTGGCCCCACCAGGTGCCGAGCAGCTCGCTGACCATGAGCTCGGCGTCGAGCGGGCTGCGTACGGCCAGCAGCTCGCGCGCCGCGCGCAGCAGCTCGGCGAAGAGCGCGTTAGGCGGCGGCGTGCCGCCCCGCCGCTGGCCGCTCCCTGATCCGCCGGGGGGTTGACCGGGCGGGGGCTGGCTTCGTCGGCTCTGCGGGCTCACCCTGATAGCCTCTCAGATCTGGACATGCGGACGCTATGCTACGTTGTCATGCCCGCTGTGATTACGCCTTCTAGACCGGGCACGCCACGCCGGCTCAGTTGCCGGCCCGGTTGCGGCGGGCGTGGTTGGTAGACGCAGTGCAACCGTAACAGCGTTCGCCGTCCTCGAATCCTCACACCTGGCCGCACTAATTGCCGGACTGTGGCACGCTTAATTGGTTGGCAGCGGGAACGATGATCCCGGGGAAGGAGCCGCCCATGGCAGCCCCCGGCGCGGTACAAGGGCGTTCGTCGTGAGCATGGATACCTCCGTGCCCAGGCAGCGGGACGCCTCGGATACCGCTCTGGCGGACATGCTGACGGACGCGCCGGTCGGTTTGGCCCTGTTCGGGCCCGACCTGCGTTTCCGCTGGGTGAATGCTGCCCTGGCGCGGCTCGGCGAGGACGCCGAAGATGCCGGGACCGTCCCCCTGAGCCCTGAGATCCCCGCGGTCCCCGCCGTCCAGAAGCCCCCCGCCGATCCGTCCGCCTGCCATGGCCTGCTGCCCTCCGAGGCCTGGCCCGCGCCGGTCGCCTCCCGCGCGGAGGCCGCGCTGCGCAAGGTCCTGGCCGAGGACGCGCCGCTGACCGAGAGCGGCTATCCCGCGGTTCCCGTGTCCCCGAGGCCGCTGTCCGCGGATTCCGGGCCCGGAGAAGAGTCGCCGGCCTCCCCGGTCTCTTCCTCTTCGGCCTCTCCGGCTGAGGACGTGTGCGGCTGCGCCTCCTGGTTCCCGGTGCACGACGCGGGCGGGCACGTGTTCGGCATCGGCCTGATCGTGCTCAACGTGGCCGGCCCGTCGGCCGAGGCCGCCGAGGCGGCCGCCGCGGCCGCCGCGGAGATCAGGCGCAGCGAGGAGCGCTACCGCTCGCTGGTCCAGGGCGGCGCCCAGGTGGTCTGGGTGGCGGCGCCTGACGGCTCGATGACAGAAGACTCGCCTGAGTGGCGCTGGATCACCGGCCAGACGCAGGAGCAGTACGCCGGGTTCGGCTGGCTCAACGCGGTGCACCCGGAGGACAGGGAGCGGGTCGAGCGGGACTGGCGGGAGTGCGTCAGGACCGGGAAGATCTTCGACGACCGCTACCGGATCCGGACCAAGAACGGCTCCTACCGGCACTACGACGTGCGCGCGGTCCCGATCGAGCGGGACGGCAAGATCGCCGAGTGGGTCGGGGCCAGCTCCGACGTCACCAGCCAGCGCGAGGCCGAGGAGATGCGCGGCCGGCTGACCGAGCAGCTGTCGGCCGCGGCGCTGCGCACCGCGCGGCTCCAGCAGGCCACCTCGATGCTGGCCGAGGCGCTGACGGTGGAGCAGGTGGTCGAGGTCATCACCGAGGTGGGCCGGACCGCGATCGGCGCCCTGCACTCGGCGGTGGTGCTGCTGGACGGCGCCCGGCTGCGGGTGGTCAACGACGACCTGCGGAACGCCCCGGATTCGGCCGGCGGCGCGCTGACACTGGAGTCGCCGAGCGTGATGACCCGGGCGATCGCGACCCGGCGCCCCGTCCTGGTGGAGGACCCTGAGGACCTGCGCAGGCAGTTCGACGGCGAGCTGGAGATCGACTCCGAGCGGGTGGCTGCCTCGGACGAGCGGTCCTGGGTGGGGCTGCCGCTGCTGGCCGCGGGCGCGCCGCTGGGCGCACTGCGGTTCTCCTTCGCCCGGCCGCGGAAGATCACCGAGGAGGAGCGGGTCTTCCTGGAGGCGCTGGCCGGGCAGTGCTCGCTGGCGGTGGAGCGGGCGGGCCTGTACGAGCGCGAGCACACCACGGCGGAGACGCTCCAGCGGAGCCTGCTGCCCGACCGGCTGCCCACGCTGCCGCGGCTGGTGCTGGAGGCGACGTACCGCCCGGTGGCCAAGAACATGGAGATCGGCGGCGACTGGTACGACGCGTTCCGGCTGGCCGACCAGCGGCTGGCGGTGGCGGTCGGCGACGTCATGGGCAAGGGGCTGACCGCGGCGGCCGGGATGGGCCGGGTCCGCAACGCGCTGCGGGCGCTGGCGCTGACCGACCCGCGCCCGGCGGCGGTGCTCGGCGGCCTCGACCGGCTGTTCGCCGCGACCGAGCAGGAGGAACAGGTCACCACCGTGGCCTACCTCGTCATCGACCCGGAGACCGGAGATGGCGTGCTCGGGAATGCCGGCCACCTGCCGGCCCTTGTTCTAGAAGCAGGTTGCGCGCCGAGGTTCGACGGAGTGGAAGCTGGCACGCCGCTCGGCTGGGCCAGCCCGAGGAAGCAGCACGCGTTCAGCCTGCGCCCCGGTAGCACTGCGGTCTTTTATTCTGACGGTCTGGTAGAGAACAGGAATCGTGGTCTGGACGCTGGTCTCGAGGAACTGGCCGCCGTGGCCGCACGGGCCGATGCGGAGCTGTTGGCCCGTCCTGGCCGGTTTCTCGAGTACCTGGTTGAACGTATGCTCGCTGGGCACGAGCAGGACGACGACGTCACGGTGCTAGTCATGCACGTGCCGGCGGGCGGGCCCCAGTGAGCTGGAGGGGGAGCGGCCCGGGCGGAGGCGTACAAGTCACTCCCGGCCGCGGCCTATGGTGATGAGTGGGAGGCAGGCGGGTTGAACCAGTCCCGAGTGGCATCTACCCAGCGAAGGAAGGGGTGACCGTGGTCGTGAGCGCTGCTAATTCCGCGGCGCGGAAGCGCCCCAGGACGTCGGACCAGGGGCCCCGGGCTGTCGAGGATCAGGCGGTTATGGCGGCTCAGCGGTCAAATGGTTCCGGACCCCGGAATGCAGACGAGAACGGTTCCGGGCGGCGCGCCGCTAACGCGGACTCCGACGCGAAGGGCCTGACCGCGGTCGAACTCGACGACGCGGACCTGGAATCCGACGCGGAGCTCGAGAACTTCGACGACCCCGACGACGCCGACCTCGCCGACGACGCGGACCTAGAGGTCCTCACCGACGAGGATCTCGAGGAAACCGACGACATCGGTGAGGCCGCCGAGGAGGAGGCCGCCGACGACGGTCCTGACGAGCCCGAGGCATCCGAGGCCAGCCAGCCCGCAGCGGCAGCCGGGCCAGGGCCCGCGGGTCAGGCCGCGCCGAACGCCCAGGTCGTCAAGATCGCTCCGGACGGCGCCAGCGCGAGCTCAGGCGAGGATGAGGAGATCTTCGTCTTCGGTGACGACGACGATGATCTGCCGGCCGCGCAGGTCGCGGTGGCGGGTGCTACCGCGGACCCGGTCAAGGACTACCTGAAGCAGATCGGCAAGGTGCCGCTGCTCAACGCCGAGCAAGAGGTCGAGCTGGCCAAGCGGATCGAGGCGGGCCTGTTCGCCGAGGAGAAGCTGGCCGACGTGGCCGGCCTGTCCACCGACGCCCGCATCGACCTGGAGTGGATCGCCGAAGACGGCACCCGGGCCAAGAACCACTTGCTGGAGGCGAACCTGCGGCTGGTGGTGTCGCTGGCCAAGCGGTATACGGGCCGCGGCATGCTGTTCCTGGACCTGATCCAGGAGGGCAACCTGGGCCTGAT
>Ga0335085_10012238_pt1 | contig 12654 bp, 12 predicted proteins | sample Lox_Sample_45_FD_206712 | JGI IMG/M metagenome (GOLD analysis project Ga0335085, IMG submission 206712) | Soil microbial communities from Loxahatchee National Wildlife Refuge, Florida, United States - Lox_Sample_4.5 | ecosystem: Environmental > Terrestrial > Soil > Wetlands | place: USA...
CTTAGGTACCCAGCCCGCCGAAGACGGCGAAGGGATTGCCCGGCATCGTCTCCCAGACGGCCTCGCCGCCCGGTGCGACCTCGCCGTGGACGCGCTGCGCCAGCGCCTCGGCGTCCTCGCGGGACGGGGCCCCGACGATGAGGAACTGGGCCTGGCGGATGACGGAGTAGCCCTCGTCCTCGAGGGTCGCGGCGAGCGTCTGGGCCACGTCCTGGGACGCGCACTCGACGCGTACCTCCCACGGCGCGTAGCCGCGGTCGAGCTCCTCCTGCTCCCACGACTCCGACGGCGGCTCGTCGTCCCAGCGCTCCTCGTCGGCGAGCCAGTGCTCGACCGTGCTCGTCGTCGCCTCGACGCCGTTCGCGCGCAGCTCCGTCTCGATCACGGCCTGCGCCTTCTCCGCGTCGTCGGGGGACGAGGCGTAGACGAAGATCTCGTTGTCGTCGCGGGAGACGGCGAGCCGCTTCGACTCGAGGTCCTTCGCCAGCTCGGCCGCCTCGTTGCTCAGCCCCTGGCCGAGCCGGTGCAGCAGCCCGCCGGCGTGCTCGTCCTCCTCGACGACGATCCGGATGCGCCAGTCGTCAGCCATGCAGGCCGAGCGTAGCGCCTGCGCGGTAGTCGGCGAGGAGGCTGCCGACGACGCGCTCGGAGACCCCGGTCTGGTCGAGGTGCTTCGTGATCCCGCCGAGGAAGAACGGGTAGCCGGCGCCGAGGATCAGGCACGCGTCGACCTCGGCGGCCGAGCCGACGGCGCCCTCGTCGAGCATGTGGCAGATCTCGTCGGCGATCGCCGCGAGTGCGTCGTCGCGGATCTCGTCGACGGTGCGGCGCGCGTCGCCGCGGACGACGATCTCGTCCTTGCCGTCGGCGAAGTTGGCGAGCGTCGGCGAGAGCGGGAACCGGTCCGGATACGACTCGTGCAGCGTCTCGAGCACGTGGTTCGCAACGCGCGGGCCGACCATCTGCAGCAGGACGGAGGGCGCCATCGGCAGCCCGAGCGAGAGCACGGCCTCGTCGGTCTCCTCGACCGTGTTGCCGTTCTCGAGCGCGTCCATCAGGACGGTCGTCATGCGCGTCAGCACGCGGTTGACGACGAACGCCGGCGCGTCGGCGACGATGACGCCGCGCTTGCGCAGCTTCTTGACGACGTCCCAGGCGGTCGCGAGCTGCTCGTCCGTCGTCCGCGGCGTGCGCACGATCTCGACGAGCGGCAGCACGGCGACCGGGTTGAAGAAGTGCAGCCCGACGTCGGCGCCCATCTCCTCGACGGAGAGCGACGACGTGTTCGTCGCCATGATCGCGTCGGGCGCGACGCGGCGCACCTCGGCGATCACCCCGCGCTTGACGCCGAGCTCCTCGAACACCGCCTCGAGCACGAGGTCGCAGCCCTCGAACTGCTCCCAGCCGGTGCCGCCGTGGACGATCGTCGCGAGGAACGGGTTGCGCTCGCCGACCTCCCCGCGGATCGTCGCGAGCGCCTCGTCCACGCGCGCCCGGTCGATGTCGCGCAGCACGACGGGCACCTCGAGCCGGCGGAGGAGGAGCGTCGCGAGCTGCGTCGCCATCAGGCCGGCGCCGACGATCCCGACCTTCTGGATCGCGCGCGGCTTCACGTCCGGGAGCGAGTCCGGCTTCTTCGTCCGCCGCTCGACGACGGTGAACGCGTACACCGACGCCTGGGCCTGCGGGCTCGGCAGGAGCTCCGCCATCGCGCGCTCCTCGGCCTCGTAGCCCTGCTCCAGCGTCCATTCCCGCGCGCCGGCGATCAGCTCGAGCGCGACGTACGGCGCGCGCGTGGCGTCGTGCACCGCGTCGTCGACGCGCGAGCGAGCCTTGCGGAAGATCGTCTCGGCCTCCGACCAGTCCGGCGCCTCCCGCGCAAGTGACAAGTTGTCACTTGCGAGCTCGCACGCGAACTGCAGGGACTCGTCCACGAACTCGACCGGGTCGAGCATCCGGTCGGCGAGGCCGAGCTGTACTGCTTCGGCGGCCGTGACAAGGCGGTTCTGGCGGAGCGGGTTGAGCACGATCAGCCGGGTCGCCGCGTCCGGTCCCGCGAGCTTCGGCACGAGTTGCGTGCCGCCCCAGCCGGGGATGATCGACAGCGCGACCTCGGGGAAGCCGAAGTGGCGGACGCTCGACGCGATCGTGCGCGCGTCGCAGTGCAGCGCGAGCTCGAGGCCGCCGCCGAGGCACGCGCCGTTGATCGCCGCGACCGTCGGGAACGGGAGCGCCTTGATGCGGGCGAACAGCTCGTGCCCGGCGCGGATGCCCTCGACCGCCGCCTCGGCCGAGCCGAGCATCGCGAACTCGTCGACGTCGGCGCCGACGCAGAAGACGAACGGCTTGCCGGTGATCACCATCGCCGCCCAGTCGCCGGACTCGAGCTCGCCGACGACGCGCACCGCTGACTCGAATGCGGAGCGTCCGAGCGTCGTCGGCTTCGTGTGGTCCTCGCCGTTGTCGACCGTGACGAGCGCGATCGGGCCGGCCTCCGACTCGACGCGGTTCAGCGCGAAGAAGGTGTCGCTCATGCGGCGACGTTCTCCCAGACGATCGCGCAGCCCATGCCCATGCCGATGCAGAGCGCCGTCAGCCCGTAGCGGCCGCCGCGCTCGCGCAGGCCGTACGCGAGCTGGGAGACGAGGCGGACGCCGGTTGCGGCGAGCGGATGGCCGCACGCGATCGCGCCGCCGTACGGGTTGAGGCGCGGGTCGTCGGCGTCGACGCCGAGCTCGTCGCACCACGTCAGCACCTGCACGGCGAACGGCTCGTTCAGCTCGAAGAGGTCGATGTCGTCGAGGCTCAGTCCCGCCTGCTCGAGCGCCCGGCGCGTCGCCGGCACCGGACCGATCCCCATCAGGTGCGGCTCGACGCCGGCATACGCGTACGAGACGAGTCGCAGCTTCGGAGCGAGACCGAGCTCGGCCACGGTCGGCTCGGCGGCGAGGAGCGCGGCGGTGGCGCCGTCGGTGAGTCCGGCGGAGTTGCCGGCGGTGACGCGGCCGCCGGCGCGGAATGCGGGCTTCAGCGCCGCGAGGCCCTCCATCGTCGTGTCCGGGCGGAGGAACTCGTCGCGCGCGGCGACCTTCCAGCCCTCGTCGGAGAAGACCGCCATCGGCACGACGGTCTCTCGCATCACGCCGTTCTCCCACGCGGCCGTTGCCCGCTGCTGCGACGCGAGCGCGAACGCGTCGGCGCGCTCCTTCGTGATCGCCGGAAAGCGGTCGTGGAGGTTCTCGGCCGTGCGGCCCATGACCGCGGCGGACTCGTCGATCAGGCGCTCCGAGACGAAGCGCGGGTTGAAGTCGACGTCCTGTCCCATCGGGTGGTGGCCCATGTGCTCGACGCCGCCCGCGACCGCCACGTCGACCGCGCCGAGCGCGATCTCGCCTGCCGCGGCGGTGACGGCGGTGAGTGCGCCGGCGCACATGCGGTCGACGGCGAATCCGGGCACCGTCTCCGGCAGCCCGGCGAGCAGCGCGACGTCGCGGCCGAGGGTCAGGCCCTGGTCGCCGACCTGCGCCGTCGCGGCGAGCACGACGTCGCCGATCCGCCCGGCGGGCACCTCCGGGTTGCGGCGCAGCAGCTCGCGCACGGCCTTGACGGCCATGTCGTCGGCGCGCGTCCGCCAGAACTGGCCCTTCGGGCCGGCCTTGCCGAAGGCCGTGCGCACCCCGTCCACGAAGAACACCTCGCGCAGCTCCCGCATCGCCGCCGAACCATAGCGGGTTTGACTGATCGTTCAATCAGCGCGGCACGGTGAAATACTCCCCGCGATGGAATGGGGGGAGCGAGCGGACGCCGCGATCGCGCGGTACCGCGGCGGCGAGGCGCGCGGGCTCGACCAGCGCCAGCTGACGCAGCTTGCGAACGCCGCCTGGGCCGCGGGGACGAGCCTGCTCATGGACGGCCGGCAGGCCGAGGCGGAGGAGTGGCTGCGCACGGCGGCGGAGCGGTACCGCGAGAGCTGGGAGGGCGCGCCGCCCGATTCGTGGGGACGGCCGATCGCCGCGATGAAGGCGCTGCTCCTCGCCGGCGAGGATGCCTCGTGGGCGGCCCGCTGGGCGCTCGCCGCGGGCGCCGCGGACGCGGCGTCGCCGATCGGCGTCTACGCCGCGACGCTCGCGCTCCTCGTGCTCGGAGACGACGCCGGCGCCCGTCCGGCCGCGACGTCGCTCCTCGTCCGCGACGACTTCCCGGACGACGTGGCGCGCGCCCTCGCCGCGCTGGCGGCGCGCGACGGCGAGCGTTACGCCGCCGCCGCACGACAGGTGCTTGCTTCGTTCGAGTCGCGGAGCGAGTTCCTCGAGGACGTGCCCGTCGCGGACACCGTGCTCACGCTGCAGGCGCTCGCCGAGCAGCGGGGCGCCACGGTGGCCCTTCCGCCGTCGCCCTTGCTTCCGCGTCTTAACGGTGACTGTCACCGTTAAGAGACGGCTTCAAGCCTCAAGCTCTCTAGCGCGCACCGCAGCTGTCGCAACGACATGTCCAACGTCTTGACAGTGACTGGCACCGTTAAGGGTCGGTGCACCGCTACAGCTTCGCCGCGGCGGCCCGGTCGAGGACGACGGTCGTCCCGCCGTCGAGCGCGCGGGCGAGGCTCGCCGGCGTCGCGCGGCTCGGCTCGCCGGCGAAGGCGCGCGCGACCGCCTCGGCCTTGTCCTCCCCGGCGATGAGGAACAGCATCTCGTGCGCCGCGTTCAGCACCGGGAGCGTCACGGTGATCCGGTCGACGAACGGCTCGAGGTGCGCCTCGGCGCCGACGACGCGCCGCTCGGTCTCGTCGAGCGTCGGCTGCCCCGGGTAGAGTGAGGCGACGTGGCCGTCCGGGCCCATGCCGAGCAGGAGCAGGTCGAAGACCGTGTCGTCGAGCTCGCGCTCGTACGCCGCCGCGCCTTCCTCGGGGCCGAGCTCGCCGCGCATCCGGTGCACCGCCGCCGGCGGCGTCCCGAGCAGGTCGATCAGCGCCCGCGCGGCCATGCCGTAGTTGGACAGCTCGTCGTCGGGCGGCACGCAGCGCTCGTCGCCCCACCACAGCTCGACGCGGCTCCAGTCCGGATCCATCTCCGCCGCGAGCTCGTACGCGCGCTTCGGCGTCGACCCGCCGGTGAGGCAGATGTGGCCGCCCCGGCGCGCCGCCTCGTCCAGCCGGAGGGCGACGAGCCGGGCCGCGTCCTCGTCGTCCGCGGCGACGACGATCTCGATGTCGCGCGCGCTCAGATCTGACCGTCCGCGAGCTCCCGCGACCGCGTCATCGCCGCCTGGATCGCATTGAGGAACGCCGCCCGCACGCCGGCCTGCTCGAGCTCGCGGATCGCCGCGATCGTCGTGCCGCCCGGCGACGTCACCGCCTCGCGCAGCTCCACGGGATGCATGCCGAGGTCGCGCAGCTGCTTCGCCGTCCCGAGCATCGTCTGGACGACGAGCGTCGTCGAGATCTCGCGCGACAGCCCGAGCAGGATCCCCGCCTCGATCATCGCCTCGGCGAGCAGCGCGAAGTACGCCGGCCCGGAGCCGGAGACCGCGGTGACCGCGTCCATCGCCGCCTCGGGAACGCGCACGACGCGGCCGAGATGCGCGAGCGCCTCCTCCGCGAGCGCGAGCTGCGCGTCGCCCGCGTGCGCGCCCGCGCAGATGCCGGCCATCCCCTCGTGCACGGTCGACGGCGCGTTCGGCATCGCGCGCACGACCGGGACGCCGTCGGCGATCCGCTCCTCGATGTGCGAGGTCGGGATCGCCGCCGCCACGGTCAGCACCGTCTGGCCCGGCCGGAGGAGCCCGCCGACCTCCCGGAGCAGCGCGTCGATGTCCTGCGGCTTCACCGCGACGACGACGAGCTCCGCTCCCGCGATCGCGGCGGCGTTGTCCTTCGTGGCCTCGACGCCGTGCCGCTCGCGCAGCTCCTCGACGCGGCCGTCGCTGCGCGCGGTGACGACGAGCTGCTCGCGCGTCCGCCAGCCGGAGCTGAGCAGCCCGGCGAGCAGCGCCTCGCCGATGCGGCCGCCGCCGAGGATCGCGATCCGGTCGTTCGCCATGGCGGAGTCTTACTACGCGGCCCGGCGCTCGTGCACAGGCACGAGCCCGCGCGCGAAGGCGCCGAGCAGGTAGACGGACGCGATCCCGGCCCACTCGCCGTACGGCTCGAGGAGCGCGGCGGTCTCGTCCGTCTCGACCCTCCGGGCGAGCAGGGCCCGCTGGAGCTTCACGAGCCCGAGGTCGCCGACGAGGCCCGCGTCGAACCGGCCGAGCCCCTGCAGGCAGACGACGCCGACCGACCAGGGGCCGAGCCAGCGCTCGCGCTCGAGCCGTGCGGCGACGGCCGCCGTCGGCAGCGCGTGCAGGCGCTCCAGCTCGACCGAGCGGCAGAGCCGGACGAGCGAGGCGGCCCGGCGCTCGTGCAGGCCGAGCGCGCGCAGCCGCGCCGGCGCGAGCGCCGAGAGGTCCCGCGTCGACGGCGCGACGTGGAGGCCCTCGTCGCCGGCCGGAGAGAGCGAGCGGACGATCTGCTGCTCGATCCGCCGCGCCCGCTTCGCCTCGATCAGCTGCCCGCAGAACGCACGGAGCAGCGCGTGCGCGACCGTCGCCGTGCGCACCGGCCGCAGCCCGCGCAGCTCGAGCGCGGCGCGGCCGAGCAGCGGATCGTCGCGGATGCGCCGCAGGAATCCCGAATGGTCGGCGTCGAGCGCGAGGATCCAGCGCAGCCGGTCGGCACCGGCACGGGAGCCGGCGCGGATCGTCACCGTCCCGTCGGGCGACTGCCGCGCGCGGACGAGCTCCCGTCCGCCGCCGACGTCGAGGAGCGCCGTGAAGATCCCGTCGCGAAACGTGCGCGTGGCGTCACTCGTCAGCCGCGCCGAGAGCGCGAGCGAGTACGGCCCCCGTGGAGCGACCGCAAGCTCGAAGCTCAATGCGCGTCGCTGCGCGCGTCCACCGGCGCCGCGCGCAGCCCGAGCTCGGTCGCTCGGTCGAGCACGTCGAGCGCCTGCTCCTCGTGTCCCGTCGCCCGGAGCATCTGCGCCCACGACCGGCACGCCTGCGTCGCGTCGCGCCAGCGGCCCTGCGCCTCGAGCAGCTCCGCCGCGCGCCGGAACGCCTCGTCCGCAGCGGGGAACTCACCGGCGAGCGCGAGCCCGTCGCCGAGGGCGGCGAACGCGAGGCCCTGGTCGGCCGGAGCCTCGTCGCCGGCGAGCTCGAGCGCCTCGCGGGCGAGCGCGATCGCGGCCGCCGCGTCGTCGTGCCGGGCCGCGAGCCGGGAGCGGAGAATCTTGATCTCGACGGCGTCGACCATCGACGGGTGCGGGCCGAGCAGCTGCTCCGCGTGGTCGAGGTGCCGCTCCGCCGCGGCGGTGTCGTCGCGGGAGAGCGTGATCCCGGCCGCGAGCACGTGCGCGCGCGCGAGATGGAACGAGTCGTCGGTCGCCTGCAGAAGCGCGATCGCCTTGCGGACGTTCGTCAGGGCGACGGAGGCGCGACCCTCGCCGTGCGCGAGCCGGGCCATCGACCAGTACAGGCGCACGCGCATGTACGGGTCCTCGGTCTCCTGCGCGCGGTCGAGCGCGTTCTGCACGACACGCTCCGCGCGGGCGAGGTCGCCGGCGTCGCTGAGCGCGTAGCTGAGGAGCGTGGCGTAGCGCACGGCCGTGGCGGAGTCGCCGCCGGAGTCCTCGACGTCCTCGAGGCAGCGCTCGAACAGCTCGACGGCCCTGTCGGGCCTGCCGCCGCCCGCGTAGGCGCGGCCGAGGTTCGCGTAGATGTCGAACCGGTCGACCGGAGCGAACGGCTCGTCCTCGATCGCGATCTCGAGCAGGTCCACCGTCTCGGTGAAGTTGCCGGCCTCGAGCGCGAGCGACGCGAGCGCGACGCGCGCGCGGAGCGCGCAGGCGCTGTCGCCTGCAGCCACCGACTCGTCGACGAGCTCGCGGAGCGGGGTCTCGACCTCGGCCGACTCACCGAGCCGGATCGCCAGCTCGAGGTCTGCGAGACGGAGCTCGCGCCGCTCGGCGGGGTCGAGGACGGAGCCCGTCTCCAGGTACTCCGCCGACACGCCGAGCTTGGCGGCGAGCCGCCGGAGCGCCTTCACGGACGGCTGTCGGGTACCCGCCTCGATGCGCGAGATGTAGGCGTACGAGACGCCGGGGGACGCCAGCTCCCGCTGTGACAGCCCTTGCTCGAGCCGGAGCCGCTTGAGGCGCTGGCCGATGGTCTCGCCCGCGACAGAACCCTGTCCTGTGCTCATTGCGCTCGCATTCTTCTCGGTTGTCACTAGATCGTCAAACCTGTTCGATACTTGACAACGGTCACTCTACCGGTTGGAGTCTGACTGTTCGTTCCACCCCGACGGGGGCACACAAGGGAGGAAGATCGATGCTGCGCACCACCCTGTACGTCCGTCTGCTTCTGATCATCGCGATTCTCGCATTCGCGGCGGTCGCCCTCGGCACCGAGCCGTGGGGGCCGAACTAGAGGAGCAAGCCGGCGGGCGGGGGCGCTGGCTCGTCCCCGCCCGCTGTACCCTCGGGCCGTGATCGCGCCGTGACGGCCGTCGAGCTCGGGCTCTACGTACTCCTCTTGGCGGCCGTCGGGGTCGTCGTCTGGCGGCGGCCGCTCGTCGCCCTCTACGTCTTCGTCGTCGGGCTCGCGCTCCACAACGCCGTGATGGCGGCGCTCTACGCCGCAGGCGTCCGCGGGGCGACGCTGACGGCGATCACGGCCTGGAAGGAGATCGTGCTCGCGGTCGCGCTCGCGCGGGTCGCGCGGGACGCGGTGCGCGACCGGCGGTTGCCGTTCCGGTTCGGCGTCGCGGACGCCCTCGCGCTCGCCTTCGCCGCCGTGTGCGTCGTGTACGCCGTCATCCCCCAGTCCGTCCTCGGCGGGCTCGCCGGACGGAAGGCGGTCGCGCTCGCGCTCCGGCACGATCTCGTCCCGGTCGCGGCGTACTTCCTCGGCCGCTCGCTCGTGCTCCGCCGCGCCGACCTGCGGCGGCTCGGGTGGACGCTGCTCGGCACGGCCGGCTTCGTGGCGGCGCTCGGGCTCGCCGACGTCTACCTCGTCCCGATCGGCTGGTGGCGGACGAACGGCGTCGTCGACTACTTCCACAAGCACCTCGGTTACGACTACCACGGCACCGGCGAGAACCCGCGAGTCGCCGGGCTCCCGGAGAACTTCGTCTACAACGTCGGCGGGGACAGGCCGTTCCTGCGCCGGCTCGTGTCGACGTTCCTCTCGCCGCTCGCGAGCAGCTACCTCTTCGTCGTCGCGATCGTCGGCGCCGCGGCGATCGTGCGGCGGCGGCGGACCGCGGTGATCCTGCTCGTCGCGCTCGTTGCGGCCGGGCTGCTCTGGACGTTCTCCCGGTCGTCGCTGCTCGCGGTCGCGGTCGGGCTTGTCGTGCTCGTGCTCGTCCAGCGCCGGTGGCCGCTCGGCGTGGCCGCGGTCGCGGTCGTCGCGGTCGCGGTCGGCTGGGCGCACCTGTTCCCGCACATCGCCCCGACCGGGAAGTGGACGGCCGCCGACCTCCGCTACCAGCACTCGCTCGCCGCCGCGCATCCGGGCGCGTCGACGTCCCCGACGGCGGCGAACGAGTCGTCGCTCGGCGAGCACTGGCGGAGCCTCAGAAACGGGATCCGGACCGTCGTCCACCATCCGCAGGGCTATGGGCTCGGCAACGTCGGCCAGACGGCGTCGCGGACGGGGACGCCGCTGAAGGCGGGCGAGTCGAACTACACGGAGTTCGGCGCGGAGATCGGCGTCGTCGGCGCGCTGCTGTTCACCGCATGGTGCGTCGCGATCCTCGTCGGACTCGTGCGCGCGGGGCGGGACGATCGGTGGGCGGCCGCGCTCGCCGGCGCGTTCGCCGCGATCCTCGCGCTCGCGATCCAGACGGACGTGATCGGCGACCCGTGGGTGGCGTACTGCGCGTGGCTGCTCGGCGGCGCGTTGATGCTCGGGCGCGCCAGTCCTTCGAGGACGGGTCCGGAAGAGCGTCTTGTGGAGGTCGCCGCCGGTCGCTAGCGTTGTCTTTCATGACAACGACGGCGATGAGGGCTCTGGCGGGCCGGATCCTGCTCGTGGCGGTCGCCGCGCTGCTCGTGCTCGCCCTCGTGTTGCACGTGCGGCACGGCGGGCGCGCGGCGGCGGTCGTCGCCGACCCGGTGCGCACGCCCGGCGTCGTCAACCCGGCGGTGACGCAGGCGAACATCCGCACCACGATCTGCAAGCGCGGCTGGACGGCCACGGTCCGCCCGCCGGTGGCGTACACGAACGGGCTGAAGCGGAAGCAGATGCGCGTGTACGGCGAGACCGGGCCGATGTCCGCCTACCAGGAGGACCATCTCGTCAGCCTCGAGCTCGGCGGCGATCCCACCGACCCGCGCAATCTCTGGCCGGAGCCGTATCCGCGTGCGGCCGCCGTCGACCAGATCGAGAACGAGCTGAACGCGAAGGTCTGCTCGGGCGCCCTCTCACTCCACGACGCGCAGGACGAGGAGGCTGCGCTCAAGCACCGTGACGGCTAGGCAGGCTTCATCGGCACGGCGAAGAGGACGACGGTCGGCGAGCCCGGCTCGCCGAGCAGCGGCCCGGCCTCCGCCTCGCTCGACTCGAGTCTCTCGACCCTGGGCGCTCCGAGCGCGTCGAGGAAGGGCTCGGGCGGGCCGAGGAAGCTGACGGCCTCGTTGCCGTAGTGCAGCGCGACGACGAGCCGCGGACGCAGCTCGCGGACGATCTGCGCCGCCGTCTCCCCGCCGACGGTCGGTCCGCCGCCGACCGGAAGGAGGAGGACGTCGACCGCTCCGATCGCCTCGCGCTGCGCCGGCCGGAGCTCCTCCTGGCCGAAGTCGCCGAAGTGCGCGACGCGCAGCCCGTCGAGGGAGAACACGAAAATCGAGTTCGGACCTCGCTGCGTGCCGGCCACCGGGTCGTGCTCGGAGGCGATGCCGACGATCTCGCCGATCGGCGTGTCGAACCTGCCCGCGGTGGAGCGGACCGTGTGCGGCTGCCCGCCGACGGTCTCGACGCCCGAGTGGTCGAAGTGCTCGTGCGTGACGAGGAGCACGTCGGCCTCGACCTCCTCGATCGGGGCGTAGTCGAAGCGGAAGTCCGGCATCTGCTCGCGCCGACGCGAGATCATCTCCTCGGGGATGTCGCCGAACGGGTCGACGAAGACCCGGACGCCGTCGTCGCCCGTGAGCAGGACCGCGGCCTGTCCGTACCAGCGGATGCGCATCGCCGTGAGCCTACCCGGCCGGGTCGGGCCGGCCCCGTCCGGGGGATCCGCGAGATCCCCGACCCCGGTCCGACGGGCATGCGCTATACCTTTTTGCGAGTCGCCCCGTTGGCCAAGCCAGTCGAACAGCTCTCCCAGGTGATCGTCCGCTTCGCGGGCGACTCCGGCGACGGCATGCAGCTGACGGGCGCGCAGTTCACGACGGAGACGGCGCTGCTCGGGAACGACCTGTCGACGCTGCCTGACTTCCCGGCCGAGATCCGCGCGCCGGCCGGCTCGCTGCCGGGCGTCTCGGGCTTCCAGGTCCACTTCGCCGACCACGACATCCTCACGCCGGGCGATCAGCCGAACGTGCTCGTCGCGATGAACCCGGCGGCACTGAAGACGAACATCAAGGACCTGCCGAAGGGCGGGACGCTCATCGTCAACAGCGACGCGTTCAACGAGCGGAACCTCCAGAAGGCGGCCTACGCGGCGAACCCGCTCGAGGACGGATCGCTCGACGAGTTCCAGCTGCACGCGGTGCCGCTGACGACGCTGACTGTCGGCGCGCTGAAGGGCATCGAGGGCGTGACGCCGCGCGAGGCCGAGCGCTCGAAGAACATGTTCGCGCTCGGGCTGATGTCGTGGCTGTACGGCCGGTCGATCGAGCCGTCGGTCGAGTTCCTGACGGAGAAGTTCGGCAAGCGCCGCCCGGAGATCGCCGCCGCGAACATCAAGGCGCTCCAGGCCGGCTACGCGTTCGGCGAGACGACGGAGACGTTCGCGGTCACGTACGAGGTGAAGCCGGCGAAGCTCCGGCCGGGCACGTACCGCAACATCACCGGCAACCAGGCGCTCTCGTACGGGCTCATCGCCGCGTCGAAACTGTCCGGGCTGCCGCTCTTCCTCGGTGCCTACCCGATCACGCCGGCGAGCTCGATCCTCGAGGAGCTCGCGGGCTTCAAGAACTTCGGCGTGCGCACCTTCCAGGCGGAGGACGAGATCGCCGCGGCGGGCGCCGCCGTCGGCGCGTCCTTCGGCGGGATGCTCGGCGTCACCACCTCGGCGGGTCCCGGCGTCGTGCTGAAAGCGGAGACGATCGGGCTCGCGATCATGCTCGAGCTGCCGCTCGTCATCTGCGACATCCAGCGCGCCGGCCCGTCGACGGGGATGCCGACGAAGCCGGAGCAGGGCGACCTGCTGATGGTCATGTTCGGGCGCAACGGCGAGTCGCCGGTCCCGGTGGTCGCTGCGCGCTCGCCGTCCGACTGCTTCGACGCGGCGGTCGAGGCGTGCCGGATCGCGTTGAAGTACCGCACGCCGGTCTACCTGCTCTCGGATGCGTACCTCGCCAACGGCTCCGAGCCGTGGCTCCTGCCGGAGATCGACTCGCTGCCCGACATCTCGACGACGTTCGCGACGGGCCCGAACGCCGACGGTGAGTT
>Ga0335085_10012239_pt1 | contig 12654 bp, 9 predicted proteins | sample Lox_Sample_45_FD_206712 | JGI IMG/M metagenome (GOLD analysis project Ga0335085, IMG submission 206712) | Soil microbial communities from Loxahatchee National Wildlife Refuge, Florida, United States - Lox_Sample_4.5 | ecosystem: Environmental > Terrestrial > Soil > Wetlands | place: USA: Florida...
TCACCTTCCATGACATCACCATGGATCTCGCGGCGCATCGGGTGCAGCGTAACGGGCGGGCGGTGCATCTCGGCCCGACCGAGTTCCGGCTGCTGGAATATCTGATGCAGCACCCGCGGCGGGTGTTCTCGCGCGAGGAATTGCTGGACGCGGTCTGGGGTAAGGACATCCACGTCGAGCCGCGCACGGTGGATGTGCATATCCGCCGGCTGCGCAAATCCATCAATGCCGATGACGAACTCGACGTGGTGCGCACGGTGCGCGCCGCGGGCTACGCGCTGGATACCGAGCCGGTCTGAGGCTTTTTCGGGGCTAAGCAAGGCCAGGGGCTCCGCCCCTGGACCTCGCCAAAGGCCGGCGGCCTAAACTTGTGCGGGTCCGGGGGCGCTCGCCCCCGGCGGGGTTCGGGGCGGCGCCCCGAGGCGACTACTCCGGCAACGCCAGCGGCGCGATCGCGGCGAACCGATCACCCGGCCCCGGATTGGCCGGATCGCAGGCGCCGCCGAACTGGTGCATCACCCCCCAGACGGCATTGAGCGCCGTGTGCACCGCGCCTTCCGCCCAGGCCGGCGTCCAGGAGATGCCGTCACCCGCGAGGAAGATGCCGCGCTCGGCCGGCGGTAGTTCGTCCTGCATGAAGTGGCAGAACATGCGCCGGTTGTAGCGGTAATGGCCGGGCAGGGCGCCCTTGAACGCGCCGAGGAAATTGCGGTCCGCTTCCCAGGAGACGGTGATCGGATTGCCGATGATGTGGGCGGCGATGTCCAGCTTGGGATAGATGCCGCGCAGCGCTGTCAGCATCAGTTCCACCCGCTCCTCCACCGTCAGCGGCAGGACTTTCAGCGCGTCGCTCATCCAGGTGTAGGAGAGGCAGATCACGCCGGGCTTGTCCGCGCCGTGATCGAACAGATAGGTGCCGCGCGTGATGCGGTCGGAGAGCGTCATGCTCATGGCGTAGCGGCCGGTTTCCGGGTCACGGTCGCGCCAGAACGGGCGGTCCACCATCACGAAGGTCTTGGAGGACTGCATGTAGCGGGTGCGGTCGAGCGCCATCCAGAGCCGGTGGGAGAACAGCGACTCGTCGCACCGGATATGTGTCGTCAGCAGCCAGGATTGGCAGGTGACGATCACGGCATCATAGGCGCGCGTGTCGCCCCAGCGATCGGTGATGACGAGGCGGCCATCCGCGTCCCGGGCGATGTGTGTTGCCCGCGGCCGGGGCGCGCCCTGGTGCAGCGTGCTGAGCGAGGTGCCGCGCGGCCAGTGCGTCAGATGCTCGGGCTGGTGCTTCCACAGGCCCAGCGGCAGTTGTTCCGCGCCGCCCTCGATCAGGTGCTGGCGCTCGTCAAGATCAGTGCAGGCGACGCGCAGGATTTCCAGCATGGAATTTGGAAAATCGCTGTCCCATCCCCCTGTGCCGAAGCCGACCTGGCCGAAAACCTCGCGGTGGCGGAAGGAATGGCGCTGGAACGCCTCCGAGGTGGCGATGAAATCGTAGAAGGTGCGCTCGTCCCAGACCGGGATCAGTTCGTTCCAGAGGCTTTTCAGCGTCGTGACGTCACGGCGGCGGATCGCGTCCTGAATCGCGCTGAAATGCGCGCGTTGTTCGAGCGCATCGTCCCAGGCCTCGGCGATCTCGCGCAACAAAGGCGGCAGCCGGGATGGATCCTCGACGTACATCTGCTCGCCTTCGAGGTCGATCACCGTGCTCGGCGTTGCCGGGTCGAACGGGTTGGGGAAGGGGCGGGTGCTGAGGCCGAGGAGGTGGATGTAGTGGTAGAACGCCGTGGCGGAGAGCGGGAAGCGCATGCCGCCCAGTTCCGCCACCAGGCCATTATCGCCGCCGAACGGCTCGGAGCGGAGGCGGCCGCCGGGCCGGGCGGATTCGTAGATGACCGGCCTGAGGCCGAGCCGCATCAACTCATAGGCGGCGATCATGCCGGAGAGGCCGCCGCCGATGATCGCGACCTCCGTGCCGAGCCGCTCCGGCGGCAGGCGGCCGAGGCCGGCGGGATGGGTGATCCAGTCGTCATAGGAAAAGGGGAAGTCGGGGCCGAAGGTGGTGATCGGCGGCTGGCTGGGCTCCGAGGGATGAGATGGCGTCATGCGCGTCTCCCGCTGCTCTGGTACGGGAGATGATACGCAACTTCAGTGCCGGATCAGCCGCCCGAATCGCGTTCCGCGTCCGCCAGCGCCGCCCGCAAATTCCCGCCATGGCGCGCGAGCAACCGCTCCGCCTCCGCACGCTCCTGCCCGGCGAGGAGCAGCACGGCGAGCTTCACCTTGCCGCCGGCCTTCGCGAGGGCCGCGCGCACCGGCTCCGGCCCGGCGCCGGTCAGTCCCGCCAGCATGCGTTCGGCGCGGCGGCGCAGCTTCTCGTTGCGGGCGACCATGTCCACCATGCGGCCGCGCCAGACCCGGCCGAGGCGGATCATGACCAGCGAGGAGAACAGGTTCAGCACCGCCTTCTGCGCCGTGCCGGCCTTCATGCGGGTGGAGCCGGCGATGGCCTCCGGGCCGGTCGCGACCAGGATCGGGTGCTCCGCCGCCGCGAGCAGCGGCGCGCCGGGGCTGTTGGCGACGGCGATGGTCAGCGCCCCGCGCGCCCGCGCCGCGTGCAGGCAGGCAAGGGTGTAGGGGGTCGTGCCGCTGGCGGCGAGGCCGATGACGACATCCGCCGCGCCGACCTGGTGCGCAGCGAGGTCCGATTCGGCGAGATCGGCGCGGTCCTCGGCGTTCTCCACCGCGCGCAGCAGGGCCGTGGGGCCGCCGGCGATCAGCAGCACCAGCCGGTCCTCCGGCCAGTCGAAGGTCGGGGGGAGTTCGGCACCGTCCTGCACGCCGATCCGCCCCGAGGTGCCGGCGCCGGCATAGACGAGGCGGCCCGTCCCGCCGGCAAGGCGCTCGGCGGCGGCCTCGGCGGCGGCGGCGATGGCGGGCAGGGCCGGGCGCAGGGCCGCGATCGCCGCCATCTGCCCTTCCCAGAGCGCGTCCAGGATCGCCGCCGACGGCCAGGAATCGAGCGCCTCCATGCGCGGATCAAGGCCCTCGGTCGCCGGCAGCGCCGGGGCGCTGCCGGGTTCAGACATCGAGTTCCGCCGTCTCGATTGTGCCCGCGCGCTCCTGGATGAACTGGAAGCGCAGCTCCGGCTTACGGCCCATCAGGCTCTCGACCATCGTGCTGGTGCGCTGCTTCTCATCAGGCGGCGTGACCACCTTGAGCAAGGTGCGCTTCTTCGGGTCCATGGTGGTTTCCTTCAGCGCCGCGGGCGGCATCTCGCCGAGGCCCTTGAAGCGGCTGATCTCCACCTTCGCCCCCGCCTTGAAGGCGGTCTTCAGCTTGCGTTCACGGTCGGCGTCGTCCATCGCGTAGATGGATTTCGCGCCCTGGGTCAGGCGGTAGAGCGGCGGCTGCGCCAGGTAGATATGGCCGAGGGTGATCAGCTGCGGCAGCTCGCGATAGAAGAAGGTCATCAGCAGGGAGGCGATGTGGGCGCCGTCCACGTCCGCGTCCGTCATGATGATGACGCGGCCGTAGCGCAGGCGGGCGGGGTCGCAGCGATCCCCGGCGCCGCAGCCGAGCGCCTCGATCAGGTCGCGCAGTTCCTGGTTCTGCCGCAGCTTCTCGGTGCTGGCGCTGGCGACGTTCAGGATCTTGCCGCGCAGGGGCAGCACCGCCTGGGTCTCGCGGTTGCGCGCCTGCTTGGCCGAGCCGCCGGCCGAATCGCCCTCGACCAGGAAGATTTCGGTGTCGGCCGCGTTCTCCCGCGTGCAATCGGCGAGCTTGCCGGGCAGGCGGAGGCGGCGCGTGGCGCTCTTGCGCGGCGTGTCCTTCAGTTCGCGGCGGCGCAGCCGCTCCTCGGCCCGCTCAACGATGAAGGCGAGCAGCGTGTCCGCCTGCGCCGGATGGCCGGCGAGCCAATGGTCGAAGCGGTCGCGCAGCGCCGTCTCGACGAGGCGGGTGGCCTCGGGGCTGGTCAGCTTCTCCTTGGTCTGGCCCTGGAATTGCGGCTCGCGGATGAAGGCCGAGAGCTTGGCGGCCATGGTGCCGGTCACGTCCTCGGCGGTGACCTGGGTGGCGCGCTTGTTGCCGCGCTGCTCGCCCCAGGCGCGCAGGCCCTTGAGCAGGGCGTTGCGTAGCCCGGTCTCATGCGTGCCGCCCTGCGGCGTCGGCACGGTGTTGCAGTAGGAGTGCAGGCTCGATTCGCCGGAATCGAGCCATGCCATCGCCCATTCCACCCGGCCGTTCGGCGTGCCCTCCGGCCCGGCGGGCAGGTCGGCCTCGCCGGCCCAGATCTCGGGCACGGCGCGGGCCGCGTCGCCGATATCGGCTTCCAGGCTGTCGCGCAGGCCGCCCGGGAAGTGCAGCAGTGCCTCGGCGGGGGTGTCGTCCCGCCCGCCGAGCAGGCTGGGGTCGCAGGACCAGCGGATCTTCACGCCGCGGAACAGATAGGCCTTGGAGCGGCACAGCCGGTAGAGTCGGGCGGGGCTGAATTGCAGCGCGCCGAAGATCTCCGGGTCTGGCCTGAAGCGGATGCTGGTGCCGCGCCGGTTTTGTACCGCGCCGACATTCTCCAGCTTTCCCAGGGGCTTGCCGCGGGCATAGCTCTGGCGCCAGAGGGTGCGGTCGCGCGCTACCTCCACTTCCAGCCGCTCGGAGAGGGCGTTGACGACCGAGCTGCCGACGCCGTGCAGGCCGCCGGAGGTGGCGTAGGCCTTGCCGCTGAACTTGCCGCCGGAATGCAGCGTGGTGAGGATGACCTCCAGCGCGCTGCGATCCTTGAACTTGGGATGCGGGTCCACCGGGATGCCGCGGCCATTGTCGCGGACGGTGAGCCAGTTGCCGGGCTCAAGCGTCACGTCGATCGTGGTGGCGTGGCCGGCGACGGCCTCGTCCATGGCGTTGTCCAGGATTTCCGCCGCCAGATGGTGCAGGGCGGTGTCGTCCGTGCCACCGATATACATGCCGGGCCGGCGACGGACGGGCTCCAGACCTTCGAGAACCTCGATGTCCTTGGCGGAGTAACTGTCCCGTTCGCCGTCCGTGGGCGCGAACAAGTCGTTCATGCTGCGATCCTGGCCCGGGAGTTCCGGAGCGGTTGTGTCCCCCCGATGGGGGGATACCACTAGCCCTTGAGGTGGGCGGGCGGCAAGGCGGGCCGCGCAGGTGCAACTCGCGGATGCGCGGGGCGGGGCGTCCAGGGCGGCGGCTTGTGGCAGGTTGGGGCCGCCGTCTCGGGGCAAGCGGCCGGTTTTCGGGCGCAAACAGTTGGTGCAACCGGGTTTGGCCGCGATTGCCTGACGGACATCGCTCTGGCGTGTTGTCTGAATGCGTCAGAGCACCGGCCGCATTTATGTGGATTTTGGGTTGGCTATCGTTGAAATTGATCAGCATTTAGTGTGCATGATGAAAATTGCCACCGCGCCTTCGTGCATTGCCCAATGTAAATATATGATTGGCTGCGATGATGGCATATTCAAGTATATAAGGAAAAAATTGCATGAACCTCACTCACGTCAAGGCGGATGAACGCATTGAAGGTGCTAAAAATGAATATAAAAACGTATTATTCTTGGATGATTTTACCAGAACGCCAGTAAACGGTCTATTTTATAACGTTGCTAATCGCCGCTGGTTGAGGGGGCTCTTGGAAGGGGCGCTGATGAGCGCCGGCTACAAGACTCGCGACTGGGGGGCGGAAGCGCATCCCGATCAAGTTGCGAATTTTATCAGGCGGATGGGGCTTGAGCCCTCTGTCGAGGCGTGGGCGGCCTCCACGATGACCGACCCGCTCCCGCCGGCAGCTCAGGCCTGGCTGGACGATCTTATACAAGACGATTTTGTCGTCGGCTATGAACTTCCTGTCTTCTTGATCCGGTTCCTGTGCAGCCGAAATATTCCATTTCTGGATATTAGCATGGATCGGGTGCGCTTTGCCCGCGACCTGTTCTTCGCGGCACGCACGAATGCGCCATTGCTGGAGTCCCGTCTCGCCCAAAGTGAAGTGGGCGATGACGTCATATGGGCCGATGCCGGGTTGCTGCGCGCTTTCCTGGCGCGCCGGCGCTCTCCAGAGGGGGGCGAAGGGCGGGTTGCGGTATTCTTCGGGCAGACTAATCAGGACCGTTGCCTGGTGCGGAATGGTAGGCTGGTTCAGCCAGCCGCCTTTGCCAAAACAATTGTAGAGATAACCAAGGATTGCGATACCATTCTGGTTCGTCGTCACCCCCATGAGGAAACGCCGCACCAAATCAGCGCCTTGCATGATATTCTGCCAAACGCGAAATTCACTGTGGAAAATTCATATTCACTTCTATGCAGGGGTGATGTGAAGCGTGTTATTTCTCTTTCGTCTGGGCTGATGGCGGAGGCGAAGTATTTCCACAAACCATCTGTCGCGTTGATCGAGCCAGACGTGAACAATGCGGCGTTGCTGCCCGTGTCCTGCTCGCGGTGGTATCGCTTAAGCCCCTCGCTGCTGATGCCGGGTTTTTGGAGCGGCCAACTTCCTGCCGTCACGCTGGAGCCGGACCGGATCCGCAATTCGCTGGGGGAGAGGTGGGGGCTAACACTGTACGACGCGGCGCCTGACGCGCCTGATGCGAATGCTGCCGAAATAGAGCGGTTGCGCGCCGCGCTGCGGGCGGCGGATGAGAATGTCGCCGAAATGGAGCGGCTGCGCGCCGCGCTGCGGGCGGCGGAGGAGAATGTCGCCGAAATGGAGCGGTTGCGCGCCGAACTGCAGGTGGCTGGTGAGAATGCCGCCGAAGTGGGGCGGCTGCGCGCCGCGCTGCGGGCAGCGGATGAGAATGTCGCCGAAATGGAGCGGTTACGAGCCGAACTGCGGGCGGCTGATGTGAAGGCCACCCAAGTGGAGCGGCTACGGGCCGAACTGCAAGCGGTCCATGCGTCGACCTCGTGGCGCCTTACCGCCCCGCTGCGGGCGCTGAAGGGCCTGTTACGACGATGATGCCGGCCGAACTTCCCAGGAGAGTTGCCCGCGCGTTGGCAATGCCGGTCATCCTGCCTGGTCGCGTAGCATCGTGTCATCGGTTGGAGCGGCTTCACTGAGGCTACGCTCGGTGAAGCCGCCCGGGTTATTTGATTTTACCAGCAATGTTATCAGCCACGCCGTTTCCGGTTCGGCTGATACCGCTCTACGCCCGGCTGCCCTGATTATCGCCATCACGCATCCTGCCGGTCGGCTCCTGCACATGCGCCTCCAGGAACCAGAGCTGCTTATCGGCGCCGCGCGAGATCTCGGTGAACAGGTCGGTGGTGGTGGCGTCGCCGGCGGCGTCCGCCTCGGCGATGCTGGCGTGGATGGCGGCGGCGAAGGTGGCGTAGCGGTCGATCAGTGCCGCCAGGTGGTCCGCGATCGTATAGATGTCGGTGGGGTAGGGGGCGAGCTTGCTGTTGGTCATGATGGCCTGGCTGGTGCCGATCGCGGCACCGCCGAGCTGGGCGGCGCGCTCCGCCATCATGTCGTTCCAGTCGTCCTGCTTGGTGCGGAATCCGTCCAGCATCTCATGGATGCCGATGAATTGCGGCCCCTTCACGTTCCAGTGCGCCTGCTTGGTCATCAGGGCAAGATCGATGCCGTCGGCGAGGCGTGCGTTCAGCAATGCGACAATGCTGGTCTTGGTGTTGGCATTGAGCGTGTTGCGGTTGCGGTGCAGGTGGCCGTGGACGAGGGAAGTGGCTTCGTGAGTGGCCATGCTGAGTCTCCCAGGAGTTGGCTCGCGGCGCGCATGGGCCGGCGAGCATCTCACCCCTCCGGGCGGGGCGGCCCGAACGGGTTCTGACCTGGAACGCGGCAGGCCACGGCAGCGTTGCGCCGGCGCCTCCTGGTCCGGCGCCGGCGCGGCGGATCAGCCGGGCTTGCCCTCTTGCGGCAGGGCGGTGGAGAAGCGGATGCGGATCGTCTCGCCGAGCAGGTTCGGCAGGCCGTTCACCCCGAAATCGGAGCGCCGGATCTTGCCGGTGGTGATCAGCCGGCCCTCCTCCCGCGACACCTTCATTTCCACCTGACGGGTCACGCCATGCATCGTGAGATCGCCGATGATGCTGTCGGCGGACTGGCAATGGCCGTGAAAGGTGAGGGTCGGATAGTGGTCCACATCCATCATGTCCGGTTCGAGCGCCTGTTTGCGGCGGTCGGGGTCGGCCATGGTCAGGCTGTTCACGTCGACCGTGAGATCCACCGAGCAATTGCCGGGCGTGGCGGGATCGAGCGTCACGGTCCCCTGAAATTTCCCGAATGCGGCGTCCATCGGAAAGATGCCGACGGCGTAAACGCGGTAGCCGACCTCGGAGGAGGGCGGTTGCAGCAGGAACGTGCTCGGGGCCGCCCGCGTGGGCATGCCGACGCAGAGGGCAAGCATCGCCGCGGCCGGAATGATCTGGCCGGTCTTGATTTTCATTATTGTTTCACTCCCTAGTTTCTATGGACGTCGTGGACCACGAGCCGGCCACCATCCAGCGGCACGCGCATCCACTCTTTGTGCATAAGGGTTGCGCGCGTGTCGCGGTAGCCTGCCTCCCAGTGCTCCCGCATCGAGGCGGCGCTGAATTCGAAATCCCGGATTTGCCACTGGAAACCGGCCTCGCGGCGGATGAGGTGCAGGATGGTGAAGCTCGGGAGGACTTCCAGCTCTTCCTTGAGCACCTTTTCCTCGAGACTCAGCTGGTCTTCAGGTATTTTGTTGAGTAGGCAACGGAGATGCCGCTTCTGTTTCTGTTGGATGGCATAGTAATCCGTGACCAGCCGGGTGCGGCTGGAATACTGGATTTCCTTCTGGCGGTTGATGACATCGAGCATGTCGCGCGGGACATCCCCGCGCGCGTTGAACAGGTCCACCTGGAACACCAGCATGCTGAGCCGCCCGGCATGCGAGAGCAGGTGTTGCAGCGGGGTATTGGAAACGACGCCGCCATCCCAGAACCAGTCCGATCCGACCTGGACCATTGGCATGCCCGGGGGCAGGGCCGAGGTCGCGAGAATGTGTTCAGGGCCGATCATGGTTGTCTCGTTGTCGAAATAGAAAAGATTGCCGGTTTCGACGTTCACGGCACCGACGGCGAAGCGGACCTCGCGGCGGTTGATGCGGTCGAAATCGACCAGCCGTTCGAGAGTCGCGCGGAGCGGAGTGTTGTCATAGAAGCTGGTGGCGCCACGCGCGCCGCGCGGCGTCAACAGGGGGCTCGGCACGCGCGGGGAGAAGAAGCCGGGTTGGCCGAATGCCGCGGTAAACAGCGAGGACCAGGCTGTATAGAGCGCGCCGGCCAAATCGCCTTCCGGTTTCGGCAGGTTGACCGGCAAGGCGGTAACGCCTTCCCAGAACTCGGTCAGCCGCTTGAGGCGCAGCTCCGGCGGGTTGCCGGCGATGATCGCGGCGTTGATGCCGCCGATGGATATGCCGTCGATCCATTCAGGCTCCAGCCCCGCTTGGTGCAGGGCCTGATAGACGCCGGCCTGATAGGAGCCGAGCGCGCCGCCACCTTGCAGGACGAGGGCGATCCGGTCGCATCCTTCCGGGCGCGGGACAGCGGGGGTGCGGTCCAGGGAATGAGCGTCCGTGCCGGAATCCATGTCCTGAATTTCCCGAGATGTTTGCCGTGTCGCGGCGGGCGGTGCGGTGGTTTCCTGAATGTGGATGGCGCGGGCCGCGTGGGCGGTGTCACCATGCCGGGATGGGCGGCGCGCGAACCCGGTGAGGCCCGAGGGCGGCCTCGCCTGGACTTATATACGGCGTAAGCATCCGCCGCGGTTTACGGGCAGGCGATTTCGTTAACCTGGTTGGATCACGTTTCGGTTGATGCCGCCCCGTGACACGGGGAACTGGTGGAGCGTGACAAGCTGTTGCAGAGTCCGCGTCGCCGGGATCGGCCCCGGATGCTCGCATCCGGGCGGGCGATGCTTTGGAGGGTGAACACATGAGCTTAAAGGGCAAGGTCGCGGCGGTGACGGGTTCCACCAGCGGCATCGGATTGGGCATCGCCCGCGTGCTGGCCGGGCGGGGCGCGCATATCCTGCTGAACGGCTTCGGTGACGCCGCCGCGATCGAACAGTTGCGCGCCGGCATCGCCGCCGAGTTCGGGGTTTCGGTGAGCTACAGCGCCGCCGACATGACCAAGCCGGACGAGATCGCGGGGCTCGTGCGGCAGGCCGACACGGAACTTGGCGGCCTCGACATCCTGGTGAACAACGCGGGCATCCAGTACACCGCGCCGATCGAGGAATTTCCGACGGAGAAATGGGATGCGATCATCGCGATCAATCTCTCCGCGGCGTTCCACGCGATGCATGCGGCGATCCCGGTCATGAAGGCGCGGGGCTGGGGGCGGATCATCAACATCGCCTCGGCGCACGGGCTCGTGGCGAGCCCGAACAAGAGCGCCTATGTCGCGGCGAAGCACGGCATTGTCGGGCTGACCAAGGTGGCCGCGATCGAGCTTGCGAATAGCGGGGTGACGGCGAACGCGATCTGCCCCGGGTGGGTGCTGACGCCGCTCGTGGAGAAGCAGATCGAGGACCGGGCGCAGAAGCTCGGCAAGAGCGTGGCCGAGGTGACGCATGATTTCCTGGTCGAGAAGCAGCCGCTGACCGAGTTCACCAAGCCCGAGCAGATCGGCGCGCTCACGGCCTTCCTCTGCACCGACGACGCCAGCACCATCACCGGGGCCTCGCTCTCGGTGGACGGGGGCTGGACGGCGGGCTAGGTCCGCGCGGCCTCGTTTCGGGAGCGGCCTGGCCCGGGGCGGGGCTGATTTGCGTTGTCATCAGCCCTCGTCGCCGGCCATGCAGGCGTGGCACAAGATTGTGCCGCTGCGCTGGGCGGCGTCGGGGGGTTCTCCATTTGACCATTCTACTAACCGGCGCGGCCGGCTTCATTGGCTTCCATGTGGCTCGTGCCCTGATCGGGCGCGGTGAGCGCGTTATCGGGGTCGATAATCTCAACCCGTACTACGATCCGGCGCTGAAGGAGGCGCGGCTCGAACAATTGCGCGGCCCCAGGTTCAGCTTTCATCGCCTGGACATCGCCGATCGGGAGGCGGTGGACAGGCTGGTTGCCGAGGCGGGGGAGGGGATTACCGGGGTGGTGCATCTGGCGGCCCAGGCGGGGGTCCGCTACTCGATGATCGACCCCTATGCCTATGTGTCGGCGAATGTGATGGGGCATGTGGTGCTGCTGGAGGCGGCACGGCGCATGTCGCGCTTGCGGCACTTCGTCTATGCCAGCTCATCCTCGGTTTATGGGCTCAACCGGGATTTGCCGTTCGGGGAGACGGCGCGGGTGGATCAGCCTTCGTCGCTCTATGCCGCGACCAAGCGTTCCGCCGAGCTGATCAGTCATGCTTACACGCATCTGTATGGGATGCCTCAGACCGGGCTGCGGTTCTTCACCGTCTATGGTCCCTGGGGGCGGCCGGACATGGCCTATTACGGCTTTGCCCAGGCGATCATGGCCGGGGAGCCGATCACCCTCTACGAGGGCGGGACCCTGCGGCGGGACTTCACCTATATCGACGACATCGTGGCCGGCGTACTCGGCGTGCTGGACCGGCCGCCAGCCGCAAGGGAGGGGCCGCGGGTGCTCAATATCGGCAATAACCGGAGCGAGAGCGTGACCACGCTGGTCTCGCTGCTGGAGGCCGGGCTGGAGCGGAAGGCGGTGGTGCGGACGGTGCCGAAACCGGCCGCGGATGTGGAGGAAACCTGGGCGTCGGTGGAGGCGATCCACCGGCTGACCGGCTACGAGCCGAGCACGCCGCTGTCTGTGGGGGTGCCGCGGTTCGTGGCCTGGTTCCGCGAATTTCATGGTGATGCAAAAAACCGGGTTGACCGGGGGGGCTGAGGGCACTAGATAGCCGTCACCGCGTTGGTGGCGAAAAACTTCTTGCCTTGGCGCTGGTAGTTCACTAGATTTCTCGGCCTTGCCGGGGTTCTGGTGAGGCTGGATGGGGCGGCTGCGGTCGCTGATCTGGTTTTGTTCTTTGACTGGTGAATCGGATTGGAAGGGATACGTTGGCGGCGTCCCCCGGGTTTTCTGGCTTTCGGGCTGGGAACTGGTAGGAGCGGCTTGGATTGGTCTGGGATGGTACCTGGTCTGATTGGTCGCTGTTTGGGATGTCTGTTGATGTATTCTTCTATGCGTTGACAGTTTGTTTCGAATGGTTTGGTTCGTGACCTGTGAGGGTTACGGATCGACTGATGAGTTCCGGGTCCTGTTCGTTTGGTGCTTTGGCTTCGGCTGGGGTGCTGGATGAACCTGAGAGTTTGATCCTGGCTCAGAGCGAACGCTGGCGGCATGCTTAACACATGCAAGTCGCACGGGCAGCTTCGGCTGTCAGTGGCGGACGGGTGAGTAACGCGTAGGTATCTATCTCTGGGTGGGGGACAACCGTGGGAAACTACGGCTAATACCGCATGACACCTGAGGGTCAAAGGCGCAAGTCGCCTGGGGAGGAGCCTGCGTTCGATTAGCTAGTTGGTGGGGTAAAGGCCTACCAAGGCGACGATCGATAGCTGGTCTGAGAGGATGATCAGCCACACTGGGACTGAGACACGGCCCAGACTCCTACGGGAGGCAGCAGTGGGGAATATTGGACAATGGGCGCAAGCCTGATCCAGCAATGCCGCGTGGGTGAAG
>Ga0335085_10012240_pt1 | contig 12653 bp, 10 predicted proteins | sample Lox_Sample_45_FD_206712 | JGI IMG/M metagenome (GOLD analysis project Ga0335085, IMG submission 206712) | Soil microbial communities from Loxahatchee National Wildlife Refuge, Florida, United States - Lox_Sample_4.5 | ecosystem: Environmental > Terrestrial > Soil > Wetlands | place: USA...
CCGACGCCAAGCGCGCTGTCGCCATCGCGCTGCGCAATCGTATTCGCCGTCAGAAGCTGGAACCCGAAATGGCCGACGAGGTGATGCCGAAGAACATTCTGATGATTGGGCCCACCGGCGTCGGCAAGACCGAGATCGCGCGCCGCCTCGCGCGGCTGGCGAATTCACCTTTCCTGAAAGTGGAAGCGAGCAAATTCACCGAGGTCGGCTACGTGGGACGCGACGTCGAATCGATGATTCGCGATCTGGTGGACATCGCCATCGACATGGTGCGCGAAGAGCGCCTCGAAGAGGTAGCCGAACGCGCCGAGCACAATGCCGAGGAACGCCTGCTCGATCTGTTGATGCCGCCGCAGCCCGAGCCTTCGGAAAGTGTCGAGCGCACTCGGGAAAAGCTGCGCGAGAAACTGCGCGCCGGCAAACTGGACGACCGCATAGTAGAGATCGACGTGAAGGAACGCGGGCCAACGTTCGAGATCGCCAGCAACATGGGCGTGGAAGAGATGGATGTCAATCTGAAGGATGTCTTCTCAGGCATCTTCGGACAGCGAACGCGTAAGCGAAAGATGCGGGTGGCCGAGGCGATCGATTACCTGGTTCAGGAAGAGGAGCAGAAACTCATCGACATGGAGCAGGTGACGCGCGTGGCCCTGGAGCGCGTGGAGCGGAACGGCATCATCTTCCTTGACGAAATCGACAAGATCGCCGGCCGCGAAGGCGGGCACGGCCCCGATGTGAGCCGCGAAGGCGTGCAGCGCGACATTCTGCCCATCGTGGAAGGCACCACGGTGAACACGAGGCACGGTTTCGTGCGCACCGATCACATTCTTTTCGTCGCCGCGGGCGCGTTCCACGTCTCCAAGCCGGCGGACATGATCCCCGAGCTGCAGGGCCGCTTCCCGATTCGCGTGGAGCTGAAATCGCTCAGTGAAGAAGACTTCGTGCGCATCCTCAAGGAGCCGAAGAACGCGCTGGTGAAGCAGTACGTGGCCCTGATGGACACCGAGGGCATCAAGCTGAGCTTCACCGATGACGCCGTAGCCGAGATCGCGCGTTTCGCGGCGGCGGTGAACCAGAGCGCGGAGAACATTGGGGCCCGCCGTCTGCATACAATCATGGAGAAGCTGCTCGAAGATGTCTCCTTCCAGGGGCCCGACCTGAAGAAGAAAGCTGTGCGGGTGGACGCGGCGTACGTGCGCAAGCAGCTTGCGGAAATCGTGAAGGATCAGGATCTGAGCCGGTACATCCTGTGACGAAGATACTCTACGGTCTGACAGTGCCGGTCCTGTGCCTGCTGCTGACGCGGTGCGGGACCATCGGCGAGCCGGTGTATCCTTCGGCGCACATTCCTGTTGCGCCGTCGGACCTGAGCGCCGTGCAGCGCGGGAACCGGATTGTGGCGCACTTCACCGCGCCGGCGATGACCACGGACGGGCAGGTGCTCTCGAATCTCGGTGGGGCGGAGATTCGCGTCGGCGCGGTCAGCACACCGGTGCAACCGTCCGTGAAAAAGCCCGGGGCTGTGGATGCATCGGCGCCACTTGCCGATGGCCAGGCCGGGAAAGAGGTAGCCGTCAGCGTCCGCGTGCTCAATAGCAGGGGCCGCGCATCGGCGTGGTCGAACATTATGACCATCCACGTGATTGCGCCGGTGACTGCACCCGCCGCCATCGAGGCGGCTGCCGCGCCGGAAGGAATCCGTGTTACCTGGAGCGATCCCGCCGAGCATTCTTTCCGCATCTTCCGCAAAGGCCCCGACGACCAGGCGCCCGTCGAGGCAGGCAAGACCAGCACAGCCGAATATGTCGACCGCAACGTCGTCTGGGGCAAACCATACCAGTACTGGGTTCAGGCCATGCGCGATGGCGCCGAGAGCGACGCCGCAGCCTCACCCGTTCTGACACCCGAAGACAAGTTTCCGCCCGCCGTCCCCACTGGTCTGACCGCGGTGACCGGCGTCGGATCGATCGAGCTGGCATGGGAACGGAACCTGGAGGCCGATTTCAAGACCTACCTCGTCTATCGCGCGCTGGGCGATGCCCCGTTCGAGAAGATAGGGGAGACCGCGGCTCCCACGTACTCGGACAAATCGGTTGTCGCCGGCAAGGCGTACCGGTACGCGGTTGCGGCCGCCGACCAGCGCGGCAACGTGAGCGAGAAGTGCGCCGTGGTGGAGGTGGTAGCCCCTTGAAAACAAACCCACCCCGCACTGTTATAATCGAAAACGTCGCCAAACAGCCCAGCGATCCAACCGACCGGTGCGCTGGAGAGCACCGTAAAACGGAGCCGTAAATGAAGTTTTTTCTGGACACTGCCAATCTCGAAGAGCTGCGCAGCGCCGCAGCGTGGGGCGTGATCGACGGCGTAACCACGAATCCGTCGCTCATCGCCAAAGAAGGCCGCCCGCTCGAAGAACAGATTCGAGCGATCTGCGACATCGTTGACGGCGATATCAGCGCCGAAGTGGTGTCCACGGAAGCGCCCGACATGGTGCGCGACGGACGCGTTCTCGCGAAGATCCATCGCAACATAGTGGTAAAAGTGCCGCTCACACGCGATGGCATCCGCGCCTGCTCGGCGCTGAGCCGCGAAGGAGTGCGCGTCAACGTGACGCTGTGTTTCTCCTCGGCGCAGGCGCTTCTGGCGGCAAAGGCGGGAGCCTACATCGTCAGTCCCTTCATCGGGCGGCTGGACGATATCGGCGTCCCCGGTATTGAACTGATTCGCGACATCCTGACTGTCTATCGAAACTACGACTACAAAACACAGGTGCTGGCCGCATCGCTTCGCTCACCCATGCATGTGATAGAGTCAGCCAAGGCTGGCGCCCACATTGCGACCATGCCGTTCAAGGTGGTGGACATGCTATTCCACCATCCGCTGACGGACAAGGGTCTGGAGCAGTTCCTCAAAGACTACGCCCGCGTTTTTCAGGAAACGCCTGCGCTCGCTGGGTGAAGGCGATGGGGCCTCGCGAGTACCTGCAGTTTGCGCTGCTGGTAGTCCTCGCGTCCGCGGCGCTGACTGGCGCGCTGATCCTGCTCTTTCGCAGACGGCGGAGCCCGGAAGAGCGCGAACGCCTGCGGCGTCTGGAAGTGAATCGGCGGGGCCGGCTTGCCGACGGCTATATCGTCGAGGCGACGAACACGGCCATCTTCTACTCGTACACGGTGCGTGGCGTCGAGTATGCGGCGTCACAGGACGTCTCCACGCTGCGCGAGATGATTCCTGGAGAGCCGGAGCGGCTTATTGGTCCTGTTTCGCTGAAGTATCTGGCCGCGAATCCTGCGAACTCCATCGTGATCTCTGAATACTGGACCGGGCTGCGCAGCGCATCCCCATCCCAGAGCCTGCCAGAAAGCGACCGGCGGGCCGGGTAGGGCTCAACGCGCGCCGGGGATGGCCAGCACATTGTCGATGAGCCGAACCTGACCGACCCACGCGGCGCCAGCTAGACGAACTGGCCCGTCAACGCGATTCACGGGTACAAATCGCTCAGGATCGGCAATTTCGAAATACTCCGGGCGCAACGCCGGAAAGCGCAGAAACACTTCCGCGGCGCAGCGCTTGATTGTTGCGGTGTCGCGTTCACCAGCTTCGACACATCGCCGAGCCACGGAAAGCGCCTCGAAAAGCGCGACGGCCATTTGCCGCTGCTCCGGGCTCAAGCGCGCGTTACGTGAGCTGAGCGCAAGGCCGTCCGGCTCACGCACCGTGGCCACCTCCACGATCTCGACAGGCAGGTTGAGATCAGTCACCACGCGCCGCACCACGGCGATCTGTTGCGCGTCCTTCTCGCCGAAATATGCCTTGTCCGGGGCGACGATGTTGAGCAGCTTCGCCACCACGGTCGCGACTCCGCGGAAGTGCCCGGGCCGGAAGCGGCCTTCCATGAACTCCGCGACCTCGCCCACATCGACGAAAGCCTGCTGTTCGCGCGGATACATCTCCTCGGCCGAGGGCGCGAAGACCGCATCGACGCCGCGCGCGTCGCTGAAGGCGAGATCGGCATCGAGGGTGCGCGGGTACCGTTCGTAATCGCTCACGTCGTTGAACTGCGCTGGATTCACGAACAGCGTCACCACGACAAAATCGCACTCCGCGCGCGCGCGACCCATCAGACTCCCGTGTCCGGCATGCAGTGCGCCCATCGTAGGCACGCATCCGATCGTCCTGTCACCACGCCGTGCCTCGCCGACAGCACGCCGCAGCTCGGAGATCGTCCGAATCGTCACCGCGTTCATCGCTTCGCGGCAGTTGGGAACACGCCGGTTCTCACTTCATTGACGTAATCACGAGCGGCGGACGACACCAGCTCGCCCAGTTCCGCGTAGCGCTTCGCAAACGGCGGCGATGCGGCACCGGACAAGCCGAACGCGTCGTGGCACACCAGCACCTGACCGTCGCAATGCGGTCCCGCGCCGATCCCGATGGTCGGTGCCGACACCTTTGCTGTGGCCGCCGCCGCGACCTCATCGGGGATGGACTCCAGCACGATCGCAAAAACGCCAGCCTCATCCAGAGCGACGGCGTCCTCCAGAAGCGTTTCCGCTTCGCTGGACGTCTTCGCCTGCTGGCGATAGCCGCTGAGCTGATGAACGCTTTGCGGCAGCAACCCGAGGTGCCCCATCACGGGAATGCCGACGGAGACAAGCCGCCGTACGACATCGAGCACCGCGCGCCCGCCCTCCACCTTCACCGCCGCCGCGCCGCCCTCCTTGATGAGCCTGCCCGCGTTCCGCACTGCTTCGGACACGCTGATCTGGAACGTCAGGAAGGGCATGTCGGCCACCACAAGCGCGTGCCGCGCGGCCCGCGTCACGGCTTTCGTGTGGTGCAACATCTCATCGAGGGTGACCGGGATGGTAGTCTCATAACCGAGCATCACCATCCCAACGGAATCGCCCACGAGAAGTACATCCACGCCTGCCTCATCCAGAAGGCGCGCGAAGGCCGCGTCGTAGGCGGTCAACACCGCGATCTTCTCGCCGCGGCGCTTCTTTTCTCTGAGTTCGCGGATGCGGACTCGGCCTCGCTGTCCGGCTGCCATGATCCTCTTCATCGTAGCGCCGGCTTGTGGACGCCTTTCAGCGCAATTCGCCGGTGGACTGGAACCGGAATTTGCCCGCGACGAGATGGCCGGAAGCCAGCACCTTGCGGATCGCCGCGCGGTTGAGTCCGCCTGTTCGCGCCGCTTCCACCATCGCGCGCACGGCGTCTTCGGGCGGCGTGGTCTGGGGAAGGCGAAAGACCCACGGGATGTTCGTGGAGGTCAGCGCTTTGTCGGCAGAAATGGCGATCAGCGGCACAAACGCTTTCACCGCGATCTGCTCCGCCAGATGCGCCGACGCGCGATCGGTGGCGACAATCCCAGCCACTCCGTTTTTATAGACGAGATCCACCAGCGCGGTTGACGACTTGCCCCAGTTCTGATCCGAAGGCACCGCGATCAGTTTGAAGCCGTCCTGCTTCATGCCTGCCACCAGCTTGTCCGCGTTCGGTCCGAACACGCCCACCCGAATCTCGCCGGTCTTGAGATCGGCCGTCGGCGGACCGTTAAACTCCACTCCCTGCTCACCGACGCGCGCATAGGGGGTCTGCCCGGTGTAAGCCTCCTGCCGATCGCCCATCGCGGCCACGTGGAAGCTCACCGCGCCATCCTTGCCCACCGTGCCCAGATAGAGCGGCATGATGTTCTTGGCGTTGGGATCGAACTTCATGTGCCCAGTGACGCCGTCGTATTCGGTGATGCCATACAACGTGTCGCGAATGATGCCGCGATTCAAACCGGAGCGGCAGATCGCGTCCAGCAGCACATTCATCGTGTCATAGGAGAGCGCCGAGAACGCCGTCACCTTCGATCCGTACTTTTCCTCGTATGCCTTCTGGAAATCGAGCCAGCGCGGGTCGTTGCGCATGGGGTCGTACGGGTAAACGAACTGGAAGCCCTCGGCCGCGTCACCGGCGTTCTTGAACAGGTCCTCACCGTAGGTGCGGAAGCTGCCGAAAACCGGCAGCATTATGCCTGCTTCCTTCATCTGCTTCAGAATGGCGCCGGCTTCATGGGAGTCGGCCCAAACCAGAATCCCATCCACGCGCGAATCGTTGATCACACGAAGCTGCCGCCGCATGTCCATCTCGCCGGGCATGAACTTCTGCTCGATGATCACCGGATGGCCCAGCCTGCGCGACGCGTCCTTGAACTTGCCCACGCCGAAGCGGCCATAGCGATCGTTGATGCGCAGAATCGCCATACGCTTCAGCCCGAGATCGGTGTAAATGTGCCGCGCCAGCGTGTAGCATTGCACGCGATCGTCCTGGAGCGTAGTGAAATACCAGGGGATGATCGTCTCGGGGATGGTGGGATCGGTCGCGGCGCTGTTCACGATGGGCAGTTCCGCGCGCAGGGCCACGCGAAGCGCGATGTGAGTGGAATCGCCGCTGATGGAGCCAAGCATGGCCCAGACCTTGTCGTCGTAGACCATCTTTACGATCTCGTTGCTGGACGAGCCCCACACCGCACCGTCGTTGTGGACCTTGAGCACGAACGGCTTGCCGCCGTAACCTCCGCGCGCGTTGGCCTCGCCGATGGCCATCTGCGCGCCGTTCAGCATTGCCGTGCCCAGCTTGATGTCCTTGTGCTGGTAGATGGGCCCGAGAAAGCCGATGTCCACTTCCTTCACCTCGGAAGCCGGGACCGTGCGGACGGCGCGCGCCGCGCCGTTGTACTCGACGAGCTTCGTGTAGTGGTAGTAGTAGGCCTGCTTGTAGTTGCTGTACGGACGCATGTCGTCCGGCTCCAGCGCGTACGGATGCAGCTCGCGGGGTGGCGGCGGTGGCGGCGGATTCTTCCCGCAGGCGCATGTGTCCGCCGCAACAAGCGGACCGGCCGCCAGGATAGCGACAAGGACTGCCCACCTCATCACGGTGACTCCTATTCTTCTTCTTTCTTGATGAACATGGCGATCGCTTCAATCTCGATGAGCAGCTCCGGCCGGCACAGAATGGCCTGAATGCCCGTCGAGGCGGGAAGCGGATCGAGTCCCTGCGCGCGGAAGAACGTGGTGCGCTCGTCGTTAAAAGCGGCGTAGTCGCGCTCGATGTCGCGCAGATAGCACGTGGTCCGGACGATGTCTTTCCAAGTGGCGCCTTCCGCGGCCAGCAGCCCGGTAATGTTGTGATATGTGCGGCGGCACTGCGCGCGGAAATCGCCGACATGCACGGTGTTGCCCTGCTCGTCGATGCTCGCCGTGCCGGAAATCAGCAGGATGACGACGTTGCCGATGTCGAGGCGCAGCCCTCGCGAAAAGGCCGAACCGTAATCGGGCGCTTCATCCAGCACCTTCAGGTTCGTGATGGCCTTCTTCGTAATCTCGGTGGCCGTGGCCATCTGCGTCAGAGCTTCTTCCAATAGAGTGCTCATTCTTTTGAAATCTCCTTGATTCGAATGCCGTGGCTCAGCCCCTGCGCTGTTGCCACCCAGATATCGTCGCCCTGAAAATCCACTGCAAAGACGTAGTTGTGCGCCGGAGCAGTCGTGACCGGGATGTTCCACGATTGCCCCTCGGCGTTGCGCACAGTCATCTGCGGTTGTTTGGTGTCCAGCGCGGGCCGGTACACCGCCCAGTTCTCTCCGTCCCAGTAAGCAAGCCCCTTGTCGGTAGAGAACCAGGTGCGCGTTCCGTCGACGGACTTGATCTCGTTCATGAAGTTGCTCGGCAGGCCGCTGTCCTTATCCAGGAAGTTCTTCCAGTTGCGGCCGTCGTAGCGGCTGACACCGAAGTACGTGCCGACCCAGACCATATTGTTCACGTAGCTGACGGTGGTGGTGATTTCGTGGATCAGCCCCTGATCTTTGTAGAGCACGATCTCCGTTTCGCCGTCGGGATCGTTATAGTCCTTCCAGTGGTCGGTGGCGCGATCGTATTCCAACAGGCCCGCGCCCCACACCGCGTAGTAGACCTTGTCCTCGCCCGGACTCACCGAGTACGTCCAGATCTCGTACATCGGGGTGTTGCGCTCGTTGTAAATCGCCCACTGATTGGTCTTCGTGTTCAGGCGGCTCGCGCCCGCCGCCGTAGCGAACCACACCTCGTCGCCGTATGGCGCAACCTTGTAGACAACGTCGTTGGCGAGTCCGCTGGTCAGTTGCGTGAACGTGTCGAAACGCCCAGCCGAGTAGCGCGCCGCACCACCCATGGTGGCGACCCACACGTCGTGTGTCTTCTTGTTGACACCGACCGAAAGGCACGCCTGCTGCGGTAATCCGTCCGCCGTCGTGAAAACCTGGAACTTGCCGTTCTCGTACAGCGCAAGGCCGTTGTCGGTGCCCACCCATACGCGATCGCCGTCCACCGCTACGCTGTATACACGATTGTTCGGAAGACCGTTCGCGGTGGTGAAGTTCTCCCACTTGAATCGCGGCATGTCCGGGGGCGCGGCTTGATTCGCGGCTGCTGCGACAAGCGCCGCCGCCACGGCCAGTCCAGCCAGTTGGATGTATTTCCTCATAACGTTTTCAGATACTCAATGAGGTCGTTCAGTTCGTCCTTGTTCAGATCGTTCGTCTGCCCGTGCGTATCGTTGGGGTTGAAAACGGTCCAGATCTCTTCCATGGTTCGCGCCGAGCCGTCGTGCAGGTACGGCGCGCTGTAGACGACGTTCGTCAGGTGCGCTGCATCCACCATCGGCGACCGGTCCGTCGATTTGCCCGATCCCACGTCCGCCAGCTTCTGGTTTGTGTAGTACGGGCCAGAGTGGCAGAACGCACACTGGTTGCTTTGCGGAATCGGTTCGCCGTTGCGCTTCCGCGTCCGTTCGAAAATCGTTTTGCCGCGGTCCTGAGCAGGGGTGAGCTCTCCGTTTGCCTGGCGATAACGATTCGGACGCAGCGGAATCGATTTGATGAACGCAGTGAGGTCCTCAAGTTCCTCGCGGTTGTATCCTTCGGACCGGTAGAAGAACCGCTCGGTGCGCGGTCCGCATTCTGTTTCCAGATCCGGGTTCCCGCCGTTCCATTTGAACGGAGCGGTGTGGCTGACATCTTCCAGCGAGCGGTTGTCGACGATGTCGATGCCAAAGCCATCCGGCTCGAGGTCCCACTCCAGCCCGTCGATTGTGAGGTCGATATGGCAGTTCGCGCAGCCGAATGTCTGGTGAAAAGCAAAGCGTCCGCTGTTGAACAGGCGCTCGCCACGGCGCTCCGGTGTGATCGCGTCCGGCCCGCCCATCGGAATACTGGAAACCACGGTGCGCTTCGCGGTGTCGATCACGTCGATTGCGTCATCCATCCGCGCCGCGACGTAGAGCTTCGATCCATCTGGCGAAAGCGCCAGGCCGCGCGGATTACGGCCCACCGGGATGTGCGCGACGATGTAGCGGCCCGCGGCGGAAAGATCGGTGGAGAATCCGGCGCTGTTGGGCGAGCGCACCAATTGCAGCATCTTCGTCGCGTCGACGACACCCACTTCGTCCGACGAGCTCGCGGACACGTAGACGAATCGCTTGTCGGCCGAGACCGCCACTGCGTAGGGCAGCGAGAGCACGCGATCCAGTTCGTCCAGCGGCATGTGCACCACGTGTCCGCCCGCGTCCGCGCCAAACACAGCCAGCGAGTTGGTGAAGACCCAGTCGTGCTCCACATGCGCCAGCGGGATCAGGTTCTTCGGACGAACCTCTGCCGCCACCCCCAGCCGCCCGTCGTTCGAGAACGCCACGTGGAACACGCCCGCCGAGCCTTTCAGCCACTCGCGGTTTCCCACGACGTGACGCTGCGTGTCCACCTCGGTGATCTCGGAAACGGGCAGCGTGCGGAACCTGCCGATGTTCGGATAGATGTGCGTCGCGTACATGGTCGCGCCGTCCGGTGACAGTGCCGCATAACTCGCGCCGCGCCCAGCCAGCAACCGCTGATCTTCCTTGCCACTCTTCAGATTGACGATGGAGATGTCGTTGCTCAGCCGGTTCGTGACATACAGCGACTCGCCCGCGCCATCCGTAACCACGCCGGTAGGCTCGTAGCCCGCCGGCAGGGTGCGCGACACCGTGCGGGTTGCCAGGTCGATCTCACTCACGCTGTCGTCCCAGGAGTTGGCCACCCAGGCGCGCTTGCCATCGGCCGAGAGCGTGATACCCCGAGGCACGCGGCCCACCGGCACCCGCTCCGCGATCTTCTGCGTCGCCGTATCGACAATCACAACCTCGTTTGTGCCCTCGCACACCGCGAACAACCAGCGGCCATCGGAGGAGAGCGCGAGTTCGGAAGGCGAGGGATACTTCACGCGATGCTCATCCTGGCTAGCGCCGGTAAACAGCAGCAACGCCAGCACACCCACGGCGATGGCAATCGCTCGCTTCATTTACTCGCCTCGCGAACGGTCAGAATCTGATCTGCCTTCACGTTCTCCAGCGTCTGCCGGATCCCGCTCGGCCATATGACGACGATCTTGTCGGCTTTCGCGGCCGCGCCCAGCCCGAAGTGCAAACGCCAGTCGTTCTGGCCGAGATAGCTGGAACCCGCGACGCGCTGGTCGTACTGCGTGACGCCGTTGGCGGTGAGTTCCACCTTCGCGCCGATGCCGTCGCGATTGCTCTTCGTTCCCACCAGGTTCAGCATCAGCCAGTGATTTGTGGTCTGGGAAACGTTGTGCAACAGCGCAGCCGGCGAGCCGAGGTTCACCAGGAACGCGTCCATTTTGCCGTCGTTGTCATAGTCGGCATAGCAACCGCCGCGCGCCACCGTCTTTTTGTCCAGGATCGAACCCGCTGTCTCCGACACGTCGCGGAACTTCTCGCCGCCCAGATTCTGGAAGACTGAGTGCTCCTCCGGCACCATGTGGATCAACCCGCCGTGGAAGATCAGGATGTCCTTGCGGCCATCGTCGTCGAAGTCGTAAACGCCGCTCGACCAGCTCACGTATTGCGCGTTCGCCTGCGATATACCCGCGGTATCGGTGATGTCCCTGAACTTGAGATTGCCGATGTTCTTCAGAAGCCGGTTGTATTTCGAGTCGGTCACCCACAGCGCCATCGAGCCGTCGTGATCGAGATCGAAGAACACCGGCCCCATCGCCGACGTCATCTCGCCGTTCTGCCCGAACGCGACGCCGGCATCCACCGCGATCTCCTCGAACGTGCCGTCCTTCTTGTTGTGAAAGAGGTAATTTTCGGTCTTGTCGTTGGCGACGTAGATATCGGGATAACCGTCGCCGTCAAAGTCGGCGGCGGTAACTCCCATCGTCCGGCCCTTAAATGCCGCGATGCCCGACTTCTCGCTTACATCGGTAAACCCGCCGTGGCAGTTGTTGTGGAAGAGTAAGTTGCTGTCGCCTTCGTAGTCGAGCGGCCCCGGATAGTTGTCCGCGGCGTAGTACGCGCGATAGGCCGGGTCGAACTTCACATACCGGCCAATGAAGAGGTCCACGCAGCCGTCGTTATCGTAATCGAGCCAGGCCGAGCTGATTCCCCAGCCCTCGAACTTGATCCCCGCCTTTTCCGTAACGTCCGTGAACGTCCCGTCGCCGTTGTTGTGATACAGCGTGACGTGTCCGTAACTCGTCACCAGCAGATCGGTAAAGCCGTCGTTGTCATAATCCGCCGCGATCGCCGCGAAGCTGAACTGATTGTCCGCGACGCCCGCCTTCTCTGTCACATCCGTGAACGTCCCGTTGCCGTTGTTCTTGTAGAGGTGATTGTGCGGAGGCACGGCCGGCGGCTTGCGCAGCGGATACGGGTGCATGCCCTTTTCGAGCGGTTTTCCGGTCACGACATAGAGGTCCGGCAGCCCGTCGTTGTTGTAATCGAGCCACGTGCAGCCCGCGCCCGTACTCTCCAGCAGCGATCCCAGCTGTTCGGCTCCGAAGGAGTGCGTGAACTGAATGCCTGCCTTCGCGGTCGCGTCCTCGAAGCGAATCGCCGACGGCGCTTTGTCGGCGGCCGCCGCCAGTCCCGCAAACACAATCAGCCCAATGAGTACGCGCATATCAGTTCTGCCTGCTCCTCTGTTCCGCCACCGGTTTCAGCATGGGCACCGGCACGTCCTTGCGCAGCAGCACCTCAGGAACGGCATTCTCAGGGGCGCGTTCCGGGCCGGCATGGCACCCGACGCACACGCGCTGCTCGGCCGTGCGCATCCACCACCAGTTGCGCTCTGCGCTCACCACACGACCCGCGCCGTCCAGCGCTTCCAGCCGCAGCGGCCTGTCGCCGGGCAGTTGCACGAAGAACGACCCGTCCTTCTCCACGGCCTGTGTGCCCAGCAGCGCCGGTTTGCCGGCGCCATCCTGCGTGTACACGCGCACGCTGCGAATCGTCTTGCCCAGGATTGCGTCGCGCGATGTCGCCACGTTCAGGCACAGAAGATTCCCCGCAGTGCGCGTCGCCAGCAGCGCCGAGGGAAAACGTCGCGGCGCAGTCCGCGGAGCCACCAGCACCGGCTGCAGCTCATTCATTCCGGGCCTGTGCACGCCCGCCGGCAACGCAGCGATCCGAAAGAGGGCTTTGGCATTCGCACGAGCCGCGAAAATCAAGTTGCCAGGCTCCGACTCTGCCACCGGACCCGCGATCTCCCCTGCGGCCGCTACCGTCACCGGAGTCTCATGCGCCAGGGCCGAGGTGAACCGCTGCAGCTTCCCGCCTTGTGCGAATACGATGTC
>Ga0335085_10012241_pt1 | contig 12653 bp, 4 predicted proteins | sample Lox_Sample_45_FD_206712 | JGI IMG/M metagenome (GOLD analysis project Ga0335085, IMG submission 206712) | Soil microbial communities from Loxahatchee National Wildlife Refuge, Florida, United States - Lox_Sample_4.5 | ecosystem: Environmental > Terrestrial > Soil > Wetlands | place: USA: Florida...
ACCACGTAGATGCGACCGTCGGCTCCTACGTCCGCGCCCATCGCCTGGCGCGGTGTCGGGAGCGGCGCGCGCTCGGTCCAGGTGTTGGTCTTGGGGTCGTACATCTCGACCGAGGCGATCGACGTGCTCGCCTGGCGGTCCATCTCGCGGCCCCGCGCCTCCCAGCTCGCGTCCGACTCGTCCTTCCCGCGCTCGATGCCCGTGCCGAAAGACGAGCCGCCGAAGACGAAGAGCCGTCCCTTGCGGTCGACGGCGGCGGCGTGCAGGTAGCGCGCGTGATGCATCGGCGCGAGCTCGCGCCACTCACTGGTCTTGGCGTCGTAGACCTCGACGGACTCGTGGACACGAGCCTCCGCGAGCGGCTCGCCGAGAGGACGCGCAAGGCCCCCTGTGATGAAGACGAGACCTTCAGGGGAGGTCGCCGTCGACGGTGTGTTTCGATACCAGTTCGGTCCGGTGTGCTCCCAGACACTCTGCGGAAGTGTCGAGCCCGGTCGATAGTCGGGATTGTCCACGCGGACCGGCGCCTTCGATTGCTCCCATTGACCAGTTGCTGGATTGAAGTCGACCCATACTGACGTGTCATACCAGAGGATCCTCCCGAAGGGATCGGTTCGTCCGGTCGGGACGTCGTGGCTCACGCGATTCGGATTCTCACGGTCCTTCCAGATCCATTCGTCGTTGATTTCGCCATTGGACCCAATTCGCCTCCTCCGCACTCGATCCCGCTGGCGGTGGTAAGCGGGTGGCACTGCAGGGCCCCGAAGCCAACGATTGGAGATCGGATCAAAGTAGACGAGAGAGAACTCTCCAACGCCGTATTCGCGCTGACCCGCGGGCCCCCTGACAAATCCCCCGAAGACGTAGATCCTCCGATCGCTCCCTTCGCCTGCCTCGTGGAACCACCGCGGCTCGGGCATTGGTGCGACGAGCTGCCACGCCTCAGCCTCTGCGCGGTATCCAATAAGAGCAACGAAGGCTACAACGAGGGATCGGCTTACTGACAATGCACAACCCGGCCTAGATCACCGAGCTCGCGGAGTTCGTCGTCCGTTGGCCTTGACTCGGCCTTCCCTCCGGTTGGACTCAGAGTTCCCGTCTGGGCGACGAGCGTCACCATACGGAGTGCATCGACTCCCGGAGGGATGTCATCCTCAACAGTTACGAAGACAACCTTGTCGTTCGGGAGCGCCCGCGAGTTTCCTGCGAGGGATTTGAGGATCGTCGAATCGAACTCTCCGCTTGTGGGATCCGCTCCAGAGACGATGTGCCACTGGCCTAGCGTGTCCTCGACGTAGGTGACCAGCGTGATCCCCGTGAGCCCTCCGTTGGTCGCCTTGAAATCGAAAGCGATATCGGCGGTGACGTGGCCGGGTGTGCTCAACGTCGGACACTGTTCGACGACCCCGATCTGCTGCCCCGGCGGTCGCCCGGGCACAGCGTCCTGCTCGCGCACCACCCAGTGGTCGGTAAGGACCGAGAGGATGTCGCTGTCGACGAACTGGCCCCGCTCGCCCGGCATCATCGAGCCGTCTGCGGTCTTGTAGTAGGCGACTCCCCGGAGCCGGTTGAAGGCGTCCACTCGTGCCGCCACGTGGCAGCAGCCGTGCGTGACGCTCTGGTAGAACGGTTCCTCGGCTAACCCCAGGATGTAGTCCGTGCTGACCCGCATCGCCTTCGCGACCGCGAAGACGTTGGTGACCGAGACGCGGATCCCGCCCTCTAAGTCGTAGACGTACTGGCGGGGGATTCCGGCGTGCTCGGCGAGCCCGGCGACGCTGAGCCCCAGCGTCTTCCTCATGAGCGAGACGCGGCGTCCAACTGCCCGCCGCGCCTCGAATTTCTTCTGGTTGTCCATGTACCCTTTCGTGGGTCTTCGTTTCGAGAAAGGCGCGCAAACTAGCCGGAGGCGGCACAGTCGCCAGTGCCCCTGCAGGCAAACACACTCATGCCTCGAAAAGGCGTTCGCTGTCACGGATCCGTTACCAGGCGAGTCATGGCGCGAGGATTCTTGCCGGTCTCGGGCTTCGAGACGCCACAGGAAGGTGCTCTCGCCCCGGGCTCGCCTGGGAGCAAGCGTTCAGAGCCCCTTCGCCAGCTCCCGCGTGTCGAGCATCTCGACCGTGGCACCGAGGTTCGGGTCGATCTTCTGGCCGCTGACCACGTCGCCGAGCGAGCGCCGGTGCGGCCCCACGTAGCCCCCGATCGCGTAGAGCTTGCCGTCTTCGGTCGCGACCACCGCGTGCCCGCGCCGCGGGTAATAGAGCGAGGGGCCCTTCTCCCAGCGGTCCGTCTCCGGGTCGTAGATCTCGACTACGTCCATCGGCGCCGGGTGCGCGTACGAGGGCGCCCCACCCACCACGTAGATGCGACCGTCGGCTCCTACGTCCGCGCCCATCGCCTGGCGCGGTGTCGGGAGCGGCGCGCGCTCGGTCCAGGTGTTGGTCTTGGGGTCGTACATCTCGACCGAGGCGATCGAGGTGCTCGCCTGGCGGTCCATCTCGCGGCCGCGGGCCTCCCAGCTCGCGTCCGACTCGTCCTTCCCGCGCTCGATGCCGATCCCGAACGGGGAGCCGCCGAAGACGAAGAGACGTCCCTTGCGGTCGACGGCGGCGGCGTGCAGGTAGCGCGCGTGATGCATCGGTGCGAGCTCGCGCCACTCACTGGTCTTGGCGTCGTAGACCTCGACCGATTCGTGGACGCGAGGACGAACGCGACCGCCCGCCACCTCGTCAACCATGCCGCCGCTCACGTAGATCAATCCATCCTTGGACGTCGCGGCCGTCGGCGTGTCACGCACCCACCGTGGGGCGTTCTCCCAGATGTCGACTGGGTCGGCGCCGCCGAGGCTATGTCTTGGGTTTTGAACCCGACGTGGTAGAAGCGGATAGGTCCACTCCCTCGAAGTTGGATCGAAGGCGACCCATGCTCGAGCGTTCAGCCAATAGATCTTCCCGAGCGGATCGGCGCGTCCAGCCGGGAGTTCGATTACGAGCCGTTGCTGTACCTCGTCATCTTGGAACTCGATGGTCCGAACCATTTCTCGCCGCTCGTTGAGCCGGTCGATCACCTTGTCGGAACGAATTACGAATCGATAGGTCTCCGCCTCAGGTCCCCGGTTCCACGTGTTGGTCACCGGGTCGTAGCGAGCCAAGGCGAACTTCCCACGTCCATAGTCTCGCATGCCCCTCGAATCTCGAACGTAACCGCCGTAGGCATAGATGTACCCGTCGCTACCCAAGCCGGCCGCATGAAACCAGCGCGGCTCGGGCAGCGGCGCCGCGAGTCGCCATTCGACCGCCCAAACCGATGTTGCGTATCCACTGAGCGCCAGCGAGAGGGTCGAGAGGACTCGCATCACTGACACTGAACGACCCGACCGACCTGCTCCAGCGCCGCCAGCTCCTCATCCGTCGGCTGCGCCTCTGCCTTGCCGCGCGTCTCACTCAACGAACCTGTCGTCGCGATCAATGTCACCATCTTTCGAGCGTCAATCCCTGCGGGAACATCTCTGTCGATGCTCACTCGCGTGAAGCCATCCCTCTTCGAGTTCGCCAGACCCGGTCCACCCAGAGACTTGAGAATGCCTGAGTCGAACTCGAGTGTATTCGGATCCGCTCCTGCCACGATCCTCCAGCCTCCTTGGGCTTCTTGCACATAGGTCACGACTGTAATCCCGGCGAGGCCGCCGTTCGACGCCTTGAAATCAAAGACGATGTTGGCGGTGACGTGGCCATCGGCTGTCAGCGTCGGGCATTGCTCCACCACCCCGATCTGTTGCCCCGGCGGTCGCCCGGGCACAGCGTCCTGCTCGCGCACCACCCAGTGGTCGGTAAGGACCGAGAGGATGTCGCTGTCGACGAACTGGCTGATCCTCTGGTCGCCCTCACCCTGCGCCGTGACGTCGGTACCCGCATGGAGGTGATCGAAGGCTTCTTTGAAGGTCTGCCGATTGCGCAGTGCCGGGACGACGCGCCGGCCGAGCGTGCTCTCGCCGTGCGCGCTCGAGAGCGGCACCACGCCGTCGCTCACCGCCCCAGGCACCACTGAGAGTCCGAGATCGGCGAGCACTCCTTGTCCCATGTTGACCACCGATCGAGTGCCGGCGATCAAGCTCGCGTCGTTGCGCGGCCCGCTGCGCACGTCCTGGTTGAGCTCGCACAGGAAGTCATTCCCAGAGAGCAGGCACGGAACATGCGAGTCGTCGACGTAGTCTAGGAGGTCTGCGGTCCCCGGCGACCAGCTGCGCAGCAGCGGCTGGACAAAGGGGAAGAGCACCCGCGCGGCCTGGAGCGCGCCGTGATGCGGTGTTCCCATCGCGACCATGTGGGCGATCCTCCCGCTCAAGGCGGAATCGCCCGGCACCGGCGGAGGCGGATCGGCGTAGTAGGAGGCCTGCTGGTAGCTGCGCGCGAGGAGCCCTCCCATGCTGAACCCGAACGAGTCGAAGGTGCCGAAGGCCTTCGGGTTGGTGTCGGCGTCGGGGGGACCGAAGGGATCGGCGGAGATCGGGCTCTCGGGCGTTCCGTTGGGGTAGAGGTCTCGGATCTTCTCCGCAAAGGCCTGCCCGTTGGCCGCCAGGCTGAGGCGCGTGTTGTAGGTGAGCCAGATTGGGTGATAGACCGCATTGGTGCTGTCGACGAGATCACGGAGGATCTGGCCGTAGCGGGTGTCGTGTACTGGATCGGTGACACAACCGGTGTCCAACAGAACCGACAAGAGGGACCAGCCGTGTGCAGTCAGCAAGGGGCGAGCGTACGCGTTGATCGGGCGATACGGAGGAACCGGACTCGCGGGGTTGAGCGTGGTGTCGCGGGCGAGATCCAAGACATCGACATTGTCTGAGCAGATGAGCCCCGCGGCGCCCACTGCCCCGACGATCAGTCGGAATCCATCGAGCACCAGCCCGCCGGGTATGCCAGAGCCCGTCTGAGCGAGCTGGATCGAATGTTTGATCGTGCGATAGGCCACGACATCCGTATCGGTCTCCGTCTGCCCGAAGAGGAGTGCCACCGCGACGAGCTTGTCGAGCCGATCGACCGCGTGGAGATAGGGGACCGTGCGCAGCGCAGTCCAGGTCGATCCAGCGAAGAGGTACGGGAATGCGCTGGGCTCGGCCGCACCAGTCGATGCAGCGACCTCACCGTAGTAGCGCGCAGTGACGAATATGGGGCCCACGAGCTGGGGCTTGGTCCCGCCCGGCGGGGCCCCAACCAACACCTCGACCTCGTCCGAGAGCGCCTTTACGGCGGGCAGGCCGAGGGCCGGATCCGTCGTGAGGGTGGCGCCGGGCGCCGCCTCGGGGTTCGGGGCCACGCGAATCGTGATCTCTCCGTCGCCGGTGAGACTTCCGGGTGGGATCTCGAGCCGCATGTGGCCGTCGGGGGTCTCCACCGAGCCGCCTTGCGCCGCCGTAATCAGGATCCTGGCCTCGCTCGGGTCGCTCGTACCTTGGTCGAGAGCGAAGTCCGCCGTCGTCACGGTCGGCGTCGTTGCATCGATGTCCGCGTCGACCGCAGCGGTGCGAACGAGGACCGGGTGCCCCGCAGCCTGGATCGTGATGCGCGCGAGCCCCGCCGCGACGCTCGCAAAGGAGTAGCTCCCGTCCGATCCTGTCGTCGCCTGTCTGCCATCGGACAAGCTGAGCAAGGCGTTCGCGAGAGCCTCGCCGGTCGTCGCATCAGTGACGTGCCCGGTGAGGTGGCCAGTGGTCGGTCGATGCGCGAGCGAGGCATTGAGGCTCGCGATGCTGCCAGCGGTCACCCCGACGGAAGGGAAGGTCGCCGGGAAGTGCTCCGGGCTGCTCACGACCACCGTCTGCGAGCCCTCGGGCACGAAGAGGAGGCGATAGCTTCCGTCGGCCTTGGTCGCCGACACCAGCGTCTCGCTGCCCTGTACGCGGACCTCCGCGTAGCGGATCGGGTGGCCGGTCGCGGCGTCGATCACGGTGCCATCGATCTCACCGAGGCGCGTCGCAGAGAGCCTGAAGTCGATCGGGTCGTTGCCGTTGACGACGGCCAGCGCCGTGATCGTCTGCGCGGTGTGATTCGGCGCAGTCGCCGTGATCTGCACGACAGTCTGGGGCGCGAGCCCGGAGAGGTGGAATCGGCCCTCCGCATCGGCGACTGTTGAGATCGTACCCGCCTGGACCTGCGCTCCTGCGAGGGGAGCTCCGGTGAGTGCGTCGGCGACGGTGCCGTCGGCCTCGGTTCCGATGGCCAGCGTTCGGTCGGAGCCGGTGACGTTCGGGTAGGTGAAGTTTGCCTGGTAGGGATAGCCCGCCGGACTTGGCGTTGGCGTGAAGGTGTCGAAGTCCTGGATGAAACCGGGCTCGGAGAGCTCGAGGGTTTGTGGCGCGATCTGGACGTTCTCGAGCTGGAAGCGGCCCGACGGGTCTGTGGTCGCCGTCATCGAGGTCCCGACCAGCTGCACCGCGACCCCCGGCTCGGGCTGGCCGGTGAGGCCGCTGGTCACGGTACCGACGAGCGTCACCGTATTCGGGATCGGAGAGAGCGCGGGGCTGATCGTCGCCGCCACCGGGTCGGTCCGCGCCACCGTGTAGGTGAGCGGGAAGTAGCCGGCCCGGCTGAAAGTCACCTGGAAGGCCTGCGGGGCGACGCCCGCGACGGTATAGCGGCCGTCGCTGCCCGTGGTCGCCGACTGCGTGAAGCTCGTTCCGGTGCTGGCCACCGTCACCAGGACGCCGCCGAGCGGCGTATGCGTCGCAGCGTCCGTCACGATGCCGGCGGCCTGGCTCGCGGTGGTGCCCGAAGGCTGCGGAACCGTCGCGGTCGCGGTGAGCGGCTCGAGGGCGGGATCGATGGCGACGTCGAGCGGCCCACTCTCCGAGACGGTGTAGGTGAGGGGCGAGTAGCCGTCGCGCGCGAAGGTCACCGCGAAGGGCTCGGCCGGCAGGCCCTCGACTGCGTACTGGCCGTCGGCTCCGGAGGTCGCCGACAGCGTGAAGCTCGACGCGGTTCCGGTCACGGTCACGAGGACGCCTCCGAGCGGGGCCTGGGTCGCGCCGTCGGTCGCGGTCCCGGCGACGCGGCTCGTCGCGGCACCCGGCGAGACCTCGGGCGGGGGCGGCGGAGGGCTCACAGGTGGAGTCGTCGGCGTCGTCGTCCAAGGCAGCAGCGAGGCCGCAAAGTCGAAGGTGTCCCCACCCCCCGCGCTGCCGGACCCGCTCGACGCGAGGAAGCCCTCGTCGGTGACCGAGACGTTGAAGCTGCCGGCCGGGATCACCGCCTGGTACGAGCCGTCCGGGTTCGTGACCACGACCTGCGCCACGCCGCCGGCGGTGACCGTGACGAGGGCGCCGCCGAGGGGCAGGCCGGTCTTCGAGTCGGTGACGACGCCCTCGACCGTCGCGGTCGTCGAAGCCGGGGCCGTCGAGCTGAGCGAGGCGAGTAGCACCTCGGAGGCGAGCCCGTCGCGGTGGTAGACGATGCGGATCGCATTCGGGCCCGGGACCAGCGGGACGTTGGCGAGCGTCTCGAAGCCCGACGCCACGGCGAGACCGTCGAAGCTCGGGAGGCGGCGGCCCGCCACGTAGACGGCGTCGAGCGTCACGGGGTCGAGCGCGTCGAGCTGGAGGTCGACGGAGAGGCCCGAGACGGAGGCTCCGTCTGCAGGCGAGACCAGCGACAGCGCGGCCGCCGACCGCGTCACGGTGAGCGGCGTCGAGGTGACGTTGCCGGCGCGATCGGTGAGCCGGAGCGTGAAGGCGTTCGAGCCGTCGGCGAAGGCCACGTTCTCGAAGTCGAAGACGTACTGGTAGAGCGCCGGGATGCCGAGCAGCGGATTCCCGGCGGCGATCTGCTGCCCGACCGTGCTCTGGCTGGCGGTCCCGCTCGGACCGACCAGGTCGACGGTGGCGGGCTCGCTCGCAATCCCCGCGACGGCGCCTTGCGCGTCGAGGAGGAGGCTGCCGTCCGCGGGCGCCACGAGCACGAGCTCGGGGGGCACGGTGTCGCGGACGACCTGCGCGTTCGCCGTCTGGCCGAAGGGGTGCGCGATCGCCGTGATCGTGTTCGCCCCCTCGACGAGCGGCACGTCGGCCGTCCAGGTGGTTCCGTCGGGAGCGAGCGTCCCCGCGACGCCGTTCACCTCGACCAGCGGAGTGCCGACGGGCGCCACCACCGACGCGGTGACGGTCTCGGTGTTGCGGAAGGCGCCGTCGGGCGGATCGACGACGCGGATCGGGTCGATCGAGTCGACGCGGAAGAGCGTGAAGGAGAAGGTGGTCGGTCCCGAGCCGGTGTCGACGAGCAGGGCGAAGGTGTTGGCGCCCGGCGAGAGCGGGAGCGAGAGCGCGCCCTGCGCGAGCCCGGCCGGGAAGCTCCGCCCGTCGGGCGTGCCGTTCACCGAGACGATCGTCGCGGGGCCCGCGAAGTCGAGGTCGACCGTCGCGCTCGGTCCCAGGATCGTCTCGCCGTCGCGCAGCCCGACGAGCGCGACCGGCGGCGCACCCGGATCGCTGGTCAGGCAGATCATGTCGCCGCCCTCGGTGGCCGAGGCGTCGATGGCGTCGACGAGGATGCAGCGGCTGCCCGTGCCGACCGGCACGTCGGGAATCGTCGCCCGCCCGCCAACCACGGGCGCCGTTCCGTGCGCGATGAGCGCAAAGTTCTCGTCGCGCACCTGGTAGCGCACGCTTTCGAAGAGCGCGTGGTCGTCGCTCGCGGTCGCCGTCACGGTGACGGTATCGCCGGTGATCACCGAGCCGTCGGCCGGCGACGCGACGTGGACCGCGGGCCCCTCGGCGTCGATGAAGAGCGGGATCTCGTCGGTCGCGGCACCCGAGGTCGCGGAGAGATCGAGAGGACCCGCCTGGAAGATCGATTCGGGCGCTACGGCGAGCTCGGTCGCAACGAAGTAGCGCGCCGCGAAGTCGCTCGGGACGAGCGAGGCGATCAGCGAGGCCGGGAGTCGCCCGGACGTGAAGTACGGATGCGCAGGCAGGTCCCCGATCGGGGTGAGCGCGTCGTCCTGGTCCGTCGCCTCACCGTTCGCGAAGACGTCGACGGTGCCGGGATCCTCGGCAAAGGCGAAGACGAAGTATCTGCGGAAGCCGATCGCGATGCGGTCGAGCGGGGTCGAGAACTGATCGGCCGGCATGCCAAGCGCCCCGAGCGCCTTGCGGAACTCATCGACGTTCGACGCGAACAGGAATGCGGGCTCGGTCTCCTCGACGTCGTCGAAGGCAAAGCGGTTGGGATCGACAAGCACCAGGCGGAGCCGGCCGGCGGCGCCATCGTCGCGCGTCACGGTGACGCGGTCCTGGCCCTGGCCTCCGAGCGGATCGACGGCGCGGGCGGCGAGCTCGTTCTCGCCGGGCTGGAGCGGGACATCGGGCGCGACGAAGTGTCCACCCGAGTCCACGCTCGCCAGGACGCCGTTCACATCGACGCGCGCGGTGAGGTCGTCGACCACGCCCTCGACGTCGGTCGCGGCGACGCGCAGCACGCTCCCGTTCTCGGGAGAGGTGATCACCACGCGCGGCGGGATGTGGTAGTTGACCGTGGCCAGGGCCGTCGCCGTGTCGGTGCCGCGCTTCGCCAAGGCCTGGAGCGTGTTCGCGCCCTTCTGGAGCGTCAGGGCAGGAACCAGATACGCGTTCCCGGCGACCGTAGCGGGCAACCCGTTCACGGTTACGACCGCCGTCCCGTCGCTCACCGAGCCTGAGACGGGGATCACCTGCGAGGAGACGGTGACGCCGTTCGGCGGCGACTGGATCGTGATCGAGAGCGGGGGCGCCGTGCTCGTCCGCGTCCCCGACACCGAGGCGCTGGCTGTGCCGAGCGCATTGGTCGCCGTCGCGGTGATCGTGTTGGCACCCTGGGCGAGCGGCACCGTCGCCGAGTAGCCTCCAGCGGAGACGGCGGCGGCCACGCCGTTCACCTGGACCGTCAACGGCTCCGTCCCAGTCACGGTGCCGCTCACGAGCGTCTGTGCCTGGCTCGTCGTGAACCCCGCGCCAGGCGTGGTGATCACGATGCTCGGAGGCGTCCCGCGGGTCACGGAGACGGTGTCGGAGCCGGTGTTCCCGGCGGCGTCGACGGCGACGGCCGTGATCGCGTTCGCGCCCTGCGAGAGCGAGAGGGTGGTCGAGAAGGCGCCGCTCGCGAGCGGCACCGATTGCCCGTTCAGCAGGAAGCTCGCGATCGGGCTGGCGTCCGTCACGGTCCCGGTGACGGGGACGCTGGCATCGGCCGTGAGCGCTCCGTTCGCGGGTGCGGCGATGTGGACTACGGGCGGCGTCGTGTCGATGGTGAAGCTGACCGACGCGCTCGCCGTGCCGAACGCGTTCGTGGCTACGGCCGGGATGGTGTGCGGTCCGTCGGCGAGCGTGAGCGAGGCCGTGAAGCTCGAGCCGGTGACCGCTGCCGCCGCGCCGTTCACGGTCACCGACACCGGAGAGGTCCCGGAGACATTGCCCGTCACGGCGACGCTGCTCTGCCCGAGGAGAGCCCCGCTTGCCGGCGTCGCGATCGAGATCGTCGGCGGATCGCCCCGCGTCACTACAATCCCGGCCGAGCCCGTGTTGCCTGCGGCGTCGGTCGCCGTTGCGCTGATCGGGTTCGATCCCTCGGCGAGCGAAACGGTCGTGCTGAACGCCCCGCCGGCGAGCGCCACCGCCTGCCCGTTCACGGCGAAGCTCGCGATTGGGCTTGCGTCGGTGACGGTGCCGGTCACTGTGACGCTGCTCGCAGTCGTCTTGCTCCCGTCGGCTGGCGACGCGATGTGTACGATCGGCGGAGTCGTGTCGAGCGTCACGGCGACCTGCGCACTCGCGCTGCCGAAGCCGTTGGTCGCCGTCGCAACGAGCGTATTCCCGCCTTCGACGATTGGCACCGATGCCGTGAAACTGTCTCCGCTTCCGGTCGCTGCGACGCCGTTCACTGACACGGACACCGGAGCCGTGCCCGCCACGGTGCCGGTGACGGTCACCGGGGTATGACCGAAGAGCGTCCCGCCCGCAGGCGCGGTGAGTGAAATCGTTGGCGGGTCGCCGCGCGTCACGGTGATACTGCCGTTCGCGGCGCCGAATGCGTTCGTCGCCGTCGCGGTGAGGGTGTTGGCCCCGAGGGCAAGCGGAACGGTCGCGGTCCACGTGCCGCCAGTGACGGTCGCGGCGATGCCGTTCACGCTCACCGTGACGGGAGCGGAGCCGGTGACGCTGCCCGAAACGGCGGTCAAGCTCTGCATCGTGAGCGCCCCGTCCGCGGGCGAGGTGATCTGCACGGCCGGCGGCGTTCCGCTCGGCGCCACGCCGAACTTCACCTGGAAGGCGAGGTTCGAGTTGTTCGGCGCCGACGATGTGTTCCAGGAGAGCCGCGCGATACCGGTGAGCGCGAAGGGCGTCGTGAGGTCTGAACCCTGGACGCGCAGGATGTCGAGTCCGCCGTTGGTGCCGTAGACCGCGTACGACTGATCGGAGATCGAGACGTCGTTGAGCACGAGCGACGAGATCTTGATCGAGGCGCCCGCCTTGTTGGATCGGGTGCGGACGTAGAAGTCGCCGCCCGGGGTCTGCGCGACCGTGTAGGAGACCACCTTCGACCCGACGATCAGCTTGGCGACGTTGCCGCTCAAGGTGATCGTGAAGGGCACATCGACGCCATTCGGCCACGCATACTGCGCGGTCTGCGCGGGCGCACTCGTCTCCGCGCCGATGTCGAGCTCAAAGGTAGCCGCGCCGCCAAGATCGCCGATGCGGCCCTCGGCCACGAACGACTTCACCGGCAGCAGTGCGTTCAGCTCCGCGTCGGTCGCGATGTGGCTCGTCGTGACAGCGAGAGCCGACGGAACCGAGGCAACGAGGAGCGAGACCGCGAGAACAACGCTACGCGCTTGGATCGCCAAGATGGCCGCGACAGCCCGTCCCGGGCGAACTCGGCCCACCCGCGCGCTCTTCTCCCCCTCGAGCACAGCGGCGCGGACTCTATCACGCGGGCCCGGCTCGGTCTCCAAGGAAAATGCGAGGAAGCAAAATTCCCTTGTTGCAGATGAGCGTAGGCAGGTAGACTGGACTCGCCGTCAGGACAGAAAGTCTGTGCGTTACGAACTGGCATCGCAGTCGGTCTGTGTCTCGGGCGACACGATCGCCTATGAGTTGCTGGATCCCGTCTCGGCCGCCTATGGGCCCCCGATCGAGGCGCGCTGCACGGACGGCGGCGATGTCGAGCATCTGATACCCGAGACGACCGAAGCGGCGGCGGAGGGCCAACCCGCGCTCTCCATTCGAGCGACTCGTCACCATCCCAGGCGGCGCATCCGCGCCCTCAATGCGGCGACATCCAACACTTGAGCGAGTAGCTCGCCCGCCCGGCTGCCCGGTTTTGCGTGACCAACCGGGCCTTCCTTCAACCTGCAGCGCGCTCGCTGACCGGCAGCCGGGGCGCCTAGCTGTGGGACCTAAGCAGCTTGTTGACGGGCTTCCCTGAGTCGAGCCATCGGCGGTTGCTTGCCGAGAGCGCGATGGGGTCGCTCGTGATTGTAGTGGTGGAGCCAGGGCCGTAGCGAGGCGGCCCGGATCGCCGAGGTCCGGTAGGCGTGGCGGTAGGCCCAGCGCCGCTTGAGGGTCTGGATGAACCGCTCGGCCTTGCCGTTGGTCCGGGGCGTGTAGGGTCGGGTGAAGCTCTGGCGGA
>Ga0335085_10012242_pt1 | contig 12653 bp, 15 predicted proteins | sample Lox_Sample_45_FD_206712 | JGI IMG/M metagenome (GOLD analysis project Ga0335085, IMG submission 206712) | Soil microbial communities from Loxahatchee National Wildlife Refuge, Florida, United States - Lox_Sample_4.5 | ecosystem: Environmental > Terrestrial > Soil > Wetlands | place: USA...
TAAAGGGGGGATGACATTGGCTTCGGGCAACCGTAAGGAAAATAGCGAGGCCCTATCAATGGCTGTTCGCGAGACCATGCGACTTTGGGCGTCGGGGGTCACCGTGGTGACGACCAGGGCCGGCGACCGACGGGCCGGCATGACCGTCAGCGCCTTTACCTCCCTTTCTCTCGATCCGCCCTTGGTGTTGGTGGCTCTGCACAAGGATACCGAGGTCGCTCGTCTGATCCGCAGATCGCGGTTGTTCGGGATTTCGATTCTGGGGGAAGAGGGGGAAGTGCTTTCGCAACAGTTCGCGGGCATCACGCCGCTGCCGGAAGGCGCAGACCGCTTTCATGGCGTGGCTACCCAAATGCGGGTGACCGGGGTGCCGATTCTCGCTGACGCCATCGCCTGGCTGGATTGCCGGGTGGTCAGGTTGCGCGAGATGGCGACTCATCTCGCGGTAGTCGGCGAGGTGCTGGACACCGGCCGGCGGGATGATCCCGTCCGGCCGCTGGTCTACCACAATCGCGGCTACACCCGGCTCGCGCCTTAGCGCGACTCCATCAAAAGCGGCGCCATCGGTTTCACCCTAACTCCGGTTCAACGAAGTGATTCAGCAGCTTCTGTGGTCTTTAACCAATCGCCCTTATGTCACGGTTTTTCTTTTCGCGTTTCTCGCACTCTCCTGGTTGGAGCAGGGCAGACTTCGCACGCTGATCTGGCTGGCCAGCGGTTATCTCGTGGCCCTCGCCGCCGAATGGGGCAGCATCAATCATGGTATTCCTTTCGGCAGGTACGTTTATCATTATGAACATCTCGAGAACGATCTGGTCGTTTTCGGCGTCCCATTCTTCGACAGCCTTTCGTTTTCCTTCCTCAGCTACGTGAGTTTTTCATTCGCCCAATTTTTCATGTCGCCCCTATGGATGCGAGGGTACGACGTTCAAAGGGTCACTTCGCGTCGGTTGCGCAATTCCACACCGGTGCTACTGTTGGGCGCCATGTTGATGGTCGTCATCGATTTGATCGTCGATCCGATAGCGCATTTGGGCAAGCATTGGTTTCTGGGAGACATTTACCATTACCCGGAACCGGGCGTCCATTTCGGCGTGACCCTGGCGAACTACGGCGGCTGGTTCCTGGTGGCGTCGATCACCATTTTCCTGAATCAAAGGATCGACGAGCGCCTGGCGATTCGTGAGCGGGAAAATGGCGGATCCCCGAAACTCAAGCATGTCCCGCTGAAAGGCCTGTTTGCGCCCTGTTTCTGGGGCGGGATCGTAGTGTTCCAACTGGGCGTTACCTATTGCCTGGCCCTCGGAGACGATTTGGCCATCGACCACGAGCGTCTCAAGCTTCAAGCCATAACCGGCACTTTTATCATCGCCCCGATTCTGGCTTTGGCGGCCTTTCAGCCCCTCAAACGCGCCAACCGAGTCAGTCATGAAGATCTGAATGTCTGGTTTTCCGAATATCCTTGCCACCCAAACCGAGCGCCGCGGGATTAAGGCTCGGACAAGACGGCAGCCATGACTTTTCAAAAGTGCCGATGAAATCCTTTTTCTTCTTCCTGGTATCGTTGGTGATCCTTGGCTCGGCCAGTGAGGCGTTGGCGGCCGATTGGTGGTTTGTCCCTTGGGACCGACCGGGGGAGAGCGAAGAAATCGTCTATGTCGACAAGTCGAGCCTGGAAAGGATTGGCCGGAGCGGCAGGATCACCGCCTGGGTGTGGACGGTTTATCGAAGCGATCAAAGCGCCGAATCCGGAAGCTATCGAAGTCACAAGCATCGCTTAATCGTCGACTGCGATAAAAAGGAAGCCGGTGCGGATATCGGTTTCCTGTATTCGGCTTACGGCGGACTGATTCAACAGTATCGCAAGTCTGCGCCGGAGATGGAGCCGGTAGTACCCGAATCGATACGGGAAACCGTCGTCCTATTCGTCTGTTCAGGCGGTAAGCAACCTCCCCGGGTCATACCTGTCTACGATCCCAGTCGAGATTTCGAGTCGCGGTTCGCGCAAAGGGATAGAGAAAGAAAGCCGATCGGTAATTCGGCACCGAATGAAAAATAGCCGGCGGCCCGGCAAGAAGAACGTGGAATCCGGGGTCTGGCGGGATTCCTCGGGAAGCCGCGCGTTCCCCGTGCGCCTGAGAAGAATCAACCCGCTGCATCGCTCCTGAAAGGCGTTTGCCTGCTCAACTCCTCCATATATTTTTCCACCATGGCCTTTTCCCCCTCGAGAAAATGGGCTATGGCGCGGCGGAAGTCGGAGTCGGCGATCCAATGCAGGGACCAGGTGGGCGCCGGGAGAAAACCCCGGCTGACCTTGTGTTCGCCCTGTGCGCCGGGTTCGAAGCATTGCAGGCCGTGTTCGATGGCATATTCGAGACCCTGGTAATAACAGACCTCGAAATGCAGCGAGGGGATGTACTCCAAGCAACCCCAGTAGCGACCATAAAGCGTGTCCGTACCGATGAGGCAGAATGCGCCTGCGACGATCTCGCCCCGTCTTTCGGCAAACACCATCAGGACGCTTTCACCCATGCTTCGCCCCAATTCCCGAAAAAATTCCGCCGTCATGGCTGGGTAATTCCCGTAGCGGTCGAAGGTGTTACGGTAGAGGCGGTAGAAGACTCCCCATTCTTCATCGCTCAGTTCGTTGCCGCAAAGCCTTCTTAAGGTAACCCCAGCGGCGCGCACTTCCCGCCGTTCCTTGCGGATTTGCTTGCGGCGTTTCGAACTGAGGAAGGACAGAAAGTGCTCGAAATCGTCGTAGCCCCGGTTGTGCCAGTGGAACTGATAGCCTTGCCGCACCAGCACCTGCGGCGAGTGCAGCAACGCCAGATCGGTGGCGAACAGCCAGTGACACGACGATACGCCGATGGCGCGCGCGTACGCGATGGCGGCCTCGATACAGTTTGCCGCATCGTCGTGATATGTCGGCGCGGTCAAGACCCTGGGTCCCAGCGCAGGGGTGAATGGCGATGCGATCACCAGTTTCGGATAATAGTCGAGCCCGGCGCGCTCGTAGGCGTTCGCCCAGGACCAATCGAAGACGAACTCGCCGAACGAATTGAACTTGAGATACATGGGCATGGCCGCGGCCAATCGCCCGGCATCCTCGAAAATTAGGTGACAAGGCAACCAACCGACCGCCTCGCCCAGGCAGCCGAATTCCTCCATAGCCCGCAGAAACTCGTGGCGAAGATGCGGGTAACGACCATCGGTCAGGGCATTCCAGAGGGCGGCGTCCACTTCGCGAATGCGGTGGATCGTTCTGACTTCCAGGGTTTTCGTCATGGGCGTTTGGCAAAACCGCTATGGATTCGTGCCGGTAGCGGGCCGCTCTTCGAGGCGGTTGTGGCCTGTGAGATCGATGCGGGTAGTGGCGTTAGCAAAGCAATTTGGCTTTTCAGGAAAACTTGATACAATAATTTGCTTAGTGAATAAGCTCGCTTTGGTTAGCGATCGAAATGTTTGCTGGACTTCTTTAACATATTTGGTGCGAGACCACAAAGGAAGGGTATATGCTGATACTGACTCGCAGAGTGGGCGAGACATTGATGATCGGAGATGATGTGACGGTCACCGTTTTGGGTGTTAAGGGTAACCAGGTTCGTATCGGCGTCAATGCTCCGAAGGAAATTTCAGTCCACCGGGAAGAAATCTACGAACGAATCAAGAAAGAACGGCAGCAGGGATTGGCGGCTGGCGAAAAGCCGACAGGATCCTCGGAATAAACGGGTAAATGATTCTGGTAACGGAGAGATGGCCGAGAGGCTGAAGGCGCTCCCCTGCTAAGGGAGTATGGGTCAAAAGCCCATCGAGGGTTCGAATCCCTCTCTCTCCGCCATTATTGTCAATTCCTCGCTCCTTCGACGAGAGCTGTTCGCGTGGGAGAGTCTTATCGGCCCATGCAGGGCATCTTCTTGAGCTCCCGCAGCAATTTCGGTTCAGACTCTTCGGTTTACCTAGGACGATAAAGCCCCTCCAGTTCTTGCCGGTTCGCCCATTTGCGAAACGGAACTTCACATTCGAGGTTTTTTAAGTAAAATACCCCGATTTTTGAACCCAATTGTTAATTACGGCATAGAGGAATACTGATGGTAACCATTCGTCTGGCGCGCAGCGGAGCGAAAAAGCGGCCTTTTTATCACGTCGTTGTGGCCGATAGCAGATCCAAGCGGGACGGACGCTACATCGAACGAGTAGGTTTTTTCAACCCCATCGCGAAGGGCATGGAAGAGCGGCTGCGCTTGGATCAGGAACGCATTCAGCATTGGATGGGCCACGGAGCTCAGGCTTCCGACCGAGTAGCTAGCCTGATCAAGGAATTCGACAAAAACACCCCCGCCGCCTGACGCGGAAGTCGCCAAGCGCAGCCCGTTATAGAACGTGGCTCGGCGAGTCGTTGTCGGCGAGATTGCCGGCGCGTATGGCGTTAAAGGGTGGGTAAAAATTCACTCGTACACCGAGCCGGCGGAAAATATCCTTGATTATTCTCCTTGGCGGCTTGCCGGCGATAAATGCGAATCTAGAGAATACAAAGTTATCGCGGGGCGGAGACACGGTCAGGCCGTGGTTGCACGACTTGAGGGTGTCGAGACCCGAGATCAGGCGGTCGGCCTTAGATTCCAGAAGATCTCGGTTTCCAGGGATCAGTTCCCGCAGTTGGAACGAGGTTGCTATTACTGGGTGGATTTGATCGGACTGAAAGTTCTGACCTGCTCCGGCGTGGAATTCGGAACGGTGGCCGAAATGATGGCGACCGGCGCCAATGACGTGATGGTGGTAAGGGGCGAACGTGAGCGGTTGGTGCCTTTCGTTCTCGATGAGTACGTCAAGGAAGTCAGGCTGGACGAGGGTATTATGATCGTCGACTGGGATCCGGATTTTTGAATTCAGTTGCCCATGCGATTTGATGTCGTCACGCTGTTTCCGCAGATGGTCAGGGATGCTGCGAGTCACGGCGTTACCGGTCGAGCGATCGAGCAGGGTGTCGTCCAGTTGGCGCTCTGGAATCCTAGAGACTACACCCGCGACAGACATCGTACCGTCGACGATCGGCCTTATGGCGGTGGCCCTGGTATGGTCATGAAGGTCGAGCCATTGCGGGAAGCCATCCGGGCTGCGCGCAACGCCGCAACGGCCAGAGTCTTGGCGGTTTATCTGAGCCCTCAGGGCCGGAAATTGAAGCAGGAGACGGTCATTCGGTTTGCGCAGCAACCGCGCCTACTACTTGTGGCAGGTCGATACGAAGGCGTGGACGAACGCCTACTTGAATCCGAAATCGACGAAGAATGGTCGATCGGCGATTATGTCCTGAGCGGGGGCGAGTTGGCGGCGCTGGTAGTCTTCGATGCCGTAGCGCGCTTACTGCCGGGTGTTTTGGGGCATGACGAATCGGCCGCGCAGGATTCGCACATGGCCGGCCTTTTGGATTGCCCGCACTATACCCGTCCCGAGGTGGTGGACGGCATGAGGATCCCGGAGGTCCTGCAAAGCGGCAATCATGAGGCAATCAGACGCTGGCGTCTGAAGCAGTCGCTGGGACGTACCTGGCTTAGAAGACCGGATTTGCTGGCGGCCTGTCAACTCGATGCCGAGCAGAAACAGTTGCTGGAAGAGTTTAGAAACGAATTGAACACCAGAATTAATTGAAGAAGGGGAACAATCCATGTCGAACACCATCATTCAACAGCTCGAAGCCGAATGGATGAGCCAGAAGACGGTGCCGCAATTCGCGCCGGGCGATACCGTCGTCGTTCAGGTGAAAGTGAAGGAAGGCAATCGCGAGCGTTTGCAGGCTTATGAAGGCGTCGTGATCGCCAAGCGCAACCGGGGTTACCACTCCGCCTTTACGGTCCGCAAGATATCCCACGGCGAGGGCGTCGAACGGGTCTTTCAGACTTACAGCCCGCAGATCCAGGAAATAGAGGTCAAGCGTCGCGGCGACGTTCGCCGGGCGAAGCTGTACTATCTACGCGATCGCTCAGGCAAGGCTGCCCGCATTAAGGAAAAAATCTAAGACGTCCGGCCTTGCCGGATCCGACTTGATCTCAATACCAAACGGGCTCTCTCGCGATGCCCGTTTGTGTTTTGGGGTCTAAGAGGCAACACTTTTGGCGCAAGGCCAAGTGAACCTAAAGGCGTTTCCCACAGTTCCGTGCAAGGCCGTGATCGCCGCGCCGTTCGGCGCTTTAACCGTACACGCTAACGAGGCGGGCGTGGCCATGATCGAGTTGGCGCCGGATGCCACCGAAATGGTCGTCGCTACTACGCCGTTGCTCGAGGAGGCCTGCCGACAGTTCCACGCCTATTTCGAAGATCCGCGATGGTCGTTTTCCCTCCCTTTACTGGTCCAAGGCACGGCGTATTCGCGGCGGGTCTGGCGGGCCCTGGTCGATATTCCTACTGGTACAGTCAAAAGCTATGGGCAGCTTGCGCGGGAGTTGGGCAGCGGAGCTCGGGCCGTGGCGGGCGCTTGCCGTGGGAATCAATTTCCCATCGTGATTCCCTGTCACCGCGTGGTGGCAGCAAATAACCTGGGGGGTTACTGCGGCGAACTGTCTGGTCCCTTTCTCGGGATCAAGCGCTGGCTGCTTCGGCATGAGGGTTATGAGTTCGCCTGAAGTGGACGAGGCCGATCGGGCCTTGATCAAATCGTTTCAGGACAGTCTGTGGATCGAGGAAGGCCTGAGCGAGAACACGCAGAAAGCCTATGGGAGCGATCTGGCGTTGTTCGCGGCCTGGCTGTTCAAGACTCGGCACAAGCAGATGCTTGAGGTCGACGGCGGCGACATCGAGGGTTATTTGGCGCTTAAATACCGGCAAAATGCCAGCCATCGCACCAGCGCGCGCCTCCTTTCCAGCTTGCGCAAGTTTTATGCTTTTCTATTGCGGCAGGGACGATTGGATGTAGACCCTTGCGCTGCTATTGAATCGCCGCAAATGGGAAAACCCTTGCCGTTAACCCTAACCGAACGGGAGATCGAACTCCTGTTGGCTGCGCCCGCCGTGGACGAACCTTTGGGGCAGCGGGATCGCGCTATGCTGGAGCTGCTGTATGCGACGGGTCTTAGGGTAACTGAACTGGTCCTGCTGCGCTTCGATCAGACCAACTTGCGCCAGGGCGTGGTCCGGGTGATGGGTAAGGGCAGCAAGGACCGTCTGGTTCCTATCGGCGAAGAGGCCGAAACCTGGCTGGAAACCTATTTCCGGGATGCGCGCCTTCTAATCCTGGACGGGCGTCAGAGCGATTATCTGTTCGTGACCGATCGTGGCACGGCGATGACCCGGCAGGCTTTCTGGCATCTCATCAAGCGCTATGCGCTGAAGGCGGGCATACATAAGCCGCTGTCTCCCCACACGCTGCGTCATGCTTTCGCCACCCATCTTCTCAATCACGGTGCGGATCTGCGCGTGGTGCAATTGCTGCTCGGTCATAGTGATCTTTCCAGCACGCAGATTTACACGCATGTCGCTCAGGAACGGCTGAAAGACCTGCATGCGCGCTGCCATCCGCGCGGCTGATTGTCCTAGAGTAATCAACTGTATGAACGCAATCATTCATCCTTCCGCTTTTGTCGCCTCCACTGTCAAGCTCGGGAACAATGTATCCATTGGTGCTTTTGCCGTGATCGAGGATCATGTAGAGATTGGCGACGGTTGCCGGATCGGCACACATGCCGTCATTGAGCCTTATGTGAGGATGGGAAGGAATAATCAGGTACACCCCCATGCAGTCATCGGCGGGCTACCTCAGGATTTGGGGTTCGATCCGAACGAGGAAACTTATGTGGAGATCGGTGACGGCAATGTCTTGCGCGAAGGCGTGACGATCAGCCGGGCGACCAAGTCCAAATCCGCGACCCGAATCGGCTCGAACTGCTATCTGATGAACAACAGCCACATCGCCCATGACTGCATGGTCGGCGACAACGCTATATTCGCCAGCGGCGCGACCCTGGGCGGGCATGTACAGGTAGGTGATCGAGTGTTCCTGGGCGGCGGCGTCATGACTCACCAGTTTTGCCGCATCGGCAGTTACACCATGTTGCAGGGTTTGGCCGGCATCAACAGGGACGTCCTGCCTTACATGATGGTGGGCGGTCGGCCGGGCAAGCACTATCGCCTGAACCTTATCGGCCTGCGGCGGGCCGGCATCGATGGCGAACGTCTGAAAGCCGTATCTTCGGCGATGCGCCGCTTGCGCAACCGGCTGGAACTGGATGGCCTTCCGGACACGCCGGAGCTGAGTTATCTGCGGAGCTGGCTGGCGGTCGAGTCGAAACGCGGTGTTCTGCCCTTCGTAGACATCCACAAGGATGGGGATTGATTCACGCAAATCCTCCCGGAACAAAAAAATATGAACAAGCTGAAATGCGCCGTCGTTGGCGTCGGTTACCTTGGCAAGTTTCACGCCGAAAAATATGCAAACCTCCCGGGATGCGAGTTGGTGGCGGTGGTCGACAACAATCCTGACGCGGCCAGGACGGTCGCCGACAAGAACAACACCCGCGCTTTGACGGACTACCGCGAGCTCTTGGGCCGGGTCGACGCCGTCAGCATCGTCGTGCCGACCAGTCTGCATTTCGAGGTGGCCAGGGATTTTCTCCACGCCGGCGCGCATGTATTGGTCGAGAAGCCGATCACGGTGACCGTCGAGGAAGCCGACGAGCTGGTTCGTATCGCCGCCGAGAAAAACCGCGTGTTAATGGTCGGGCATTTGGAACGCTTCAACGCAGCCGTCCTGGGCTTGAATCTGACCCATGACAAGCCGCTGTTTATCGAATCCCATCGCCTCGCACCCTTCAACCCGCGGGCCAACGACGTCAGTGTGGTGCTGGACCTGATGATCCATGACATCGACATCATCCTTGACATCGTCGACTCCGAGGTCGAGCGCATCGACGCCAAGGGGGTGACCGTATTGACCGCAGACACTGACATCGCCAACGCCCGCATCGTGTTCAAGAACGGTTGTGTGGCCAATGTGACGGCCAGCCGGGTAAGCCTGAAAGTTGAGCGCAAGATGCGCCTGTTCATGCCGAACGCTTATGTCTCGGTGGATTTCCAGAACCGCGTGCTGGCACGCCACTGCAAGGGCACAAAGGAGATGTTTCCGGGCGTACCGGAAATCCTCAGCGAGGAATCGGTGTATGAAAACGGCGATGCCTTGATGGAAGAAATCAGGCATTTCGTTGCCTGTATCCGCGAGGGCCGCGAGCCTTTGGTTTCCGGTCACGCCGGCCGGCGCGCCCTGGCGACCGCGACCGCGATCGCCCGGCTTCTTAAACAATCTTAGGAGTATCTGCCCCCATGATTCCCATGGTCGATTTGAAGAACCAATATCTCCAGCTCAAGGACGAAATCGATGCCGGACTAGCGGAGGCGCTGCATAATTGCGCCTTCGTGCTCGGCCCGAATGTGCAGGCGTTCGAAAAGGAGGCGGCGGATTACCTGGGCGTCAAGCACGCCATCGGCTGCGCCTCCGGCACCGATGCCCTGCATCTGGCCTTGCTGGCCGCTGGCGTCAAGGAGGGAGATGAGGTCATCACCACCGCCTTCACGTTCATCGCCACGGCAGAGGCCATCCGCTACGTCGGTGCTAACCCCGTGTTCGTCGACATCGATCCGAAGACCTTCAACATTTGCCCAGAGGCCATCGAGCGTGCCGTCACCGACAAGACCGTCGCTGTCATGCCGGTGCATCTGTTCGGTCAGCCCTGCGAGATGTCGCACATTCAGGCGGTCTGCGACAAACACGGTCTCAACATCATAGAAGATTGCGCCCAATCCTTCGGCGCTTTGATTCAGGGCAAGCGGACCGGGTCCTTCGGCATCAGTGCGGGCTTCAGTTTCTTTCCCAGCAAGAACCTGGGTTGCTACGGCGATGGCGGTCTGGTTACGACCGATTCGGATGAGATCGCGAAGAAGGTGAAAATGCTGCGAAACCACGGCTCCGAAGTGCGTTATTATCATGACGTCATCGGCTACAACAGCCGCCTGGATGAGCTGCAGGCCGTCATTCTGCGGGTCAAACTCAAACACATCGACCAGTTTAATGAAGGCCGCCGCCGTGCCGCTCATCTATATTCCGAGCTGATGGCCGACCTGCCGGTGGAAACGCCCTACGAGGACGGCATCGGCGCGCATGTCTACCACCAGTACACCTTGCTGAGCGATCGGCGCGAGGCCATCATGCAGGCTCTGCAGCAGGTCAATATCGCCTGTGCGATCTACTACCCGGTGCCGCTGCACCGGCAGAAGGTGTTCGCCGACGGCTGCGCGGGGCTAAGCCTGCCGGTCACCGAAGCGGTGGCGCAGCGCTGCCTGTCCTTGCCGATCTACCCCGAATTGGAAGAAGGCCAAATTCGCCAAATCGTCTCGGTCATCCGCGCGGCCCTGAATGGCTAGACCGGCCCCGCTCGTCATGCTGGCCGCCGGAGAAGCCTCTGGCGACCAGCATGCAGCCAGCCTGTTTCTGGAATTGAAAAAACTCGTCCCCGATGTGCGCGGCATTGGCATGGGCGGGGTCAAGATGCGCGAAGCGGGTGTGGTGATTCGCTACGATTCCACCGCCATCGCGGTCATCGGGGCGACCGAAGTCATCAAGCATTACGGCGAAATTCGCCGCGCTCTCAAGATGATGCAACAGATCGCCCGCGACGAGCGGCCCGATCTTTTGATCTGCGTCGATTATAAGGAATTCAATTTCCGCCTGGCGCGCGCGGCCAAGGCCGCCGGCGTCAAGGTATTGTTCTATGTCAGTCCCCAGGTTTGGGCTTGGCGCCCCGGACGGGTGAAAAAGTACGGCGAGGCCGTAGACCGCATGGCGGTGATTTTCCCCTTCGAAGTCCCATTCTATGAGGCCCACCAAATACCGGTGAGTTATGTCGGTCATCCCTTGGCCGGCCAGGTGGTTCCTTCTATTCCCAAGGCGCAAGCGCTGAGTGAATTCGATTTGGAAACAACGGGGCCGGTAATCGGCTTGCTCCCGGGTAGCCGGTCTAACGAAATCAGACGACTCTTGCCGGTCATGCTGGATGCCGCCGCGATGCTTGCGCAACGATTGCCGGATGCTCGATTCATCCTCAGTCAGTCCTCATCGATTGAAGATGAAATGCTCAGGCCCAATCTTCGGCAATGTCCAGTCAACATACGGGTCATCAAAGGGCGCAATTACGACGTACTGCAATGTTGCGACGCGGTAGTTACCGTATCCGGCACGGCGACGCTGGAGGTCGCACTTTCCGGTGTGCCCATGGCGATCATCTACAAAGTCACGCCCATCACGTATTACTTGGGCCGATGGCTGATCAACATTCCCTTCATCGGTTTGCCTAATATCCTTGCGGGCCGTAGCATCGTCCGGGAGTTCATTCAACACGAAGCGACAGCGGAAAACATCGCCGGCGAGATTGGCAGGATTTTGCAGGATGAGGCATACGCTGAGCGGATCCGGCAGGATTTGCGCGAGGTCAAAACTTCGCTCGGCGAGGGCGGCGGTTCGAGAAAGCTGGCCCGGTTGGCGGCAGAGATGTTGGGCGTGTCAGTTTAGGTTTCAGTCCATACCAGTTGGCTTGCCGACGTTTCTTGGTTCCCCCATGAGTTGCCATCGTCGGTTGAGTGAGGTTCGGTGACGCCCTCGTCGTAGGTATCGACATATATACAATTTCCGTTGTTTGCTTTGGCTTTTGCCAGGGCTGCGGTCGCGAGCTCCGCGATGCGCTCAGTGGTTAGGCGTTGATGCGCCGACCCGACCGAAACTGCGCCGATGGCAAGGCTCATGACCGGGAACCGCCGCTTGACGCCATAGCGGTCGGTTGCCTCGATACCGCCCTGCTGCCGGTCTTTGGCGCTATAACAATCACCGATAAGCGATTGGAAGGTATACAGCAGATTGTCGCAACGTTGCGTCCAGTCCGGACTGCGATAGACGACGACAAAATCATCGCCGCCGTGGTGGCCGACGAAGTCCCATTCCGGGGCCACGGTTTCGCGGAGCAGTCGTCCGAGCAACTGGATCATTTCATCGCCCCGTTCGTAGCCGTAGGCATCGTTATAAGCCTTGAAATGATCGAGATCGCAATAGGCGACCGCAAACTCGCCGCAATGGCTCAGTTGTTCGTCCAGGGTTTGCTGGATCACGACCGTGCCGGGCAATAGGGTGAGCGGATTGGCATGGCGTACCGATTTGACCTGCCATTCGGTGATTGTGCGCAAAAGATCCAGCGATGTGCCTTTCCCGACAAACTGCCCGTTCTCGGTGATGATGAATTCTTCCGTGTACCCGTTCGGCATAGTGGTCAAACGCTGGCTCACTTCTTCCAGCGGCGTGGTTTTTTCGACGATCAAGGCGTGCTGGCAGATGAAAGACTTAATGGGCTGTCGACCGCGCCGATCCTTTCTGTCGAGGAGACTCATCAACTCGTTGCGAAGGACAAGTCCCAAGGGTTCGCCATCTTCGACCACGGCGATGGAGCGGAGCTCCTGATTGGTATGAAACAGTTCGCCGAGCTCCTCGACGCCGGTCATGGGCTCAACGGCTGGCATTTGCTTGAGCAAACGGGCTGCAGTCATGGGGGCTTGATGCTGGCCTCTGAGCGGCCGCTTGCTGAAAAGCCCCGGCTTCAGGCACAGGCTCGGAGAGGCCAGAGGTT
>Ga0335085_10012245_pt1 | contig 12652 bp, 12 predicted proteins | sample Lox_Sample_45_FD_206712 | JGI IMG/M metagenome (GOLD analysis project Ga0335085, IMG submission 206712) | Soil microbial communities from Loxahatchee National Wildlife Refuge, Florida, United States - Lox_Sample_4.5 | ecosystem: Environmental > Terrestrial > Soil > Wetlands | place: USA...
CTACAAGTTAGGCTGCCACTCGACCGGTACGTGCTCGTAACCGCTCGCGGTCTTGATCAGATGGCCGCAGGCCGGGAACGGGAAGTGATAGCCGGTGACCAGCATGCGGTCGGCAGCGGCGCGATCGAACAGCTTTTTGCGTGTGGCGACGGCCGCGCCGCCATCGATATCGAACGCGGCCTGCCAATCGGGATGGCGCGCGAACACGGCGGGATGTTGTGCGGTATCGCCGAGCACCAGGAGCGATTGATCGCCGGAATGAATGGCGACGACGGTGTGGCCTGGCGTATGGCCCGGCGCCGCGAGCGTGACAATGCCCGGCGCGACCTCAGCTCCAGTCTTGAAGCGCGTGATGTTCTTCGCGATACCGGAAAATATGCGCCGCTGATTGCGGAAAGTGAGTTTGAGATCCGCGGCGGCGGCGTTCATGTTGGCGTCATCCATCCAGAAATTCCACTCGGCCTCCGGCACCGTGATCTCGGCGTTGGGAAACACCAGATCGTTGTCCTTGTCTTTGATGCCGTTGATGTGGTCGGGATGGAAATGCGAAATGACAATGAGATCGACGGCTTTCGGATCGAGCCCCGCGGCGGCGAGATTGTCGCGCAGTACGCCGGCCGAAGGCGCGATCTGACCGCCGGTGCCGGTGTCGATCAGCACAACCTTCCTGCCGGTGTTGACGATCAGCGTCGTGAATGGCGTTGCCAGCTTGTCGGCCGGCATGAACGCCTCGGCGAGCGCGCTCTCGACTTCGTCAAACGGAGCGTTGCGGATGAATTTGTCGGTGATCGGACGATACCAGATGCCGTCATAGAGTGCGGTCAGCTCGAACGTCCCGATCCGGTAGCGATAGATGCCGGGCGTCGGTTTGCCCGCCGCCGGTGCGGCGGCCTGAGCCGGATCGGTATGCGCTCCGAGCGCGGCAAGCGCCGGACTGGCGAGAACAGCGCGGCGCGTGAGGATCGGCATAGCCTGCTCCGGTCGCGGCGATCCGGCGCACCGTTATTTGCAATGCTTGAGCTGGCACCTTTCGCTGCAGGCCGTCGTATTTTTCATGGCAAAATTCTTCACGCACCAATTGGTGCAGAATGCAACGCACTTCGGGGATGCAGCAGCAGCGCGCGTCACCGTTATGGGTGTACCGATCGCCACGATCAAAGCCACCATTGCCGCCAGTGCGAGGCTGCGCGCCATCTTTGCATCCCTTTGCTAGCGCAGCCTCACCAGCTGAATTTGTAGTTGATGCCGCCGCGCACGATGTTCTCGGTTAAACTGAGGCCACCGGTTCCGCAGACGACCGGCGATTCCGTCGTCGCTGAACAACGAACGTTGGGGAAGTTGACGTACAGATACTCCGCCTTTGCGGTCAGGTGGTCGGTAAAGGCGACCTCAATTCCACCGCCAGCGGTTCCGCCGGTAAAAGTTCCGCCAGTGGAGCCCACGTCGATATCGGCGACGGCCAAGCCACCTGTCGCATACAACAGAACGCGGTCGATCGCGTAACCGACTCGCGCGCGCCCGGTGGCGAGCCAGTGGCTACCGGTTTCGCAAGTCGCTCCGGCTGGGGCGCCAATAGCTGCGCATCCGGCCGCGGAGCTGCTGCCGCCGATCCTTGACCAGTCGAAATCGCCCTCACCGCCGAATACAAATCCGTTGATCTGGAAAAAATTGGCGCCGAACGTGCCGCCGAGAATCAAACCGGAGACATTGAAATTACCGGTCGATAATCCGCTCAAACTCCAGTTGCTGGTGCCAAAACCGTAGCCGCCGTTAATGCCGAAATAGGGGCCGCTCCAACGGTATTCCGAGGCAGGAAAATAACTCGCAGGCGGAACTGGCGCCGGCGACGGAAGATCGGCCCCAAGTGCCTGCCCCGCACCGACAAGACCCAACATTACCGCGACAACAATCGGCTTCATCAGAAACTCGGATATCGAGGCGCCAAGCCTCCGCCGCTGGTCTCAAAACTTATCGGATCAAGACCTCAAATACTGTGGCCCCAAGGCCACTACCCACAACAATGTCGAGCACAGGCTGCCGGCCCGCGTCCGGGCCACGATGCCGTTGCGGGGCACCGAGTTTCTGAGGGTTACCTGCAGGCGAGGTGGCCGCACAGCGGCGAAACATAACGTTTTAAAGGCCGGTCGGGCGGTGTTCTCAAATTGTTCCGGGTCGAGGGGCAGACAGTCAAATGCATACGCTGGGGCTGTGTGGTGCCGGGTGAGAGGATTGAACTCCCGACCAACGGTTTACAAAACCGCTGCTCTACCGCTGAGCTAACCCGGCAAGCCAATTGCGTGGCACGTCGCAGGTGCTTCCAGACGCTTACTATCTGGGCCCTTAACGCACGGCAAATTGGTAGCACCGTGCACCGCAGCAGTCACTCGGATGCGATGCGGCCAACCGCGTCAGCGTAGCGAAAAGCGGATCGGGACAGTCAGATCGAGCTGCGGTTGCGGCATGCTGTCTGGAAAGGCCGGCAACGGCTCCGCGCGCATGATCATCGCCATCACTTCTTCGTCGAGATCGGCGTAGCCGGAACTGCGCGCGATACTGTGCGCAAGCACATGGCCGTTGCGGTCGATGCTAAAGCGCAACAGCACGACACCCTCCTCACTGTGCGATTGGGCTTGGCGCGGATAGCGCTTGAATTGCTGCAGGCGCCTGACGAGCGTCGTTTGCCATGAGCGTTCGATGCGAGGCGCTCCGCCCTTGACCCGCTGCGCCGTGATCGGTGCCGGCGGTTTCGCCTCTTCGACTTTTTCCGGCGGCTTGGGCAGCGGCTCCGGAACAGCGGTCGGAGTGTCATCGGGCGGCGGCGGTTCGACCTTGGTTTCTTGTTCCGGGGGCTTGTCTTGCGGTTGCGGGACCGCGCTCGATTCGATCATGGTCTCCGGCGCCGGCGCGACGTCGCGGGCCTCGGCGTCCGGCGTGCTGTCGATCGGAGCCAGCTCAAGCGTCACCACATCGGCATCGTCGCCAATTTCTTCGGTCGGCTGGTGCCAGAGCACATAGCCCGCAATGGCCGCCGCATAAACGCCGGCGACGATCGTCCCCGCCACGCCCCAGCGCATCAGGTCGCGCCGGTTGTCGTCCTCGAGCCACGAAGGCAAGAGGGCGCTCATTTGGCTTCCCGCATTTCCAGCCCGACCAAAGCGATTTTGAGGTAACGCGCCGCCCGCAAATCATTCATCACCCGCATCAGCTCGCCGTAGGGAACGGTGCGGTCGGCGCGCAGAAAGACGCGCTGGTCCTTGTTGCCGCCGCTTGCCGCATCGAGCGCGGCGGCGAGCCCGTCGTGGCCGATCACGTCATCGCCGATCGCGAGGCTGAGATCGGCCTTGACGGTGAGGTAAATCGGCTTGTCCGGTTTCTGCTGCGGCTCGGCGTTGGAAGAGGGCAGGTTGACTGGCACGTCGACGGTCGCGAGTGGCGCCGCCACCATGAAAATGATCAGGAGCACCAGCATGACGTCGATGAACGGCGTCACGTTGATGCCGTGCACTTCCTCGAGCTCATCCTCGCCATGATCGAGACTCATCGCCATGGCGCTACTCCGCAGCCTGCGCCAGCAGCGGCTGGGCGCGGTCGAGATCGCGGCTGACAAGCTTCATGACTTCCGCCGACGCGTCGCCGATCAGCGCCCGGTAATGCGCGGTCGAACGCACCAGCACGTTGTAGATCATCACCGCCGGAATCGCGGCGACCAGCCCGAGCGCGGTCGCCAGCAAGGCTTCGGCGATGCCTGGCGCCACCACCGCGAGATTGGTGGTGTGCGCCGTTGAGATGCCGATGAAGCTGTCCATGATGCCCCATACCGTGCCGAACAGTCCGACGAAGGGTGCCGTCGAGCCGATGGTGGCGAGGACTCCGGTGCCGCGCGAGATCCTGCGGCTCGCCGCGGACTCGATGCGTTCGAGTTGCCAAACGATGCGCTCTTTGACGCCGTCGCCGCGCAAATTTGCCGACAGCCGGAGCTCACTGACCGCCGCCTGCACAAGCTGTGCAACCGGGGACGTGCCGCCGCGCAGCTGCGCGTAAGCCTGGGCGAGCGTCGTGCAATTGGCGAGGGTGCGCAGCCCTTGGCGTACCGCGACGCGCCTGCCGCGCAATTCAAGGCTCTTGGCGACCCATACTGTCCAAGTGGCCAGCGAGGCGAAGGCAAGCCCGATCATCACCGTCTTCACGATGATGTCGGCATGAAGAAACATGCCCCAGGGTGAAAGGTCGTGCGGCAAGTCGGCCGCGATGATGGATGGCTCTGCGGCAGGCCGGGATGCGGGCTGCGGTGACGCGGGCTGCCCGGCGGCGGGAACGCCAGAAATGGCGCCGTCCTCGGGGAAGGCGGGGTTGCCGGCGGTGAAAACAAAGACCAGCGCAACCAAAAATGCAGCGAGCATTACGAAACGGCGTCGCCAAGATCGGAAAGTCGCTGTTGAGGTAGATCGCTCGACGCGACAATCGTTCCGCATTTTCTACCGTCCCGATTGCACCGGCTCCGCTGGCACGCGGCCCCCAGTCCGCTTTTAACACGCCAGAAACCAGACCGTGCGTGGCAAAATGGTCTTTATCATGGGTGTGGCGCCGAATCATGGGTGTGGCGCCGACCGCCCAATACGTAAGCGGGCGGTTGGCACCGGCTGAAGCGGCCGCCCTGATCGTTTTTTGAATATGCAGTGCCGTCATCCGGCATTAGACCGCTTGCGCCGGCGCAGGCCTCGACAAAATTGGCGATCGGTTGCACTAATGCGACGCTAAGTGGCGCCGCGACGGGAGACCGGACCATGAAACTCGTTCACGCCGATGCAGTAGAATGGAAACGCGGCCTGCAACATCGCGGCGGGACGTTTCATTACCGGCATCTGCTTGAGGGCGAGGCGGGCACGCCGGGCAATTTTCATCTCGGCATCGGGCAACAGGACGGCGACTTCGTCTCGCCGCGTCATCGGCACAATTTCGATCAGTTCCGTTTCCAGCTCGAAGGCACGAGCAATTTCGACCGCAACGGGAAGATGACGGCCGGCACGTTTGGCTACTTTCCGGAAGGCGCCTCGTATGGTCCGCAAAGCTCGGAGGGTCGCTCCGTGACCGCGGTGCTGCAGTTCGGCGGCGCCAGCGGCAGCGGATACCTGTCTCCGGAGGAGGTCGCCGCCGGCACCGAAGAGCTGAAAAAATTCGGCACTTTCGAGAGCGGCATTTTTCGCCGTCACGAGGACAGCGAAGGCCGCCGCAACAGCGATGCCTATCAGGCGATCTGGGAGCACGTGCACAACAGGCGCATGGATTATCCGAAGCCACGCTACCGCGATCCGATTATGGTTGAGCCGGAGAACTACCAATGGCTGCCAGTTGCTGGCATGCCCGGTGTCAGCAAAAGACCGCTCGGCGTGTTCACCGAACGCCAATGTGCTGCGGAGATTATCGGGCTCGTGCGCGGGGCGAGCTATCAGGTCGGCTCTCGTAGCGTCTATCTGGTGTTGTCGGGCTCAGGCATCGTCGGCGAGCAGCCCTATCGCCAATTGACTTCGTTTTACCTTGGTGAAGGCGAGGCAGCCGACATTGTGGCGCGCGATCAAACGGAACTCCTGCGTTTAGTGTTGCCAGATCTCGCCGGCATCGAAGTGCATCAACCGGCACGGGTCGAGGCGGCGGAATAGGCCGTGCCGATTCCGTCGCTCTATCTGACAAGTGACGGTCCGCGCGCCTGGAACGTCGCGCGAGCGGCAGCTTATGGCGCCGGCATCGGTGCAGTAGCCGGCCTGTTCAAGACGCTCGGGCACTTGCGCACGACTGAGCTCGGTCCCGGAGCTGTTATGCAAGTTTTAGCCGCAACGTTGGGGTTTGCGTTGCTCTGTGCCGGCGCTGCGACCCTGCGCAATTTCATCGCCCGCCGGGTCGTCTGGCACGAATGACATAACCATTCGCCGCCGCCGCGTAAAGCAGCGCGCCAGCCCGGAAATAGCGCATGCAAAAGGCTGATGTCATCGTCGTGGGCGCGGGATCCGCAGGCGCAACTGTCGCGGCGCGATTGTCGGAAAACCCATCGCGACGGGTGCTTCTGATCGAAGCCGGCCAGGACACAGCGCCCGGCGCGGTGCCGTCGGATATCCGAAGCATCTTTCCGGCCGCTTATATCAACCGTGATTATTTTTGGCCCGGCTTTACCGCGAGCTTGCGCAAGGACGAGCCGCCGGTGCCGTTTTTACAGCCGCGAGTGATGGGCGGCGGCTCGAGCGTCATGGGCATGATCGCGCTTCGCGGATTGCCAACCGACTACGACGGTTGGGAACGGATGGGCGCGCGCAACTGGGGTTGGCGGGACGTGCTGCCAACATTCCAGGCGATGACCAACGATCTCGACGAACCGACGCCGAGCCGCAATGTGCGTGGCCCGAATATCGTCCGCCGACTGCCGCGCGAGCGCTGGCCGCTTTACATGCACCGTCTCGAACAGGCGGCGATGGCGCGCGGCATCGCCTCGCACGCCAATATCTATGACACCGCCGATGATGGATTTTTCGTCACGCCGCTCAGCCAGGACGACGAGCGCGCGACCAGCGCGCGCTGCTATCTGACCGCGCAAGTGAGGGGCCGCAGCAATCTTGAAATCATGACCGACACCCGCGTGCTGCGCATTACCTTCGACGGCGCGCGTGTGGCCGGGGTGGTGGCCGAGCGTACCGGGGAAGCGACGACGATCACCGCCAGTGAGGTCGTGGTATCGGCTGGCGCGGTGCATTCGCCGGCGTTGTTGTTGCGCTCAGGCATCGGTCCGGCGCAAGAGCTGCGCGAGCTTGGGATCGCGATCACAGCCGACCGGCAGGGTGTGGGCCGCAATTATCAGAACCATCCGCAAATGCATTTCGCCATGACGCTCAAGGCGAACTCGCGTCTCCGCGCTGACGCCCAGCATTACATTATGACGAGCCAAAGATTCTCTTCCGGCGTCGAAGGTTGTCCGAAGGGCGATCTGGCTCACTATTACTGCGGTCGGGTCAGTCCGAAGCGGTTCGGGCTGCGGATGGCGCTCATGGCTGCGTGCCTTTATACGCCGGTGTCACGTGGCGTCGTGGCGCTGAGCTCCGCGGATCCCAATGCCCCGCTCCGCGTCGAGCAGCGGCTGCTGTCGGACCCGCTCGATGCGAAACGGATGATCAAGGCGGTGCGGCACGCCGAGCGTTTGTTGCTCGATCCTGCAGTGCGCGATTGCTTTGAGGAAATCTATTTGATGCCGCGGCAGCCGCCACTGCGGCTGATCAACGGCGTTGGTATGTCCGGCGCCGCGAAGGCGATTGGCGCCACGGCGGTGCTCGTTGCGTCGGCGCCGCTGCGGCGCGCGATGATTGGGGCTGCGATCAAACCCGGACGGCTCGTCGCCGACGACGCCGCCACCTATGCGGTGTCAGACGATGAAATTCTCGCCGCGAGCGGCGCCAGCTTCCATCCAAGCTCGACCTGCGCGATCGGCGCCGTGGACAACCCTTTGGCCGTCGTCGATCCGGAATGTCGCGTCTACGGGGTTGACGGCGTGCGGGTCGCCGATGCCTCAGTGATGCCGCAAATCGTCACCGCCAATACCAACATGCCGACCATCATGATCGCCGAACGCGTAGCGGAGTTCATGCGGCAGGCGGCCTGAAGCAAGGGTAGGGGGAGTTTGGCGGCTGCTGGTAAGTCGGCTAAACCGCGTACCTATGGCACTATCGCGGCGGCGAGGCTGATTTTTTCGCTCCAAATCGCCATCTAATGAGAAGCCGCCTGCGACAACGCGAGTAATTTCATGTCGGATTGCCTGCACTGCGATATCAACGACATCGTGCAAAAGCACATCGATAAAACGGAGGCACCGGACGCCGCCGATCTTGCCGCCCGGATGGCCGAGAGTCTTGCAGACATGATTCTGACCTTCGTGCCCGAAGAGGACCAGGCCAACGTTCTGGCCCATACCATCGCCCATCTCGGCGAGATGTTTTTGCAAAAAGGCGGAGCTGTCGAGGGCGACACCACGCATTAAAAAAGCGGGAGGGCAAAATGCCCTCCCGCCGCCGTGCGCCATGAGTGTTCCGTTACATGTGGGTGATATCGCGATCCTTGGTCTCCGGCAGGAAGATGAGTCCTACGACGAAGCTCATCGCTGCGACCACGATCGGGTACCAGAGACCAGAATAGATGTTCCCGGTTGCCGCCACGATGGCGAACACGGTCGCCGGCAGGAAGCCGCCGAACCAGCCGTTGCCGATGTGATAGGGCAGCGACAACCCGCTGTAGCGGATGCGGGTCGGGAACAGTTCTACCAGCCAGGCAGCGATCGGCCCGTACACCAAGGTTACGTAGACGACGAGGATCGCCAGCAGGATCACGGTCATCACGTGATTGATGTCGTCCGGGTCGGCCTTTGCCGGATAGCCGTGCGCCTTGATGGCGGCGGCGATCGCTTTTGCCGCGTCGGGCGCGTTGCCTGCGATCGTCTGCTCGCCGATCTTCACGCTCGCGACCGTACCGGCGGGCGCCGCGACGTTCTGGTAATTCACCGACAGCCCGACCAGCGCGGCCTTGATGACATCACAGGGCGTGGTGAACTTCTCGGTGCCCGTTGCTTTGAACTGGAACGAACACTGGCCCGGGTCAGCAGTCACCGTGACCGGAGCCGCGGCCAGGGCTTGCTCGAGCTTCGGATTGGCGAAGTGGGTGATGCCCTGGAAGATCGGGAAGTAGGTCACGACCGCGAGCGCAAAACCCGCGAGCATGATCGGTTTTCGTCCGATCTTGTCGGATAGCCAGCCGAACAGAATGAAGCACGGCGTGCCGATAGCGAGCGCAATCGCGATCATGATCTGCGCGGTGACGCCCGGAACCTTGAGCGTTTGGGTGAGGAAGAACAGCGCGTAAAACTGCCCGCCGTACCAGACCACGGCCTCGCCGGCGGTGGCGCCAAACAACGCAAGGATAGCAATCTTGGCGTTGCTCCATTGCCCGAAAGCCTCAGCCAGCGGCCGCTTCGATTGCTTGCCCTCCTCGACCATACGCTTAAACAGCGGCGATTCGTTGAGCTTAAGCCGGATCCACAGCGAGACTGCGAGCAGGATGGCGGAGAGCAGGAACGGTATGCGCCAGCCCCAATCGCCGAAGGCAGCTTCGCCCATGCTGGTGCGGATGCCGAGGATCAGCAGCAACGCCAGGAACAGGCCCAGCGTCGCCGTCGTCTGAATCCAGGACGTGTAGTAGCCGCGCTTGTTCGCCGGTGCATGCTCGGCGACGTAAATCGCCGCGCCGCCGTATTCACCGCCAAGCGCAAGGCCTTGAATGAGGCGAAGCGCGATCAACAGGACCGGGGCCATGATGCCCCAGGAGGCATAGCCGGGTATCACGCCGATGAAGAACGTGCCGATGCCCATCAGCGACATGGTGACGAGGAAGGTGTACTTGCGGCCGATCAGGTCGCCGAAGCGGCCGAAGATCAGAGCGCCGAACGGGCGCACCGCAAAGCCCGCGGCGAACGCCAGCAGTGCAAAGATGAAGCCGACGTTCGCCGGAACATTCGAGAAGAAGTATTTCGCGAGAAACGCTCCAAGCGTGCCGTAGATGTAAAAGTCGTACCATTCGAAGACCGTGCCCAGCGAGGAAGCAAAGATTACGAGACGTTGTTCGCTCGTCATTCCCCCCGCGCGCGGGGTATTAATAGCCATGGTCGTCATCGGCGTCCCCCCAACTCGTTGTGGTCGGGGCAGTGCGATTAGGCGTTGCCGGTCAGCGCTGCCCCCCAGCGGTAGGGTAATGCGTCGGAGCGCTTATGTCTGTCAGCCAGAGGTCGTAGGCCAAAAGTCGCGGCTGCTTTATCCATTAGTCTTCGATGGGCGATTCGGGAGCGCATGGGCGACCGTTCAGTCGGCTGACCGGGTATCGCATAAGTCCCATTCGACAATACTGCTGGCATAATCAGCACCGGCTCCCACTTAACGGCAACGATGGACGCAATCTCCAGTGAGTCCCGGGCCTCTCATCGATCGCATCCGCTTGATCGCAGCCGAGGGTGGGTTCGGGCGAAGCTGTTTCAGCACCCCGCTTGGGCCGTCGCAGCCGTCCTGCTGATTGCATTCAATCTGCGGCCGGCCATCACCAGCGTAGCCCTGTTCCTCACCGACATCCGGCGGGATCTTGGTCTCTCCGCCCTGGAAATCAGCGGCCTGACGATGGCGCCGGTCATTTGTCTTGGCGCGTTCGGGCCGGTCGCGCCGGCTCTAGCCCGTCGGCTCGGGGTTGAAGTTGTGCTGCTGGCGTCGCTGTTGGCGCTAGCGATCGGATGCATAGTGCGCAGTTTCGGAGCCGCGCCGCTGTTTCTCGGCACTGTGATCATCGGGGCGTCGATGTGTCTGTTGGGCGTCTTGACGCCGGTGATCGTCAAGCGCGACTTCCCGCGCCACATAGGTCTGATGATGGGCCTCTACACAATGCTGATTTGCCTTGGCCCCGCAGTCGCCACCGCGACCGCCGTGCCAATGCGGCATGCGCTTGGCGATAGTTGGGAGAGTGTGCTGCTGTTCTGGTGTCTACCGGCGCTGGTCGGCGCAATCGTGTTCTTGCCGCAGCTTCTCCGCAAGGCGACGACGAACGGCACGGCCGAAGCCCACGTCATCAGCGTGTTGCGCGATCCGCTGGCTTGGCAAGTCACCGGCTATTTCGGTCTCATCAGCTCACTTGCCTACGCCGTATTCAGTTGGGGGCCGAGCATGTTGCAAGCCCGCGGTCTCGATCCCACGGCAAGCGGCGTGGTTGTGTCGATCAGCTATATCGCTCAGATGGTCACCGGCCTGCTGGCGCCGGTTATTGCCGGGCGACAACGTGATCAGCGGCTGATCATCGTGATCGCCGTGGCGATGACGGCGGCTGGTCTTCTCGGCTTTATCTTTGCGCCGGTATGGTCGCTCAGCTTTGTTTCGGTGGTGTTGGGACTTGGTCAAGGGGCCGCCTTTGGGGTCGGACTTTTGCTATTCGTGTTGCGCGCGGGCGATTCACACGCGGCAGCCAAACTGTCGGCACTGGCACAAAGCATCGGCTACGTGGTCGGCGGCGTGATTGGACCGTTTGCCGTCGGTCTTATCTACGCGTGGGCCGGATCGTGGCCGGCGGTCGGAGTTTTCTCCACCGCGGTCGGCTTGGCATCTCTGATTTTTGGCCTCGGCGCCGGGCGGGATCGGACCCTTAGTGTCCGATGATTGTGGGCCGCGAAGTTGAGCCGATAGGCCCGACCCGCGACCGTAGCGGGCAATTAACACTACCGCGCAATTCACCGAACCGATCGGGCGGCTCTAAACGAATTTGACGGGTCTGCTCCTCTAGAGTCCCGCGGCTCAAGGCGGTCCTCATGCGTGTTCTTAGTGCGGCCCTGCTGCTTGCCCTTGGTGCCTCACCGGCGCTCGCTCAGCGGGTGCCGACGATCGTTATTCCGGGCAGGCCAGACGTGCCGGTGATCATCAATGGAGTGGATGCGTCGTGGTCAGTGGTCGAAGGCGATTACGGGCTTGATCGGCCAATCGGCATGGTGCCGACAGTGATCTACCGGCCGTATGCCGTCGTAGTCCCCGGACCGGCCCCTGCTGTTCCGCGCCCGCGACAAGCACTCGGCCCCGCATACTTTCCAAGCAACGGCAAGCAGCCAGGCTACGGCCGACTGGAAGTGGAGCCGCCTGCCAATCGGCCGCTGCCGCCGCCGGCCGAAAGTTTCTCGCAAAGCTGGTCGAGCCAATCGGCGCCTGGCCCCGTCACGCAATATCCGCCCTTCGCTGCGCCGCCGATTATCTGGAACGGCGGTGGCCGTCCTTGGGCGCGTCCCCGACGATGAACGGAGCCAAACATCTCGGACAGGCCGTGCGGCGCCGGTCCTTACTCGCCCCCACCACACCAACCGTTCAGTAAGGAGTACCATGGTGTTTCATCGCGCAATCCTCGTGGCTTCGGCCATTTTCTTCGCCGCTGCCATGAGCCCGGCAGCCTTTGCGGGCTGCGGCGGGTGTGGATTTGAAGCCGGTCCCCCAGCCGCATATGCACCGGAGGTCTACGCTCAGCCGGCCTATGCACAGCCGCTGGCTATCCCGGCGCCCGTTCCCCTTCCTGTGCCGGTCGCTCCCGCACCAATCGCAGTCGATCATTGGGATACCGGCGGCTGCGGTGGGTTCGGCGGTTGTTTCAGCGGTTGTGGCCTCTTTGGTGGCCCGTCGTGCGGCGGCGGCTGCGGCCTTGGCGGTTGCGGCGGCCTCGGCTTCGGCGGCTGCAATTGCGGCCGCTCGATCGGTTACACCCCATCACCGCTTTACGTCGTCGATCAGGGACCGGATTATTCCGGTCCGGGCCTCATGGTGCCTTACGGGACCTACGCACCTGGCGCGGCGTATGCTCCGGCGATCAACTATCCCTACATTGGCCAGCGCTACGGCTACCGTGGGCCCGGCTATCGATATGGTGTCTATCGTGGCGCACGGTTCGCTTACCGCGCCAACGTTTATGCCCATTCGCGCTACTACCGCGCACGGCCGTATTCGTATCGCTGAGGTTCTGCCGAACGGCAGCACAATCGACGAAGGCCCGCTTCGCGCCTTCGCGCGGGCCTTTGTTTTTTGATCCTTGGGCTGTCTTCACGGCCGCGCCAGACTGAACG
>Ga0335085_10012247_pt1 | contig 12651 bp, 11 predicted proteins | sample Lox_Sample_45_FD_206712 | JGI IMG/M metagenome (GOLD analysis project Ga0335085, IMG submission 206712) | Soil microbial communities from Loxahatchee National Wildlife Refuge, Florida, United States - Lox_Sample_4.5 | ecosystem: Environmental > Terrestrial > Soil > Wetlands | place: USA...
CCATCCCGAGGTTTACGTCCTCGTGTTGCCCGCATTCGCAATTCTTTCCGAAGTGATCCCGGTCTTCTCGCGCAAGCCGATCTTTGGCTACAACATCATGGTGCTGGCGACGATTGCCATCGGCTTTATCAGCCTGAGTGTATGGGCACATCACATGTTCACCATCGGCATGACTTCGTACGCGAATGCGTTTTTCGTAGCATCAACCGCCGCGATCGCGGTCCCCACGGGGATAAAAATCTTTAACTGGTTGGGCACCATGTGGGGCGGCAAGCTCATTTTCAGTACAGCGATGCTGTTCTCTGTGGCGGCGGTGGCACAGATGCTCATCGCCGGACTGACCGGCATCATGCTGGCGGCTGCACCGTTCGACTGGCAACTGGGCAACTCCTACTTCGTGATCGCCCATTTCCACTATGTGATCCTCGGCGTCATCGTCTTCGGCATCTTCTCCGCCACCTACTACTGGTACCCCAAAGTTTCAGGGCGCATGATGAGCGAGACCCTGGGCAAGTGGCACTTCTGGCTGTTCCTGATAGGCTTTCACATCACGTTCGACTTCATGCACATTCCCGGCATTCTGGGCATGCCGCGACGCATTTACACCTACGAGGCCAGCCGTGGCTGGGAGATCTGGAACCTCATTGTTTCCGTCGGCGTCGTCATTCAGATTGTCGCTGTGCTGTGCTGGGTAGTGAACCTGCTGTGGTCGTACTACAACGGACGCGAGGCCGGGAACGATCCCTGGGATGCGTGGACACTGGAGTGGTCGACCACATCCCCGCCGCCCGATTACAACTTCGCCATCATTCCCACGGTTCGCAGCCGGCGCCCACTGTGGGACTTGAAGCACCCGGAAGATCCGGACTGGAAGTACGAGTAGAGGAGACCGCGTTTGGCAGCACCGAGCATTGCGCTGAAACAACCCGAGATGCCGCTGGCACACGAACTGCGCGGGCGAGTCGGCATGTTCTGCCTGATCGCGGCGGAGTCGGCCATCTTCTCCATCTTCGTGGTCGCCTACCTCTTCTATTCAGGCAAGAGCCTGACCGGGCCTTACCCGAATGAGGTGCTGCACGTTCCGGTCTTCAATTCGATTTGCCTGTTCGCGTCGAGCTTCACCATTGTGATGGCAGAACGCGCTCTGAAGCGCAATGCGGTCAAGGTCTTCGGGACATGGTTGCTGTTCACCATTGTGCTGGGAGCGATTTTTCTCGTGGGCACCGCGCGCGAATGGTATGGGCTGATCTATCACGATGGACTGACCATCACCACGAATCTGTTCGGCACCACGTTTTATTCGCTGGTGGGATTGCATGCGTCGCACGTGATCATCGGCTTGACCGGTCTGACGATCATCATGGTGCTCACCGCGCTCGGCTACGTGTCGCACGAGCATGAGAACCGTATCGGGGTGTTCGCGCTGTACTGGCACTTCGTGGACGCGGTGTGGGTGGTGGTGCTATCCGTGGTCTATTTCATCGCACGTTAAAGAACAATGGCGACGCCGCAACAATCCGTGCCTCATGAGCCCGATCCCGTCGAGGTCGTGTTACCTTCCCCGACGCCGTGGCCGTTTTTTCTGGCGGTGGGCGCGGCGCTCCTGTTCGCCGGCTTGCTAACCAACGTATCGCTCAGCGTTCTAGGCGCGATCCTCGCCGTATTTGCCGCTGTAGGATGGTTCCGGCAGGTGCTGCCGCACGAGCATCACGTCACGGTCAGGGCAACCGTTCCCCTAGAAGAGGAGCGGCTGGCAGCGCCCGAAGTGCTGCAAATCGCCGCTGCGGAGAAGATTCAGCGCGCGTGGCTGCCTCTCAAGGTATATCCCGTCATTTCCGGGGTACGGGGCGGCTTGCTCGGCGGCGTGGCGATGGCGATTATCGCCTTGCTTTACGGGGTGATCTTCGCGCGCAGCATCTGGTACCCCATCAATTTGATCGCAGGCAGCCTTTATGCTTTGCCGGCGATGCCCTCCAATGAAGCGCTCATGCGCTTCAATCTCATGTGGTTTCTGTTTGCGCTGGCGCTGCACCTCACCGTGTGTACCCTCGTCGGCCTGCTCTACGGCGCTATGCTGCCCATGTTGCCAGGCCGTCCCATCCTGTGGGGTGGAGTCGTCGCTCCCCTGCTCTGGAGCGGCATCGTCTATTCGGTCCTGGACTTCGTCAATCCCCTGCTCGATCAGAAGATCAACTGGTACTGGTTTGCCGCATCGCAAGTGGCGTTCGGCGTGGTGGCGGGTCTGGTCGTCATGCGCCACAACAAACAGTGGACCGCGGAAAATGTTCCTCTTGCAATGCGTGCCGGCATTGAAGCTCCCGGCCTCATAGCGGAACGTCATGACGGAGACAAGGGCCGATGAACTTTCGCATTTTCCTTATCGGCTGTCTTGCGCTCGCCCTGTGCGCCGGCTTGGGGTGTGAAGCTCATGGCAAGCCTGGGCCCGGACCCGAGGTCCCGAACCCCGACACCGTTCTCAATTCGCAAGTGCTCTACAACCAGAACTGCGCCGGGTGTCACGGAGCTGACGGGCGCAAGGGGGCGGCGCCTGGGATCGGCGATCCCGTCTATCTTGCACTAGCGAGCGACGACGTGATGCGTACAGCTGTCAGTAAGGGGCGCCCCGGCACGGCGATGTCGGCCTTCGCCCAAAAAGAAGGCGGCATGCTAACTGACGCGCAGGTTGACTCCATTATTCACGGTATCCGCCAGCGCTGGAGCAATGCCAGCGCGGTAAGCGGCGTCACGCTTCCGCCCTACGCGGCCAATGGGGCAGGCGACTCGCAACGTGGGCAGGCGGTGTACGGGAAGTTCTGCGCCAGTTGTCACGGCGATGGCGCAGCCGACGGTCCAAAAGCAGGATCGGTGCTCGCTCCGGCGTATCTCAGCCTCATCACCGATCAGGGGCTGCGCACCATCGTCATCACCGGCAGGCCAGACTTCAATGCGCCCGACTGGCGAAACAACATTCCCGGCCAGCCCATGACCGATCAGGAGATCACCGACGTTGTCGCGTTTCTCGCGTCGCATCGTCCCGCGGCCGCCGCAACCTTGCAAGCTGCGACTCCATCTGCCGCCGGCACCTCCGGAGGTTCCCAATGATTCCGCAAGCCCCTCAGACGCCTGAGCCGGAACAGAAGAGCTTGATCACGCGCCGCGCCGTCTTCTTCAAAATCGGCCTGCTGCTGAATGGACTCGCGGCGGTCGTGCTGGCGACGCCCCTCATCGGCTATCTGGTTTCGCCAATTCTGGCATCGGAGAAAAACGGCTACAAACGCTGGATCACGCTCGGCGAGCTGGACGAGTTCCCTGAAAACCAGACTCGGCTTGCAAAGTTTAAGAACCCGATAACCGGGGTCTCTGACGGCGCGACCGATGACATTCCCTGCTGGGTGCGCCGTATGACGGGCGAGAAGTTTCAGGTCTTCGCCGTGAACTGTGCGCACTTGGGATGCCCGGTTCGCTGGTTCCCGCAATCAAGCCTGTTCATGTGCCCGTGTCACGGCGGTGTGTACTACCAGGACGGCGCACGCGCTTCCGGGCCGCCGGAGCGCGGTTTGTTCGAGTATTCCTACAAGGTGGTAGACGGGAAGCTGATGATCGAAGCGGGCCAACTGCCCACGCTCTCAACCACTGCGGCACTTCGCAAGAGGAGTGGTGGATGTCAAGGCTAAGCCGCATCGGCGATTGGTTCGACCAACGGCTGCAGATTGGCGGCGCAATTCGCGAATCGGCTGAGCATCCCATCCCGATCAAATCGGCGAGCTGGTGGTACGTCTTCGGCAGCGCGGCGTTGACCATCTTCATCCTCCAAGTGGTCACTGGAATACTGCTAGCGCTGATGTATGTGCCGAGTGCGGCCGAAGCTTGGAACAGCCTCCAGTTTCTCAACCACAGCGTCACACTGGGATGGTTCCTGCGCGCAGTGCACGGGTGGGGATCGAACTTCATGGTGGCCGTGGTGCTCATCCACATGTGCCAGGTTTTCCTGTTCGGCGCGTACAAGTTCCCGCGCGAGCTTACATGGATCCTGGGCGTTTTCCTGTTGCTGATGACGCTGGGCATGGCGTTTACCGGGCAGGTGATGCGCTTCGATCAGGACGCGTATTGGGGACTCGGAATTGGCGCTTCGATTACCGGCAGGTTCCCCATTATTGGATCCCAGGCGGTGCACGCGCTGCTGGGAGGTCCCATCATTGCGGGCGCTACGTTGTCGCGCTTCTTCGCGCTGCACGTGTTCGTCATTCCCGGTTTGCTGATCGGCTTCGTGTCGCTGCACCTCCTGATGGTGCTGAAGCTGGGCATCAACGAATGGCCCATGCCTGGACGCCTGGTTCGCCGCTCGACATACGTAAAGGAATACCACGAAGACACGCACAAACACGGTGTGCCGTTTGTGCCTGTCGCGGCTTGGAAAGACGCACTATTCTCCGCCACAATCATTTTCGCCATCATGGCGTGCGCTGCGTATTTCGGACCCTTTGGGCCAACGGGCTATCCCGATCCGACGATTATCCAGACCATTCCCAAGCCTGACTTCTTCTTCCTCTGGCTCTATGCCATGCTGGCGCTCCTGCCGCCCCAATTGGAGACACCGCTGCTGCTGATCGGCCCCGTCATCGGGATTGGTTTCCTGGTGCTGCTGCCTTTCATCTCCGGCGAAGGCGAGAAGAGCTGGAAGCGGCGGCCGATCGCGGTGGTTACGTTGCTGCTGATCGCGGTGGCACTCGGGACGTTCACGCGGCTCGCGCTCTATTCGCCCTGGAGCCCGGTTATGAATGCCTGGAGCGGTGATCCCGTACCGGTCGAGTATCTAAACGGGCGCACTCCGCTGGAGCGACAAGGCGCTCTGGTCTTCCAGGGCAAGCAATGCCGCAACTGTCATTCGATTGGCGGATCCGGCGGCAAGCGCGGCCCGGAGCTGGATCGCGTGGCCACTCGTATGACGCATGATCAGTTGGTGCGGCAGGTGATCCAGGGCGGCGGCAACATGCCTGCGTATGGCAAGAACCTGAACCCTGCCGAGGTGACAGCGCTGGTCTCGTTCCTCGAAACATTGCATCCGCCGAATCAGCTTCCGGCGCGCGATGCGGCGAAGGAAGCGGCTGCGGGTATCGAACCTACGGCAGCAAAACATTAGGGGAGTGCGGCGGTTTGGAAGGGGCGCAGCATTCGCTACACGGTTGCGAGTTGCTTGTTTTGAAGGGGCACGCCTTCGGGCGTGCCGTTGCGCAATCTCTTTCTATTTGTCATCCTGAGGCGGCTTCAGGCGCCGAAGGACCTGCTGTTAACTGCGCATTTGCGTAACCGCGCGCGAAAAGCACGTCCTTCGCTCCGCTCATTTGGGTTGGACGCAAAACAGCGCAGCTAAAGCTGGGCCTCTTCAAGCAAATCAATGTCCTCCGTCCTGCAATCCGCGCTAACCTCGTGGTCGGTTCCGTGGATTCCCACGCTGGCGATCGTCATCACCGCGCTCATTTACATGCGCGGCTGGTACCTGCTGCGCTGCGCAGGATTCCCTCTCATCCCTTCCTGGCGTGTGTGGTCATTCCTGGCAGGCCTCGTCTCGCTGTGGATCGCGCTGGCCGGGCCGATGGACGTCTTCAACTCCTGGCTGCTCACCGCGCACATGATTCAGCACATGGTGCTGATGATGATTGCGCCGCCGCTGATCCTGCTCGGCGCGCCGTTGATTCCCCTCGTCCGCGGCTTGCCCATCCTTGCCGCGCGCGAGTTTGCCGGCCCGTTTCTTAATTGGAAGCCGGCGCAGCGAGTTGGACGATGGCTGACGCATCCCGTGATCGCGCTGGTGCTCATGGGCATTGTCATGCTCGGCTGGCATGTTCCTGCGCCTTATGAGCTGGCGGTCGGCTCTCCTGGGTGGCATCAGTTTGAGCACGCGTGCTTCCTGGTGACGTCGCTCATCTTCTGGTGGCCGGTGATCCAGCCGTGGCCCAGCCACTCGCCGTGGCCGCGCTGGGCAATGGTGCCCTATCTCCTCATTGCGGATTTGCTGAACACAATCCTCTCCGCCACGCTGGTCTTCGCCGACCATGTGCTCTATCCCTCGTACGCCGATGCGCCACACGTCTTCGGGCTCTCGGCACTTCAGGATCAGAATGCCGCCGGAGCCATCATGTGGGTTGTCGGCTCCTTTGCGTTTCTGGTGCCGGTGATACCGATCGCGGTCGAGTGCCTGACGCACCGCACAATCTCGCCGCAAGTGCAACGGCTAAAGAAGCGCAAAGCGATACTCGCCGGGTACTGGCAACGTGCTATGGCGACGCTGGGCCTCAGCAGCCAGAACGCCGATGTGCTTTCGTTCCTGGCGCTCTTCCTCGCCGCCGGCCTGGCATTTTCGGCCGTGCTGGCCGTCTCCGGCTCGGACGAGGATGAACTCGCGCTCCGTGCAAAGGAGAAGACAGACGTTCTTGCGCTCATGGTCTACACTTCCGGCGACGACCTGACGGTTGGCGCGAACGAGATCAGTGTTCTGGTTCAGGATGGTTCCGGCTCACCCGTACTCGACGCGCAAGTCGAAGTAAGCGCCACTCGCGAGGGCGCGGCTCCAGGCAGCGAGATACGCGGTTCGGCGGGAGATGCTGACAACAAGCTGCTGAAGTCCGTGGCGGTCGAAGTGCCCGCCGCTGGATCCTGGCTCGTGCACGTCGGCGTGAACCAAGGAGGCCAGAGCGCCGCGGTGACACTCCCGGCCCAGGTCGTTGTTCACACGCCCGGACTCGACGACTGGTGGTCGTATCTTGTTTTCCCCGGCGTTGCCATTTGCCTGCTGCTTGTATACCTTCGCCGCGCTCGACGACGCTGCACGGTGCGCGAGTATGAAATACAGGCCGCGGCGCTTTGATGTCGATGGCGCGGCGAGGTCGTGACCTGGCACGAATCGTCGCAGTCGTTTCTCTCGCACAGTTCCCGTTATGGGCATCGGTGTACCGTTCTTGAACTTCTCGCAATGCTGCGCGTCTCTTTTCAAGTCCGGGCCTACGCTGCACGGCGCACAATAGCGGTGCGGTATATTTGAGCTGACACAGGAGCCCGGGAGCGCGTCGATGGCGAATGTAACCGTTGTCATTCCCCTATATAACAAAGGTCCGTACATTCTTCGGGCGCTCCGATCTGTCCTCAACCAGCGCTATCAAGATTTCGAAGTCATCATCGTCGATGATGGTTCAACCGACAACAGCGCGGAGCTTGCTGAGAGTTTTGGCGATGCTCGCTTCCACGTAATCCATCAGAAGAATGCCGGTCCGGGAGCGGCACGCAACCGCGGCATTGCCGAGACAAAAACCTCGCTGGTTGCCTTCCTAGACGCTGATGATGAGTGGGGGCCCGAATACCTGGGGACAGCGGTCCGCGCGTTCGAGGAGAATCCTAAGCTTGGCTGCCTTACGCAGGGCTTCTTCGATGAGCCTGGGAGGCGTCCTTCACGGACGCTGTGGAGCCGGCGCGGAGTTCGAGAGGGTATTCAGCCCATGGGCGAACAGACGCCGCTCACCCTGCATTACCTGGTCGCCTACATCAACTCGCAGGGCACGGTGGCGCAAACCGAGCTGGTTCGCAAGTGGGGAGGGTTTTACGAACACCGCTGCACCTATGGCGAAGATTCGTTCTTGTGGCTTAAGTTTCTGTTGCACGAACAGGTCGGCATCTCGATGTGCGAGACCATGTCGATCCATCGCGAAGCGAGCGACTTGAATTTCCCGGGTCAGAAGAAGTCGCGGCCCATCGAGCCATTCCTCCGGCATCCGGAACAGATCATTGAGATCTGTCCTCCGGCCCTATTGCCGCTGTTGCGCAACTTCTTTGCCCTGCGGGCGTTCAAAGCGGCCTGTGTGCTGGGCTATTTCGGAGAATGGCGGCGGGCGGCAGAGTTGCGAAACACATTTCGCCAGCCCGGCGACTATCGCATCCCGTGGTTCTTCAGTTCGTGGGTGTGCTCAACCCCGATTGGCGCGGGACTCGGCATTGCCTGGCAAGCCCTAAATTCATTGCGCGGCGCGCCCGAAGAGAAGCATCCTTCTTCCGTGTCACAGAAAACCGAGCCGGATGGCGTGGCCGCTGCGCGTTAGCCCACCATCCGCGCCGCCCACCACAACACAAACGCGCCCACGAGAATTCTGTAAATCGCGAAGACGGTGAACCCGCGTGTGCGCACCCAGCGCATAAACCACGCCACCACGACGTAGGCAACGATGAACGAAACTACAAATCCGATCACCAGCACGAGGATGTGATGTGCGTCGGTGGGTAACTCTCCTATGGCGCTCGGCTCGCCGTGATGGGGACGCAGCGACTTGAACAGATCGTAGAACGTTGCGACCACCATCGTCGGAATCGAAAGGAAGAAAGAAAACTCCAGCGCCGTCGGCCGGTCCATGCCCGCTAGCTCGCCGGCGGTGATTGTCGACATGGAGCGCGAGGTTCCGGGAAAGACCGCCGACAAGATCTGGCAAAATCCGATCCAACCCGCCTGTGCGAGCGACATCTCTTCCATGTCGGTTGTCAAGTTGCCGCGCGCGAACGCCTTGTGCTGTGAGCGCTCATACATCGCATCGACGATCCACATCACGATACCGCCGATGATCAGCGACCACGCCATAATGTGAATGTTTTCCAGGTGCTTGCCAATGACTTTCGTCAGCAGGAACGCCGGGATGGCCGTACAGACGAACGCGATGAGCGTCAGCGACAACGGATGGGTGAGCACCGTGCGATCGCCGCGCTTGCCCTGCGGGAAGTCGCGCAGGAACTCAACGATACGCGGCCAGAAGTAAATCGGCAGGCAGAGGATCGCGCCCAACTGGATAACGATGGAAAACATCTTCCAGTAGCCGTTGGCCAAGTCAAGCCCGAGAAACGCCTCGGAGATGCGCAGGTGCGCCGTCGAGCTGACGGGGAGAAATTCAGTAAGGCCTTCGATTACTCCGAGCAGAACAGACAAAAAGTAGTCGTTCAAAAGGTTCCTCAGTGCTGCGGGTTTTATTCACTGCCACAACATCACGATCGTCATCACGAGCGACGCAATACCTGTTCTCGCGTGCGCAGCAACATTCTTTGTAATGGCGATCTAAACCTGACCGGCCCAAGGTTGTCGACCGTGGGAGCACATGGATGCCCGTTGGCGCGCCAATGAGAACATATGCCTCGGTCGCGCGGCAACCTCGTCATGACAAATTCGTTAGGGTTAGCTGCCCGAACAATGCTGAACTCGCGAACTATTCCACGGTATTGCCAAATGTGGGTATTCCGGTCTGCACCATATATATCAGAGTCTCTGCCTTAGTCGACCAGTCGTTCGCATCAGGATATTGTGCGATGAGCCTCTTCGATAAACTCACCGAGCGCGCCGCCGCATCGTCGGCCTTTTTCTGCTGGCTTTGCTGGTTATCGATCTTGTAAATCGTGATCAGTGCCGCCTGCCGCCACGCCGCGTTATACAGCGCTTCGGAAGCCTTGGGCGACTTGGGATGGTCGTCCACATATTTCACGTAGATTTCAGATTCTTTTATCGGACACTCAGCCTGCGCCTCCCACTCGCCGCACAACTTGTTGTCGATAAGGTGGTACGCGGCGAGATCAGCCCACTTGGTGCCGGGAAACTTCTTCATCACCTTCTTCATGTAGGTTTCATCGATGGGCAAGCGCATGTGCGGATCGCGTAGCTTGGCAGAAGGCCGCGACCGCTGGTCGGCGAGATCGAGTTGCCACCGGATGTCGGCCGCGCGATACATCGCCTCGGCCGCCAGCGGCGAGTTCGGGAAATACTCAGCCATACCGGCGTACAAACGCATCGCATCCTGCGCCGCGCCGTGACGGCCTCCGCGCTCACTTGCCTGATACTCGGAATCGACTGCCTCGCCAAAGATAACTCGGTCGCCGTTGGGTACGTCGGGCGTGATGATGCCTTTGTCGAGCATCCATCCGGTGACGTTGCGTTCCGACTCCAGTTCGGGATTCGACTCGACTGTTCCCACGACGTGGATCCATCCTGGCGAGCGTTCCAGCACCACGACCTCGTGTCCACGGCCAATGTTCGACAACTTGGCTGAGCCCGTATCGGGTGAGACATAGATCACGCCTTCGCGAATGGTCACGCCGCGCGGTCCGACGGCAGCGAAGGCGAGGGTGGAGGCGAGAAAGAGAAGGAGGAAAAGCAGCAACGGACGCAAGTGTGAAGGCATTAAGGGTGATTGTAGCGGACTGCCATGATACAACAATGCCGCAACCGCCCCATGCTCCGTCCCGCAACGCGGGACAGTAGATCTTAGCCCAGCGCTTCAGGGCTGGGTAAGCGACTATAGATGAGGCGAGTGCCGTAGGCACGGCATATTTCGTCCCTACTGGGACTCCGGCGTTTACTGGGAGATTTCCCAGCGTTGAAACGCTGGGCTTGGATGTGCTGTCCCCTGCGGGGACGGGATTCCGAGTCGCATGCGCGCCAGTTGACGATGCCTTCTCCGCATCTCTCAAAATCCAGCGATAGTGCAATTCGCAAATCTTGAATAGGAGTCTTCCTCGCATCGACTTGCCTAATCGCTGGCTTCCAGCATGCTGCACGAGGATCACCGGGGCCTGCCACTATCAGCGCAAAGTCTCCTGGTATCAGGCCTGGAAACGTGAACTTCCCGTCTACGCCCACCGAAGCCGTCTGCGCCTTGAATGTCTTCAGATCCACCAACATCACCCGTGTACGCGGCAAAGTTGCGCCGGTTGGATCTGTCACCACACCAAAAACTGTCGCTGGTGCTGGCAAATTATTCTGAGAGCCCGCGTTGAACGCCGCAATCAAGAGCACCGCCATGACACGCAACGCATTCTGTGGGCGCATTCTCAACCTCCGTTCGGCGCCTCTCCCAGCACCTCCGCCAGCAACTGCGGCTCGACGTTGCCGCCGCTGATGATGGCGACCGTCTTCTTCGTTTCCGGAAGCTTCTTCCTGTGAAACAACCACGCTGCGAATGTCACGGCACCACTGGGTTCGGCGACAATACGCGCGGATGTAGCAGCCTGTCGCATGGCGCTGCGAATTTCGTCTTCCTTGACGGTGATGATGTCATCGACGAACTTGCGAATGTGCTCGAAGTTCAGCGGCCCGACCGACTGCGTGCGCAGGCCATCGGCCAGCGTGCTCGATACGCGCTCCGCCGGGAGTTGCACGATTTCGCCCTTGCGGAAGCTTTGCTGTGCATCGTTGGCCAGTTCAGGTTCAACGCCAACCACCTTCGCGTTCGAGCCGCTCATCTTGATTGCGCTGGAGACGCCGCTTACCAATCCGCCGCCCCCGACTGGAACCAAAACCAGATCCACATCAGGGCAGTCTTCCAGAATCTCGAGCCCGACAGTTCCCTGCCCGGCAATGATGAACGGGTCGTTGTACGGCGGCACGATAGCGTAGCCGTGCTGCGCCGCCAGTTCTTCGGCCTTCGCCATACGCTCGGCGCTGCTGCCGCCAACCGTGATGATCTCGGCTCCCAATGCGGCGGTCGCATCGACCTTCACCTTCGGAGCATTGCGGGGCATCACCATCACGCATTTCAGTCCGAAGGCCCGCGCAGCATAGGCCACCCCTTGCGCGTGATTGCCGCTGGAATAAGAAATGACGCCATTGGCGCGTTCGGCATCGCTCAGCGATGCAATCTTGTTGTAGGCACCCCGCAACTTGAATGCCCCAATGGGCTGCAAGCTCTCAGGCTTGAGCCAGAGTTCGCCGCGCGTGGCATGTTTCTGCGCGGGATCCTTCGGCGGAGGCGGATAATAGCGCACCAACGGCGTGCGCGCAGCGATGCCGCGTAGCTTCTGCTGCGCCGCCTTGATATCGTCGAGAGTCACCATGAGGGGTGAGGTCGAGCCTGCCCTGGCGTTAACACCCATGCTCCGGCCGGCACTTCTGCCGACGGAGCATGAGGCGCGTTGCGTGCCAGGCGAATCAGCTTCTCCATCCAGTGTACAAGGGCGAACTGCTCAAGGAGGCTTGCCTTGTGTCCAACGTCAACGTGCGAAATCGCCGGGCTCACTAGAGCGCCCGCGAGATACTGCTGCGGAACTCGCTGCCGCAACCACAGCAGCTCAGTCGCGGGTATCACGTTGTCATCGGAACCGTGTAACAACAACACGGGCGCGTGCACAAACGCAAGACGTCCGGCGGGAGACGCCGCCGCCAATTGCTCGCGGTCGGTGTCAATCTCGCCGAGAATCGCCTGACGGAAGCTGTCGAGCTGCTTGTGATAGATGCGTTGCATGATTTCCTGGCCGGCAGGAGTCATTTGTGCGGTCAACTCCTCCGAGTCCTTGCCTTTGTCGGCCAGCACCAGCTTGATTGCCTCAGTAGCTTTGGCGGCATCTTGCGGCGGAAAGAAATCGCCAGGACGATCGAGAACAACGATCAGCGGGCCGTACTCATGAGGAGTGAGGTGCTCAAAGCTTCCATCCGGGCGCTCCGCTTCGCCGGTAGCGAAGAAGTGCAGCACATGCGCCAGATCATAGTGCGCGCCAACGGTAGCGACCCATGCAATGGAGCTGCTGTATTGCGGATCAGTGGCGGCAACCAGCGCGAGTCCGCCGGAGAAGCTGATGCCCAGCACTCCCACGCTTGGCACCTCGAGTTGACGGGCAAAGAACTGCGCCGCTGTTCCA
>Ga0335085_10012249_pt1 | contig 12651 bp, 14 predicted proteins | sample Lox_Sample_45_FD_206712 | JGI IMG/M metagenome (GOLD analysis project Ga0335085, IMG submission 206712) | Soil microbial communities from Loxahatchee National Wildlife Refuge, Florida, United States - Lox_Sample_4.5 | ecosystem: Environmental > Terrestrial > Soil > Wetlands | place: USA...
GGCGGTGGTGGAGGATGTCGTCACGTCGGGCCGATCGATCTGCCAGGCGATCCGGCGCGTCAGGGAGGCCGGCCATGCGGTGGCGGCCGTTCTGTCGCTTGTGGACCGCGAAGAGGGCGGCGCCAAGGCGGTCGAGGAGGCGTCCGGGCTGCCGCTTGAGTCGTTGTTCCGGTTGAGTGATTTTTTAAAACGAGTCGGCGAGGTCAGCAAGGCGACCAGGTGATCAGGTGCCGGGTCGCCAGGGCGCCATCATGGCCGAGCTGATCCCGCTCGCCTGTGCAGCCGGTCACTCGTGACCGCTGCTTGTGTTAGTCTACCGGCATGGCTGAGCCCTCCGCACGACGCGATCCCTTCGGTCACTATCGGGTCACCGTCACCCGGATTGTGCCGATGACCCCGACCGTCAAGAGCTACACCCTCGCCCTGCAGGATGACGCGCGGATCCATTTCAAGCCTGGCCAGTACGTGCAGTTGTACGTACCCCAAGGGGATGGGACAGTCGCCAAACCCTATTCGATCGCCTCGCCGCCCGATCAGGAGCGGGAGATCGAGATCTGCATCAAGCGGGTGGAGGGCGGTTACGTGTCCAGCTACTGCGACCGGCTTGCCGGGGGGGAATCGTTTGACATCCGCGGGCCGATCGGCAAGTTTTTCCTGCGCGAGCCGGTCGATTCGGATCTGGTCTTCCTGGCGACCGGCACCGGCGTGGCGCCCTTCCGGAGCATGCTGCGCGGGCTCTTTCCGATTGAACCGGGAGAATCGGCGTGGGCGCCCTATCTGTTTCAGGCCGACCGTCAGGTCTGGCTCTTCTTCGGCGTGCGGCATGAAGACGAGATCCTCTACGAGCCGGAATTCCGCCGGATGGCGGAGCGCTACGCGGCCTTTCATTTCATTCCGACGATCAGCCGGCCGAAGCAGTGGTTCACCGAGAGTACGGTTCACCACAAGTGGACGGGGGCAACCGGCTACGTGCAGGACCAGGCGGTCAGGCATCTTCGGGAGCCGACGGGCAAGCAGGTCTATGTCTGCGGCCTCCTGCCCATGATCGAGGCGGCGCGCGCCGCGCTTAAAGGGATGGGCTTTCAGCGGGAGCAGATTCATTATGAAATCTATACCTAGGGTATTGGAAACTCTTGACAACAAGATCTTGTTGTCCTATAGTTGGGTCCGATTTGAAACGCCGACGTTCTCAGGAGCCGAACACGCTCTCCCGAGTTCGCAAGGCGCCAACCGGATGTCCGCGGTGCGGCGGCTTGATGAGTCCCGAACGATTTTCCGATTTTTGCGACCAGGCCGGCCAGTATCACTTCAGCGGCTGGCGCTGTCTCTCCTGCGGCGAAGTGCTCGACCCCGTCATCCTGGCCAACCGGCGCCTGCCCGATAAACAGGAGAGTGTTGCAAAGAAATAACCGGCTGCTGCCTGCCGTCGCTTCCGTGTGTTTGTGGCCCGTTGCCGGGTTGCCGGCCGCCGTCCGACGGTTTGAAACTGCCACCGGAGGGCTACTCGCCCGCTTTTGGCCGGACTGTCGGGTGAATTCTAGGGGGGGGAGGCGTTGCGCGGTCCGCCTCGCCCATTGTTGCCGCGGGCTTGAAGCCGCTCGTCCCGCTGTTTCTGCATCGTCTCCCGTTGAGCGCGCAGTTGCTCCGGAGTCAAATGGATGACGGGCGATGTCGCCGGCTCGTTATTGGTTGCCGCCACGGGAATGACCCCCAGATCCAGCACCCGCACTTCGGCGAGCGCCGGTTGCGTTCCGCGACCGGAGTCAGGCGCCGGTCCATAGAGCATGGCCGTGTTGCTCGGCCCGAGCAGCTGTTTGATCGCCCGTTCAATCGGCATCCGCTCAAAGGAGGCGGTCACAGGGCGGTTGTCGAATGTCTGATCCGGAGCCGGCGGTCGAAAACGAATGCGCGTCTGTTTGGACAGCTCCTCGATCACCTGCCGGAGCGGCAGACCGTTCAGATGCACGGTCAGCGTCCGGTTGTTGGACTGATAGTCGATGGCCGAGCCCGACGGCCCCGCGGGAGCGGCCGGTTGAGCCCACACGGAGGGAGAGATCGGCGATCCCGCCCCCGAGGCAAACGCCAGGACGGCTAGGGTCGCCACGCGGGAAAAGTCCCTCAGCATGCGCGATGATACCGTATTCTTTCGATCCGGAACAAGCCCCGACACAAAAGGGACGGGTGCGTGTTGTTCTTGACAAGTGATCGAATATCGTGATGATTGGGGCCATGGCACGGTGGCGGATCGCGGGAGAGGGAACGGCGGTTTTCGCAGCGGCTATCGCGGCGGTGTGGCTCTGGAGGGCGGGCATCGTTTTCTCCGCGCAGGAAGCCGTGTGGTTGATCCCGTTCACCTGGATCGGAGCGGCGGCGCTGGCCACCTGGCCGCTGTTGGTGACGTCGAGGGATCTCTTCAGCAGCGGGCAATGGTTTGGGGCGCCGCGCGACACGGCGCGAACGCTTTTGATCGTGAGCCTCGTCGTGCTGCCGGTGTCTGGTTTTGTCTATCTTCTTTACCACGGCTGGTGGCGCGGCGCGGTGATCGCGCCGTCGCTGCCGGCGCGCTGGTGGATGATGGCGCTCTATCAGGTGGTGTGCGTCGGATTTCCCGAGGAGGTGTTTTTCCGCGGCTATCTGCAGCAGCGATTTGATGACGCCTTCGGCCGGCCCTATCGGCTCTGCGGCGCATCGTGGGGGCCGGGAGTGTTGCTGGCCGATCTGCTCTTTGCCGCCGGCCATCTGTTGGTGACCGGCGACATCCAACGGCTGGCGGTCTTCTTCCCCGGCCTGTTATTCGGCTGGCTGCTGGCCCGTACGGACGCACTGCTCGCCCCCGCGCTCTTTCACAGTTTCTGCAACATCACCCTTCTGACGCTGCAGGCGTGGGTCGTCTCGTGAACGATGGCGCCGCCGGCGCTCTGCGGGACCGTGACCGCCGTTCTCAATGAGATTCCGATAAGAGACGGACCGATCGGGCTTCGATTTCGTTGTGGATCGTGTGCCGGCCGACCTGCTTGGCTTTCAGGAAAATGCCCTCCACGGCGACCAGGTCGCCCTCGTGGAAGGGGAGGCGATCCCAGCTGAAGATGCGGATCGCATGACCGGCGCCGTCGGTGAGATCGAAGACGGTAAAGGGTTTCCCCCGGCTTTCATTGAAGCGGGGCGCCGACGCCCTGCCGCCGACCGTCACCTGTTGGCCGTCGTAGCGGCTCGGGGCCTCCAGCAGCGTCTGCAGTTCCACGGCGCGGCCGGAGGAGGGAAGGAGCCACGAGCCGCCGATCAGCAGGCCCGTCAGAAGGATGAGGCTGATCCGGCGCATCCGTGATCAGGTTTTGTGCGATTCCAGATAACGCTCGGCGTCGATGGCCGCCATGCAGCCGCTGCCGGCCGCGGTGACCGCCTGCCGGTAGACGTGATCCTGCACGTCGCCGGCGGCAAAGACGCCGGGGATGTTGGTCGCCGTGGTGCCGGGCGTGGTCTTCAGATAGCCGTGCTCGTCCCTCTCCAGCTGGCCGGCGAAGAGCGTGGTGTTGGGCTCGTGGCCGATGGCGATGAAAAGGCCGCCGCAGGGTCGGTCGGTCGTCTGACCGGTTTTGAGATTTTTGACCCGGACACCGGTGATGCAACCTCCCTCCGCGCCCAACACCTCCGTGACGGCCGAATCCCACAGAAAGGCGATCTTGGGGTTGCTCTTCGCCCGCTCCTGCATGATTTTCGATGCGCGCAATCGGTCCCGCCGGTGAATGATCGTGACCTTGGAGGCAAACTTGGTCAGGAAGGTCGCCTCCTCGACCGCCGTGTCGCCGCCGCCGACCACCATCACCTCTTTGCCCTTGAAGAAAAAGCCGTCGCAGGTGGCGCAGGCCGAGACGCCGTGGCCCATGAGCTTCGATTCCGACTCCAGGCCGAGCAGCTTGGCCGAGGCGCCCGTGCAGATGATCAGCGTCCGGCATTCGTGCCAGGTTTCATCATTGACGAGCAACCGGAAGGGCGGCCGCTTGAGCTCGACTTTCGTCACGTCGCCGGAGACGAACCGGGTGCCGAACCGCTCCGCCTGTGCGCGAAACTCCTGCATGAGTTCAGGCCCCAGAATGCCCTTGGGAAAGCCGGGATAGTTTTCGACGTCGGTCGTGATCATGAGCTGGCCGCCGGCCTGTGAGCCGTCGATCAGCAGCGGGGAGAGATTGGCCCGCGCGGCGTAGATCGCCGCCGTCAATCCGGCCGGGCCGGAGCCTAATATGATGACCTGTTCGAGCGCATCAGACATAGCGGTTATCTTAGCAGGAGCCGATGGGACGGGGCAAGGCGGGAGGGTGAAAGGAAGAGGCAGGAAGCAAGAGGCAGGAATAGAGGAGGATCAGTCCGGCGTCGTGCCGGTGAACCGGAAATTTTGGACCTTCATCGCCGGGACGACGATGCAGGATTCATGCTCCTCTCCGGCGGCGCGGACGGCGGGCCCCATCGTCTCGACATTATTGAGCATGGCGATGAGCCCTTGATTGAATCGGAGATTCTTCACGCCATGCGCGATCTTGCCTCCTTCGATCCAAAACGTCCCGTCCCGGGTCATGCCGGTGACGATCTTCTGCGCGGGATCGACTTCGCGGATGTACCAGCAGCGGGTGATGAAGAGGCCCCGGTCGGTCGAGGCGATCATCTCGTCGAGTGATGACGCCCCGCCCTGCAGAACCAGATTCTGCGGATAGTCGTCCGGCTCGGCCGCGCTGCCGTGGCCGGTCGGCGGGACGCCCGCTTTCCTGGCGCTGGTCAGGCCGTAGACGAACGACCGGACGACGCCTTCCTCGATCAACGTCACCGACTGGCGGGCCACGCCCTCCCCGTCGAAGACGGAGCCCATCTGCAGCGGATGACCCACGTCGTCGAACAGCGTGATGTTGGATCCGAAGAGGCGCCGGCCGAGCTGGCCCGTCAGGCAGCTTTCCTGCTCGAGCACGGCCAGGCCGCCGAAATCACCGGCGAGAAAGCTGACCAGATCGGCCACGGCGGCGGGCGTGAGGATCACGGAATAGCTGCCGGCCGGCAGCTCGCGCGGCTCGCGCCCCCGTTCGGCCGTGCGAATCGCCTGCTCGGTCAGCTGCTCGATCGCCAGCTCCGAGAGCGCGGGCGCCTTGGCCTTCGCCCAGCCCGAGCTGCCCGGCGCCATGACGGTGACGGCGAACTCCGCGAAGGTCGACGGCATCGAGGCGGCCAGGCCGTTAGAGTTGGCCAGTGCGGCGACGGCCGATGCCGTCGTCAGATAGCCGGCGGCCGTGAAGCCGGCCCGCTCCACCTGCCGGATGGCCCGGGCGACCAGATCCCCCCGCTCGGCCGGCGACGATTCGGCCGTCGCCTGGTCCCATCGATCGATCATCCGATGGCGCTGAGGCCCAGGCAGCGGCGGCCGATCGGAAAGCGCCGGCGCCCGTTTGGCCAGCTCAACGGCGCGGCCGACGACGGCACGGACGGCGTCATCGGTCAATTGCGACGTGGTGGCCAACCCCCGGCGCCCGTCCAGGTCGACGCGCACCATCAGGGGCGTGTTGGTCTCCGCGACGTTTTGGTGGATCGTGTTGTTGGCGAACCGGGTCAGCGCCGAGTGGTAGTGCGTCAACGCGGCCAGCGTGCCGCCGGCCGGGCTGATGGTCAAGGCCCGTTCGAGCCATTCCTGGTGGACCGCGTTCCCGGCGGACCAGCGCGGGAGGTCAGCCTGCGGCATCGTATGCGACTCCCACTTCGACGTTGCGGAACCGGGCCGGCGAGGCGCCGTGGCCCGTGCCGATCGTCTGGGACGGCTGGCCCTTCCCGCAATTGGGCGTGCCCCAGAGCGTCCAGGCGGCGGGGCCGCAGATCGCGTCGCAGTTTCTCCAGAAGGGGGGCGTGATCCCGCCGTAGCTGGGATTCTTCAGCATCCGTAAACGCCGGCCCTTTTTAATTTCCCAGCCGATCTCGGTGCCGAATTGAAAGTGCAGTCGCTTGTCATCGATCGACCAGCTCCGGTTCGTCTCCATGTAGACGCCCTCATCCGTGTCGGCGATCAGGGCGCTGAGATCGGCGGGGCCCTTCGGATCGGGCAGCAGGCTGACGTTGGTCATCCGGATCAGCGGGATCCGGTTCCAGCCGTCGGCGCGCATCGCCCCTCCGCTCGTGTTCAGGCCGACGGAGGGCGCCGTCTCGCGCGAGGTGAGCAGGCCCGTGAGGCGGCCGGCCGTGATGACCGGCACCGATTGGGCGGGCACGCCCTCGTCGTCATAGGCGAAGGTGCCCAGCCCCGGCCCGTGGGCGATCGTCGCGTCGGCGACCACGTTGACGATCGGCGACCCGTATTCGAAGCGGTTGAGCATGGCGGCGTTTAAAAAGCTCGTGCCGGCGTAGTTGGCCTCGTAGCCCAGCATCCGGTCGAGCTCGATGGCGTGGCCGATCGATTCGTGAATTTGCAAGCCGAGCTGGGAGCCGTCCAGGATCAGCGTCGTCGTTGTCGACGGACATTGGGCCGCGTCGTGCAACGCGACCGATTCCTCGCCGATCCGCTGGGCGTGCGCGGGCAGGTCGAGTTCGTCGATCAATTCGTAGCCTTTTAATTGATGCTGGCCGCCGAATGAGTTGGGATAGGAGCGTTTCTGAATTTCGCCGTCCTTGAAGGAGGTCGCGTCGCAGCCCGCGCCGCTGTAGGTCAGCCGCTGCCGGATGCGGGCGCCGGCGCTGCTGACAAAGCTCTTGTCCAGCCGGGTAAAGGAGAGATACCCCCGCGCGAGACTGACGCCGGCGACGCGCCGCATCGCCGTGTCGGCTGAAAGCAGGAGGGCGATTTTTTCATCCAAGTCCGCGTCGAACGGATCGCGGCGCAAGGGCGACGCCCAGTCGGCAACGATCGGCGGCTGCGGCGCAAGCGCGAGCGTCATCCGTTGCGCGAGCCCGCTCGCCCGGGCGACGGCGACCGCCTCGCGCGCAGACGCTTCCACGGCCGCCCGGGTCAACTCCGATGTCGAGGAGAAACCCCAGGCGCCCCGGCCGTTCGCGTCGGTGACGATGATGCGGATGCCGATGCCGGCCGATTCGGCGTCGATCAGCGTGGCGACCTCGCCGTTGCGGGTGATGATCGCCTGCTCGCGCGCAACGATCAGCCTGGCGTCGGCATAGGCCGCGCCGAGGCCTGTGGCCACGTCAAGAGCGTATGAGGCAAGGTCAGCCATGCGTAGACGTCCCTCTCCCCCTTGACGGGGGAGAGGAGACAGGTGAGGGGGTGACGCTCACCCGCCGACGCCGATTTTTTGAAGCACTTTCTTGACCGGCACGAGATGCCGGCCCAGCCCCAGCTCCTTCGGCGAGTAGCCCAGGGCGAGGCCGACCAACTGGGGGAAATGAAGAATCGGCAGGCCGATCGACCGCCCCATCGCCTGCTCGGCGCGTCGCTGGTACATGTCCAGACTCATGTGACAAAGGGGGCAGGGGGTGACGAGACAGTCCGCCCCGTGCGTCTTGGCGTCGACCAGATTTTCCCCGCCCAGGCGGGCCGCAATCTCCGCCTTCTCCAGCAGAATCGGAAAGCCGCAGCATTTGATCCGGCCTTCATAATCGATCGGCGTGGCGCCCAGCGCGGTGATGACCGTTTCCAGCGACTCGGGGTGGAACGGATCATCGTGATCGAGGTCGCCCGACGGCCGCAGGATATAGCAGCCGTAGAACGGGGCGACCTGCAGGCCGGACAGGGGACGGACCACGGCCGCCTTCAACCGGTCGACGCCGAGGTCCTCGATCATCGCCCAGAGCAGGTGTTTGATCTCGAGCCCCCCCTGATAGCGCGCTTCGGGTTCGTCAATTGATGCATTCATGGCGTCCCGACGCGGCGCGTCTTCCAGTTCCCGTCTGGCCGAGCACATCACCCCCTGGCAGGTGCCGCAGATCGTCAGCAGCGGCAGCCCCAGCCGTTGCGCCATGCCGAACGTCCGGGCGTTCAATGACAGGGCCAGTTCCGGCGAGGCCTCTTTGAGCACGCCGGCGCCGCAGCAGGAGGCCTGGCGCAGTTCCACCAGCTCGATGCCGAAATGGCGGGCGACGACCATCGTCGACTGGTACAACTCCGGGCAGGCGCCCTGGGCGACGCAGCCGGGGAAGAAGGCGTAGCGCATCAATTGGTCTCCATCAGCGGATTTCCATCAATTTGTCCCCATCAGTTTGTCCATGATGATGCCCGCCGCCATCGGCCGAAGAGCCCGCGGATCGCCCGGATCGAGGGAAGCGGCGGGTGCCAGGGCAGCGGGGCTTTGCCGCGGACGAGCATCTTGACCGCCAGGGGCAGTTGCGCGAGCAGCGCGGCCGGATGGCGCCAGAGCATTTGCAACGGCAGCCGCCCCTCATTGAGCCGCCCTTCATGCCGGACCACGTCGACGAAGCTGGTGATGTGGCCGGCGCCGATCGTGTCGGTCATGCCGTCGGTGATCGCGGCCCGCCTGATGCGCACGATCGCCTCCATCGGCTGGACATCCTTCGGGCAGACTTCCACGCAGAAATTGCACCGGGTGCAGTCCCAGACACCGTCGGCTTGCGTCAGCGCCTCCAGCCGGCGGGTCCGCGCTCGATCCCTCGGATCGGCCAGAAAGCGGTAGGCTTTCGCCAGAGCGGCCGGCCCCAGAAAGCCGGGAGAGACGGCCAGGCTGCTGCAGGAGGAGACGCAGGCGCCGCACATGATGCAGGCGTCGACGTTGTGCAGATGGGAGCGGGTTTCCTTTGTGAGGACGGCATCCGGGATCGTCCCTGCGCCGTCGGCGCTCTCCAGCCAGGGGGTGACCAAGCGCGCCTTGTCCCAGAAGGGTTCCATCCGGACGGTCAGGTCTTTGAGCGGCGGCAGGTTGCGCATCGGTTCGACCCTGATGGTGGGGCCGTGCCGTTCGATTTCGTGGCCGACGAGCGTTTTGCAGGCCAGCGTGTGGCGGTCGTTGATGATCATCGAGCAGGAGCCGCAGATCGCGCTGCGGCAGGAATGGCGGAAGGCCAGCGTCGAATCGATCTCCTGACGGATCCGGATCAGCGCGTCGAGCACGGTCGTGCTGCGCCAGGCGACGTCCAGCCGGAACGCCTCTTCATGCGGGGCGTGGTCGCGCTCGGGGTCGAAGCGTCGGATGGATAAGGTAATGCGCATCAGAAAGAAGGCGGCCGGGTTGCCGGGCGGTTAGGCGGCCGGCACGGGCACCGTCCCTTGAGATCCGAGGTTCATTGCCCTGCACCCGGTTGCCGCGCCGCCGTTTCTCACGGCTTTGCCGCGCTGAGTCCGCGTTGTTGCCGACGCAGGCGCGCCGCCTCAAAGCGGGCGCGTTCTTCATCGGTTGTCAGGAGCAGCGGCGGGACGGCGGTCGGATGGCCGGCGTCGTTGAGCGCCACGTAGGTGACCAGCGCGCTGCTCGTCTGCTGCTGATCGCCCGTTTGCGGATCCTCGGCGAAGACCTCCACGCCCACCTCCATCGACGTCCGGCCGACATAGTGCAGCCGCGCCTTCAAGTGCACGATGTGGCCTAAACGGATCGGGGCGCGGAAGTCGAGCCGCTCCATCGAGACGGTCACCACCGGCCGGTGGCTGTGGCGGTAGGCGGCGATCGCCGCCACCAGATCGATCCAGTGCATCACGGTGCCGCCGAGGGCGTTGCCCAGCGGATTGGTGTCGTTGGGCAGGACCACCTGCAGCATCTCGGCGGCGGAGTCAGCAGGCTGCCTAGGTTCCATTTTTATGAGGGGGAGAGGCTTCCCTCCCCCTAGACCCCCATCGCCGTACGCAGTGTTCTCATGGCTCGCGTGTCAAACCGACGCTCGGCTATGGCTAAGCGGGGGATCGCAGTTCCCAAAACTCCCATCGCCGTACGCAGTGTTCCCGCGCATCATATGTCAGACTTCCAAAATTTTTGGGTAGGTGGTCAGGTTGATGCATCCGCTCTCGGTGACGACGACCAGGTCTTCCAGCCGGACCGCGCCGATGTCGGGGTAGTAGAGCCCCGGCTCGACCGTCACCACGTGGCCGGCTTCGAGCCGCGAGCCCGACCGGCTGATCCGAGGCGCTTCATGAATGTCGAGCCCCACGCCGTGGCCGGTGCCGTGAAAATAGCCCTGCATGCGGCCGTTGATCAGGCCGCTGGGGCAGCCGGCCTTTTCGAAGAGCGCCGTGATCGCCTCGTGGATCGCCTGGCCGTCGGCGCCCGCCTTGATCCGCTCAAAGGCGATTTGCTGGCCCTGCTGGACGAGATCGTAGAGCCGTTTTTGGCCGTCGCTCGCCCGCCCTTTGACGATCGTGCGGGTCATGTCGGCGAAGTAGCGCGTCGACGACGAGCGGGGAAAGACGTCCAGGATGATCGGCTGGTGGGCCCGCAACGGGCCGCTGCCCTCATTGTGGGGATCGCACGCCTGCCGGCCGCAGGCGACGATCGTATGCTGGGCGACGTAGCCCAGCTCCATCAACTTCAGATTGATCGCCTGTTTGATCCGCTCCGAGGTGAGCGGCGCGTCTGTTCCGTCGCCGTTCGCCGGGGCGTAGAGCAACTCGTCCCTGATCCGGCTGGCGGCGATCAGGCGGATCGCCTCATCGACGGCCGTTTCGGTGGCCCGCTGCGCGGCGGTGATCGCCTCGATCTCATCCCGCCGTTTCACAAGCCGTTCCGGAAAGTAGGGGTTGGGCTGGGCCTCCACCTGAAACCCCGCCTGCCGCAGGCCGTCGGCGTGGCTGAGCGGAAAATCGGCCGGCACCAGCAATCGGGTGATCTGCCGTTCGCGCAGCAGCACCGAGAGCGTTTGGATCAGCGTCGGCGCCGACCCGGTCTCCGCGCGCGCCTTGGCCTCATAATCGCTGTAGGAGAGGACCGTGTCGACCGTTGCCTGGGCCTTGGCCCGATCGAGCTCCAGATCGCTCATCAGCAGCAGCCTGGCCCGGTGATCCTGGAAGAAGATGAAGGCGTCCGGCGCGAGAAACCGCGTCGCGTAATAGAGGTTGGAATCCTGCTCGCTGGCAGCGATGATCAGGCGGGCTTCATGCGCGGCAAGCGCCATGCGACGTATGATAGCACAGCTTTGACTTTCCCGTCATCGCTTTGTAGAATCGCCCACGGGTTTTTCGACGTGACGAGAGGATTCTGATCGGGTGCGGTGGCTGGCGATCGCGGGATACGCCCTGGCGGCGCTCCTGCTGTTTGTCGTCTTTGTGTTTCTGACGCTGCCGGCCGATGCCATCGGCCGCCGTTTAGTCCGGCAGGCCGAGGTGGCGACCGGGGTTCGGATCCGCGCCGTGGCGGTCGAGCGGCTCTATCCGTTGGGGCTGCGCTGGCAGGGAGTGTCCATAGACCAGCCGGGCGGTCAATCGAATGCCGGGCCGGGCGGCCGGCGGGAGTGGGTCAGTTTTTCGTCGGTCAGCGTGGAGCCGCTGCTGCCATCGCTGTTGTCGCGCCGCAAGGTCGTGCGGGTGGAAGCAAAACGCGCCGATGGCGTCATCGAGGGCACGGTGGAGCTGGCGCCATTGCCGTCCGCGCCCCCGGCGAAGGACGGGTTACAATGGCGGGTCGATCTGACGCGGGTGGAAGGGGTGGATCTGGCCATGTTGCAGCCGTTGATGCCGGGGGTCAAGGCGCTGAGCGGCCGGTTTTCCGGCACGCTCAGTTACGAGTGGTCGGCCCGGGACCCCTTGCATGGGACCGGAACGGTGTACGCGGATGTTCGTCAGATGGCGCTGAGCGGAAAATTTCTGAAGATGATCCCCGTGGAGGAGATCCAATTCGATCGGGCCGCGTGCGGCGTGTCGCTGGCGGACGGACGGGCGACGATTTCCACTTGCTCGGCCAACGGCCCGATGGGGCGGATCGACGTCACCGGGACGGCGCAACTGCAGATGCCGGTCTCTCGGACGCTGCTCTCCCTGCGGGCGGAGGTGAAATGGCAGGGGCTCGGCAATACACCCCTTGTCGCGAATGTGACCGGGCCGCTCGGCAGCCCCGACATCGTCATGCAGGGCGGTGTGACGCTTGGGACGATCGGCGGCAAGACGGCCGATTGAATCGGGACTGGAGCGAACAATGACGGCAACCCTGAAAACGAAAAAGGTCAAGGACGTGATGTCCCGGCAATTGTTGTGGGTCGGGCCGGACGCCAATCTGCTGACGGTCAGTCAGATCATGGGGCAAAAGGATGTCGGCAGCATTCTGGTCAAGTCCGACAGCCAGGTCGTCGGCATCATCACGGAGAAGGATCTGGTGCGGAAGGTCATGGCCAAGGGGCTGTCGCCGGGTTCGGTGACCGCCGAGACGGTCATGAGCTATCCCATCGCATCGGTCGATCAGGAGACGTCGCTGGATGAGGCGCGCCGCCGGATGGGTGAGCAAAACATCCGCCATCTGCTGGTCACGCATCAGGACCAGCCGGTCGGGATGATCTCCGTGCGGACGGTGCTGGACACTCTGACATGACCCGTTCTCACGCCGCCGGCCGGCGGCTGACGCCGTCCGGATACTAAAGTTGGGGCCCATTCACGATAAAGCTGTTCAGGGTTCACCCCGAACATTCTCCCCGAGGGGTAAACCCGTGCGGAGGCGCGCTATCAATGGAAAGATTCCCCACAAGCGTCGCTTTTGGGTTGGCGATGCCCCCGAACCCCGGCGGTTATTGAATCGGGGGCCCGTGCGGAAG
>Ga0335085_10012250_pt1 | contig 12649 bp, 8 predicted proteins | sample Lox_Sample_45_FD_206712 | JGI IMG/M metagenome (GOLD analysis project Ga0335085, IMG submission 206712) | Soil microbial communities from Loxahatchee National Wildlife Refuge, Florida, United States - Lox_Sample_4.5 | ecosystem: Environmental > Terrestrial > Soil > Wetlands | place: USA: Florida...
GCCTGCTGTCAGAGGATCGACGAGGATAACGTTGACGTTATTCGAGCCGGCCGGGCTGTTGATCGAGATCCAGTTGTTTCCCCCGTCGGAACTGGTATAGATCGCGCCGCCGCCGTTCTGCGCGCCGAGATAAAGCACGCCGGTAGAGTTATCGATGAAGAGCGAATTATGGTTGTACGAATAATAGTATTGCGGGAAACCATTGTTTTGAGGCGCCGTCCAGTTCACACCGTCGGTGCTGGTGTAGAACTGGGGCGTTGAACTCGAATTGGTATTGTTTTGGATGGCCGTGTACAAGGTGCCGGAATTCGAAACGGCAAGCGACATCGAGTACACGTATCCATTAACGTCGACGGGCAAGCCATTGTCGTTGTTGCTCCACGTGGAGCCGCTGTCTGTACTGACGTAGAACCCGAATTGCGAATCCGTGGCATAAACCGTCGATGGCGTTGTGGGATTTACGATAACGGCATCGACCGAGTACTGCGGCCCGTCCAGATAATTCCACTCTCCCGACGTGTACTTGAACAGCCCCGACGTGGTACCGGCGTAGATCGCCCCCGAAGACTTGTCGTAAGCCAGCGACAGGACAGAACGCCCATTCATCTCGCCATTACCCAACAGCGACCAGGTGGATCCACCGTCAATGCTTTTGTACACACCAGCGGAACCCCCAACGTAGTACGTGGTAGGCGTAGCTCCCACTACTCTGGGAACGACCAGGATCGTTTGGACGTCCATTCCCCCGAGGGCCGTAGAACCGGAACCGCTCGCGAGGCTCCATGTCGATCCGGCATTCGCCGACGTGAACAACTGGCCGGGCACATTCGAAACCGCGGGGTTGAGAGCCGGGAAATTGGCTGACTGCGTTGTACCGGTGATCACCGCTCGCTGGTTGACCGGATCGAAAGCAATGCCGTTGCCGGAATCGTAGCCGCCCCCGCCGAAATAGCCGCTCGCTAACAAAACTCCGCTTGGGCTCAACTTCACGACGAAGGCATCGCTCTGACCACCCTGGTAAGTCGCATAGGGCTTGCCCTGCCCGGCGATCGGCAACCCACCCGACGTGCTGCCCGTGACATACGCTTGTCCAGCCCCGTCGACTGCGATCGGATTTCCCGCGTTGCCGTTGATGCTCCCGGAAAGGTAGGTGGTATAAACCAGCCCCGAGGTGACATTCAGCGCACTCACAAACCCGCAACACTGAAAACCACCGTCGGTGCCGACAAAATCACTCGATGCTGTGTATCCAGCAACGAAAACGGTGCTGCCGCTCACGGTGACACCAAAGGCTTCGTCGTAGCTGCTTCCGCCCAGGTAGGTCGAATAGCTCAATACCGGGTCGATCACCAGCGCCCGATGCTTGTCATAACGTCCAAGTTCAAAGCGAACCGAGTCGTCGCCAGCAAGTACGTAACGGCCCGCCACCTCTTTGCGCTTGCCATTGATCTCCTGATAAAGCACCGGCTTCAACAGGCGCAGGCTGCTGTCGGCAACCTCCATCACCAGGTCGCCATTACGTTCGAGGTGAACGGTTTTTGCGCCGGAGAGTCCGATGCGAATCTGCTTCGGATCTGCTCCCGGGGAGACGATAAAGTCGTGTTCTAACTGACGTTGGTTTCCGTAGTAAACCAGATCAATACCCGGATAGATCCCCTGGTAACGAACACGTGAGTAGTTCGCAACGCCTTCGCGCCACTTCGCGTGGTCGTTGCCAATGTAGTAGTTGCTCTTCGCGGACAGTTTGTCTTCACCCGTAACCATCGCTTTCTGATTCGAATCTTCAAGGCAGAGCCGCAGGCTCCCGGAGTGTTCGAATCGCGTGTTGCGATGTCCAAAAGCGTCTAAAGTCGTAACGGGCTTCGACAGAGAAACTTCTGCTTGAGCAGGCGAGAGCAGCAGTTCATAACCGGGCCCACGAGACGCGAACCGCGCCTTGCTGTTGAACTGTCCCTGGTTCTCCTCGAACGAGAGGGGACGATCGAGATTCCTGAACGTCCTCACGGCGTCGATCTTCTTCGCGGAAACAGCAGTCGCCGAATTGCTTTTTTGTTGACCGAACGCTGCAACAGAAGCAAAGAGGACTGTTATTGTCATGAATAACAACAGACCGAGGGTTCTGCGGAGACCTTGGGAAGACATGGAAGTTCCTCGCCGATGGGAGCCCAAATTTTAAAGTTGAAAAACCCGGTACTACGGCGTCAATCTGTGGGGAGGGACGGCGGTCATTCTTGGCTATAAGTCTCGTCGTGTCAAGCAGATATTCTGATTCTAAGGTCACCAACTGAGGGTTACCGGCGGGGCCTTCCGACGGTTCAAAATTCACCTGTTAAGAATCGGTTAGGAACCGTCTCGTCGGAATGAACGCGATTTCGGCACAGAAAGTTTGAATTCTACTTATTAACCAGCTTGTAACTCAGGATTCCCAGACGAAGGCATCGAAGACTCGATCGGTCCGAAATCCGAGCCGTTTGTAGAGTTCTACTGCGTTCTGGTTCGCTTCTGTGACCGTGAGTGACAGCAGGGAGAAACCGCGCCGGCGCAGCGCATTGGCGGAAGCCTCCATGAGCGCCCAACCCAGATGAACTCCGCGGAACTGCGGCAGCACGCAGACTTGGGTCACATGGCCCACATCGTTTTTCACCCGCGAGCAGAGGATCAGGCCAACCATGGCTCCCGTCTTCTTTTCGATCGCCGCAAAGGAGGCAGCCCCGTCGAAGAAACCGCAACCCGGGAAGCGCACGATATTGTTGAGGAATCGCAGCGCACCCTGGGTACTTCGATATTGGTCATTGATCTCCGAGTCAACATGTCCTTTGTAGCAGGTGGTAATCAGCGCGGCAGCGGGCTGGTAATCCTGCTCGGACCAGGGACGGATCTCAAAAGGCGCAGGTGACAGGATCTGCGCCGCACGGAGTGCCTTGCCGTTCCGGTCGCCACTTCCGCTTTCGTCCATCAACGGCAATGCCATAAACAGCCGCGGAAACTGCCTGAAGCCCTGCTCCGTAAAAGGCGCCGACACAGTTCCTGTCTTGTGAACCAGCAATTGCGCCTCGATGCGGCGCACGCCGGGCGACTGTTGCAGCGTCTCAACCACATGTGTGACCAGGCGATTTTCGATGGCGTGTCCGTCTCCATTCACGCTTTCGCTCGCGACGAACAGGTCTCCGATGACTCCCTTTCCTCCCTCGTAGACGAAGAAGGAATACCCATGCAGCCGTCCGCGTTCCACCGCGGCGTAGCCGGGAAGAATGCGCGCATCCACGTAGCGCAGAATCATATCGGCCGACGACGAGTAGTCCCACGAGAGCAGACGTCCCCAGGCCTCCGTCTCTTCCTCGAGCAGAGGTCGCAAATCGGCTGACGTGAAATGCCTCAGGTCGATGATTTCCACGGCCACAACGCCCATCGGGCGAATCTGTGAGTCTAAGCCTCTTCCCGTAAATCTGTCAGTGGGATGAACAAGACTAGTAGCTACTATTTACTTCTCAGTGACCATATAGAACTCCAGATGCTGGGCCGGGAAACTACCGATGTCCACGACTTTGCGACCTCCAGCAGCCGTCGAGATGGCATCCGCCGCGCCAGCCCGTGCGACAACGACATGCGCGCCCGCAGGGACCTCGCCGTGCTGATAGTTTGCGATCGGCTGATCGCGATAGAAATTCAGGCCATATTCGACCACTCGTGGTACATCGCTGACGGCCACCGGCATACTCGGCGGTGCTACCGGCGCGAGTGCCTGAGCGACCGGGCGCTCCGAATTCTTGCTGTCAATCGCGGGGCTGGCTGCCTTGAGAATGAAAGCGAGTGCCAACACCACTGGTGCCAATGTCGCAAACCGGGCTGTACGCAGCCCTTTCGCGTAGACGGCGACCAGCATTCCCGTGAACACCGCAATTGCTGTAAAGATCGCGATAAAAGCCGCCAACGGCTTGATCGGTAGTCGCCAGACGAAATACACGGTCAGGAGCGCGGCTCCTAGCAGGGCTCCTCCGACCAGGGAATGCAACGCCGCCAGCCAAAGCGAAGGTTCCTCTCCTTCTTCTATTCGCCGCCAGAGATATTCCGCGCTGAGGATCGCGAATGCCGGAATCGCCGGCAGGATGTAACCCGGGAGTTTCGACTGTGAGAAGGAGAAGAAAAAGACAGGAACGATCGCCCACAACCCAAAGAACAACTCGAAACTGCTGCGCCTGGCGATACTCTCGCGAATTGCCCGCACGAGCGCCGCGATGGCAAACACCACCCATGGCACCACTCCCGCCAGCACCACTGGGATGAAGTACCAGAACGGCTGCTTGTGCTGAAACAGGTTCGTCGAATAACGCTCGAGGTTGTGCTCGAGGATAAACACGTGCACAAACTGCGGATTCGCATGCTGCACCAGCACGTACCACGGAAGCGCGACGGCGAAGTAAAGCAGCAGTCCGGGAACCCAGAGGGTGAGGCGAAGAGCTGTCCAGTCGCGCCGAAGGATCAGGAAGGGCAGGACGATGATCGCCACCAGAAAAGGTGCGACCGGACCCTTCGCGAGTGTCGCGACCGCCAGGAACACGTATGCTCCTGCCAACCAGAGAGAACGCCGCGTTTCGTACCACGCGTACCAGGCGAGCATCGCGATGGTGAACGTCGCGGTAAGCGGCATGTCGGTCGAAGCTGCGCGCGCGAACCCGATGATGCCCGCGAGTGACGCCATAATCAGTGCGGCATCGAGTTGCGATCCCAGGCGAAATCGTCGCATGAACACGTACGCCGCGAACACCATGGCCGTCGCGAGAACCGCCGACGGCACACGCGCTGCCCAGTCGCTCACGCCGAAGATGCTGTAGGACACCATCGCGCCCCAATAGTAGAGGACGGGCTTCTCCAGCCACGCGACCCCGTTCAGCACCGGCGTAACCCAGTCATGGCGCGCCAGCATCTCACGGGCGATCTGCGCGTAACGCGGCTCATCCGCGCCGACCAGTCCGAAGGCGTCGAGTCCGTAGTAAAACAGGAATCCGCAGAACGCAGCGACGGTCACCAGTTCCAGCCACAGCGGTTCCGGTTTGTTTCTGGATGGCATCAGGGCTCAGGCCGAACCCCTGATTGTAAATGGCAAGACTGCGCATATCGCGAGTGCCGGATTTCTGAGCGACAATCGGCGGAAGTTAGTCGTTCGCATTGCAGTTCTGGCTGCCTGGTGGACCTGACTCCCGACTACTAACTCCTGACTACTTCCTAGGTTTGCCACCCCAGTATCTTGTCCACCCCGTGCCAGCTCGATCCGACCATCTTCAGTTCAGCGATCACGCGTCCCGTTGCAGACGAAAGCGAACCTTCTATCGAGCAACCGCTTGCGCAATGATGTCCTCCGCCACCGAACTTGATCGCGACTTCCGCCACATCGACCGCGCCCTTGCTGCGCAGACTCACTCGCCATCGTCCGGCTTCCTTCTCGTCGCGGAAGAACATCGCGACCTCGATTCCCTCAATCGCCAGGGCGTAGTTGACCAGGCCTTCGCAGTCCTCCTCACGCGCCTGCACGCGCTCCATCTGCTCGTTGGTGACGTGCATCCAGGCCAGGCTGCCGTCGCGATGAAGCGTCGTCAGCGCTTCGCCCAGCAGGCGCATCTTCGACGTAGGATTCGAGAAGTAAACGCCTTGTGCAATGCGCGCCGGATCGGCTCCGGCATGCACCAATTCCTGCGCTAACGCAAAAGTTCGCTCGTTGGTGCCGATAAAACAAAATGCACCGGTATCGGTAAGGATGGCCGTGTAGAGGCAGGTGGCGATATCGGGCGTAACCTGCACCCCCGCGGCGCGCGCCAGCCAATAAATCATCTCGGCGGTTGCGCAGGCGGAGGGCTCAATCCAGTTGACGTTGGCAAAAGGCCGGCCGGTCGCGTGATGGTCGATATTGATCAGAAACTGACGGTCCAACCCAGCCAGTCGGGTCCGCTGCACGCTGTCGCATTCCAGCAGGATCGCCGCCTGGTATTTTCCGTTGACGGCATCAGCCCGCTTGGCTGCGGCCGCAAAGGGCAGGGGACGATAGATAGTGGGCACCGCGTCGTGCAGAACGACCTCAGCGGATTTGCCCATCTGGCGCAGGATTTCACCGCAGGCGAGAACCGAACCAATCGCGTCTCCATCAGGACGGGCGTGTGACGTCAGGACGAAATGGTCCCGTTGTTCAATTTCCCTTAGGACGTGTTCCAACATCCCCGTGAATTCCCCACGCCTTCGCCGCTACAATCGCTTCCGCTGCTTGCGAACCCGGTTCAGCAGTTCATCAATTCTAGTCTCGTACTGCTCCGATTTGTCCAATCGGAAAAACAACTCCGGCGCATGACGCAAACGAAGCCGGTCGGTGATCTCGTGACGAATAAAACCCGTGGCGGCCGCAAGTCCGTTCAGCGACTCCTGCGCTTCCTTCTCGGTTCCCACCACCGCCACCAAGACATGCGCTGACTTGCCGTCCGGAGCTAATTCGACGTCCGTTACCGTGGCGAGGCCCACGCGCGGATCGGCAATCTCGCCTTCCACGATCGCCGAGATCTCCTCGCGCAATGCCTCAGCCAATCGGCCTAAATGATGTTCGTACTGTCGTCGTTCCATAAAATCAGTCGTTAGTTGTTAGTCGATAGTATTAGTTGTCGAGATTCTTGCAGGCCCGAAGCACTGCACGACGAAATACCAACTACCAACAACTAACTACTCTCTTCTAGCTTCTCATCCAAAAACTCTACGAACGAGTCCACCACTTCGCCCCCGGCATTATTCGCGATCCGGTTGGCGGCCCGCTCCACCTGCTCCATCAAGCCGCGAAGATAATCCTTCGAAGAACTGATGCTGACCACGCCAATCGTGCCGCGTTGCCAGAGGTCGGTCTGGTCGAGCTCTGCCGTCGCGACATTGAAGCTGACCCGCAGTTTGTCTTTCAGGCTGCGCATCACCTGGCGCTTGTCTTTCAGCGACTGCGCGCCCTCAATGCGGATTTCGAGCGTAAGAACAGCGATCATTCCTTGCTTAGCGAGAATCTCTTCGAAAGGCTTTTCGGCTTCCGAACTTCCTTCACTCCAAGTTCGCTGACGACTATCGACCGACAAATCTCAATGCATTCGTCGCATATCGCAGCAGGGGAAACCTTTTCCGGCGCGTTAATGATGCATCGCACTTCATGAGTTGCGCGCCCGCAGAACCAGCACTCTACCTTCTTACTCACGCGCCCTCCAAGCAAAATGGCCAGTGTCGCAGCCAGCTGTGCTGACCACCGTCCACTGGCCACTGTCCACTATCTTAGAACGCTACCGGCGCCACTCGTTCGGTGGTGAAGGCTTCGATCACGTCACCGACCTTGATGTCGCCGTAGCCTGCGATACCGATACCGCACTCCATGCCGTTGCGGACTTCGCTGGCGTCGTCCTTGAAGCGCCGCAGCGAGCCCACCTTGCCAGTGAAGATGACGATGTTGTCGCGCAGCAGGCGAACCTGCGAGTCGCGCTTGATCACACCATCCTGCACGTAGCAACCGGCAATCGTTCCCACCTTGGGGACACGGAACGTGTCGCGCACGTCGGCGCGTCCGAGGTAGTTTTCCTTGAACACGGGCTCGAGCATGCCGGTCATGGCGCGCTTGATTTCGTCCTGCAGTTCGTAAATGATCGAGTGCAGCCGGATGTCGACCTTCTCCTGCTCGGCCAGTTCCTGCGCCTTGCGCTCCGGACGAACATTGAACCCGATGATGATCGCGTTCGATGCCGATGCCAGATCGACGTCCGACTCGGTGATCGCGCCCACTCCGCTGCGCATGATCTTGATCTTCACCTTCTCGTTCGAGAGCTTCGTGAGCACATCGTCGAGCACTTCCACCGAACCCTGAACGTCGCCCTTGAGGATGATGTTCAGTTCCTTCGTGCCCGCCGACTTGAGTTGCTCCGCGAAGCCTTCCAGCGAGACCTTCGAACTCTTCGCCAGCGTCGCTTCGCGCGCCTTCTGCTGCCGGTACTCGGCGACGCCGACTGCCTTATCGCGATCGCTGAGTGCCGTGCACTGGTCGCCGGCTTGCGGCAGACCTTCAAGGCCGAGGATTTCGACCGGTGTAGACGGACCCGCTTCGTCGAGCGCCACACCACGATCGTTGAACATGGCGCGCACGCGTCCGAAGACGTTGCCTACAACGAGGTAGTCGCTTGTTCGTAGCGTTCCGTTCTCGACCAGCACGGTCGCCACGGGGCCGCGTCCACGATCGAGTTTGGCTTCGATGACCACGCCTGTTGCCGCGCGATCCGGATTCGCCTTGAGTTCCTGCAGGTCGGCCACCAGGCAGATCATCTCCATGAGCAGGTTCAGGTTCGTCTTCTGCTTCGCGGAAACGTCCACGAACACCGTGTTGCCGCCCCAATCTTCCGGCATGAGGCCGCGATCGGCCAACTGCTTCTTCACGCGCTCCGGCAAGGCGTTTTCTTTATCGATCTTGTTAACTGCGACGATCAACGGCACTTCGGCGGCCCGCGCGTGATCGATCGCCTCAATCGTCTGCGGCATCACGCCGTCATCAGCGGCGACTACCAGCACCACGATGTCGGTAACCTTGGCTCCGCGGGCACGCATGCGGGTGAACGCTTCGTGACCGGGCGTATCGAGGAACACGATCTCGCGGCCGTACGCCGGCGAGTTTTTGTCCGTGATCTGCACCTTGTAGGCGCCGATGTGCTGCGTGATTCCGCCTGCCTCGCCTTCCGCAACCGTCGTGTGACGGATCGCGTCGAGCAAGCTCGTCTTGCCGTGATCGACGTGGCCCATGATCGTGACTACTGGCGGCCGCGCCAGCAGCGTCGACGCTTCATCGGCAGTCGAGTCCGCCGCCATCTCCTTCTCCGCTTGCTCTTCGAAGGTGATGACATCGGTGGAAGCTCCGAACTGGCGCGACATTTCGGTCGCGAGATCGGCGTCGAGCGTCTGGTTGATGGTGGCGAAAACGCCACGCGCCAGCAGACGGGCGATCAGATCCTTCGCGCGAATGCCGAGCTTCTCGGCCAGGTCCTTCACCGAAATACCTTCGGTGATAGTGATTGCGCGGGTAATCGGCAACGGCTCGTTCGACACCACCATGCGCGGCGGCGGAACGAAGCCCTTCATCGGGCCTTCCTTGACGCCACGGGGAACATAGCGCTGGCCCGGCCTTCTGCCCGGCGCGCGTGTCGGTCCTGGAGGCGGCGGAGGCGCCATGCCTGGTCCACCCAAACCGCCGCCCGGACGCATTCCACCCGGAGCGGACCGCGTGGGGTGCATCGGACGACGCTCGCCCGGACGCAACGGTGGACGTCCCGTTGGCGGGGCACCAGTGGCCCCCTGCGGGCGCGGGCGCTGGAAGATCGGCTGACCTGGAATCGGGCGGCCCGGCGCGGGACGCGGTCCACCACTGGCGGCCGGACGCTGCGCAATCGGCGACTGCGAAGGCGGACGAACTGGCGCGGTGTAAACCGGGCGCGGTCCAGTTTGTGGCACGATTAACCGGCGCGGCGGCGGTTGCGGCACGGCCGGCTTCGGCTGAGCCTTCGGTTCAGGCGGCGCGGCTGCAGCTGCAGGCGCGGCGGTCTCAACAGCTGGACTCTCAGGCGCTGGAGCTTCAAGTTCTTCCGGTTCAATTTCAACCGGCGCGGGTGGCGCCGGAGGCTGCGGCATAACAATGCGAGGAGCCTGGCGCGGTTGCGGCGTAATCAATCGAGGTGCAGGGGTCGTCGGAGTGGCAGACAATTCGGGTGTGGTCTCGGTTTCAGCTTGGATGCGGTCAATGGGCTCTTCGATAGGCTCGCTAACCGGAGTTGTAGCCACCGGCGCGGGCGGAGCCGCTGGCGCCTTCGGGGCCGCTGGTGTTTCCACAGCGGGAGCTGCCGGTTTGGTTGCAACCGGTGCAGCGGGAGTTGTAACCGCCGATGGCGGACGTACTGGAGCAATCGGCTTCGCCGGTGCAACCGGAGCCACGGGCGCGGCCGCGCGCGACGGAGCTACTGGGGCATGCTGCTTCTCCAGAATCGCCTTCAGCGCATCACCGGGTTTCGAGATGTGCGAGAAATCAAACTTCGGCTTCAATCCATCGTCCGTAGGCCTACGCGAGACAGACCTCTGCCCCCCATCTCCGCCCTGGCGGAAATGCGCTTTCACCTTCTCCGCTTCGTCAACGCTGATGGAACTGGAGTGTGTTTTCTTTTCTGTGACGCCGACCTGCGGGAGCACGTCAAGAATCGCTTTGCTCTTAACCTCCAGCTCTCTCGCCAGATCATTGATTCGAACCTTATCTACCATCCGCCCTCGATTTTTGTTCCGCAAAACCCGCTAAGTTCTCATGTCGACCTCACGGTTAAGCGTATGTTGCCTTTATCTCGTTGTTACTAACCACAACCCACTAACCACCAATCACTGTTTCTCCGGAGGAATTTCGCCCTCGCGCGGATGTTCTCCATGCGCGTGGACCTCTTCCTGATCGGCCGGCGGAGCATCTTCCACCGCCGATTGTGTTATGCCTTCCACCGTCTGTTCGGTTTGCAGCAGCTCGGCCGTGTCGCTCCGCGGAACCGCTTCCACTCCGGTCGCGTCATCGGCCACCGGATCTCCCGTCGGCTCGCCTTCCGGCTGCGCCTCGCCAGCGGTAAGCGGTGCTTCGGTGACCTCGCCGCCGCTGCCCGGTTCGCCCGCAGACTGATCCTCGGTCGCGTACCCTTCAGGTGGATTCTCGCCGGACTCCAGGCTGGAAAAGTAATTATTGACCGCAATACTGATTTTTTCCACTGTCTTCGGGCCGATGCCCTCAATTGCTTCCAGCTGCTCTGGAGTCATGTCCGCCAGAGCTTCCACCGTCGTAACACCAGCCGCGTTCAGCTTCTCAATGACGCCCTCGCCCAGCTCAGGCACACTCTCCAGTGGAGTGGTCGGCTGATTGACCAGCGCTTGCATCTGCTGCTCCACTTCCTGGCGCTTTTCTTCCTCGCTCTTGATATCGATCTTCCAGCCAAGCAGCTTCGCCGCTAAGCGGACGTTCTGGCCTTTCTTGCCGATCGCTAGCGACAATTGGCTGTCATCCACGATCACTTCCAGGTGCTTGTCGCCGGCATCGACCACCGTTACACGGCTGACTTTGGCCGGTTGCAGCGCCTTCTCGGCGAACACCACCGGATCTTCGTGGTACTCGATGATGTCGATCTTCTCTCCGCGCAACTCGCGGATGATCGACTGCACGCGCATTCCCTTCATCCCAACGCACGCGCCGACGGGATCAACGTCCTTGTCTTTCGACATGACGGCGATCTTCGTCCGCTCGCCCGCCTCACGTGCAATCGCGCGGATCTGCACCGTCCCGTCGTAAATTTCCGGGACTTCCGTCTGGAACAGATGCTGCACCAGGTCGGGCGCCGCGCGCGAGACTATTACCTGTGGCCCCTTGGAGGCCTTCTCGACGCGGGTGATGACGACGCGCACGCGCTCGCCGACGGCGAACGATTCCAGCCGCGACGACTCCTTCTTCGGCATGCGCGCTTCCGCTTTACCGATGTCGAAAATCGTCTCCTGCCCCTCGATCCGCTTAACCGTAGCGTTAATAATCTCGGCAACACGGGTGTTGTACTCCTGGTACACCGTATCCCGCTCGGCTTCTCGAACTTTTTGGAAGATGACTTGCTTCGCCAGTTGTGCGGCGATGCGGCCCAGTCCTTCCGTCGATTTCGGGATGTAGATCTCCCCCCCGACTTCGGCATCGGGATTGATCTGCTTGGCCGCTTCGACCGTGATCTGGTTGATCGGATCTTCGATCTGCTCCGGCGTTTCGACCACGCTCTTCACCGCGTACGCACGGATCTGCCCTGAGTCCTTGTCCAGTTCGGCGCGGAGATTTTCCTGAGTCTTGTAGAACTTGCGCGTGGCAACGACGATCGCGTCTTCCACGGCGTTCACTACAATCTTCGGATCGATCCCCTTTTCGCGGCTGATCGCGTCAATCGTGTTATAGAGTTCGCTTGCCATAAATCAGTTCTCAGCTGTTAGTCCTTAGTATTCAGTCGTCCTGTTTCGCACCCGTTCGTTTACAACCAAATACCAATTACTAATCACCAACTACTCCAACTTGAAACTAAAACTCAGGTACCAGGTTCGCCTTCGCCACGTTTGCGAGATCAATCTCGACGTCAACGCCCGGCACCAACTTCTTTCCTTTGCCCTTGGACGGAAGTTGCAGCGTCAGCTTTCCATCCGCGAACTTCGTCAACCGGCCTTCGTGATTGCGCGAGCCGTTCACCGGCTCCAGCGTCTGCAACTTCACCAGGCTCCCCTGGAAGCGCTGGTAATCCGCCGCGCCTCTCAGCTTTCTATCCATCCCTGGCGACGAAACCTCCAGCAGGTAGCCCGCTCCAGGAATCACGTCTTCCATGTCGAGAATCGTGCTCACCTCGCGACTGACGGTCTCACAATCCTGGTGCGTCACGCCTTGCGGCTTGTCGATATAGATCCGCAGCATGCGCGCTTTCCCGCCACCACCGCGAAATTCAATATCCCAAACCTCGACGCCGTGCGTTGCCGCTACCCGCTCCGCAATTGCCCTGACTTGCTCTTCGACGCTCATTACGCTGTTAGCTAACGACCATCGACCCTCGGCGAACCGGCCGTCTTCCCA
>Ga0335085_10012251_pt1 | contig 12648 bp, 9 predicted proteins | sample Lox_Sample_45_FD_206712 | JGI IMG/M metagenome (GOLD analysis project Ga0335085, IMG submission 206712) | Soil microbial communities from Loxahatchee National Wildlife Refuge, Florida, United States - Lox_Sample_4.5 | ecosystem: Environmental > Terrestrial > Soil > Wetlands | place: USA: Florida...
CTGGTGGGCCCGGCTGGCGGCCGCCGCCGACCTGGCCCTCCTGGTTTTCGCCGGGCAGATCTTCGCCGGCCTGAGCACACTGCAGGTGGCCGCCGTCGGCCACGCCACGGCGCTGGTGACCGGCGCGGTCGCGGGCGGCCTGCTGGCCTGGCAGCGGCGGCGCGCGCCGCGCCGCCAGCCGGCCGGCCCGCAGCCGCTTATCTAGCCGAGCAGCTTACGCAGCCAGGACCGGGCCGCCCGGCCGACCGCGTCCGGGTGCCTGGACAGAGCGTGCGTCTCCCCGTCCAGCACCACCAGCCGCCGCCCGGCCCCCCGCCGCGGGACGCCGAACGGGTCGTTCCGGCCGTTGATCACCAGCACATCGGTGCCCGCCATGGCCAGCTCGGCCGCCCGGGAGCGCTCCGGATGACCGGGGGGATGCAGCGGGAACGCCAGCGCGATCACCCCGCGGGCGCCGGCCGCCTGCGCGGTCCGGCAGGCCACCCGGGCCCCGTTGCTCCGCCCGCCCTGGATCAGCGGCAGGTCAGCCCCGATGTCGTCCCGAAGCGCGCTGATCACCTCGGCCCAGGCCGCGTCCTGCCGGTCCGCGTTGCCGGGGGCCCGCTGCCCCTTGACCCGGTACGGCTGGGTCACCAGGGCCGCCACCGCGCCGAGCCGAAGCCCGGCGTCCTGGACCGCGAGCACGTCAGGCGTGGCCACCCGGCCACCCGAGCCATGGGTGAGCACGAGCAGGAACGCTGGCGGCGTCGCGCCGTCGGCTGGCCCAGACAGCTCGGCCAGCGCGGCCCCCTCGGCGGTGCTGATCTCCACGCCGCGCCATGCTAGCTGGCCTGCGCACCCAGCCCGGGCGGCGGCTGCCTGGTTCCCGATCGCGGCGCACTCAGCGGCTAGACGTCCAGCAGCTTCTTCAGGAACTGGCCGGTGTAGCTCTCGTCCACCTGGGCCACCGCCTCGGGGGTGCCGGTGGCGATCACCTCGCCGCCCCGCGACCCGCCGTCCGGGCCCAGGTCGATGACCCAGTCCGCGGTCTTGATCACGTCGAGGTTGTGCTCGATGACGATCACCGTGTTGCCGCCGTCCACCAGCCGGCCCAGCACCCCGAGCAGCTTGCGGATGTCCTCGAAGTGCAGCCCGGTGGTCGGCTCGTCCAGCACGTAGATGGTCCGGCCGGTGGACCGGCGCTGCAGTTCCGAGGCCAGCTTGACCCGCTGCGCCTCACCACCGGACAGCGTCGGGGCCGGCTGGCCCAGCCGGACGTAGCCCAGGCCCACGTCGACCAGGGTCTTCAGGTGCCGGTGGATGGCCGGGATGGCCTCGAAGAACTCCGAAGCCTCCTCGATCGGCATGTCCAGCACCTCGGCGATGGTCTTGCCCTTGTAGTGCACGGCCAGCGTGTCGGTGTTGTACCGGGCGCCGTGGCACACCTCGCAGGGCACGTACACGTCCGGCAGGAACTGCATCTCGATCTTGATGGTGCCGTCCCCGGCGCACGCCTCGCACCGGCCGCCCTTGACGTTGAACGAGAACCGGCCCGGCTGGTAGCCACGCACCTTGGCCTCGGTGGTCGCCGCGAACAGCTTCCTGATGTGGTCGAACACCCCGGTATAGGTGGCCGGGTTGGACCGCGGGGTCCGCCCGATCGGGCCCTGGTCCACGTGCACCACCTTGTCCAGGTGGTTCATCCCGGTGACCCGGACGTGCCGGCCCGGCACCGTGCGGGCGCCGTGCAGCTCGCGGGCCAGCGACTGGTACAGGATGTCGTTGACCAGGGTGGACTTGCCCGACCCGGACACCCCGGTGACCGCGATCAGGCAGCCCAGCGGGAACGCCACGTCGATGTTCTTCAGGTTGTGCTCGCTGGCCCCCTTGACCACCACCTCGCGGGACTTGGACCGCTTGCGGCGCTGGGCCGGCACCGGGATGCTCATCCGCCCGGTCAGGTACGCCCCGGTCAGCGACTCCTGGCTGGCCATCAGGTCGGCCACCGGCCCGGACACCACGATGTTGCCGCCGTGCTCGCCCGCGCCCGGGCCGATGTCCACCGCCCAGTCCGCGGCCCGGATGGTGTCCTCGTCGTGCTCCACCACGATCAGCGTGTTGCCCAGGTCGCGCAGCCGGATCAGGGTGTCAAGCAGCCGGTGGTTGTCCCGCTGATGCAGCCCGATGGACGGCTCGTCCAGCACGTACAGCACGCCGACCAGGCCGGACCCGATCTGGGTGGCCAGCCGGATCCGCTGCGCCTCGCCGCCCGCCAGCGTGGCCGACGCCCGGTCCAGCGACAGGTAGTCCAGGCCCACGTCGAGCAGGAAGCCGAGCCGGGCGTTGACCTCCTTGAGGATGCGCCCGGCGATCTGCATGTCCCGGTCGGACAGCTCCAGGCTGAGCAGCAGCTTGGCCAGCTCCCCGATGGACAGCGCGCACAGGTCGGCGATGGACCGGCTGTCCACCGTGACCGACAGCGCGATCGGCTTGAGCCGTGACCCGTGGCAGGACGGGCAGGGCACCTCGCGCATGTACCCGGCGAACCGCTCCCGGCTGGAGTCGGACTCGGCCTCGGAGTGCCGCCGCTCGATGTACGGGATCGCGCCCTCGAACGAGGTGTAGTACGACCGCTCCCGCCCGTACCGGTTCTTGTACCGGACGTGCACCTGCTTGTCGTACCCGTTCAGCAGCGCGTTGCGGGCCGCGGCCGGCAGCCGGCGCCAGGGGGTGTCGATGCTGAACCCCATGGCCGCTCCGAGCGCCTCCTCCAGCCGGAGGAAGTAGTCGCTGACGTGCCCGCCGCTCCACGGCCCGATCGCGCCCTCGGCCAGCGTCTTGTCCGGGTCGGCCACGACCAGGTCCGGGTCCACCTCCATCCGGGTGCCCAGACCGGTGCAGTCCGGGCAGGCGCCCCACGGCGAGTTGAACGAGAACGACCGCGGCTCCAGCTCCTCGAACGACAGGTCGTCATACAGGCAGGCCAGGTGCTCGGAGTACATCCGCTCCCGGTGCGGGTCGTCGTCGGCCAGGTCGACGAAGTCGAGCAGCACCACGCCGCCGGACAGCGCCAGCGCGGTCTCCACCGAGTCGGTCAGCCGCCGCCGGGCGTCCGGCTTGACCGACAGCCGGTCCACCACCACCTCGATGGTGTGCTTCTCATACTTCTTCAGCGCGGGCAGCTGGCCGGGGCCGTCGCCCACGCTGTCCAGCCGGATCACGGTGCCGTCCACCCGGGCCCGCGAGTACCCCTTGACCTGCAGCTCACGCAGCAGCTCGGTGTACTCCCCCTTGCGCCCGCGGATGACCGGCGCCAGCACCTGGAACCGGGCCCCCTCGTCCAGCTCCAGCACCCGGTCCACGATCTGCTGCGGGGTCTGCCGGAAGATCGGCCGCCCGCAGATCGGGCAGTGCGGCTTGCCCACCCGCGCGTACAGCAGCCGCAGGTAGTCGTAGACCTCGGTGATCGTGCCCACGGTGGACCGCGGGTTGCGGCTGGCCGCCTTCTGGTCGATGGACACGGCCGGCGACAGCCCGTCGATGAAGTCCACGTCGGGCTTGTCCATCTGGCCCAGGAACTGCCGGGCGTAGGCGGACAGCGATTCGACGTACCGGCGCTGGCCCTCGGCGAAGATGGTGTCGAAGGCCAGGCTGGACTTCCCCGATCCGGACAGCCCAGTAAAAACGATCATGGAATCCCGCGGCAGATCCAGCGACACGTCCTTCAGGTTGTGCTCGCGTGCGCCGCGGACGACGAGACGATCAGCCACTGCGTTCAGTTCTCCGGATCATGAGGGGGGAGCCCCCGGTCGGCCAAAGACACGACATGCTATTCGGGGCCACTGACAAAACACCGAACACACCGCCAGGCTTCCCGATCGATCCGCTCACTCACTTCGCCCCACGCCAACCTGTCCCCCAACCACCGAAGGCCCCCGGTTCTTCCAGGGTGCCATCTGGTGGGAGAGGATGGCCCCGAACCCAGCCAAAAGGAGGCCCGTGGACAGCGAGACCGCACAGCGGCTGACCGGGATCCAGGAATCAACGGACCGCCTGCTCGCCGCGGCCAGCGGGCTGACCGACGAGCAGGCGGCCGCGCCATCACGGCTGCCCGGCTGGAGCCGCGGGCACGTGCTCACCCATCTGGCCCGCAACGCGGACGGCTTCTGCAACCTGCTGTACTGGGCGCGCACCGGCACGAGGACGCCGATGTACCCCAGCGAGGCGGCCAGGGACGAGGGCATCGAGGCCGGCGCCAAGCGCAGCGCCGCCGACCTGGCCGCCGACGTGCGCGGCAGCGCGGCCGCGTTCGCCGCGGCCGCCGCCGGGCTGCCCGAGGCGGCCTGGGCGGCCGTGGTGGAGCGGCGCGGCGAGCCGTTCCCGGCCCCGGAGATCCTCCGCGCCCGCCGGTCCGAGCTGGAGTTCCATCACGTCGACCTGGGCAGCGGCTACCTGCCGGACGAGTGGCCCGCCGACTTCGTGGCCGACGCACTGCCCCGGGTGGCCGGCTCGTTCGCGGGCCGCCCGGGCATGACCGCCTGCCGCCTCGCCCCCGACGGCTGGGCGGACGGCTTCCTGGTCGGCCCGGCCGGCCCGGGCGCCACGGACGTGGTCGTGCACGGCACGCCCGGGCGGCTGCTGGCCTGGCTGTCCGGCCGGGCCGACGGCGCCGGGCTCCAGGTCACCGGCGCGGCCGCCGTGCCGGTGCCGCCGCCGTGGCGCTAGCCCCACACCCATCGCACCCAAGGAGAGACTGGTGGCCTACACCGGGAACGTGACCGCCGGCGGCCCGCCGGACACCCGGGAACTGCCCGGCCTGACCGTGAGCAAGCTGTCGGTCGGCCCGATGGACAACAACGCTTACCTGCTCACCGACCCCGAGACCGGCGATGCCGTGCTCATCGACGCGGCCAACGAGCCGGACCGGCTGCTGGAGCTGATCGGCGACCGCCCGCTGCGCCGGATCATCACCACGCACCAGCACTGGGACCATTGGCAGGCGCTGCCCGAGGTGCAGGCGGCGACGGGCGCTGACACGGTGGCGCATCCCGCCGATGCCCCTGAGCTGCCCGTACCAGTCACCACTTTGGTCCAGAACGCTGGCGTGGTGCCGGTCGGCGCCACCAGCGTCGCGGTGATCCACCTGCGTGGCCACACGCCCGGCAGCATCGCGCTGCTGTACGACGCGGGCGGCGCGCTGGCCAGCGAGCCGCACCTGTTCACCGGGGACTCGCTGTTCCCCGGCGGCCCGGGCAACACGCAGGGCGACCCGGCCCGGTTCGGCCAGCTCATGGACGACCTGGAAGCGCGGGTGTTCGGCGAGCTGCCCGACGGCACCTGGGTCTACCCGGGGCACGGCAAGGACACCACGCTCGGCGCGGAACGCCCGCACCTAACCGAATGGCGCGCCCGCGGCTGGTAGCCGGCCGGGCGGTCAGCTCCTGGCGCCCAGCCCGAGCGGGCTGGGCGCCTGGAACGTGAGGCGCAGCACCACCGTGCCGCCCGCCAGCCGCAGCCGGGTCAGGCTGGCCGGGCGGTACCGGCCCGGCTCGGCCAGCAGCAGCCGGGCCAGCAGGCGCAGGTTGTCCGGCTTGGCCAGGGTGCCGAAGCCGGCCGGCGCGATGTCGGCGGTGCGCACCGGCTGCCCGGGGCTCAGGCCGTCGGGTGCGGCGCCGAACCGGATGACCCGCAGCGGGTGCCCGGCGGCCAGCGCGCGGAAGTCGGCCAGCAGCCGGCTGTCGGCCTGCCCGGCCGCCAGCACCTGGCGGGCCCCGGCCGACACGTGCAGCCGCGGGTTGTGCAGCAGCTGGCGGCCCGCCGACACCCGGGCGGCCAGGTCGGCCCGCAGGCCGGATGCGTAGGCCGCGGCCCCGCTGGGGGCCACCACCCGGATCGCGACCTGGGCGGCGCCGGTGCCGAAGCTGGCCAGCACGCTGGGCGCGTAGACGCCGGCCAGCCGCGCGCCGTACTCCTGCCGGACCGCCGCCGTGGCCACCAGCACGTCGCTCTCCACCGGGCTGGCCGTGCCGACGCCGAGGTACAGCAGCTGGCCCGCGGGCAGGCCGGCCTGCTCCAGGTCGGTGCACATCTGCGCGTCGCAGGCCACGACCGCGCCTGGGGTGATCTGCTGGGCCACCCAGGACGCGGCGGCGGCCCGGGCGGTGGCCGCGGCCTGGGCCTCGGCCGGGCTGAGCGCCGGGCTATGGCTGGCGCTCGCCGACGGGGTCGCGGCCGCCTGGCCGGGCCCACGGCCAGTGCCGCTGGTCAGCCCGAGCGCCAGCACCGTGCCCACGCCCAGCACAATGATCACCGCGACGGCGGCGATAACCGACCGGCCACCCCGCCCGCGGCGCTGCCACCACAGCCGGATGGTGGTGGCCAGCACCGTCCCCCACGATGGTGGCTTGCTCGGCGGGAGCGGCGGGCGCCCCGCGTTCGGGCCGGCCGACGACGCCGCCTCACGATCCTGCTGGTCCAGCCCGGCCCCGCCGGGCCCGGCCTCGCTGTGCTCCCCGGCCAGCGCCCTCGCCTCCCATGTCCCGCACCGACACGATCACTACATCCTGGGCGGTGTGGCGGCCGGGACTGCGCCCACGGCAGGCGCTGCCATCTGACCCGGGCGTCCCCCCGGCAAACGGGTCAATGAGCAGCAAGGACATCCAATCCCAGGGTGCCTAGATGAGCACAGCTGAGACCTTGATTTCAACCGGAATAGCACGATGTCTCCGGCTGACTACGTACTGTTGAGTAACTGTGCGATAAGCGCACTTCGGCGCTGAACACGACGACGTTGCTCAGGTACGTCCCGGTGGCATCGTCGAACGCCCCGCCGCAGGTGATCAAGTGCAGCTCGGCGTCCGGGGTGGGCCCGTACACCCGGGCGGTGGGAAAGTGCGCCTTCCGGTACTGGTGCACCCCGGTCACCCGGAACGTGGCCAGCCGGCCGTCCGCCTGCCGGACAAAGATCTTGTTGCCCGGGCGTAGCAGCCGCAGCCGGTAGAACACCCCCGGGCCGAGGTAGGAGTCGATGTGCCCGGCGATGACCGACGAGCCGATCGCGCCGGGCCGGGGGCTGCCGGTGTACCAGCCCGCCACCGACGTGCTTGACGGCACCTGCAGCGTGCCCTGCGCGGTGATACCCAGCCGGATCAGCCGGGTCCGCACGCCGATGGCCGGGATGCGCAGCGCGACCGGCAGCGGCACCTGGCCATGGCCGGCCGGCCGGGGTAGCGCGGCCGGCCGGCCGAGCGGTACCAGCTGGGTGGCGGCGGCCGGCAGCGGGGTGGCCGGGCGGCCGGGGTGGCCGCCTCGCAACAGCAGCCCGGTCCCGGCCACGGCGGCCAGGGCCAGGCTGGCCAGCAGCATGGTCAGCGCGAGCGGCCGCCGGGTGACCTTCCGCCAGGGCGGGCCGGCACGGCCGTGCCGGCCCGCCCTGCCGTCCGTCATCAGCGGGCGTGCCGGGCCACGGTCCGGTGGCGGCGCAGCCAGACCGCCGCGGCCGCGGCCGCCAGCAGGCCGCTGGCCAGCCCGGCCAGCCAGGGCAGCACCGGGGCGGCCGGCCGCGGAGCGGTGCCGCCCAGGCCGGTGCCCGCGCCACCCGCGGGCATGGCGCCGCTGCCCGCCGCGTCCATCAGGCTGGTCACCTCCAGGCCGCTGGCCGTGTCCAGCACGACCAGGGTGTGGATCGAGCCCGCGGTCAGGTCGACCGTCCCGGACCAGTTCTCGCTGCCGCCGGCCGCGTGCACCGGCACGCTGCCCGGCCGGTCCGCCGTGTACCCGGTGACGCTGGCGAAGGACAGGTCACGGGCCAGCAGGCGGTGCCCGGCCCGGACCGTCACCCGGTGTTCCTTGAGCGACGCCTGGATCACCCGGACCAGCGACTGGCCCTTGGGCGTGCTCAGCCGGTCGTCGAGCACCTGCAGCCGCAGCTCCTTCTCCGGGCCCATCCCGGCCACGGTGTACGCGTGCCCCGGGTGCACCATCAGGTTGGTGGACAGCACCGGCTTGGTGGACGGCGCGGCCCCGGCGGCCCGCATGGCCACGGTGTACTCGCCGTGCGCCACCTTCTCGTACGGCGACACCGTGCCGTAGCTGACGTGATGCAGCACGATCTCCGCGTTCGGCATGCCGTAGCTGTACAGGTAGACGTCCACCGCTGGGGTGTTCGGGGACAGATGCGCCAGCCTGACCCAGCCATACCCGGTTGCCGCCGGGGCGGCCGCCGCCGCACCGACCGGGCCCGCCACCGCGGCCGCGGTAAGCAGCATGCCGCCCGCCAGCAGCGCGAGCGGCCGTCTCAGCCGCCTCACTGCGCACTTCCTGTCATCGTGCCCTCCCCACTCCGGTCCTGGCGACCAGTGACTTGTTGGTTGTGCGTATCCGGGTCAGCTCTTTCCGAGCAGCCCGAGCGGGCTCGGTGCGGCGAACTCGACGCGCAGCGCGGGGCTGCCGCCCGGCATCCGGACCTGCGTGATGCTGGCCGCGCGGTACGGCGGCAGCTGCGCCCGCAGGAAGCTGGCCAGCGACTGCAGGCTGTTCGGCTGCTGCCGGGTGCCCGGCCCGGCGGGCGCGAGGTAGGCGGTGCGCAGCGGCAGTCCCGGGCTGGCCCCGGCCGGTGCCGCGGCGAAACCGAGCACGCGCACCGAGTGCAGCGTGGCCAGCGCGGCGAACACGGTCAGCAGCCGGGCGTCGGCCTGGCCGTTGGCCAGGGCCGGCAGGGCCACGGTCGCGGCGTGGATCCGCGGGTTGCGCAGCAGCTGCTTGCCCGCCGAGACCCGGGCGGCCTGGTCGGACCGCAGGCCGGTCACGTAGGCCGCGGCCCCGTCGGGAGCGATCACCCGGATGGCCACCTGGGCGCTGCCGGTGCCGAAGCTGGCCAGCACATCCGGGGCGTACACCCCGGCCAGCCGGGCCCCGAACTCCTGCCGCACCGCCGCGGTGGCCACCAGCACGTCGCTGCTCAGCGGGCCGGCCTGGCCGGCGCCCAGCGGCTGCAGCCGGCCGGCCGGGACGCCGGCCCGCTGCAGCACCGCGCACATCTGCGGGTCGCAGGCCACGATGGCATCCGGGGCGACCTGCTGGACGATCCACGACGCGGCCGCGGTCCGGGCCGCCGCGGCGGCTCTGAGCGCGGCCGCCTGGCCGCCCGCACCGGGGCTGGCGGCGCCGCCGGATGCCCGGGCCGCGGGGTGCCCGCCGCCGCGGCTCAGCGTGACGCCCAGGGCCGCCGCGGCCAGCAGCACGGCCGCCAGCACCAGCACGGTGAGCACCCGCCAGCGCGGGCCGGCCCCCCGGAACCGGCGCTGCCACCACAGCCGGATCGTGGTGGCCAGCACGGTCCCCCAGGACGGGACATCGTCGTCGGCCCGGGCTGGCGGCGGAGGCGCGGGTGGTTCCGGCCGGGCCGGCCCGGGCTCCTTCGCGGCGGGCTGGCCCGGGCCGGGGTCGCGGTCCTCGCGGGCCAGCATGAGCGCTTCCTGGGCCACCTTGATGTCATCCGCGGACAGGATCACCGTGTCCCGGGCGGCGTCGTCAGCAAAACGCCGTGTCACGGGCCGCTTCGGCAGCTGGCCAGGTGATCCCAACACGCCCCCCCATCAGGCCCGGTCCATCCAAATAGGGGACCTACGGGCCCAGAAAGACAGCCGAGCACACGCAGAGTGACTATTTCAACCGAAATAGCCCGATGTGACCAGAGAAATACGTACTGTCAAGTAAACGTATTTGGTTACCGGCTGGGCCGGCTCAGCCGCAGGTACAGCCCCGCGGCCTGGTCCACCGCCGCCGTCTCGCCGGGCAGCGTGACCGCCCGCCGCCGGGCCGCGGCGGCCAGCGCGGCGGCCTCGCGCGGGTCATCGAGCAGCCCGGCCACCGCGGCGGCCAGCGCCACGGGGTCGCCTGGCGGTACCAGCAGCGCGCCGTCCATGCCGGTCAGGTCGGCGATGCCGCCCGCGCGGGACGCCACCAGCGGCCGGCCCGCGCGCAGCGTCTCCTGCACGATGAGCGGCTGGCCCTCCCACGAACTGGGCACCACCACCACGTCCGCCGCGGCCAGCAGCACCGGCACATCCGTCCGCGAACCGAGGAACCGCACCTCGGTGCCGGCCGCCGCGGCCTGGGCGCGCAGCGCCGGGCCCAGCGGCCCGTCCCCCGCGATGACCAGCCGCGGCGCCGGATCGCGCCGCTGCCAGCGGGCGGCCGCGTCGAGCAGCGTGCCGAAGCCTTTCTGCGCGGCCAGCCGGCCAACCGCCAGCACCACGGGCCTGCCCGCGCCGCCAAGTTCCTGGCGCGCCGCCGCGACGTGCTCCGGGCTGGGCGCCGTGGTCTCCGGCGAGGCCACCACGGCCAGCCCGGCGACCCGGGCGCCGCGGCGCCGCAGCCGGGTGGCCAGGTCGGCGGACACCGGCAGCACCGCGTCCGCCCGGCGGGCCACGATCAGCTCCAGCGCCGCGTACACCGCGGCGGCGGGCCGGCTGGGCGGTGCCGCGTTGTGCACCGTGACCACCAGCGCGGTGCCCTGGGCGGGCCTCCCGGCCAGTGCCAGCGCGGCCAGCGCGCCCGCCCGCAGCCCGTGCGCGTGCAGCACGTCCGGCGCGTCCCGGCGCAGCCAGCGGCGCAACTCCGCCACCACCCCGGCATCCCGGACCGGCCGCGGCCGGTCCCCGATATCCAGCACATGGAACCTGGCCTGGGCGATTCCGGCCAGGCTGGCTGGGCCGTACACGGTGACGGCCGCGCCGCGCGCCGCGCAGCCCCCGGCCAGCATCCGCACGTGCCGGCCGGTGCCGCCGGCCGTGCTGCCGACCAGGTACCCGATGGCCAGCCCCGCCAACTCGGGTGCCTCCGCAGCCATCAGCGGGCCGGTCTCACCCGGGGCAGGCGCTCGCGGAGGCGCACCAGTACGGCGCGCAGGTCGCCGCCGTCGAGGACCAGGACTGCCGCCCCGAACGCCACCGCGACGCAGGCGCAGGCGAGTACCGCGGCGCCGGCGTTAGGCAGGAAACCGTGTACGTGCAGGGTGGTGGAGACGGATGCGCCCGCCGCGACGCCGGCCACCGCGCCGCCCAGGCCCGCCAGCGCGGCCCGGGGCGTGCCGCGCAGCGCGCTGCGCCCGCGCCTGCTCCGCACCACGGCCAGCAGGGCCAGGCCGCAGGCGGTCAGCCCCGCGGTGTTGCCCAGCCCGAGCACCGGCACCACCCAGCCGGACGGCACCAGCGCCACCGCGACGACGTCGGCCAGGATGACCAGCAGCCACCCGGCGACCAGCGCGACCGCGGCCGGCCGGGCCCGGCCGTCGGCGAACAGCACCCGGGACAGGCAGGCGGCCAGGCCGTAGCCGACCAGCCCGGGCGCGAGCGCGACCAGCGTCAGAGCCAGCAGGTGCGAATCGTGCGGGTGGTGGGTGAACAGCCGGGCGGCCGGGATGGCCGCGCCGGCCAGCAGGGCCGCGCCGAGCCAGGACACCAGCATGACCGCGCGGGTGGTGGCCGCGGCCGTCCGGTCGAAGCTGGCCCCCTCGGCGGCCGACAGCACCGGGTAGGCCGTGGTGGCCAGCGGGACGGCCAGCACCGCGTACGGCACGAAGAACATCTGCCAGCCGAAGTTGTACAGCACCAGCGCGCCCCGGGCCTGGTGGCTGTTGGCCAGCACGATCACCGCCACCACCGACGCGTCCTGGGCGATCAGCGCGGCCACGCCGACCGCGGCCAGGCTGCGGATCCGGCGGGCCACGCCGGGCGGGAAGCGCAGGGTGGGCCGCAGCCGCAGGCCGAGCCGCAGGGCCGGGCCGAGCGCGGTCAGGGCCAGCGCGGCCACCCCGACCGTGGTGCCGATGGACAGCACCAGCAGCGCGGGCATGGGGATCCGGTCCAGGTGGTTGCGGAAGCCGTGGCTGAGCGGCACGAAAGCCACGTAGGTCGCGATGACCACCAGGCTGGACAGCACCGGGGCCAGCGCGGGCGAGACGAACCGGCGGTGCGCCTGCAGGATGCCGTACAGCACCACGGCCAGGCCGTACAGCAGGATCTGCGGCGCGAACACTTCCAGCATGTGCCCGCTGACGGTGAAGATGGCCGGGTGCTGGCAGCGCGGCGCCCCGGCCAGCAGCAGCGAGGCCAGCGGGCCGGCCAGCACCGCGATGAGCACGCTGGCCGGCGCGAGCACCAGCACCGTCCAGCTGAGCAGGGCCGAGGCGATCTGGCTGGTCTCGGCGTCCGCGGCCGCCGCCGCGCCGCCCTGATCAGGCCCTGGTGCGCGGACGGCCAGCCGCCGGGCCGCCGGGACGGCCAGCACCGGCACCAGCGCGCTGGTCAGCGCGCCGCCGATGACCACGTCGTAGACGATGTTCGGCACCTGGTTGGCGGTCGCGTACGCGGTGCCCAGGCAGTTGGCCGACACGGTGTGCGCGAACACGATCTGGCGGCCGAACCCGACGATGTTGGACAGCACGGTGATCCCGCCGATGAGCATGGCCGCCTGCCCGATGGCCCGGCCTGGCCGCGGCGGCGCCCCGGGTTCGGTCACCGCCACCTGGGGACGGGTCACGGTGTGCTGGCAGTCGGCGCTGCGCTCGGCCCGGCGCCCGTGTTCCCGGCTGACGTGCTCACGGGCCGCTCCGGGGCGGGCCCTGCGGGCGCGGCCGGCCGCCGGCCCAGCATGTCCAGCCAGCGC
>Ga0335085_10012252_pt1 | contig 12648 bp, 12 predicted proteins | sample Lox_Sample_45_FD_206712 | JGI IMG/M metagenome (GOLD analysis project Ga0335085, IMG submission 206712) | Soil microbial communities from Loxahatchee National Wildlife Refuge, Florida, United States - Lox_Sample_4.5 | ecosystem: Environmental > Terrestrial > Soil > Wetlands | place: USA...
AGCCAGTGTTATCTGCGGCTCGCTGAGCGCGCCGTGGAAGAACACGATCTTGCGCGCGTGACGCAGCTGGCGCTCCGTATTCTCGAGCAGGAAGTCGAGTTGATGGCGGGCGTCGCCGAGACGCTGCCGTTTCTGGCCGAAAAGCACGAGCTGACGCTGTTCACCAAAGGCGAACCCACCGAGCAGAACCGCAAAATAGATCTCTCCGGACTGCGGCCGCTGTTCGCGCACTGTGTCATCGTCAAAGAAAAAACGAGACGCGCGTACGAGGAGTTAGCCGAGGTGCGCGGCTTCGATCACACGCGCACCTGGATGATCGGCAACAGCCCGAAGTCGGACATCAACCCCGCGCTCGCCGCCGGCCTCAATGCGGTTTTCGTGCCGCACGCGCGCACCTGGACGCTTGAGCGTGAGGAGGTCCGCGATATCGGCGGACGGCTCATCCGCCTGAAACAGTTCCGCGACCTCCTCGGCCTGTTCGGCTGAGATTTATATCGTGTTACGATATAAATGTGATCAGTGACGGAGACCTTTCCATCGAGCAGTATCGCGATCTGGCCGAATTCCGGCGTCAGATCCGCCATTTCCTTTCCTTCAGCGAAACCATCGCCCGCGAGCATCGCATCGAGCCTCAGCAGCATCAGCTGCTGCTGACCGTGCACGGTCTTCCTGAAGACGTCAAACCCACCATTCGCGAGATTGCCGACCGCCTCTTTCTGCAGCACCACAGCACGGTAGAGCTGGTCAACCGCCTCGAGGCGCGCGGCGCGGTCACCCGAGTTCATGGTTCGGAAGACAAACGCGAAGTCTGGGTAAAGCTCACTTCGGCCGGCCGTTCGATTCTGCGCAATCTCGCCCTCGCGCATCGCACCGAACTCGAGCGCTCCGGTCCGGAGCTGGCCCGCGCATTGCAGTCGGTGCTCCGCCACAGCAGGAGGCTGTCAGCCGTATGAGCGGTTCAAAATCTCAGGGTCCAAGAAAGCACAGGGATATTTCCGAGCAGCTCGGGGATTTCACCACGTCCTTCCGGGTCCTGCCGATTTCGCTGCTGGCGATCCTCATCGGCGTGGTCAGCACGTACGTCGCATGGGCGCTGCTCCGGCTGATCGGGTTCTTCACGAATGTTTTTTATTACCAGCGCACGGGCACAGCGCTGGTCTCGCCCGCAAACAATCATCTCGGGTGGTGGGCCGTCCTGGTCCCGGTAGCCGGAGGCCTCGTTATCGGCCTTATGGCGCGTTATGGTTCGGAACGAATTCGCGGCCACGGCATTCCGGAAGCGCTCGAATCGATTCTGATCAACGGCAGCAAAGTGCAGCCGCGCCTTGCGATTCTCAAGCCGCTGTCGTCGGCAATTTCGATCGGTTCCGGCGGTCCGTTCGGCGCTGAAGGACCGATCATCATGACCGGCGGCGCGTTCGGTTCCATCGCCGCGCAGCTGTTTCATCTCACCGCCGCGGAAAGAAAAACGCTGCTGGTTGCGGGCGCGGCAGCGGGCATGGCCGCAACGTTCGCCACGCCGATCGCGGCAGTGCTGCTTGCCGTCGAATTGCTTCTCTTCGAGTGGAAGCCGCGCAGCGCCGTGCCCGTAGCTCTGGCCAGCGCCACCGCCGGCGCCGCCCGCCGCTATATTCTCGGACTCGGCCCGCTCTTCCCCGTTCCGCAGCATTCCATCTTCATCGGACCGAAGGGTCTCGCCGGCTGCGTCATCGCCGGGCTGCTGGCGGGCCTCCTCTCCGCGCTGCTGACCCTGGGCGTGTATGCCGCGGAGGACGGCTTCAAAAAACTGCCGATCCACTGGATGTGGTGGCCGGCCATCGGCGCGGTGTTCGTCGGTCTCGGGGGGATGATTTTCCCGCAGGCGCTCGGCGTCGGTTACGACACCATTCAGTCGCTGCTGCAGGGCGATGTACCACGCGCTGTAATTGCCGGCGTTCTGCTGGTGAAGTCGGCGATCTGGATTATCTCGCTCGGCTCCGGCACTTCGGGCGGCGTGCTCGCGCCGTTGCTGATGATGGGCGCTGCGCTGGGCGGCGTCGAAGCAACATTTCTGCCGCACGAAGGCGCGGGTTTCTGGCCACTCGTGAGCATGGGCGCGATCCTCGGCGGCACCATGCGTGCGCCCTTCACCGCCATTCTCTTCGCGCTCGAACTGACGCACGACATCACTGTTCTGCTGCCGCTTCTCGTGGCCGCCATGCTTGCCCACACCACAACGGTCCTGCTGCTCAAGCGCTCTATTCTCACCGAGAAGGTCGCGCGCCGCGGCTTTCACATCACGCGCGAGTACGCCACCGATCCGATGGAAATCATTTTCGTGCGCGAAGTGATGCGCACCAAAGTGGTGGCGCTGCCCGCCAACTCAACGGTCGGCGACCTGCAGGGAATCGTTTTGCGCGAACCCGCCGGGCGAGGCCAGCACCTGTACCCGGTCGTCGACAATGACAATCGGGTCAGCGGCGTTATAACCCGCAAGGATTTGCGCGCCCTCACGCAATCGGAAGATCCGAATGCTTCGCTTGGCAACGTTCTTCGTGACCCTGTTTTTGCCCATCCCGACGAACCATTGCGTGTCGTCGTCTATCGCATGGCGGAAACCGGGCTCACCCGAATGCCGGTGGTAGACAGCGAAACCGGAGCCCTGGCCGGCATGATTTCGCTCGAAGATCTCCTTCTGGGACGTGTGCGCAATCTGCATGAAGAGCGCAGGCGCGAGCGCGTTCTTATGCTGCGCTTTCCCTTCCGTGCGCAGCGCGAACCGCGTCAGACTGTCGTTGAACGCGAAATAGCGTAGAATCGTCGCATGCGAATCATGCGGCAGGTCATGCTCCTGGCCTTTGCCACGGTGCTCTGCGCCGCCGATCTCGATCTGATCCAGCCCGATCAGGCGGTGAAGGAACTGCCCGTCGCGTTGTTCATCCACGTCGGATTTCCGGTGCTCTACCGCTCCGTTCACATTCCGAACAGCGTCTATGCGGGCCCCGGTTCAACGGCGGAAGGGCTCGCCGATCTACGCAAGGCAGTCGCCGGGCTTCCGAAATCGCGCGAGATTGTTCTTTACTGCGGCTGCTGTCCTTTCGACAAGTGTCCGAATATTCGCCCGGCCTTCGCTGCCCTTCGCGAAATGGGCTTCACGCATGTGAAAGCCATGATGCTCCCCACCAACCTGAAGACCGATTGGATCGACAAAGCCTACCCGACAGACAAGCGTGCGTCAGGCCAATAGTGGCCCGCCAATTGCCACTGCAGAATCCAGGAACCAACACTCATGCCACGCTTCGATCGCATTCTTTTCCCGGTTGATTTCTCCGAACGCTCCCGAGCGGCGGCGCCATTTGTGCTGTCAATGGCCCAGCGCCACAAGTCTCACGTCGTGCTGTTACACGCATTGCAGCCACCGCCGCCGCTCTACGCGGGAATGAATACGGTCTACCCGGAGGTCTACGATTTCGAGGGATTATCCACCGATCTGCGCGCCGAGCTGGCGAAATTCGCCGAAGCCGAACTGCCGAAAGTGCCGGTCACCGTGGTTGTCGAGATGGGCGAACCCGCCGCCGTGATCACCGAATACGCGGACAACGAGAACATCCAGCTCATTATGATGCCGACCCATGGCTACGGCGCTTTCCGCCGCGCGCTGCTCGGTTCGGTTACCGCAAAAGTTCTGCACGACGCCAAAGTTCCGGTGTGGACCGCCGCGCATGCGCCTGAGCCGTCGCATCGTGCGCATCCGCAGCCGCGGCACATCGTATGCGCCACCGACCTGAAAGCGCGCAGTGCCGCCTTGCTCGAGTTCGCTGCCGATCTCGCTTCAGAGACCGACGCGACGCTCGAACTGCTCTATGCTGCGCCGGAAGGCGAGGTTGAGCCGCTGCCGGCCGAAAATCGCCTGCGCGAGCTTTTGGTCGACGCGGCGAGGGCCAAAGGAGTGAGGGTCTCCGACAAGGAAGGCGGCTCCGTCGACATTGTCGTCAACGGCGGCACGGTGGCGAACAAGGTGCGCGCGCTGGCGATCGCGAAACGGGCCGATCTCGTTGTAGTCGGCCGCGGCTGCACACACCAGGGCATTGGGCGGCTCCTCGGCAACTCTTACGCCATCGTGCGCGAAGCACCCTGCCCCGTCCTGAGCTTTTAAGGTACACGCGGCGCCGGCCGCGTTCCACAAACTATGAAATAATCCCACCATGGGAGGGCACTCAATGGTCCGTCGATCCTTGGTCGGAATTATTTCCGCGCTTCTGTGCGCGCTGCCTCTGGCCGCCCAAACCGCACCCGCAAAACTCGCCGCCAAAGCCACGACCCGCACACTGCCGCGCACTCCCGACGGTCATCCGGATTTTTCCGGTTTCTGGACCAACGCGACCCTGATCCCCCTGGAGCGCCCGGCCGAGCTCGGCAACAAGGAGTTCTACAGCGCGGCCGAAGCCGCCGCCATGAACAAACAGCGGACGCAGAAGGAAAACAGCCAGGCGCCCACCGACATCCACTACGACAACGTCATCTGGCAGGGAGAAACGTACTCCAAAGTCACCTCCCTCCGCACTTCGATCGTCTTCGATCCGCCCGATGGCCACCTTCCTCCGCTGAATGCCTCCGGCCAACACCGTGCCGTGCTCGAAAAGGAAGCTGCCCGCCGCCGCGACCTGACCGAAAGCGCCGAGACCCGCAACCTCGCCGAACGCTGCATTTCGTGGGGTAACGAAGGCCCGCCGATGCTCGGATCGACTTACAACGCCAATATCGAAATCCTGCAGAACCCCGCCGAAATCGTCTTCCATCACGAGATCATTCACGGCGCGCGCATCGTTCCGCTGGACGGCCGACCGCATCTGGCGTCCGAAATCCGGCAGCTGGGCGGCGACTCGCGCGGCCGCTGGGAGGGCGACACGCTGGTCATCGATTCCACCAATTTCACCGACCGCACAAACTTCCGTCCGCCGCCCGGCACCGGCCGCCAGGATATTTTCTCCGACCATGAGCTGCACGTGGTCGAGCGCTTCACCCGCGCCGATGCCGACACGATCGTTTACCGCTTTACGGTGGACGACCCCTCGATCTGGACGAAACCCTGGTCCGGCGAGATGCTGCTGAAGAAGACCGAGGGGCCGATATTCGAATACGCGTGTCATGAAGGCAATTACGGTCTCGCCAATATCCTCGCCGCTGCCCGGGCAAAAGAGAAAGGTCAGTAAAGCCGCTTTCCAGCGGCGCACTAAGCCTCATCAGTTACATTGGTCTGGTGCCCCAGATTCTCAACGGAAACCAGGTACGTGACCAGATAAAAGCCGAGTGCCTTCCCCGCGTCGAGCGCGTCGTCGCGCATGCCGGACGCCCTCCTGGATTGTCCGTCGTGCTCGTCGGAAACAACCCCGCTTCGGAAGTTTACGTTCGCAGCAAAACGAAAACCGCGGCCGAGCTCGGCATGCACAGCGAGACGATTACGCCCGAGGCGAAGATCACCACCGAAGGCCTGCTGGAACTCATTCGCGAGCTCAACGCGCGTCCCGAGGTCGACGGCATTCTCGTCCAGCTGCCGCTGCCCGCGCACATCGATTCGCAAAAGATCCTGCTGGCGGTCGCGCCCGAAAAAGATGTCGACGGATTCCATCCCTGCAACGTCGGTTTGCTTTCCACCGGACGTCCCGGCCTGCGCCCCTGCACTCCCGCCGGCGTCATTCAGATTCTGAAGCGCTATCAGATTCCGATCTCCGGCAAAAACGCCGTCGTGCTCGGACGCAGCGACATTGTCGGCAAGCCGATGGCGATGCTTCTGCTGCATGAGAATGCAACCGTCACTGTCTGTCATTCGAAGACGCGCGATCTGCCCGCCGTATGCCGCGGCGCTGATATTCTGATTGCCGCGATCGGACGTCCCGCCATGGTCACCGCCGAGTACATCAATCCCGGCACGGTCGTCGTTGATGTCGGCATCAACAAAATCGAATCGCGCGCTGAAGCCGAGAAGATTTTCGATCCCTCGCGCATGGCTGCTTTCGATAAGAATGGCAGTCTGCTGGTGGGCGATGTGCATCCGGGCGACATGGCGCGCCTCGCTTCCGCCTATACGCCTGTTCCCGGCGGCGTAGGGCCTCTGACCATCGCCATGCTGATGAGCAACACCATCGAGTCAGCCGAACGCCGCACCGGACTGTCCTCGTGACGACTCTCTGTCCCTGCTTTCGGTTGCTGAACGAAAGTGGCGCAGACTTACTTCTGCGTGTTCGGTTGTGCTGAAAGTCGGCCTCACCGGCGGTATGGCCTGCGGTAAGAGCTTTGTTGCCGCCGAGCTGGGCAGGCTGGGTTGTCATGTCGTCGAAGCCGACACCGTCGGCCATCAGGTTCTCGAACCGGGCGGCGAGGCATACGATGGCGTGGTGGCCGCCTTCGGCCGGGAAATCCTCGACCCCGCAGGCCGCATCGATCGCGCCCGTCTCGCGCAACGGGTGTTTGGCGACCCGGCACAACTTGAGAAACTCAACTCCATCGTGCATCCGGTCGTGCGCGAACGCGCGGCTCGCGCCTTCGCCGACATAGCCGCGCAGGATCCTCAGGGCATCGTGATTTATGCAGCGGCTATCCTCATCGAATCCGGCGCGTACAAAGAAGTCGATAAAATAATAGTGGTCAGCTGCACACGCGCCCAGCAGATCGAGCGCGCCATGCATCGGCCGGATGCGACGGAGACGAGTGTGCTGGCGCGTCTGGAGCGCCAGATGCCGCTCGAAAAAAAGAAGGAATTCGCCGACTACATCATTGACACCAGCGGTGCAAAAGAAGAAACCCTGCGTCAGGCTGAATTGGTGTACCGGGACCTGAGGAGATTGCCTTCATGAGACCAAGAGCGCTCATTCTGACTTTTCTGCTGGTGGCCGGATTCTGGTTCGTCACCGGAAACGGCAACTGGACCGTGCAGAAGCTGATTCAGCCCATCTCGCGCAACGGTAAGCTCTGGTCCGAGCCCGTGACCGCGCGCGGCGCCGGCTACACGTCCGACGAGCAGAACAATATCGACATCTATCGCAGCAATCGCCTCGCCACCGTCAACATCACCAGCATCGTTTATCAGCGCGATTTCTTCTTCCAGGTCTTCCCCCAGAAAGGCATCGGCTCAGGCTTCATCATCAATGAGGACGGCGAAATCATCACCAATAATCACGTGATTTCGGGTTCGAGCAACATCACCGTCACGCTTTCCGACCACAAGCAGTACAAGGCGGACGTGCTCGGTATCGACCGCCGCAGCGATTTCGCCATCCTGCGCATTCACGCCGATCACAAACTGCCGTTTGTCCATCTGGGAGACTCCGACAAGCTCGTCGTCGGCCAGAAGGTTCTCGCGATCGGCAACCCCTTCGGGCTCGAAGGAACCCTGACCACCGGCATTGTCAGCTCGCTCGGACGCAGCATCGACAGCGAAGAAGGCAACACGCTCGAAGGGCTGATTCAGACCGATGCCGCCATCAACCCCGGCAACAGCGGCGGACCGCTGCTCGATTCCAGCGGCAACGTGATCGGCATCAATACGGCAATTTACAGCCCGAACAATGGCTCGGGCGAAGCCGGCAGCATCGGCATCGGATTCGCCATGCCGATCAACCGCGCCAAAGAGAAGCTTGAGGAGTATCGCGCCACCGGGCACATTTCGCATCCGGTGATCGGGATTTCACAGACGTTTTTCGTGCAGGGTGATCTGGCCGAAGCGCTGGAAATGCCCACCAGCGGCGGACTGCTCGTCGAAACCATTGCCGACGGCTCGCCCGCGGCGGATGCCGGACTGCGCGGCTACACACGCGTCGTGATCGTTGGCGGCCGCTACCGCCTGGGCATTGGCGGGGACCTCATCATCGCCATCGACGGCAATCCCGTGACAGGCCAGGATGCCCTGCAGCGCGCTCTGAATCAGAAACGCGCGGGCGACAAAATGGTGCTGACTATTTATCGCGGGAACCGCACCATGAAAGTTCCGGTAACGCTCGGCTCCGCGCCCGATCAGCTCTGAGGCCGCGGGCCCGGCGGTTCGAATCGGCGTTCTTACGGCTCCGCCTCGAGGCACTCGGCGACTTCTTTCTGCGTAATCGCGCCCTCTTTGATCATTTTCCAGTCGATTTCCGTGATATCCACCGTGCTGGCGCCCATGCCTTCGCACACCCCGCCATCCAATACGAGATCCACGCTGCCGTCCATAACCCCGAAGACTTCGATTCCCGCGCGGCAGGTCGGCCGCCCCGAGATATTGGCGCTGGTTGCAATAACCGGCTGATTCAGACGCGCAATCAGCTCGTCGGTGACTTTGCACCGGGCCTGCCGCACCGCAAGGCGGCCCGTATTGCCCGTCGCGCGCAACGGCACTTTCGCGTTAGCCGGCATGATGATCGTCAGCGCACCCGGCCAGAATTTCCGCGCCAAAAGATTGAACCACGGCGAGATTTCGCGGGCCAGCTCTTCCACCATGAGCGTGTCCCGCACGAGCATCGGCAGTGCGCGATGAATCTGTCTGCCCTTGGCCTGATAGACCTGACGCACGGCGCGCACGCTGAACGGGTCGCCTACCAGCGCATACAACGCATCGGTGGGAACGGCGACTACCCGGCCCTGGCGTATCGTATCCGCGGCCCGATCCAAAGCCTCCGGGGAGGGATCGAGAGGATCAATCTCGACCAGGTCGGTAGCCACGTCGGTAGCGTAACACAGCCTGTGAACTCACCAGCAGGCTTAAGCCGCCTTACCCGGCCAGTGCTTCCAGCGCAGCTTCCTGATTTCTCGGCTCGAACGAATACCCAAACCCGCGCACCGAGTGAATCAGCCGTGGAGCCGAGGCATCCTTCTCAATCTTCTGCCGCAGCCGCAGAATGTAAACATCCACGGTGCGATCCGTTATCGCGCGGTCCTGCCCCCAGACCGCGTTCAGCAGCTGCTCGCGGCTGAACACCACGCCCGGCCGGCTCATCAGAAATTCCAGCAGCCGGAACTCTGTCGCCGTGAGCGAGAGATTGTCGCCGTCAAGCTTCACCTGGCAGCTGCTGCGGTCCAGCTCCACGCCGCCCGCTTTCAGCAGCCGCGATGGCGCAGCCTGCGTGCGGAACTGCAGCTTGATTCGCGCGATCAGTTCGCGGATAAAAAAGGGCTTGACCATATAGTCGTTCGCCCCCAGCTCAAGGCCCACGATCCGGTCGGTCTCCGAAGCCCGCGCTGTCAGAAAAATGATCGGCGTCTGCGCCAGTTCCGCATCGTTCCGGATGCCCTTGCAGATGTCGAGGCCGTCGGAATCCGGCAACATGATGTCGAGCAGAATCAGATCCGGCCGCACCCGCCGGCAAAGGTCCAGAGCACCGCGCCCAGTCTGCGATCCTGTGAGATTGAAGCCCTCCCGCTCCAGGTTGTACTTCAGCAGGGCGAAGAGGTCGGTATCGTCTTCTATCAGTACTATTCGTTTTGTCACGGCACTTTCAGCGTAACGGGATTCTCGTTACAGCAGGGTTAAGTTGCCGTAAACGGTGGATGAAGTTCCCATATTCCGGGGTTTTCAGGGAATTTCAAAGCGATAGCCGAACCCGCGAACCGTCACGAGAAACACCGGATCGTCGGGCTTTGCCTCAATCTGTTCGCGCAGCCTGCGGATATGCACGTCAACTGTCCGCGGCGTCACAAAATGCTGCTCACCCCAGACCTCCCGCAGCAGCTGCTCGCGCGACCACGCAGTTCCCGGGTGAGTCATGAAAAACTCCAGCAGCCGGAATTCCGTCGATGTGAGTTCGATCTCTCTGTCGTTCTGATACACACGGCGCGCCGCGCGGTCCAGCCGGAACGGACCCAGGTTGACCATTGCCTGTGACGCCGCCGGTGCTGCTCCGTCCTGCCGCCGCAGGTGCGCTTTAATGCGCGCCACCAGTTCGCGAGGGCTGAACGGCTTCGTCATGTAGTCGTCGCCGCCGATCTCCAGACCCAGAACGCGGTCGACCTCTTCTGATTTCGCGGTCAGAAACAGTACCGGCGTGCGCGCCAGCGGAGCGGTCTGCCGGATCTGCCGGCAAAGTTCGAATCCGTCGGCGCCGGGGAGCATCACATCGAGCACGATGAGATCGGGCTGATACGTTTCCAGATCGCGCAGCGTCGGCCCGGCGCCGTTCAGCAGTTTGACATCGAAGCCGCCTCGCGTCAGGTTGTATTCGATCAGCGAAGCCAGCTCCGCTTCATCCTCGACGACCGCGATTTTTCTCGACATGCCCGCTTACGCGACCCGGCTTGCGCGGCATTCCTCGCATGGGCAAATGCTGCGCAGGTGGTCGTACGAGTATATCCCGGTATTATGTCCATCGTTCCAGACGATGCGAAGCGCGTAACCGCCCACCGGCTCGATCGACTGCATTCGGTCTTTCGCCTTGTACATGGGGAACAGCGTTTTGGGCTGGTCCGCCGACTTCGGACGCGGCTCAGTTCCGTGCGAGCCCGCGCAGGTTGCGCACGGGCACCAGTCGCGCAGATACACCACATCGTATGAACTGTGATGTCCGTCTTTCCAGTCGATCTCGATGCCTTTGGATTTGGAAATGGCTATGTGTTCGGGGTCCGTAACCGGATTACTCATTGATTCACGATTCGCTCGACGTCTCTCACGCCGGATATCCGCCGGAACGCCGAGCACAGTTTCTCCAGCTGTTTTTTGTCGCGCACGTCGACCGTCATCTCGACCGAGGCGTCGGATGTTCCATTCACATCCGTTTTCGCTTCAAGGCTGCGCACGTTGGTTTTTTCGTCGGAAAGAACCGAAGTGAGCTGATGCAGCAGGCCCGGACGGTCGTCGGTATGCACCACTATGCGCACCGGGAACGAGTCACTCGCATTGCGTGCCCAGTCGACATCGATCTTGCGCTCCGCATCGTACATCAGATTCTGCACATTCGGGCACATGCGCGAATGGACGGCAATTCCCTTGCCCCGGGTCACGTACCCGACGATGGCCTCGCCCTTGATCGGATTGCAGCACTTGGCGCGGTAGACCATGACGTCGTCCACCCCGTGTACCTTGATGACGGCGTCTTCTTCTTTCTGTTTATAGCCCTGCGCCGGGGCCGGCTGCTCCACCACGGGCGCGGGCGCCGGCGCGGCTTCTTCCGCCACCTGTTCGGGCGCGGATTTCTGCAGCACCTGGCGTGCGGAAAATTTACCGTAGCCCAGGCTCGCATAGAGATCTTCGATTTTGCTCAGTCCATATTCGCCCGCCACGCGCTCAAATTCCGATTTCTGAATCCGGCTCAGCTGCACCCCGAGCCGGCGCGCTTCTTTTTCGAGATACTTCTGCCCGATCTCGATGGCCCGCTCCCGCTCGTTTTCGTTGATGACGTGCTTGATTTTGTTGCGCGCGCGCGCTGTCTTGACCAGCCCCAGCCAGTCTTTGCTCGGTTCGTGACCGGTCTGCGTGAGGATGTCGACAATATCGCCGTTGCGCAGCACGTAGCGCAGCGGCACGATGCGTCCATTAACCTTCGCCCCGGTGCACGTGTGGCCGACTTCGGAGTGCACAGCATAAGCGAAGTCGATGGGACAGGAACCGGAGGGAAGGACAATGACGCGGCCTTTAGGAGTGAAACAGTAAACCTCTTCCGGGTAGAGGTCCACTTTGAGCGTGGACATGAACTCGCCCGGATCGCGCATCTCCTGCTGCCACTCGACGAGCTGCCGCAGCCAGGCCACGCGCTGGTCGTCCTGAACTCCCTTCTTGCCTTCCTTGTACTTCCAGTGAGCGGCGATCCCTTCCTCCGCAATTCGATGCATCTCGTCGGTGCGGATCTGAATTTCGAAATGCTTGCCTTCGGGGCCGACCACCGACGTGTGCAGCGACTGGTAAAGATTGGGCCGCGGGATGGCGATGAAGTCTTTGATTCGGCCCGGCACGGGCGACCACTCGTTGTGGATCACGCCCAGGGCGTGATAGCAGTTCTTCACCGAATCCGTGATGATCCGGATCGCCAGTAAATCGTAGACCTGCTCGATCGCGATTTTCTGCCGCTTGAGCTTCTGGTAAACCGAATACGCGCGCTTGACCCTGGCTTCCACGCGCGCCGGGATGCCTTCGCGCCGAAGCTCCGACTCCACCGTGCGGCGCATCTTCTCGAGATACTCTTCGTTGGCGGTGCGCTGCGTTTCGATCGTGGCCGATATCTCGGCGAAGGCCTGCGGGTCCAGATTCTGGAACGCCAGGTCTTCGAGCTCGCCGCGGATTTTGCCCATTCCGAGCCGGTGCGCGATCGGCGCATAGATTTCCAGGGTCTCGCGTGCAATGCGCTCGCGCCGCTCGAGGCTGAGACTGCCCAGCGTTCGCATATTATGCAGCCGGTCGGCCAGCTTGACGATGATCACGCGGATATCGTTGACCATCGCCAGCAGCATCTTGCGGTAGTTCTCCGCCTGCCGGTCTTCCGCCGAGTAAAAATTGATCTTGCTCAGTTTTGTGACGCCGTCGACGCAGCGCGCCACCTCGTCGCTGAAATTCTTCTGAATATCCGCCGTGGTGACGCTGGTGTCTTCGACGATGTCGTGCAGCAGGCCGGTCTCAATGCTCACGGCATCGAGCCGCATGCGCGCCAATATCTTCGCCACCGCCAGCGGATGGCACATATATGGCTCACCCGAAGCCCGTTTCTGCCCGGC
>Ga0335085_10012255_pt1 | contig 12644 bp, 9 predicted proteins | sample Lox_Sample_45_FD_206712 | JGI IMG/M metagenome (GOLD analysis project Ga0335085, IMG submission 206712) | Soil microbial communities from Loxahatchee National Wildlife Refuge, Florida, United States - Lox_Sample_4.5 | ecosystem: Environmental > Terrestrial > Soil > Wetlands | place: USA: Florida...
CTCAGTCCTCAGTCCTCAGTCCTCAGTCCTCAGTCCCGAATCAGATCCGTCACCGCCCCCAGGCTCGCACTGGAGACCAGTCGCGCGTATTTGGCCAACACGCCCCGGGTATAGCGGGGGACGGGTGCCTTCCACGCCGCCTTCCGGCGCGCCAGCTCGTCGGCCGGTAACCCGATCTCCAGCACCCGGCGCTCCGCGTCGATGGTGATGGAATCTCCCTCGCGCACCAGCGCCAGCGGCCCTCCCACGGCCGCCTCCGGGGCCACGTGTCCCACCACCAGTCCGTAGGTGCCGCCCGAAAAGCGTCCATCGGTGATGAGGCCCACCGAGTCGCCCAGGCCGGCGCCCACGATGGCCGAGGTCGGCGAAAGCATTTCTCGCATACCGGGCCCGCCGACCGGGCCCTCGTAGCGGATGACGATGATATCTCCCGCCTTGATCTTCCCTGCCAGGACCGCCTCGAGGCAGGCTTCTTCAGATTCGAAGATGCGGGCCGGGCCGGACTGCCGGAGGCGCTTGGCGCCGGTCACCTTCGCGACCGCGCCTTCCGGGGCCAGGTTCCCCCGCAGGATCACCAGGTGGCCCTGGGGATAGAGCGGCCGGTTCCAGGGGTGGATGACCTCCTGGTCGCTTCGCGGGTCGGAGGGGACATCCCGGAGCGCCTGCGCGACGGTCTCTCCAGTGATGGTCAAGGCATCTCCATGCAGGACTCCGTGCTCGAGCAGGATCTTCATCACCTGCGGAATCCCGCCGGCCGTGTGCAGGTCGGTGGCGACGAAGCGCCCCGAGGGCTTGAGGTCGCAGAGGACCGGGACCCGGGTCCGAATGGCCTCGAAGTCGTCCAGGGTGAGGGGCACCTCGGCGGCGCGCGCGATGGCCAGCAGATGGAGGACCGCGTTGGTGGAGCCACCCACGGCCATGACCACCGCGATGGCGTTCTCCAGGGCCTTCCGGGTCATGATCGCCCGAGGCAGGAGCTGCTTGCGTACCGCCTCCACCAGCACCTCTCCGCTGCGAGCGGCGCTCCTGGCCTTCTCGCTGTCCACCGCCGACATGGTGGAGGAACCCATCAGGCTCATCCCCATGGCCTCGATGGCGGAGGACATGGTGTTGGCGGTGAACATGCCACCGCAGGAGCCGGCGCCGGGACAGGCGTGTCGTTCGATTTCGAGCAGAGTGTCGGCGCCGATCCGCTTGGCGCTGTACTGGCCGACCGCCTCGAACACGCTGACGACGGTCAGGTCCTGGCCCTGGTAGTGGCCGGGTTTGATGGTGCCGCCGTAGACGAAGATGGCGGGGATGTTCATCCGGGCGATCGCCATCAGCGCCCCCGGCATGTTCTTGTCGCAGCCGCCGATGGCGACGACCCCGTCCATGCTCTCCGCGCAGCAGGCGGTCTCGATCGAATCGGCGATCACCTCCCGGGAGACCAGGGAATACTTCATCCCCTCGGTCCCCATCGAGATCCCATCGCTCACCGTGACGGTGCCGAAGGTCTGCGGCATCCCGCCCGCGGCCTTGACCGCCGCCTCGGCGGCTTGGGCCAGGGTGTTGAGCCCGGCGTTGCAGGGCGTAATCGTGCTGTGGGCGTTGGCGATGCCGATGATCGGCTTTTCGAAGTCGCGGTCGCCGAAGCCGACGGCGCGCAGCATGGCGCGGTTGGGCGAGCGCTGAACGCCTTCGGTAATGGTCCGGCTGCGCTGGTTGAGCGGCATGAAGAGGCGGGTAAGCAGTGGGCGTGCGCTCGGGTGCGCCCAGAGGGGGCGGACCCGAGAGTCTTCGGAGGATAATGTATGTGCCGCGGGGGTGAGGCAGAAGATGAGTCGGGCGACTCAGTTCTTTTCTTCAGCCTCCTCAAGCGCCTGGCGCTGGACCTCGTCGGCGGTGATCGGAGTCAGGGCCGCGTTGTCCAGCTCACCGGTCCGGATCCGGATGACCTGGTCGAGTGACTGGACGAAGATCTTTCCATCGCCCACCGCGCCGGTGCGGGCCGAGGTCAGGATGGCATTGACGGTGGGCTTCACGAACGGCTCGGACACCGCCATCTCGATCTTCACCTTTTCTCGAAATTCCAGTACCACGCTGGGGGCGCGGTAATGCTCGATCCGCTCCCGTTCTCCGCCGTGACCGCTGCAGCGGCTCACCGTGATGCCGGTGACACCGGCGCGAAACAGGGCGGCCTTCACCTCGGGCAGGCGCTCGGGACGAACGATGGTCGTGATGAGCTTCATGCTGCCTCCCGGTGAGGGTGTGGCCGGCGCCGAACTCCGGGCCGTTCGGCGCCGTCGGAAGGTCCAGCCGAATCGCATCGGCGGCCGGAGCCGGCTCGGGTGAGCGCGGCCCCGACCGCCGACGCCTGAGATCAGGTGTCGTAGTACAGGAAGAACTCGTAAGGATGCGGCCGCAGCGAGACGGGGGCCAGGTCCTTCGACCGCTTCATGCTGATCCAGGTCTCGATCACGTCCGGGGTGAACACGCCACCCTGGAGCAGGAACTGGTGGTCGTTCTCCAGTGCGGTCAGCACTTCACCCAGCGAGCCGGGCGTGTTCTTGATGCCCTTCCGCTCTTCCCCGTGCAGCTCGTAGAGGTCCGCGTCGATCGGCTTGGGCGGCTCCAGTTTCCGCTTGATCCCATCGAGACCGGCCATCAGCATCGCGGAAAAGGCCAGGTAGGGGTTGCAGGATGGGTCGGGAGCGCGGAACTCGATGCGCTTGGCCTTGGGGCTGGTCGAGTACACCGGAATCCGGCAGATGGCCGAGCGGTTCCGTTGCGAGTAGATCAGGTTGATCGGCGCTTCGAAACCCGGCACCAGACGACGGTAGCTGTTGGTGGTCGGCGCGCAGAGGGCCAGCAGGGCGGGGGCGTGGGCGATGAGGCCGCCGATATACCACCGGGCCTGGTCGGAGATCAGCCCGTATCCCTTGGCATCGAAGAACAGGTTGGTGTCTCCCTTCCAGAGCGACTGGTGCACGTGCATGCCGGAGCCGTTGTCACCGAACAGCGGCTTGGGCATAAAGGTCGCCGTGTAGCCCAGGTTGTGGCAGACGTTCTTGACGATGTACTTGTAGGTCAGCAACCGGTCGGCCGTCTGCACCAGGGGGCCGAAGCGGAAGTCGATCTCCGCTTGGCCGGCGGTGCCCACCTCGTGGTGCTGCACCTCGACCGGGACCCCGGCCTCGATCAAGGACAGCATGATCTTCGAGCGGACGTCCTGCAGGCGGTCGACGGGCGGGACCGGGAAGTACCCCTCCTTGTGACGGGGCCGGTGACCCATGTTCGGGTTGCCGCCGTCCCGGCCGGAGTTCCAGATCCCTTCCTCGGAATCGATGTGGTAGTAGCCCTCGTGCGCGTTCTGGTCGAAACGCACCGAGTTGAAGATGAAGAACTCGGCCTCGGGGCCCCAGTAGCTGGTGGTCGCGATGCCGCTGCTCTTCAGGTACTCCTCCGCCTTGAAGGCGATATGGCGCGGGTCGCGGGAATAGGGCTCGAGCGTGATCGGGTCGTAGACGTCACACACGATGGAAAGCGTGGGCACCGCCAGCACCGGGTCCACGAACGCGGTCGAAACGTCCGGCATCAGCAGCATGTCGCTCTCGTTGATCGCCTGGAAGCCGCGGATCGACGAGCCGTCGAACCCCAGCCCTTCGGCGACCATATCCTCGTCCAGCGTATGGGCGGGGATCGAGAAGTGCTGCCAGGTCCCCGGCAGGTCCGTGAACTTGACGTCCACCACCTGGATGTTCTTCTGCTTGATCAGATCGAGGACCTTCTTGACCTCGCTGGTGGAGCGGGTGCGTGTCGTTTTCGCCGTGGTCGCCATAGTGGTGGTCGTCGCCGGTTAGAGGTGAACGTCTCGGTGGTGGAACTGGTCTGCCGCCCCAGCCAGCATCGTCAGCGCCGTTCCACGACCCCGATGCCCTGGTCGTCGCTCACCACGCGGAAATTCTGCTCCACGCGGCGTCGGCCTGGATGGGAGTCAATTGTAGACGGGCGGAAAAGTGGTGTCAAGTGAATTTTGCAGGTTTTGCACGTTCCCCACAGCAGTGCTGCACAATTACCCCAATTTCTCCACGCCATGGCACTGACGAACTGCTAGTCATGCATATTCCTTCACGCGTGTTCTGGTGCACTAACTCTGTGCCCCACCACGCGTTGCACCCCTCAACCGGAGAATCTACTTCGCCCCTCGCGCGCTGACCCGGTCTATCGCCGCTCCAGCACGATGAACCGCGCGTCGTCCTTGGACACGGCGCGCAGCCAGGTGATCAGGTCACCGATCGCATCCGGAGGCTGAATGCCCTTCGCGCCGGTCATGCTTCGCTTCACCGTGAGCAGGCGTCCCTCCTGGGAATACTGCGCCTGGTAGCGCCCGAAGGCGCTCTGCTCATCCACGTCCTCCGGGATCTTCGCATGCCATCCCTCGGGGAGGGTGACCTTGAACTCACCCACGTCCTCATAGGCGCCGAACACCTCAGACGCGTCGATCGGGTAGCGTCGCGTGGGCCGGGCTTCGAGGTCGGCGATCAGGGCCGGTACCGAATAGCTGTCGAGCGGAAGCTGGAGAATCTTGGTGTCGCCCACGTCCGAGATCACCCTGCTACTCCGGATGTTGAGCGAGAGGCGCGGCGTGGCCTTGAGGTCGCGGCCGTCGAAGAGCTGCAGGCTGTCCCCGCTCGCCCCCTCGAAGACGCTGTTGGCAATGGCCCGGGTCGCCTTTTCCCGCTCGGTGGTGCTCAGCTGAGGACTGGACGCCATCGCACTCCGCAGTCCGTACTGCCGAGTCCCGATGGCGGTCTTGGTGTACTTGCCCTCGAAGGAGCCGTCCTTGTCGAGCTCTCCCTCCACCAGGGTCGACTGCAGGTTGGAAGAGATCGGGTCCTCGGGGAGGGTGACCTCTTCTCCGCGGCCATCGGGGTGCACCACCAGCGCGAAGCTGCCCTGTTCCGACGGAGGCAATGTGCCGTAGGGCGTGAGCTCGGCGGTCAGGTCGAGGAAGAGGTACCCGCCGGGGCGCTCCACCGCCGCGATCATGTGGTCGAACTGTCTCCCGGTCACCATCGAACGATCCGCAGCGCCCCCGGCGTTGAGCAACACCGGGTAGGCGGTGAATCCCATCCGCTTGGCGAGGGCGATGAAGAAGGTCGCCTTGTCCTTGCAGTCACCGTACTTGGTCTCGAAGACCGAGGCCGGGTAGCGCGGCTGGAATCCCCCGATCCCCAGGGAGAGCGACACGTAGCGGAAGTCCTGGGCTACCCACCGATGCGCCGCGCGCAGCGAGTCCTCGGCGGTCTTGGCTCCGGCCAGCAGTTCCTTGAGCTTGGCCTCGATCGCCGGCGTCACCGTGTAGCGATCCTTGGCCAAACCGGCGTACCAGGCCGCGACCTGTGACCAGGTCAGCGGGGCGACGACGTCGACCTGTTGATCCAGTCCGTTGGAATCCGCGGCGAAGGGCTCCGGCTCGTTCCTGGCCACGTCCTTCGTGGCCCAGGTATAGACCTTACGGGTCCCGCTGATCTTCTCGATCCGCTCGAAGCTCAGGTTCCGCTCCCGGATGACCGGCTTCATGCTGGCCGGCACGTCGAGGATCAGGCGCGATCGCCGGACGAATCGTCCCGCCGTGACCCGCCAGCCGGTCTCGATGTCCCCGGGCATGATCGGCTTCAGGGTTTCGACTGTGTAGCTGTAGTCCACCAGCGTGTTGGGCGCGACACCGCCCAGCGAGATCCGGTGCACCTTCACGTCCGAGTATACCGGAGACTCCTGGGCCACGGGCGCGATCGACTCCTGCTCGTGGGCCGGCTTGCTGCTGATGATTTCGCCGTTGGGCTTGAGCACCCGCACCCAGTTGACGGTCAACTTCTCGCGGTCGCTGGAGTAGCTGAACGACTGCTCGCCCCAGTTTTCCGCCGCCTCGCGGGTGAACACCTGGACTACCTGGCGATAGGTTCGGCTGCCGCGGCCGTCCGCCTCGAAGCGCACCACGCCGTCGTCGAGGAGATAGATGTAAGGCTGGTCGGCATAGTCGGCCGGATCGACCGCCAGCTTGTAGATCGTGTCACTCTTGACCGACGGATCTCCCGCCGGCGTGATCTTGGGTGCCTGGGCGGCGGCCGGAACGGCCATGGCCGCAGCCAGGATCAGGGCGCCGAGCCAGTGCCTCATGTGCGTTTCAAAGTCCTTCATCGATGATTCCATCGTCGTCGCGATCCCAATGGTATTCCATGTAATGAGCGGTTGCCTCGGCCACTTCGGTCCCCAGCAGGCGCTCGACCACGTACAGCGAAGCGTCGATCCCGGCGGAGATCCCGGCCGCGAGGATGACCTTCCCATTATCTACGTAGCGCCTTCCCGGTTGAACCCGGGTCTTCGGCGCTATCTGCCGGAGCAGATCGATCGCTCCGGCATGGGTCGTTGCCGCCAGCCCATCCAGCATCCCCGTCCTGGCCAACAACAGGGCCCCGGTGCAGACCGAGAACACCAGCTCCGCGCCGGCGGCCTGTTGCTGAATCCAGCTGATCAAGGCCGGATTGTTCATCTCGCGCCGGGTACCGAACCCGCCCGGGACCACCAACAGGTCGGGCCGGGGACAGTCGGCCAGCCGATGCTGAGGATTGACGCTCAGACCGTGCCGGAGTTTCACCGGCCCCTCGTGTTCCGCCGCGAGCACTACCCGAAACGGGTTCCCGGGCTCGCGTTCTCCGGTTACGGAAAATACCTCGAACGGGCCAAAGACATCGAGGACCTCGGCATCATCGAAGACGAGGATGACGACCGTCCGGCTGGAGGGCATCAGGAAACCCCGCGCCGCGACCCGGCGACCCGGTGGGCCCTGCCAACGACGTCGGAGTGTCGTGGCGCGTTAATGGGGCGAGGGATCACGGCGGGTCTCGCGGTGCAGGGTTTAGGAGTTCGGCGTCGAGCGCTCTAAATTAACTCAATGGCCGCCCAGGTCTGCCCTACCTGTCGGACCCCCTTGCCAGCCGAGGCGCAGTACTGCGCCAACTGCGGGGCCCAGACGCCGACCGTAATCAGCGGGGCAGCACGCGCCCCTGTCGCGCCACCGCCGCCTCCCCCCTCGCCCCCTCCGCCACCGTCCAGCCCGCCGGCCCAGCCGAGTCCATCTTCGGCGGCACCGCCAACGGTTCAGCAACGGTTGAGCCGCGCGCTGGGCGACAAGTACGAAGTACGCCGCCTCCTGGGCCAGGGGGGCTTCGCCGAGGTCTATGAGGTCTGGGACCGGGACCTTCACCGGCTTCTAGCCGTCAAGGTCCTCAAGCCCGACATCGCCTGGTCGGCCGGGATGCTGGAGCGCTTCAAACATGAAGCCCGGACCATTGCCCGGCTGAACCACCCCAACATTCTCCCCATCCATTTCGTGGGCGAAGGCGAGGGCCTGGTCTACTACGCGATGCCCTTCGTGGAGGGGCAGTCCCTGGCCGCCCTGCTCAGGACCTCCGGGGCGCTGGACGTGGACCGGGCCCTGGGCATCGTCCGGCCGATCCTCGACGCGCTCAGCCACGCACATCAGAACGGACTGGTCCATCGGGACATCAAGCCAGACAACGTGATGCTGGAGGCCAAGACCGGCCGGCCATTGCTGGTCGACTTCGGGATCGCCAAGCAGGTGGGAGGGGGCGGACCCCAGATGACGGCGACGGGCTTCGTGGTGGGGACGCCCCAGTACATGAGTCCTGAGCAGGCCCTCGGCCAGGGCGACATCGACGCCCGGAGCGATCTCTACGCCCTGGGGGCGATGCTGTTCCAGATGGTGACCGGGTCTCCTCCCTACGATGGAGCTACCTCGCAGGAGATCGTCGGCAAGCACCTGGCCGATCCGGTTCCCATCCCGAGCGAGGTCAACGGCAAGATTCCCCGGTGGCTGTCGGATGTGATCATGCGCTGTCTGGCCAAGCGGCCGAACGATCGCTACCAGTCGGCAGTCATGGTACAACAGGCGCTGGCGGAGGGGCGGAAGAGCGGGCCACAGGAGACCATCAGCGCCCAGCGGGTCGCCCAGAAGATTCAGGATGCGGCAACCCAGCCGCTACAGAGCGCGCAGCGGAAGTCGGCGCAGCCCGTGGCGAGCGCACCCGCTGCCAAGCCGGGCGGGCCCTCGACGGCGTTGTGGGTATCGCTGGCAGTCGCGGTGATCCTGGTGCTGTTCCTCGGATTCCGGTTTGCCCTCGGCAAACCGACCCTGGTGGTAGAGAACCACTTGCTGGAACCGATCCGGGTGGTGTTGGCGGGACAGACCTCGGAGGTCGAAGCAGGCGGCAAGTTGGTCCACAGAATCCCGCGAGACCCGCAGGTAGTAGCGCAGTGGTTCCTGGTGCGGCCGGTCTCGGGTGGTCAGCCGATGGGCAGCGACGTGCAGGGCACCCTGGTGATCGATAGTCCTCGGGGCAGGGTGGTCAGAGTCATCGATGGCAACTCGGCCGGCACCCCCTTCTTCGCGCCGCTCATCACCAACGCCTCCGCCCAGCCCCTGTCGATTCGGGTCAATGCCGGCTTGGCCGGGGCAACCGAGTGTGGCTGCAGTGTGCCGCCCGGCTCTACCCGGGTCCACATCGGCTACTACCCGCTTTTCCTGAACAGCTCGGTTCAAGCCTCTCGGGGGGATGGGAAGTCGGCCACCTTCAAGGATCTCGGCCCGCAGGTAGACCGCGCCGTCGGCATGGTGGGGCTACGGTTCGAGGACAAGGACTTTCACTAGGAAGCTCGGCCTACCTGGGCGGCTCCGGGGTGGCCAGCGAGCAGCTGATGTCACTCCCCAGCTTGCAGGCCAGACGATATAAGGAATCGGCCCTCGCCCGATCGGCCGGAACGCCCCGCCCATCGAGGTAGAGCTGGGCCAGCGAGTAGCAGCCGGCGGGGCTGCCCAGCGTGCACGATCGAGAGTAGTACCCGACCGCCTTCACGCTCGACTCCCGTACCACCTCTCCAGTTGCGTAGATCCTCCCCAACCGGTCGCACTGGTCCCGATCCCCTCCCTGGCAGCCGGTATCCCAGAGCGCGATCGCCTGGTTGCTGTTGGTAAACACCCCGTCTCCGCTCCAATACATCTGAGCGGCCAGGCCGCACCCCTGGTATTGCCTCAGATCACAGGCGCGGCGAAAGAGCTGCGCTGCGCGGGCCTGGTTGGGAGAGATGCCGAGGCCGGACTGAAGGCGGCGACCCAGTTCGATACAGGACTCCGCGTCTTCGAGATCGCAGCCGCGCTGGAACAGGCTTTCGGCTCGATGGGGATCGGCCTTCACTCCCTGACCGGAGAAGTAGAGCGTGGCCAGGGCCCGACAGCCTTCTGCGAGCGGCCCCTCACAGGCTCGCTGGTAATATGCCGCAGCGCGACTCAGCGTCCGGTCGTCTGCCTGGAGGGTGTCGAACGCGCGGCCTGACGCCAGACAGGCGGCCGCACTGCCTCGCTCACAGTTGGCTTGATCCTCCGACTGTGCGCTCGCCCTGCGGATGGGTGCCAAGACAGCGGCCGCCAGGACGACGATCCTGATCCATCGCGCGAAGGAGGAGTAAGACACGCTTATCGGGGAGGGCTGTGAAGCAGGAGGTCGTACCACGAGGCGCAGTAGGTCCCGGCCGTGGGCGTGCAGATCTTGTAGTACAGCTCCTCGGCCTTCTTGGGGCTATAGGGAACCCCGTGCCCCTGGAGGTAGAGCATGCCCAGGCGGAAGCAGGCCATCGGGAGACCCAGGTTGCAGCCGTCCTGGTAGACCTGGGCCGCGCGGGCCGGATCCACCGCCACCCCATCGCCCGCGTCGTACATGTGGGCCGCCTCCTCGCAGGCCCAGAAGGCGCCGGCCTTGCAGCCCTTCACGAGCAGGTTCACGGCGCGGGTTGCATCGAGAATCACTCCCTGCCCGGAACGGTAGAGTAATCCCAGACGGCCACAAGCGGACCCGTCACCCAGCTCACAGCCCCGGTTGTAGAGCCCGACGGCCCGGGTCATGTCGTTGGAGCTGCCCATGCCCTGCTGCCTGAGGTAGCCGCCTTCGGAGCAGGCATTGCCGTCGCCCAGGTCGCAGCCCCGTTCGTAGAGGGAGACCGCCCGCGACACGTCGATGGGCACGCCGCGCCCCGCCCGGTACTGCTCCGCCAAGTAGCTGCACCCTTGGGGGACCCGCGCATCGCAAGCGCTCTGGAAGTACCTCGCCGCGCCTGGAAGGTTGGCGAGATCGTTGCTTTGATAAAGCGCGAGACCGGCCTGGAGACATCCTTGTGGGTCGCCCCGGGCACAGTCGGCCGCCGGGTCCCCCTGGACGTCCGCCATGGTGGGCAGGATCAGGAGCAGGACGGCCCCGAACACGCTCCTCATTTGCGCGGACGAAACTCCAGCAGACGCCCCGGTTGCAGCGCCGAGAAGCCGTACTTGCCGCGGACCGTATCGACCGCCTCGGTCAGGGCTCTGAGCCTGGTGCGGTCCGGGGATTCGAAGAGATCCGGCGCTTCGCGCGGCGCCAGGGTACTGGCCGCCACGCCCACCAGTCGGATGGCCTGACGCCGATCCTTCGCCTGCTGGTACGCGACGCGGAAGAGTCGCCGGACCGGCTCCAGCAGCTCGCTATCGAGATCGGTCGGCTCGGAGAGCGTGACGCTGCGAGTAATGGTCTTGAAGTCGCCGTGGCGCAGCTTGAGACTGACGGTGCGGGCCATCAGTCCTTCCTGTCTCAACTCCGCGGCGACCCGCGCCGCGAACAGCGCGAGCAGTCCTTCGAGATGCTCAGGATCGCTCGAATCGCGGGCGAGGGTGGTTTCGCGGCTGACTGATTTGGGCAGGCGATCCGATGGGACGCGCGAGCTGCCATGGCCGCGGGCGCGAAGGCTCAGGACCCTGGCTTCCTTCCCCACCATTCCCTCCAACGCCTCCAGAGAGAGACGCTGGACCTGCTCCACCTCCTTGAGCCCCTTGGCGGCCCATCGCTGAGCCGTCTTGGGACCCACGCCGGGCAGGGCGCGCAGCGGCAGCCCGGCCAGGAACCCCGCCTCCCAACCAGCCCGGACCTCCATCAAGCCCCGCGGCTTGGCGTAGTCGGATGCCAGCTTGGCGATCATCCGGTTGGGGCCGATTCCAATGCTCGTGTCGAGACCGGTCTCCCGTTTGACATCGTCTCGAATCCGCTCCGCTACCGGAAGCAGCGAAATGGGCAACAGGCGCTCGGTGCCGGAGAAGTCGAGGTACGCCTCATCCAGCGAGGCCATGATCACGGCCGGCGAGTGGCGTTTCAGGACCGCGCGGACGGCGCGTGAGGCTTCGCGGTAATGGCTGAAGGAGCCCTGGAAGACGGTGGCGTGGGGACAGAGGCGGAGGGCCTGCGCGGTGGACATGCCGGATCGGACCCCGAACTCGCGGGCCCCATACGACGCCGATTGCACCACGCCGCGCTGGTCCCCGCGACCACCCACGATGAGGGCCTCCACCTCGCGGAGGTGAGGGTGCCGCTGGCGACAGACGTCGACGAAGAACGCGTCGAGATCGGCGTGCATGACTCGCGCGGGCATGGTCGGAATGTAAGGAGATCGGCCGGCCGGCGCCGATTGCGCTCCACCCTGATCGTTTCCGCTACACCAGGCGGACGGCCATCGCCTTGAATGAGGCCTCGAGCCGGTCTCCCGGCTTCAACGCCATCGCTTCGGCGGATGCAGCCGTGACCGCCACGATCAGGGGCCGGCCGATATCGAGATGGACTTGTACCGATGGCCCCATTCCTTCGATTCGCACCACCTGTCCCACCAGCCGATTCCTGGCCGAACTGGGGTGGGCTTCACGGCTGAGAAAGATGTCCTCCGGGCGGATGACCGCGTGCGCGGGCCCTTCTCGCTCGGCCAGGACGTCGAGGACGAGGTCATCGCTTTGGAACTGGGCGGGGAATCGCGCCGGCTCACCGGCGCTGGGGCCGGTCCTGCGAACGGTCCCCGCCAAAACGTTCCCGGCCCCCACGAAATGGGCCACGCCGGCCGAGTTGGGATACCGGAACACCTCCTCCGGGGTTCCGGCTTGCGCGATCCGCCCCTCGGAAAGTACGGCGACCCAGTCTCCCAGTCGCAGCGCTTCGTCGAAATCGTGAGTGACCTGCAGCGTGGTGATCCCCTCCTGTTCGTGCAGCGCCCTGAGTTCGCGGCGGAGTCCGCGCCGGGTGGCCGGATCCACCGCTGCGAACGGCTCATCCAGGAGTAGGATGCTGGGCCGAGGGGCCAGGGCTCGGCCCAGCGCGACTCTCTGCTGCTCGCCGCCACTCAGGTGGGCCACGCTTCGGTCGAGCAGACCCGCGATGCCCAGTCGATTGGCCAGGTCTTCTACCCGGGCGCGGCGTTCCTCGAACGACAACGGACTCTGCCGCAAACCGTACCCCAGGTTGGCCCGGACCGTCAGATGGGGAAAGAGATGGTACTGCTGATAGACGATGCCCAGCCCCCTGCGCTCGGGCGGCCACTGGGTGACGTCCTGCTCCCGAAGAGTGACCCTTCCCCCGAGCAGAGGGGCGTGGCCGGCGATGGCCTCGAGCAGGGTCGTCTTCCCGGATCCGGTGGGCCCCAGGATCAGGGCATACCCGCCGGCCGCGATCTCGAAGGAGATGTCGCGAAGCTCGAAGCTCCCCGCGCGGAGCCGCAACCCCTCGACCCGGATCATGAAG
>Ga0335085_10012256_pt1 | contig 12644 bp, 8 predicted proteins | sample Lox_Sample_45_FD_206712 | JGI IMG/M metagenome (GOLD analysis project Ga0335085, IMG submission 206712) | Soil microbial communities from Loxahatchee National Wildlife Refuge, Florida, United States - Lox_Sample_4.5 | ecosystem: Environmental > Terrestrial > Soil > Wetlands | place: USA: Florida...
ATCCGGCCCAGCTCGTCACCGATCTCGTCCTGGAACTGCGGCTTGACGTGGTAGATCAGCACCGGCACGTCGCCCGGCAGCTTGTCGAGCTCGCGGCGGATGAGGTTCGGCGTCATGTGCTTGGCGACCTCGGCCAGCGGACCGAGCCGGTTGGGGAACGCGCACTCGAGGATGACGGCGCGAAGCGTCTTGAGGCGGCCGGCCGCCTTCCACAGCGCGTCGGTGGGGCCGGTGTCGCCGGAATAGACGATGCCGCTGGTGCCGTCGTGCACGATGAACCCGCTGCACGGCACCGTGTGGTTCACGCCGACCGGCGTCACCCACAGGTCACCGACGGGGTGCTCGACCTCCTCCACCATCGCCCGGTACTTCACGATCGGCTTGCCCGGCGTGGGCAGCTGCGAGAAGTCCGGCCAGAGCGCGTCATTGAAGACCGTGGTCCGGAGCGCCTTGACCACCGGCTCCAGGCTGGAGATCGTGAGCGGCTTGGGCGCCTCGCACAGCGCCAGCGTCTCGGTGAGGAACGCCAGCCCGGCGATGTGATCGAGGTGGGAGTGCGAGATCAGCGCGTGCTCGATCACCAGCTGCTCCGTGCGCGACAGCGCGCCGCCGACGGTGCCGCCGTCGATCAGGATCGTGTCGTTGAGCAGGAAGGCAGAGGGACGCTGAGCGAGTCCTTCGGCTCCATAGGCGCCGAGTACTCGAATCTTCATTGTCCGGCGATCCTAGCATAGATTAGAGGGTATGCAGATCCGGCAGCGGCTGGGGGCCCTCGGAACATACCTGCCTTTTCGCTACCTTCCGGGTATCACGGGGGCCGTCGCCGTGGTGGTCATCATCGCGGCTGGCGGGCTCGAAGGGTTGGAGTACTGGTCGCTCGAGCGCATGTTCTTCGAGGTGCGGGGGGCCGTCCAACCCCGGGCGCCCATCGTCATCGTCGCCATCGACGAGTCGTCCTTCATCGAGCTGAACCAGCAGTGGCCGTTCCCACGCGCGATGCACGCGCAGCTCCTGGACAAGATCGCCGCGGACAAGCCGCTGGCCATCGGCATCGACTTGATCTTCGACGTGCCGTCCTCGCGGGGGCCCGAGGACGACCAGGCTCTCGGTGACGCGGTGGCCCGGGCCGGTAACGTCGTGCTGGGCGCGGCGCCCAAGTACGAGAACCGCGGCTTCGTCGAGCAGTTCGACGCCAACATGCCGCTGCCGATCATCCGGAAGGGCGGGGTCGTGGGCCCCGTCAACCTGGACCAGGACGCCGTGGACGGCCACGTGCGGCGGGCGCCGCTGCGGGTGCGGATGGCCGACGAGTTTGTGCCGGGCTTCGACGCGCAGATCTACCAGATGGCGGCCAAGAAGGGGCTGGCGGCGGCGCCGCTGCCGGACACCCGGAGCATCCTGATCAACTTCAACGGCCCGCCCCGGACGTTCCCGTGGGTCCTCTACTACAAGGCGCTCAAGGGCGAGGACGAGTTCGTCCCCAAGGGCTACTTCCGCGACAAGATCGTGCTCATCGGCCCCACCAGCGACGTGCTGCACGACTTCTTCCTCACCGCTTTCGCGCGCGGCAGCGAGCAGATGCCGGGCGTGGAGATCCACGCCAACGTGCTGGAGACCTACATCCGCGGCAACCGGGTGCGCGAGGTGCCGGTCTGGATCTCCACGGTGCTCGCCGCGATCGCCGCCCTGGTGGGGGCCGCGCTCGTGGTCCGGCTCCACGCCCTCCGCGCGTTCTTCACCGCCGTGCTGCTGTGGGTCGTGCTGACGATCTTCGCCTATCTGGGCTTCCTCTACTTCGACCTCTGGATGCGCGGGATGGCCGGCACCGTCGGTCTGTTCCTGGGGTACGGCGCCACGGTCATCGAGAACTTCGTGCGCGAGCAGCGCGAGAAGCGGCGGCTCTCGCAGTTCTTCTCGCCGGAGGTGCTCCGCGAGGTCGTGCGCCACCGTGACGACAACAGCCTGGGTTCCACCCGGCGCCTGGTCACCGTCCTCTTCTCCGACATCCGCGGATTCACCACGCTCTCCGAGCGGCTGGAGCCCGAGCAGGTGGCCGAGATGCTGCGCGAGTACCTCACCGAGATGACCGAGATCGTCTTCCGCAACGGCGGCACCGTGGACAAGTACATCGGGGACTGCGTGATGGCGCTCTACAACGCGCCGTTCCCGGACCCCGACCACGCCGTCAAGGCCGTGCGCACCGGGCTCGAGTTCCAGGAGAAGACGCTGGAGGTCTCCCGGCGGTGGGAGGAGAAGCTCGGGGTGCAGATCCGCAACGGCGTGGGCATCAACACCGGCGAGGCCGTGGTGGGCACCATGGGCTCGCGCCAGCGCCTGGAGTACACCGCCATCGGCGACACCATCAACCTGGGTGCGCGGCTGGAGTCCATCACCAAGGAGTACGGCGTCGGCATCATCGTGAGCGAGTACACCCACAAGCTCCTGAAGGACGAGTTCATGACCCGGGAGCTCGGCGAGGTCATCGTCAAGGGCAAGAGCCAGCCCGTGAAGATCTTCGGCGTGCTGCCGGCCAGCCTGCGCACGTACCCGCGCGCGGCGCTGGAGGCGGCGGCCACCCTGATCGTTGCCGGCGGCGGCGAGGAGTGCAAGGCGACGACGCGCGACATCAGCGAGGGCGGCATGGCCGTGGGCGGCGTGCCGGAGGCGTGGGGGCCGGGCACCGAGGTGGAGGTGCGCTGCGAGGGGGGGCTGCTGCCCAAGCCCCTGACGGCCTCCGGCGTCATCGCCTGGCGCCGCGAGGGGCTGGCCGGCATCAAGTTCACCGGGCTCGACCCCGACGCCAAGCCGGCGGTGGCCGACTACGTGGCGACGCGCGGCCGCTAGGTTGCCGCTCCCCGACGCGTGTGCTAGAACACGCTTGATCCAGTGAGCGCGGACACCTTCGACTATCCCACGATGGCCCGGGCCCTGATCCTGGGCGACAAGGACACCGTCGCCCGGAAGACGCGTGAAGGCCTCGACCTCTCGATGGACCCCAAGGCCCTCATCTTCAAGGGCCTCATCCCCGGCATGGACGTGGTCGGCGAGAAGTTCCGGCGCAACGAGTACTACGTCCCCCAGGTGCTGCTCTCGGCGCGCGCGATGTACGCGGGCCTGGACCTGCTCAAGCCCCTCATCACCGCCTCCGCCTCCGGCGGCGACTACCACGGCGTGGTCGTCATCGGCACCGCGCAGGGTGACCTGCACGACATCGGCAAGAACCTGGTGGCGATGATGCTGGAGGGCGCCGGCTTCAAGGTCCACAACCTCGGCCGCGACGTGGCCCCCGAGAAGTTCGTGGCCGCCGTCGAGGAGCACACCGCCACCATCGTGGGCATCTCGGCCCTGATGACGACCACCATGCCGGCGATGAAGCGCACCATCGATGCGCTGGTGAAGGCCGGCCTGCGCGAGCGCGTGAAGGTGATGGTGGGCGGGGCGCCGGTGAGCCAGGCGTTCGCCGACGAGATCGGCGCCGACGGCTACGCCAAGGACTCCACGCTGGCGGTGGTGAAGGCCAAGCAGCTCATGGGCGTGGTGATGCCGACATGACCGCGCGCGGACGCGAGGTGCTCGAGCGGATCAAGGCCGGCGAGACGCTGGTCTTCGACGGCGGCTACGGCACCATGCTGTTCGCGGCGGGGCTGCTCAACGGCGCCTGCCCCGAGCTGTGGAACGACACGCACGCCGAGGTCGTCGCCTCCATCCACAAGGGCTATTTCGACGCCGGCAGCGACATCGTGGAGACGAACACCTTCGGCGGCACACGGCTCAAGCTCGACGAGTACCGGATCGGCGACCGCACCCGGGAGCTGAACGTCAAGGGCGCGCGGCTGGCCCGCCAGGTGGCGCCGCCCGGCGGCTACATCGCGGGCTCCATCGGCCCCACCAGCCGGCTGCCGCTCGACTACGCGCTCGACAACGGCGTGACCGACGAGGAGTACGAGGCCACCTTCCGCGAGCAGGCCGCGGCGCTGGCCGAGGGCGGGGTGGACCTCTTCGCCGTGGAGACGATGATGTTCCCCCAGGAGGCGACGGCGGCCATCCGCGCGTGCAAGGCGGTGGCGCCCGAGCTGCCCGTGATGGGCACGATGTTCTTCCAGTACGAGGAGGGCAACGACCGCGACCGCACGATGTGGGGCGAGAGCCCGGGCGAGGTGGCCAAGAGCCTGCTCGCCGCCGGCGCCGACGTCGTCGGCATGAACTGCGGGCGCGGGCCGGATCGCGCGATCGTCATCATCCGCGAGATGCGCAAGGTGACCGACGCGCCGCTCGTCGCCTATCCCAACGCCGGGCTGCCCATCACCACGGGCGACAGCGTCCGCTACGAGCTGGACCCCGAGCCGATGGCCCGCGAGTACCCCGCGCTCCTCGACGCCGGCTGCAACATCGTGGGCGCCTGCTGCGGCTCCAACCCTGAGCACATTCGACTGATCGCCCAGGTCGTGCGCAACCGGCGGAAGTGAGCCTGCCGGCCGGGCCGCAGGTCCTCGCGGACCTGGCGCTCGCGATCGATCCCGACGAGGTCCTCCGCTTCCAGGGCTACCAGCGCGGCCGCGACGTGCCCGGCGCCGACGTGCGCGCGCTCTTCGACGCCGCGCTGGCCGAGGGCCGCCGGCTGATGGCGCCGCGGGCGGTGGTGCGCTGGGCGCCGGTCACGCGCGTGGAGGCCGACGCGCTGGAGGTGGACGGCCAGCGGCTGACCATCCCGCGCATCGGCCGCCTGTGGGGCGAGGTCGAGCACGCGGCCGTGGCGCTGTGCACGATCGGCGAGGCGCTGGAGCGGCGCGTGGCCGAGCTGTGGGAGGCGCGCGAGCTGCCGCTGGCCTCCATGCTGGACAGCGTCGGCTCCGGCGCGGTCGAGAGCCTGGCCGAGTACGTCAACGACGTGCTCTGTCAGCAGGGCCTGCCCGCGCTCAAGGTCACCAATCGCATCAGCCCGGGCTACGCCGACTGGGACGTGGCCGAGCAGCCCCGGCTCTTCGCGCTCTGCCCGGGGGATGCCGTCGGCATCGTCCTCAACGAGGCGTGCGTGATGACGCCGGGCAAGTCGATCTCGCTGCTGGCCGGCGCCGGCCGCGCGGCGAGGGTGGACCATTACTTCAGCCAGTGCGCCCGCTGCTGGATGCGCGAGTGCGCCTACCGCCGCGGCCCCGCGCGCGGGACGGTGCACCGGTGAGCCTCGTCCGGTAGCGAAGCCCGGGACCCCGTACCGGGGTCAAATGTTAGGATGCGGTGATGCCGGGCAACGTCATCCTCGTCGGGTTCATGGGCGCCGGCAAGTCGGCGTGCGGGCGTCTGCTCGCGCGCCGGCTGGGGCGCTGCTTCGTCGAGACGGACGACATGATCGTCGCCCGTGACGGCCGGCCGATTGCCGAGATCTTCCGCCAGGATGGTGAGGAGGCCTTCCGCCGCCTGGAGACGGAGGCGGTGGAGGCGCTGCGGCTCAAGTCCGACGACGTCATCGCCACCGGCGGTGGCCTGCCGTGCCGCGAGGGCCGCATGGCGGCGCTGCGCGCGCTCGGTACCGTGGTCTGGCTGCGCGGCGACCTCGACGAGCTGGTGGCCCGCGCCCGCCGCAGCGGCCAGCGCCCGATGCTGGACGGCCGCAGCCCCGCCGACCTCGAGGCGCTCCATCGCACGCGCGAGCCCTACTACGCGCAGGCGCACGTCACCATCGACACGGCCGGCCGGACGATCGACCAGGTGGTGAATCGCGTGGTGGCCGCGCTCCGGGAGACGCATGCACGCGTTTAGCCGGCGACTGACCGAGGGCCCGCTGCTGTGCGACGGCGCCATGGGCACCATGCTCTACGCGCGCGGCGGCGCCATCGACGCCTGCTTCGACGTCCTCAACCTGGCCAATCCCGCGCTCGTGCAGTCGGTACACGCCGACTACGTGAAGGCCGGCGCCGACTGCCTGGAGACCAACACGTTCGGCGCCAACCGCTTCATGCTGGCCGCGCACGGCCTCGAGGGGCGCGTGCGCGACATCAACCGGGCCGGTGTCAAGCTCGCGCGCGACGTGCGCGAGTCGAGCGGCCGCGACGTCTACGTGCTGGGCTCGATCGGCCCGCTGGGCAAGTACCTGGCGCCGCTCGGCACCGTCTCCGCCGAGGAGGCGCGCGACGCGTTCCGCGAGCAGGCCGACGGCCTGCTGGAGGGCGGGGTGGACGCCTTCGTGCTGGAGACCTTCTCCGACCTCACCGAGCTGGCCCTGGCCGTGGAGGCGGTGCGCTCGGTCACCGACCTGCCGGTGATCGCGCAGATGGCGTTCACCGACGAGGGCGTGACCTTCACCGGCGTCGCGCCCGACGCGGTCGCGCGCCGGCTGCGCGCGCTCGGCGTCGAGGCCTTCGGCGCCAACTGCTCGGTGGGCTCCTCGGTGCTCTACGACGTGCTCGAGCGCATGCTGCCGGAGGCGGCGGGCGTGCCGCTGACCATCCAGCCCAACGCCGGCCTGCCCAGCCGTATCGGCGAGCGCCTCATCTATCTCTCGTCGCCCGGCTACATGGCCGACTACGCCGGGCGGATGGTGGAGGCGGGGGCGCGCGTGGTGGGCGGCTGCTGCGGCACCACGCCGGCGCACATCGCGGCCATGCGCGAGGTGCTCGACCGCCGGGCGCCGGCGGTCCGCCGGGCGCCGGCGCGCGCCGCCGTGAGCCGGCCGGCAGCCGCGGTCGAATCGCCCGGCCTGCTCACGGTCCGCCCGCCCACCCCGCTGCAGCGCAAGCTCGAGGCCGGCGAGTTCGTGGTCACCGTCGAGCTCGACCCCCCGCGCGGGCACACGGTGGACAAGCTGGTGCAGGGGGCCAAGCTCCTCAAGGAGCGCGGCGTCGAGATCGTGGACATCAACGACGGCTCGCTGGGCCGCGTGCGGATGTCGGTGCTGGCCACCGCGCTGATGGTGCGCGACGGCACCGGCCTCGACATCAACATGCACTTCACCTGCCGCGACCGGAACCTCATGGGCATCCAGGCCGACCTGCTGGGCGCCCACGCGCTCGACATCCGCAACATCCTGGCCATGACCGGCGATCCGCCGCGCGCCGGCGACTACGCCAACGCCACCGCGGTGTTCGACGTGGACGGCGTGGGCCTCATCGAGGTGCTGCGGCGGATGAACGAGGGCATCGACGCCACCGGCAACTCCATCGGCGAGCCGACGTCCTTCTGCGTCGGCGCCGCGCTGAATCCCTCGGCCGGCGACGCCGACCGTGAGATCGAGCGCTTCCATCGCAAGATCCAGGCGGGGGCGCGCTGGATCCAGACCCAGCCCGTCTACGATCTCGGCCAGCTGGAGCGCTTCCTCGAGCGTGCCGGCGGCTCGCCGGTGCCGCTGCTGGTCGGGCTGCTGCCGCTGCACAGCTTCCGGCACGCCGAGTTCCTGCACAACGAGGTCCCCGGCATCACCATCCCCGACGAGGTGCGCTCCCGCCTGCGCGAGGCGGGCGACCGGGCGCTGCGCGTGGGGATCGAGATGGCCCAGCGCCTCGTCCACGACGTGCGTCGCCGTTATGCCGGCGCCTACCTCATGCCCTCGTTCGGCCGCTTCGAGGTGGTCGCGGAGGTCCTCGATGCCGTCCACTGACTCGCTCACCGATCTCGGCGTCCACGAGGCTGCCGAGCGCATCCGCCGCGGCGAGATCGCCTCGGCCGACCTGACCGGGGCGTGCCTGGCCCGCATCGCCAAGCTCGAGCCCGGCGTGCTGGCCTGGGCCCATGTGGATCCCGACGGCGCGCTGGCGGCCGCGCGCGAGTGCGACGCCGAGGCGCGCGCCGGCCGCACGCGGGGGCCGCTGCACGGCGTGCCGGTGGGCATCAAGGACATCTTCGACGTGGCCGGCATGCCGACCACGGCGGGCGCGCGCGAGTTCGCCCACACGCGGCCGACGCGTGACGCAGGGGCGGTGGCCCGGCTACGCGCCGCCGGCGCGGTGATCGTCGGCAAGACGCACACGACGCAGTTCGCCTTCCGCGATCCGGCGCCCACGCGGAACCCGTGGAACAACGCCTACACGCCGGGCGGCTCGTCGTCCGGGTCGGCGGCCGCGGTGGCCGCGCGGATGGTGCCCTGCGCGATCGGCTCGCAGACGGTGGGCTCCATCCTGCGGCCGGCGGCCTTCTGCGGGGTGGTGGGGCTCAAGGGCCCGTACGGTCTGGTGCCGGTGGACGGCGCGGTGCCGCTGGCGTGGTCGCTCGATCACGTCGGGCCCTTCGCGCGCTCGGTCCCCGACGCCGCGCTGGTGCTGGCCGTCATGGCCGGTGCCACCGTCGCGCCGGCGCGCGTCGAGGCGCCGCGGCTGGCCGTCGGCCGCCAGCTCTTCGAGCGCGCCGATCCCGACCTGCGCCATCACCTGGAGGGCGTCGTCGAGCGCCTCGCCCTGGCCGGCGCCCGGGTGACCGAGCTCACGCTGCCGCCGTCGTTCGCCGGGATCCACGCCGCCGGGCAGGTGGTGCTCGAGGCCGAGGCCGCGACGTATCACCAGCCGGCCTTCGCCAAGCACGCCGCCGACTACGGCCCTGGCATGCGCGAGATGCTGCAGATCGGCCTCACGCGGCCGGCCACCGAGTACGTCACCGCCAACCGCGCGCGCCTGGCGTTCCGGGAGGCGATGATCCCGCTGCTGGAGGCCCACGACGCGCTGCTCTCGCCGACGGCGCCGGGGCCGGCCCCGGCGGGACTCGGGTGGACCGGCGATGCCTCGCTGTGCGCGCCGTGGAGCTCGGCCGGCGTGCCGTCCATCTCGCTGCCCACCGGGCTCAACCCTTCGGGCCTTCCCATGGCCCTGCAGCTCGTGCAGGCGCCCGGCGGCCTGGCCCGGCTGCTCGGCGTGGCCGCCTGGTGCGAGGGCGTGCTCGGCTTCTCCGAGCGGCCGGCAGACTGAGATGCTCGACCTCAAGATCGAGGGCGCGACGGTCTTCGACGGCACCGGGCGTTCCGGCAGCCGCACCGACGTCGGCGTGCGCGACGAGGTGATCGCCGCCGTCGGCGACCTCTCGCGGGAGACGGCCGGATCGGTGCTCAACGCCACCGGCCGCGCACTGGCGCCGGGCTTCATCGACATGCACTCGCACTCGGACTGGCGCCTGTGGGGCAACCGCCGGGCGGAGTCGAAGATCCGGCAGGGCGTGACGACGGAGGTCGTCGGCAACTGCGGGTTCTCGCCGGCGCCGGTGTCGCCGGAGTTCCGCGACGAGATGCGGACGTTCGCGCTCTACATCCCGAAGGGCATGGACTTCGCGTGGCGCTCGGTCGGGGAGTACCTGCGCGCCTTCGATCGCGACGGCACCGCGCTCAACGTCGTGCAGCTCGTCGGCCACGGCACGCTGCGCCTGGCCGCCATGGGCTTTGCGCGGCGGCCGCCGACCTCGGGTGAGCTGACGGCCATGCAGCGGATGCTGGGCGAGGCGATGAACGAGGGCGCGTGGGGGATGTCGACGGGCCTCATCTACGCGCCGGGCTCGTACTCGACCACCGACGAGATCGTGGCCGTCGCCCGGGCCGCCGCGCGCTACCGCGGCTTCTACGCGACTCACATCCGCGGCGAGGGCGCCACGCTGCTGGACGCCATCCGCGAGGCCATCCAGGTCGGGCGCGAGGCCTCGATGCCGGTGCAGATCAGCCACATCAAGGCGGCGGGCCGGCCGTACTGGGGCAAGGTGGCCGACGCGCTGGCGCTGATCGACGAGGCCCGCGCCGAGGGCCTCGACGTGATGGCCGACGTCTACCCGTACACCGCCTCCAGCACCTCGCTGCGCACGGCGCTGCCCGACTGGGCGCTCGAGGGCGGCGTGGCCGCCATGCTCAAGCGGCTGCACGATCCCGCGGAGTGCCAGCGCATCCGCGAGGACATGGCCCGCGGCGGCGGCTACAGCATCGTGGAGCGCATGGGCTGGGACAACGTGATGATCGCCTGGTGTCCCAAGCGCAAGGACGCCGAGGGCCGGCGGATCTCGGAGATCGCCGAGGCCCGCAAGCTCGATCCGCTCGAGGCCGTGTTCGAGCTGCTGCGCGACACCGACGGCGTGGCCTCGATGATCCTCTTCCAGCTCGACGAGAAGGACTTCGTGCGCGCCGTGCGCCACCCCCACGTGATGATCGGCTCCGACGGCTCCTCGCTGGCCACGACCGGAGAGATGAGCGCCGGCAAGCCGCACCCGCGCAGCTACGGGACCTTCCCGCGCGTGCTCGGCCGCTACGCGCGCGACGAGCGCGTGCTCTCGCTGGCCGAGGCCGTGCACAAGATGACCGGGCTGCCGGCCCGCCGCCTGGGGCTGCGCGACCGCGGGGAGATCCGCGTGGGCGCCAGGGCCGACCTCGTGGTCTTCGACGCCAGACGCGTCGCCGACCAGGCGACCTTCGAGGATCCGCACCGCTATCCCACCGGCATCGAGCAGGTGCTGGTCAACGGCCGCTTCGTCATCAAGGACGGCGAGCACACCGGCAGCCTGCCGGGTAGAGTCTTGACGCCGCCATGAAGATTGGGCGGGTCTTCCCGGATCTGCTGCGCGGGCTCGGCACCGCGTCCTCGGTGGAGGACGGCCTGCGCCTGACGCTGCGGCGGCTCGTGAAGCTGACGGGCGCCGACGGCGGCGCCCTGCGCTTCGAGCCGCCGCGCGGCCCGGCCCTGATCGTGGTGGCGACCGGACGGGGCGGACCCGCGCTGGAGGCGGGGCTCCGCGCCCTGGTGACGGCGCCGCGCGACGGCGCGCGCCGGGCGCCCGCCGAGCGCGAGCGCGGGCCGCGCCCGCATGCCCAGCCGGTCGTGCGCCGCGCCACGCTGGGCGCGCCGCGCCGTCCGGTCGGCGAGCTGGCGCTGAGCGGCCCGCCGCGGGCGCTCGGACGCCTGGCGCTGCCGCGCGGCTTCGGGCCCGAGCTGGGCACGGCCATCGCGCAGGTGTGGCGGCTGCAGCAGCACACGCTGCGCATCACGGTCCTCAACGAGATCACGCGCCTGCTCGTGTCCGGCGACTCGCTGGAGGACGTCTTCCGCAGCTTCGCCGGCGGGCTCGCGCGCCTGGTCGCCTTCGACTCGCTGTCCGTGCGGCTGGTGGACGCCGAGCGCTCCGAATTCGAGGTGATCGCCGTGCTGGCGGGCTCCGAGTCGCTGGTGACGCCGGCCGACGGGCGGCTGCCGCTGGAGGGCACGCTGCTGGCGCGCGTGGTGTCGGTGGCAGCACCCATGCGCGTGGACGATCTCGACTCGCCCGGCGTGCCGGAGGGGAGCCGCCGGCTGCTCACCGAGCACGGCTACCGCTCGGTGCTGCTGGTGCCGCTGGTCAGCGTGGGCGGCGTGTTCGGCGCGGTCACGCTGGCCTCGCGGCGGCTGGCCGCCTTCGACGACGCCGACGTCGAGGTGGCCACCGACCTGGCCCGGCCGCTGGCCTCCGCCATCGAGCAGCGCCGCCTGCTCGACGAGAGCCGCGGGCGCGCCGAAGAGCTGGCCGCGCTCTACAGCACGAGCCAGCTCATCACGGCCCGGCTCGACGTGCCCTCGGTGCTCGAGCGCATCAGCCGCGCGGTCACCGCCCTCATCGGCTCCACCGGCTGCGGGATCGGCCTGCTGGAGCCGGGCGGCACCCGCCTCGTGCACGCCGCCGCCCACGGCTTCAAGAGCGAGGAGTGGCGCGGGCTGGCGCTGCCGGTCGGCGAGGGGATCATCGGGCAGTGCGCGCAGACCGGCGTGGCCATCCGCGTGGACGACGTGCGCACCGACGCGCGCTCGGCCCGCCGCGACGTGGACGAGCGGGAGGGGATCCGCTCGATGCTGTGCGTGCCGCTGCGCAGTGCCGGCAGCCTGATGGGGGTCATCTCGGCCTTCTCCACGCGGCCGGCCGCGTTCAGCTCGCACCACCAGCGCGTGCTGGAGGCCTTCGCCGAGCAGGCCGGCATCGCCGTGCAGAACGCCAAGCTCTTCGAGGAGAGCCTCAAGCGCACGCGGGAGACGCGCGCGCTGTTCGAGGCGGGTCGCGCCGTCACCGCCAGCCTCGACCCCCAGCGCACGATCCGCGTGATCATGGAGCAGGCCCGCGCCGTCCTCGGCGTTGCCTCCTGCGGCATCATGATCCTCGACAGCGCCAAGCACGAGCTGCGGCTGCTGGCCAGCCTCGACCTGCCCGACAACCTCGCCTCCCAGGTGCGGATCGCCGAGGGCGAGGGCATCACCGGGCGCGCCGTGCGCGACCTGCGCGTGCGCCAGAGCGCCGACGTGCTGAACGATCCGCGCGTGAAGTACCGCAACCTGCCGCAGGCCAGCGGGCTGCGCGCGATGATGGCCGCCCCGCTGCGCCTGGGCGACCGCGCCATCGGCGCCATCCTCGTGTTCCACCGCGACGTCCACCAGTTCACCGCGGCCGAGGAGGACCTGCTGCTGGCCCTGGCCGACCAGGCGGCCATCGCCATCGACCACGCCCGGCTCTACGAGGGGCTGGAGGCCATGGTGGCCGAGCGTACGCGCGAGCTCGACCGCCAGAAGCGCTTCGTGGAAGTGACGCTGGAGACATTGCCGCTCGGGGTGTTCGTGCTCGACCCCGCGCTGCGGATCGTGCGGGCCAACCGTGACGGCTCGCGCACGCTCGGCTGCGATCCGGCCACGCGGGAGCCCTTCACCAAGGTGGTGGCGCCGGACCGCGCCGCCGCC
>Ga0335085_10012257_pt1 | contig 12643 bp, 9 predicted proteins | sample Lox_Sample_45_FD_206712 | JGI IMG/M metagenome (GOLD analysis project Ga0335085, IMG submission 206712) | Soil microbial communities from Loxahatchee National Wildlife Refuge, Florida, United States - Lox_Sample_4.5 | ecosystem: Environmental > Terrestrial > Soil > Wetlands | place: USA: Florida...
GCGCGCCTCAGGGCTTTGCCGGTAACTTTGCCGCCCTGGCGGTCCCTGGTGGTGGCCGGCCCGTGCATCGGGGGCAGCCGGGGACCACCCGCCGCTGTGTACGAATGCTCTAGGTATGGTTCCGTAAAGTTTGTTGTTCTCCCATCTTCTGTCACCATCGCTGTGGTAGTTCTCTCCCGGTTGGCGAATCCGCTGCCTTGGCCGGCCCGCCCCCGGGCCTGCCGGAAGGGTGGGTGATGAGCAGGGAGCTCCGGCTCACTGTCTTCGGCGCGGGGTATCTGGGCATCACCCACGCGGCCTGCATGGCCAGCCTCGGGTTCGAGGTCCTCGGGGTGGACACCAATGCCGCCCGGGTCGGCCAGCTGAACGCCGGGCACCTGCCCATCTACGAACCAGGCCTGGAGGAGTTCCTGCGGGCCGGGCTCGATGCCGGGCGGTTGCAGTTCACCAGTTCCTACCCCGAGGCCGCGGCGTTCGGCGATGTGCATTTCATCTGCACCGGCACACCCCAGCAACCGGGCAGTGACCGCGCCGACCTGTCCCAGGTGCACGGCTGCGTGGCGGCACTGGCCCCGCTGCTGGACCGGCCGTGCCTGGTCGTCGGCAAGTCGACCGTCCCGGTGGGCACCGCACGGCGGCTCGCCGGGGAAATCGCCGAGGCCTGCCCGGGCGCCGAACTGGCGTGGAACCCAGAGTTCCTGCGTGAGGGCAGCGCCGTGGCCGACACCCTGGCGCCGGACCGGATCGTCGCCGGCGTCACCTCGGGCCGGGCCGAGCAGATACTCCGGCAGGTGTACGCCCGGCCGCTGGCGGGCGGCGCCTCGCTCGTCGTCACCAGCCTGGAAACCGCCGAGCTGGCCAAGGCGGCCGCCAACGCGTTCCTGGCCACGAAGATCTCGTTCGTCAACGCGATGGCCGAGATTTGCGAGGCGGCCGGGGGAGACGTGCGGGACCTGGCCCAGATCCTCGGCGCTGACCCGCGCATCGGCCCGGCCTTCCTGCGCGCCGGGCTCGGCTACGGCGGTGGCTGCCTGCCCAAGGACATCCGGGCCTTCGTGGCCCGCGCGGAGGAGCTCGGCGCAAGTGCTTCGCTTGCCTTCCTGCGTGAGGTGGACGCGATCAACCTGCGGCGCCGCGCCCGCACCGCCGACCTCGCGCAGGAGCTGGCCGGCGGGAACCTGACTGGGGTGCCGGTCTGCGTCCTGGGCGCTGCGTTCAAGCCGGGCTCCGATGACGTGCGCGACTCCCCGGCGCTGGACGTGGCGCAGATCCTCACCGGCATGGGCGCGCGGGTCACGGTCTACGACCCGGCCGCACTCGACAACGCCCGGCGGGCCCGTCCCGAGCTCAGCTACGCCTCCACCCTGGCCATCGCCGCCCAGGGCGCGCACGTGGTGCTGCTGCTGACCGAGTGGCCGGAGTTCACCGCGCTCACGCCGGGCCGCCTCGGCGGCCTCGTGGCCAGGCGCAACATGATCGACGCCCGCAACGCGCTCGACCCGGTCCCGTGGCAGGAGGCGGGGTGGGAGTACCGGGCGCTCGGGGTGGCCGAGGAGGCGGCGGCGCGGGCGCGGCTGGACGCCTCATCGTGGTAGGCGTGGCGCTGGAGACTATCGACCGCAGGTGCAGGGGACGGTCGAGGCGAGCGAGCTCATCGGCTGGGTGGTCGTCGAGTTCGGCGCGCAGGTGAGCCAGTCGTGCATCGTTGGCCCGGTCGTCATCGGGACCGGGCCCGGATGTCCGGTTCCTACATCGGCCCGTTCACCTCGGTGGCGCAAGACTGTGCCATTACGGACAGCGAGATCGAGTACTCCGATTACGTCCGCACGCTGCTGGCCGGTGGCTGCTCGGCTACGAGAACGCACGGGTCACCGTGCTGGACAAGCTGACCTACGTCGGCAACCTCGCCAACCTGGACCCGCCCGCGGACCAGGAGCGGTTCACCTTCGCCCGCGGCGACATCTGCGACGCCCCGCCGCTCGCGTCGGTGATCCCGGGCCACGGGGCAGTGATCAACTTCGCCGCCGAGACCCACGTCGACAGGTCGATCGCGAGCGCCTCCGACTTCGTCACCGCGAACGTCGCCGGGTCCAGGTGGTGCTGCTGGACGCCTGCCTGGCGGCCGGGTCCGTCGCGTGGTCCAGGTCCCCACAGATGAGGTCGTGTGGTCTTACCGGCGCGCCTCCTCATCGCCCGGGGAGCATCTGAGCCCCGGCGCTGGGCAGATAAGATCTGTGAGGCTGGTTCTTCCTGTTGCATAATATGGCAGGCCAGACGTTAGCAATGTCATGCTTCGATATACCCCGGAGAAGAGCCAATAGAAATGACTAGCGCAGAACGGCGTAAACGGTACGATGAGGTGCGACGGCAATGGCCTGAGCTGTTCGCAAATCCGCCGGAAGCAGGATATACAATCCTGTTCGAGTCGGCACTGGTGGCCGCTGCAGAGACTGAGGAAAAGAACCGTCTTGTGTCCAGGAGCCTGCCTGATTCATGGAGCTGCACCGGGGTTGTGTATGAGTATCCGTACATGATCGTCCTCCGTGATGCTGTACGCCGCCCTGACGGAAGCCTTGGCACCTATGTCCGGACCATGCCCGCCAGCGGTGCCGCGGGTGCCGCGGTTCTTCCCATCTTCGAGGGAAGGATTGTGCTATTGAGGCACTTCAGGCATGCCACACGGACCTGGCACTTGGAGATACCGCGCGGTTACGGAGAGCCGGGCGTAAGCGACGTGGATCAGGCGCGGCAGGAACTTCACGAGGAGATCGGAGCGCACGCTGACGACCTCGTTGACCTAGGCATATTTCACTCCAATACCGGGACCGCGACGGACCTGGTCGCCTTGTTCCTGGCTGAGATCGACACTTTGGGTAAACCCCAAGCCAGTGAGGGAATATCCAGCATAGAGACCCACCCTTCGCATCAGGTCGCCCAAGAAATTCTTACGGGCAGAATCAGCGACTCCTTCACAATCGGAGCCTTCACGCGGGCATGGTTGCGTGGCTTGCTACCAGGCCTGCCTCTCCCCACCCTGCCGCCCGGCAACTCCACAGCAGAGGGCGCATCATTGTGACCGTGCCGCCCGCGGTCGGTGGCACCGAAGGCAGGACACTGGCGTCGGGACCGTGTCGGTCTGCACCATACAGCGAACCGTCTGGGTAGCCTCCTCGGTGGCAACGGAGGTGGTGTGCGTTACTGGGCCGCCTGGCTCAGCATGTCGAGGTACTCACCCGCGGCGACGGCCTGGTCGAGGCTCGCCCAACGCAAGCGGCCAGGTTCGTTGCTCTGCGCATAGCGCTCACCGTCATGTTCCCCGGCAAGCTGGAGAGTGTCACCGTTGACGGTTAGTGCATCGCTGAAGCGATCGTGCAGGAGCGCGAGGTGATTGTCCCAGGCCTCCGCGAACTCGAACCGGGCGCCTGGTCCGTCGGTACGCTGGCGCAACAGCCGGTTGACGTCGTCACTGGATTTCTGCCAGAGCTGGCGCTGCTCATCGTCCGCTATCAGCGACCAGTACGCCTGGAAGATCGTCGACAGCGGCCGCACATTCAGGTTACGCTCCATCCCAACCATCTCGAAGACGCCAGACATTGGCGCCGCTTCGTCCAGCTGTAGCTGGCCGGGGGGCAGGTCAGGGTCGATTGTGGCTACCGCCAGAGCGAGTTCGTTGACCTGTGCTTCAGCTAGCACGTTGCGGCTACGTGGTGGTGTCGAGAGGCACGAGGTCGTGGCTGCCGCCGATCTCGCCAGCTGCGCGTTGTGCAGCGTATTCACCAGCTCGCGGACCAGAGGTGCGGCGTCGCCGACCTGGCCTAGGAATTCGTTACCGTACACCCATGTGCGGTTAACCAGCTCTGGCCTTCTATTATGAATGGCTCGATAAATAGCCTCAGCCTGGTCTTCCGGGCAATTCACCTGGTTAGCAATATCAATCAGCCCGGTAATACCGTTGTCTTGGATGAACCGGATGCGGTCGGGGACACCCCACTTGGTCGGTTCTGTTTCAAGATTTACACCCGGTACCTCACGCAGGTAGTGATGCAGGCGCTCCAGCGTGGCCAGTTGCTGGTATGCGAGCTGGTCGGCGCGGACGAAGTCAGGCAGGGCAATTGACGCCAGTGCCGCACCATCTTGGATGCGCTGCAGGATGCGGGCCAAGTTCACGCGGGCGTCGTCGTCGTCGTCGATATGCCGCCAGGCAGACAGGATGAAACGATTCTCGGGGGCCAATCGGTTTAGCTGGTCCATGCATCCTGAAAGAAGTGTCGGCGTGTTATGGCGGCGGACGATGACCGGCGGATGGCGGCGGTAGAGTTGAAGCTCCGTTACGTTCTCCCGGCTGGCAACCGCTGCAGCTGAATCGAAGACCAAGCCCAGCAGATAGAGGACGCTACGGGAGTCAAAGGCGTGACCGTTGTTGATGGTAATGGAGCGACCGAGCAGCAACGTCAGCAGCGACTCGGTCTGTACTTGGGCAAGCTCGGGATTGACGTCGGGGTCGAGGGAGCGAGCGCGTACAGAATCAAATGATTCGTGGAAGACCAGCTCTTGACGCATATCAGCTCTCTATTCTTGTTGGACAAGCGTGAATGGGCGAGGCGCATTCGGATGAAGATACAATACAGGCATGCCGGTCTCGGGTAGCCGGATACAGGCGTCCAGCGCCTCGATGAACGCTTCTTCGAGCGCGATCCCTGACATGAGGTTGACGAGCAGTTCCTCGAGGAGCTGCTCCAAGGCCCAGACGCTTTCCTGCGTGCGCAACGCGATAACAGCGGGTATTCCCTGATCAGCCAGATGTCTTGCCAAATTGACCGACTGGCATGCAGCCAGGATCACAAGCCGGGGTGCGGCACTGGCCAGCAGCCCCGCTAGGCGGACGGCGTCGATGGTCTGCCCGGGTGTCAGTGTAAGGTGCTGGGGGCCGGCATGAGCGAGTAGGACGATGACGTCGGCCGGTGTGGCGAGAAGCTCCGTGAGCTGCCATACGGATGCTACCGGGGGAACCTCGTCGGCCTGCAGCTCCAACTCTCCCGGAAGCCGATCCAAGATCGAGGGATATATCCGGCCGAAGGTTTCGAACTCGGGCCCAACCGCCCGTAGCGCCAGCAACCGTATGCGATCGGGCACCCTGGCGGTAGCGAGAGCCGCCGTGGGCTCTGCCGAGCGCACTAGCTGGAGCTGGTGCTGGTTGACCGCCAGCTCCCACGGGAGGCTGTCCAGATCCGGGTCAGTGACTACCAGCCGCAGGCGGGCAGGCAGTTGGGCGTCATGGCTGACCATGTGATCGACGGCAAGCCGCAGTCCGGCCGCGCCCAGCCAGCCCTTGAGCCGTTCCGCCGCATGGAGCGTCCAATCTCTGCCCGGGCTCTCGCGCCGTCGCGCCGCGGAGACGAAGCGCGCCACCAGCATCTGCAAGTCGACTCCCATCGGCCAATGGGAGCCATCTGGGAGCCGTGCCACATAAGTGCGGTCTCCACCTGCGGTGTCTTGAGCATCCACCCGTAGTTCCAGATCACCGTCAGAGTCGTCGGGCCGAGGTATGACCAGATCGAAGAGCGAAACCTCGTCGCCGGCCGCGGCGGCGAGCCTGCTCGCGCCGGCGGCGAGTGCCGAAGCATGCAGATGGGTCCCGGCTATCCGGTCGCCGGTGTCGGTGTGGACCACGGCCAGCTCCCCGTCGCTGTAAGCGACGGCCACCGCGGCAAGTGTCATCGCCGCTGCTCGGGCAAATCGCGGGCCCGCCGACCACAGCGTGATGATCCCATCGGCGCTGTACCGGTACATGGTTCCGGTGACCGATACGTACAGCACGGTGCCGGAGGCAGCAGCGAGGAGGCGGCACCCGGGTGGCAGCATTGATACGTCTGTTCCGTCGATCCGCAGCGTGCCCTCGTCGTCCAGGGTGACAAGGGAGCCGTCGGCAGCCACGATGGCGTCCACAACAGTGGTGTTGTGCCGGAAGCGCTCCACACCGTTGACAATGACGCGATTGCCACACCCAGCAATCCATAGGCCGCCCGCTCCTGCGGACACGACCCTGCCCGGCTCCTCGATCCTTCTGAGCCACTTTCCCGGTCGCCAGTGGTACAACCCCGCCGATGTGGCCACGTACCAGCCGTCCGGCGCAGGTGCTATGCGGTTCACCCGCCCATGCACCGATACGGGATCGTGGCCAATGCGGCCCGCGGAGTCGTGTTGCCGCAGCAGACCCCGTTTGGTTGCCGACACCATGAGCTCCGGCCGGTTTGGATCCAGCCCGAGTATGGTCACCTCATCCGGGGGCGCGAGGGCACGGCCGCCACGGCCGGTGGACCGCCGCCAGGCGATGAGGCGCTGGCTGTGTCCGGTGATCAGGAACTTGTCCGTAAAGGCCAGCACGGATGTTGCACTGGTCGATCGCAGGCTCCGGTGCCGCGGCTGGTGACCACCCAGCTCCTCGGTGATCCAGATCCTGCGGTCATACCCGGCGGAGGCAAGGCAGCCATCGGCCGACCAGCCCACTGCGGCGACCGACAGGTGTTTGATATCCAGCAACCGGGCGTGCCAAGCACCCGCGGTGCGGTCCAGCACCACAACATTGCCGTCCACCTCGCCGAGCGCAACCATGTCGGCGGAGGGATGCCACTGCGCCACCCGTACGTGTTTGCCGTGAGTGTAGGTGTGCCGCCACCGATAGCCCTCGCGATGTTCGGCTATTTCGCCATCTGCGCGCACGCACAGCAAGCCATGGTCGGCTGTGAATTTGAGAGCCAGAACCGCCGCGTGCTCATCGTGACCGTCCGGCCACGCGAGTTCGGCACCGTCCAGCCAGACTTGCCCGGTCTCAAATCCGCAGGCGACCTGTACCCCGTCGGTCGCTACCGCGCTGATCGCACTGCGCGGATGCTTAACTACATCCTGTTCGCCGGACCGGACGACGAGCAGTTCGTTGCCCGCACCGCCAGCCACCACGGTCCCGTCCCGGGCCGCAATGGACCATACTGCCCGGTGTAGCGTGGCGAGCGTGACTGGTGGCGAGGCGGTAAGGCGGGACGGATCATGCCGCTGTATTCGGCCGGCCCGGTCACCTGTCAGCACACTGCTGCCGTCAGCAGCCAGCGCCGTTACCGGCGTCTGCGTTCTCTGCTCGCCTACGACCCGTCGGTCGGTCTTCGCGTGGCGCCACCACTGGCGCAGGTAAGGCTGTCCAATTCGCCCCAGCCAACGCACCGCCCACTGTTCTGGCTCCGGCCGGGCCAGCGTGGTGGCCAACCCCAACACCAGTTGCGCCCGGCAGGCCCTGGGATCCTCGGCGGGTGGGTGCTGCAGGGCGTCGTACGCGGACGAGGCCTCCCGCAGCACCTCGATGAATACCCGCTCGGCCAGGCTAGGGTGATCTGTCTGCGACTCGTTGTCGGCCAAGCCCGCAAGGTCTGTCCAGGGGGGATCCTCATTCCACGGCATCGGAAACCGTCCCCGGGTCATCATTGACTCCTTCCGAGGCCGCATGCCCGTCCGGCGCGTACAACAGAAGTTACAGGCGGCAAACCGCAGCAGGTCACCGGGTCGACTAACCGGACCTAGGGTGATTCCCTGCCGTTCATTAGACGGCGCTCTCGACCCTTGGTAGAACCATATGGATATGCTGCCTCAACCTGCCCCGACGCATGCGGGCCGACCTGTCGGCGATTCGTGGCTTGATGGACCAGGGAACCACCGTGCCTACTGTCCGTGAAGTGATGTCGGAGGAAGTGCATATCCTCCCGGTGTCCAGCCTAGTCCCCGAATACCGGGACACCTTGATCATTTTGCTGGACTCCGCAGGGCGCCCGAGCGCTGTCATTGGGCCCGAAGGCCCGCAGGAGCCACGCATGGTGGCGCCCGATGCGTCTGCGGAGGATCTATGGGCGACCCGCGATGGGATGGATCTGCTGGCCGGCCGGGCGTACTGCCTTGTTGTCGTTGCCGGCGACGAGGTCTTTGGCATCGTGACCGCCGATGTCCTGGACGCACTGCTGGCAACCGATCCACTTGAGCAGGACCTGATCCCAGCGGGCGACAGACCCGAGCCAGCTCGCGGCAACGGTGACCGGCGCCACGTCGCAGCTGGAAGCCAACTCGGCGATGCCGGCGGTGAAGGCGCCGTACCAACCGTCGGTGCTGGACCTGGCGACACGGCACCGCCCGCCGAGCCTGCAATGCTGATCGACGACTTGCCCCCAGCTATGGAGCAGCCGGTTGTGGCCTGGCGGGAGACGCAGACAGTGACCACAACGGCTTGGCCGCACCTTGATGCGCCAGCCGCTGTTGTCGCGGGCCGCCCCTTCCAGGTGACAGTTGGCCTCGGCGAGCAGCGGGACCCGAAGCTCGATGGCACCGGCCCGCTCGTTCTACCTGCAGCCGACTTCACGCTCGGGGTCGAACTGCTCATCGACAGCTTCGTCATCGTAGGTAACCGGATGTTCACGCTGGAAGCCACCGCCGAGGACCGCTACCCGAAGCAGACAGTCATGTTGGTCGCGGTTGCCGGCGCCAACCTTGCGGACCGGCGCCGCATCGGGGTTATCTTCCGTGTCGGCCGCGAGATGCGTGGTTACGCCGGGCGGGAGATCATCGTTGAAGCTACGGAGGCAGACGCCGCCAGGGTGTCGGCGACCGTAACGAGTGCTGGACCCGCGGGGATCGACACCTCGCCGTTCAGAACCCCTGACGCCGCCGACCTCACCGTCGTCATCCAGCACGGCGACGCTGCCGACGGGTCACGGCTGATCTGGAGCGCAGCGTCACCGCATACCGACATCCCGCTTCCGCCCGTCGCCGTTGGCCCGCCGCTCGCCTCTTCGGCCGAGCAGTTTCTTCAGGAGCTTGTCGCAGAGGCGAGTTCCACCACCGACATCCTTGACCTTTTTGCCTCGCTCCGCGGTCGGGGAAAGGCGGCCATCGCCCCGCTGATACCGGGTTTCGTGAAGGAGGCGTTGCACCGGGTGGCGCAAGTGGTTGCGCCTCGGCTGCCTACCGTTCTGTTGCTCAGCCAGGACCCATACGTACCGTGGGAACTCGCGGTCCTCGATCCGTCGCTGCCGGGGTGGCCGGCCGATGGCTCGCCGTTTCTCGGTGCGCAGGCGGTCATCGGTCGGTGGGTGCTGGCCATCGAACCGCCTCCGGCAGTCGACCCTCCAAAGCACGTGACCGTGCGGGATGAGGCGGTCGTAACAGGCGTGTACGTCGGAGTGCCTGACTGGCGGCGGTTGGCGAGCGCAGAACACGAAGCAGCGGAGCTGCGGAAGAGGTGGCCTGCGGCCCATGCCGTGGATGCGGAACTGCCAGCGGTGCTTGATTGCCTGGGGGGCAGGCCGGGGGCGGACATCATCCACTTCGCGTTGCACGGCGAATTTTCCACTGAGACGGCCCGGCAGGGACTCATCCTCATCGGGAGCGTTGAGGGGCACCCTGATCAGCGTTGTCCGGTGTTCTTGAAGCCGAGCCACGTCGACGGTGGGAAGCTTACACGGTCGCCGCTGGTATTCCTGAACGCCTGCCAGGTCGGGGCGGGTCGGCTCGTGCTGGGCAATTACTCGGGCATGGCGAGCGCATTCGTTCGCGCGGGAGCATCTGCTGTCATCGCGCCGCTGTGGTCAGTGAACGACGAGGTGGCGAGCGCTATCGCACTCGACTTTTACACCCGGGCCCTGGACGCCAGCGAGCGGCCTGCCGAGGTGCTCCGTGCTAACCGGGCCAGGGTGACCGAGTCCGTTATCAAGAGCCGTGATCGTAACGCTTCGGGCACCTATCTGGCTTACCAGTTCTTCGGCCATCCCAACCTGCGCCTCGCTGAGGCCCTTTTAACTAGGCGGGGAAATCATGAGTGCAGCGCTACGTGCGGACGGGCACGCGGTCGTTATCGAAGGTGTCTCGATCGTCAGTCCCGGACTGCGGGGCAAGGCCGATGTCCTGCCAGCGGGAGCGGCAGGGCTTCGAGGCGCCGACTCGGCGCGCGACGTGCTCGTCGAGGCGCTCGACCTCACTGGCATGCAAGAGCAGCGCACCATCGTCATTCGCGACCATTCCATGGATACCACCGCGCTCACGACCGGAATCTCCCGCTCGACTGAGCACGGCGAGCCAGGACTGAGCCTTACAGTGCCGGGCCCTGGAACCGGCATGGGCCAAGTCCTGCTGGCAGCCGATGAGGCGGGGATCCTCTCCTGGGTGCTTCCCGACGATGTGCCCGCCGCAGAAGCCGTCACGCGTGGTGGCGACACCCGAACCTACACCATTCCGATCGCGGTCGCCGAGGTGCGCGACGACGGGCAGCGGGGGTTGCTGGCGGCGATCGGAAAGAAGGTGCTGAAGGTGCTCGCCTTCAGGCTCCTCGACAAGGTCGCGGGCGAGTTCGCCAACCGCTTCGCGGCTCAATGGGAGGAAGGCGCGCACCCCTATAGGCTTCGGCCATTTGGCCCCGACGACTACCGCAACCCGGACGCGCGGGCCCTTACGGCGGCCGATCTCCGACGGTATAGCGGAGCGCCCGCACTCTTGCTTGTCCACGGCGAAATGAACCTTAGCCACAGTGGTTTCGGTCGGCTGCCGCCTGAGGTCATGCGGCGCCTCCACAACCAGTACCAGGGCCGGGTCTTCGCCTTCGATCATCCGACGGTGTCGGTAACGCCGACTGCGAACGCCACTTGGCTCGCCGATCTCGTGCGCGGGGCGGATCTCACCGTCGACATCGTCGCGCACTCGCGCGGGGGCCTTGTCGCCCGGGTCCTTGCCGAACGGCCGGATGCTGTTGGCCTCATAGCCAACTCGCTGGATGTGCGGCGCCTCATCATGGTAGCCACCCCAAACCAGGGCACCGCTCTCGCCAACACCGACGGGCTGAGCAAGTTCGTCGATCGCGTTACCAACCTGTTGGAATTCGTGCCCGACAATGCCGTCACCGACGTTTTGAGCATTGTCATCAGCGTCGTCAAGCAGCTTGCAGTCGGAGCTTACAACGGCCTCGATGGGATAATAGCAATGAAGCCCGGTGGGCCATGGCTCACCGAACTCAACAATCAGCGCCCCACAACCGCGACCTACTTTGCCGTCTCGTCCAACTACGAACCCCCCGACGGGTCCCCACTGGCGCGGGTGGCACGCGATCGCGTAACCGATCTTGTCTTCAAGAATATCGGCAACGATCTCATCGTCCCGGAAGCGGGCGTATATGCGCCAAACGGCGCCTCTTCCTTCCCAGTAACCGACCCGCTCACCCTGACGGCGATGCAATCCGTCGATCACAGCAGCTACTGGACCTGTCATGCAGTGCACGCCCGACTCGACCAATGGTTGGCACTATAGGCACCGAAGGTCGGCTGGGGAGCCGTCGCGCTCGTGCTGGCCACCTGCAACGCGGTGGCGCGGGTGTACCTGGGGGCGCACAACCCGCTGGATGTGGTCGGCGGGGCGGCGATCGGTCTGATGATCGCCGCCGTGCTGCACTTGATCCTGGACGTCGCCCGCGTCCACGGGCGTGGGCGGCCCAGCCCGGACGCGCTGGCGCGGGAGGACGGGCCACCCTGGGCTGGGCAGGCCGGGCCCGGTCAGTGACCGCCGGGCTGATGATCGCCGCTGGGGACGGGCAGCTGCGCGGTGAGGGTGGTGCCCTGGCCGGGGGCGGACCGGATCTCGAGCCGGCCGCCGAGGGCGGCGAGCCGGTCGGCCATGTTCCGCAGGCCCGAGCCCATCGGGGTGTGCCGGGCGTCGTAGCCGGTCCCGTCGTCGGATACGGTGAACCGCAGCGTCCCGTGCTGCGCCTGCAGGCAGATCCGGGCCTGGGTGGCGTGGGCGTACTTGGCGATGTTCTGCAGCGCCTCCAGGCAGCAGAAGTACACCGCCGCCTCGGTGTCTTGCGGGAAGCGCCCGATCCCGTCGGCCTCCACGGCCACCGGCACCGGGGACTTGGCCGCCTGCGCGCCCAGCGCCGCCACCAGGCCGAGGTCGGCCAGCAGCGGCGGGTAGATCCCGCGGGCCAGGTCACGCAGGTTCGCCAGCGCGCCCGCGGCCTGGGCCTGCAGCTCGCCGAGCATCTGTCTGGCCGGATCATCGCCCACGGTCGTGGCCGCGAGCTTGAGGCCGATCGCCAGCGCGACCAGGTCCTGCTGGGCGCCGTCGTGGATGTTGCGTTCCAGCCGCCGCCGCGCCTCGTCCTGCGCGGTGACCAGCCGCTGCCGCGACGCCCGCAGGTCCCCGACCAGGGCGGCGTTCGACAGCACCAGCCCGGCCTGGGAGGCCACGTCGGCGACCAGCTGCTGCCCGGCCGGGCGCAGCGGCTCGTCCCTGGGCATCTGGACCGAGATCGCGCCCAGCAGCTCACCCTGATGCAGCACCGGCACACCCAGGTCCGCGCCCGGCACCGGCGGCATCGCGTCGCCGCCCACCGGCAGCGGCGCCGTGCCGTCTACCGGCAGCATCCCCGCGCCGCTCACCGGCGGCGGATCCAGGGGCAGCGGGTCAGCGGACGGCACATCAACAGGCGGTGCAGCAACAGGCGGTGCAGCAACGAGCGGTGCAGCAACGGGCGGCGGCGCAGCTGAGCCGCCGCCGGAGGCGGCCGCCGGGCGCAGCTCGTCATCGACCCGCAGCCACACCACCACCCGCTCGGCGCCGGTCCCCG
>Ga0335085_10012258_pt1 | contig 12642 bp, 12 predicted proteins | sample Lox_Sample_45_FD_206712 | JGI IMG/M metagenome (GOLD analysis project Ga0335085, IMG submission 206712) | Soil microbial communities from Loxahatchee National Wildlife Refuge, Florida, United States - Lox_Sample_4.5 | ecosystem: Environmental > Terrestrial > Soil > Wetlands | place: USA...
AGCACTCCTGAATAGAGCGGCGCGAAAACCAACACAAACGCGATTTGAACGAGGTTATAGCCAATCATTCTTCCCATGGTGTTTCTCCGCTCATAGCGTAGTTCGACCGCTCGGAAGCGCCGCATGCTAAAAAATGCTTCCGGTTTGCGATGTGAGCTAGGAATTTATCGACAACAGGAAAAAAGCTACGATTTGACGGAGAGACAGCAGGGGCGAAACGTCTGTCGCACCACCTGCTGGGGCCGGTCGCCACTCCTCCCATGAGCATCCTCGCGCAGAACTACGCTGCCCAAATCGAGAGGAGTTATCAGCCCAAACTAGCGGGCGCTTTATCCCGACGATGATCATCGGGAAGGCAAACTCCTTTGCCGAACAGTATTACAGCATAGGACCCTGCATTCGGCAAGCGACTTATAGTGGATGTGCGGCAATTTGACAGCCCAGATCGACCAAAAACCTCTCGGAGCTTCGAGGAATGGCTCTTCGCAATTTCTAGAGTACGGGAAGAACCGTGATGAGGAGTGATTATCAATTCTGGGGGGTGAGCCGGACAGTAGTTCAGGCGGAACTGTTTCGCCGCTTCAGCTAGGATAGCAAACGCACTTCGGATGCAAGCCATCGCATTCAGGAGACATTTCCCGGATCTGGCTCACGGAGCTGCGACAAAAGACACCGCACTCATGGAGCAGCCTCGTGAACGAATTAATCGGCCGATCCAAAACGCATAAAGCGGCCCTTCAGTTTGTCCTGACGATTGGCGTCGTCAGTTTTTTCGCGGATTTTACGTATGAGGGATCTCGCAGCATTACGGGTCCGCTGCTCGCAGTTCTTGGAGCGAGCGCCACGGTCGTGGGAATTGTCTCAGGTCTGGGCGAATTATTGGGCTATGGATTGCGCCTTGTCTCCGGCCCCTTGAGCGGGCGAACGGGAAAGTTCTGGCCGATCACGCTTTTCGGTTACTTCGTCCAGATGCTTTCGGTTCCGGCACTGGCGCTTGTCAACACCTGGCCTCAGGCCGCGCTTCTAATCCTGGCGGAAAGAATCGGCAAAGCTATTCGAAACCCGCCGCGCGATGTAATGCTCTCGCATGCGGCGAAAGAGATCGGGTACGGCTGGGGATTCGGGGTCCACGAAGCGCTCGATCAAACCGGAGCGCTCGTCGGTCCTTTGTTGGTTGCGCTGGTGCTGTCGTTCCGCCATCAATATCGGCAGGCCTACGCTGCGCTTTTGGTTCCGGCGCTGCTCGCGCTTTTTCTACTTGTCCTGGCGCGCTGGCGCTACCCACGGCCGGAAGAGCTCGGCCCTAAATCGCCTCCTAGCACCGAGACTAAAGGGTTGCGCCGCCCATTTTGGTTGTACATGACAGGCGCGGCGCTGGCGGCAGCTGGATTTGCGGACTTCTCCCTCATTGCTTACCATTTTGAAAAAGCAAACATCATTCCGCAGGGCTGGATTCCTGTCTTTTATTCCATTGCGATGGCCGCAAGTGGACTCGGATCGTTGAGTTTCGGTCGGCTATTCGACCGTGCGGGAATTCGCATTCTAATACCACTAACCTTGAGCGCTGCGCTTTTTGCTCCCCTGGTTTTTCTCGGCGGCTTCGGACTGTCGCTCGCGGGGGTGGCACTCTGGGGAATCGGAATGGGCGTACAAGAATCGATTATTCCCGCAGCCGTCGCCACGATGGTGCCGGTGGGGAAGCGCGCTAGCGCTTATGGAATTTTCACGGGCTCTTATGGCGTGTTCTGGTTTCTCGGCAGCGCGTTGATGGGATTTCTCTATACGGTCTCGTTAATTGGACTGATTGCCTTCTGTATGGCTGCAGAAATTTGTGCCATTCCCTTTTTCTTTGTGGTTTATCGCCTCGAAGATCGAAGGCGGAGGGAGGTTTAGGGTTCAAGCGTTCGACACGCAGCGATTTAGTTTAATCACACCGATCGTTCCACCGTCGCTTGCTGCGGCTGCTTGCTGGGGTAGGCGATCCACAGGGAAAATGCGCTCGCCCCGTGCACGTTTTTGGTCCTGGTGAGCATCCGCTAGTCTGTAGTTCGCTTTGAGCGAACCCGGTTCATCTTGTCGGATGTGCACCATGTTGCGCTCGATTTGCAAGCTCTCTCCGGAGGTGCGGGCGCACATGGGAAGGAGCTGATGAAGATTCCGCCAGAAGGCGTAGATCGACTGTCGCGACGCTTGGCAACAAGGAAAGCACTGTAGCGAGCGGCGTTTGCGGATTACGTACAAGCGACAGCCGAACGCTGTGGTGCTGGTTCCATCGTCCACTCGCCGCAATCGCGGCGACAACTCGTGAAGGCGCGTTGATGCGAGAAAGCACTCTGAGGACCTGACCTTCATTGAGGAACGGGCTTTCTAGCACAATCGGAATTACCTCAGGCTGACCATCGGCAAGAAGCGCTCCGGCAAGGCGTGCCCCTCCGCGCCGTGCCAGAATCAGTTTCTGCGCTGGCGGCAACTGAGGCAGGCGCGCGAGAACGAGTTCCTCCGCCAATTGTTTCAGGGCGGGTGCGGCAGACGCGGACATCGTAAGTTGGACCAAGTCTGCAACAGAGAGTTCCCGGACTAAACGGAGCCCGACGGAATAGGGCAGGTGTGGATGAAAGGCGAGGCTGCGGCGTACCGCGTAATTCCGTAGCCAAAGTTCATGGCTCGCCACCCGCTCGATGAAGGAGGCCGAAAGCTCCTTGCGGAGCAGCAAAAGGCAGAGCTGCTTGTCGTCGAATTGAGCATTTTCGAGAAGTCCCAGCAAGACATCTTCTCGGGCGTCATGTAATAGCAGGCTTATTTGTTCCTTGCTTGCCGAACGTACGCCTTCCCGCGTGATGCCTTCCGCTTCTGTCATTTTTGCCTTCGCCTCAGTCATGGCCTACACAGCACTTCTGGACGGTGGCAGGGGCACCGCCGCGGCATTCCCGAGCGAAATGTGGTCGAACAACACGGGCCGTTATTCTTCCCATGGCAGACCTCGCCTGCCAAAGTGTCCGTAATTCGTCGTTGACCGATAAATCGGTCGAAGCAAGTTCAAGGTCTCAATGATGGCCGCAGGGCGAAAGTCGAAATGTCCCACAAAATCGATCACGCTTGCCGTGTCTCCCGTTCCAAACGTATCGACTTTGACCGACATTGGTTTTGCTAGTCCGATTGCATAGGCGACCTGAATCTCGACCCTCCGAGCGAGCTCTTTTTTGAGAACTTCACGGGCAACGAACCGGCAGAAGTAGGCCGCACTTCGATCGACTTTGGAAGGGTCCTTGCCGCTAAACGCTCCTCCCCCGTGACGGGCAGCGCCGCCGTACGTATCTGCGATAATTTTTCTTCCCGTTACACCGCAGTCGGCCGATGGGCCCCCATGCACGAAGTTACCCGTTGGGTTCACAGCGAACCGAATCTCCCGATCGAACCAGTCGCCAAGAGCTCGCGGGGCGAGCCGTTCGCGCACATACTCCGTAATTTCTTTACGGGTGACCTCACGCCGGTGCTGGGTGGATACCAGAACGTCAGTCACCCGCGTCGGCTCATCGTCTTCGTATTGAACCGATACCTGCGATTTGGCATCGGGGCAAAGCCATCGATAGTTTCCTGACTTGCGATCCTCAGCCAAACTCTTCGTCAGCCGGTGCGCCAAAACAATCGGAAGCGGCATCCATTCCGCAGTTTCCGCAGTCGCATAACCAAACATGATGCCTTGGTCTCCCGCACCCTGTTCGCCAGCAGAATTCGTTTCGCGGTTCACTCCCAAAGCGATATCGGCGGATTGTCTTGAAATCATTTCGATGACTCGAACCCTGTCCGCGTTAAACGAAGTTGTCGAGTCTGTGTAACCGATATCGCGAATAGCTTGCCGCGTGACCGATGCATGATCGACTGTGCCTTGAGAAGTGATTTCGCCGGCGACTACGACGGCGTCTTCCTTGCAAAGCACTTCACAGGCCACACGAGAGTGTGGGTCTACCGCAATGTAAGCGTCCAAGATCGAGTCGGCGATATAGTCGGACACCTTATCGGGATGCCCTTCAGAGACCGACTCAGATGTGAATGTGTAGGAAGGCCGTGAACCCGAAGGCCTGGCCGGAGCTACTTCGGAAACGACACTTGGCATAGATGCCTCCTCTAGGCTGGAATAACCTAAATTGCGCTCTTAGCACATAAACTCCGGTATCACGCTCTTCGACGTTGCGTGTACTTCTTCGCATAGCGCGCAAGCGCATCACGAATCACAGGATGGGCCGAGCTAGCCGGTTCGATCTGTTCCACTTGCACCGCTTTCCGCTCGAGTTGCTTGTAATCCTGAAAAAAGCGCCGCAGCATCAAGAGGTAATGTGATGGGATTTCTGTCGCTTCCTTATAGCTATTGAATTCCGGATCTCCGGTTGCGACAGCGATGACCTTGTGATCGAGCGTCCCCGAGTCGATCATGGTCATCAAACCGACGGCTCTGGCGTGAATCAATGCGAGAGGGACCACAGATTCCTGGCAAAGCACGAGGACATCCAGTGGGTCTCCGTCTTCAGCTAAGGTTTGGGGAATAAAACCGTAGTTTGCGGGATAGTAGACAGCAGAGTACAAAACGCGATCAACTTTGATCAATCCGCTGGGCTTATCCAGCTCATATTTCACACTGGAGCCGAGCGGTATTTCGATCACACCATAGAATTCGGCGGGCGTTCGTTCGCCTGGTTTCAAGTCATGCCATGGATGAATCATACCGTCTCTCTTTGCTTGATCCGCCAATCAAGAGACGGCTCGCCCGTCTCCTGCAGATTTCGAAGAGCGCGCTCGGTGCGGTCAAGGCGGAAGAGAGCGGCCTCGACTGCTGAAGCGCCTGCAGCTTTGGCTGTTCGCGCTCGATCAAGCGCGCGCTCTGCGATTCTCGTCACCTCGTGCAGGAGCTTTCGAATCTCCACTTCCAAATGCCCACGGCTCTCTTGAACGCGGCTGACGACATCCGACTGAACACGAGTGCTATTTGTCTCCATCAGATGAGTAAGGAAGGCGCAGGCATCCCTCTCAATTACGCCGTATGCGCGTAGGATTCCCAGGAATAGGTCGGCGATGTAGCGCAGCGGCGACGCAGGAAGAGCAACGTGAAGCAACTGCTCGAACGTAAACCGCGAGCGAACACGAAAGCCACGATCGGAATCGAGCGCGTTCGGCATGCGGGTAAACTCTGGCACCCCCGATTTGGCAAGCTTGTCCAAAAACTCGTTTCCGATGCTCATGAAGCGGGTCGCCACTTTTCGATATTCCTGCTCGGCCAAAGCCTGCTCGGTTTCGAGCCACGGGCGCACGTGTTTTTCGGCAACCACCTGCGCGGCGTGAAACGCGTCTCTGCGGAATTTCGGACCATAACGGTGTGGCAACGCTTTTAACTGTCTGTCGAACTCGCTGCTCGCAATCGGTCTCGCCTGGTCGAGGAATTGTTTCCGATGTTCCAGGAATAGGTCCGACAGATGATGCTCTTCTGCCATAAAAAGATAGTTGACGTCCCGCAGTGAACGCTCTGCGTCGGCAATCGTCTGACGCAAGGCATGGATGCGCGCTTCCGATTCCTCCAGGGGGCGTACGAGTGCTTCTCGATTCTCTGAAACGACGGCCGACAACTCCGCTCCGAGCCGCTTTAGACCCCTCGTGCTCGCTGCCTGAACTAAGTCACGGCCAGAGTTGCGGACTAGCGCTTCGAGTGCTGCAATCAGATTGCTCCAGTCCCGTCCCGGGCCCTCGTTTCTGAGGCGTTCTTCCGCACTGACCTCGTAAATAAATCCGATAGGCCGGTGAAGCTGTTTCTCGAGCATCTTGCTGGTGAACGATTTAGCGATCGCACGATCTGTTTCAGAGGTTTTGTCCGCTTTGTTTAAGACAACCAGAAGGTTGCTAACCTGTTTGCCGATCTCGCGCACGAGGATCAGCTCGTCTCCGGCAATCGGAGGGTCAGCGCCGACAACGACGATGGCGGCGTCTATGTGGGGAATGAATGCCTGTGTCGCCGCCGTGTTTCCAGCAAAAACGGAACCAAGGCCGGGCGTGTCTACGAAGCACATTCCGTCCGCCAGGAGGGGGCTCGGGGAAAAAACCTCGACACCAAGAACACCCTTTTGGTTCTCTGGATTCATCTCTTCGGAAACATACTCGGACAGATTCTCAGGTTGTATGTCGGTCCACGTGCCTCCCTGAAACCGAACGCGCGCCCGCCGCGAAGTTCCGTAGCGCACGATGGTCGGAATCGTGGTAAGCGGCAACACACCAGCCGGCAAGATCCGATCACCCAGCAAAGCATTCAAAAGGGTTGACTTCCCCCGCTTAAACTGTCCAACGCATGCAACGTAAAAACGTCCTTCCGCGGTGCGCTCAGCAAGTGCGGCTGCTTCCTCCCGAACCCAGTCGGATCCAAGCTCCTCAGCCAATTCCGCCAGACGCAGCAGTGCGCTTTCAGAAGATATATGGGGAACGATCTCAGCTGGCTTCATGTGGGGCAACCCTCGAAGGAAGAGATTCGCCCACCCGAGAGCAAGTAGTCGACGTGAAGTAGTTTCAATTTCACTTGGTCACCGTAGTGATAGCGCGGGTTGGCAGCCAATTCGCACATCTTGACGATTGAGCCGGGCAAGTGTCCACTGAGGTGCAAGAGAGCTTCCCGAAAATCGGTAAGATCGAGAGAGCCGAGACCGAACTTTTGGATGCACGCCTCAACCAATTTCCGGCCAGAGGCTTCCGATATAGGGCCCAGGCGAATGCGATACTCGTCGGTCCAGTACAAGCTCCATGCATCGCCAATTTCGGCCTGCGAGTAACCTTGCCCAGAGAGATAAACGGGGGTCTTCGCCCGGTACATGATTTCCTTAAGTAGCTGGGCGAGGGTGTGGGAGACGGGAGGAAGATGATCCAAGAAAAAGCGGTAATCGCCTTGTTCGGCCGCCGTAATCAGGATTCCGCGTAATCGAAGTGCAGATTGATCGGAAATCCAGCGACTTAACGTCGTTTCATTCTGGCGATCGGCTGAAACCTTCTTTTTCACCAGCGGATCTCCGGCGAGGTACAACCCCTGAATGAGGTGCTCGACAAGCTGGCGCCGCGTTACCGGCCCGGTCCAGCAAATGCATTTGCGTCTTTCGCTCTGTGGAAGCTCGGAAAGCATTTTGGCGAACAAAAACGTTTTCCCGGAGTGCGGGGCGCCCCAGATCAATTGGCTTTTCCGCTTTTTGAAAGCCGAGTGAAGCCGGTGTAGTTCGCTTTCGCGACCGATTAAACCTTCGAGCGCATTCGCCTGTTCCATGGCCACACTCTTCAACCGAGGCCGACTGGTCCCCTCAAACGGCCTACGAGCGGGCACCAGCCTGGTGCACATACTTGATCACTTCGACCTCGGAAACCGCAATCAACCCTTGGTCGACAACCTCATCCAGAAAAGGAATTAACTTCTGAATCTTCTCTTCGGAATCGACGATGCTAACCATAACGGGGTTTTCATGTGAGAAAGACAGCACGTGGGAACGATGAATCAGAGTACTCGCGCCGTATCCCGCGACGCCGCGCAGAACCGTAGCCCCAGCGATATCGAGTTCACGGCATTTTTCCACAATAGCGCGGTAGAGGGGCTTATCCCTCCATTTGTCGTCTTCGCCAAAGTAAATCCGAAGCATTTTCGCCTTGCCGGCGAGTTTCATTAGCGTGCCTCCTTTCTGCGTTCTGTAGCCGTGAAGTTGTGCGTGTACTTGATGATGTCCACGTCCGAAAGCACAACCAGCCCTTGCTGAACCATTTGATCGAGGATCGGAAAGTAGGCCTGAAGCTTCTCCTCGGTATCGACGACCGTGAGCATCATGGGACGGTCATGCGAAAGATGTAGGGCAGAATCCTTGTGAAGGCGACGATTTGCGCCGTAACCTAAAACGCCCTGATAAACCGTCACCCCGGCAATGTCGTTGGCCCGCATGCTTTCAATGAGAGCCTTGTGCAAAGGCAGATCACGCCATTTGTCGTTCTCGCCGATGAAGATCCGCATCAGCTTCGCTTTGCCCTGGCGCTTGAGTGCGGGAAGGGATTCTTGCGGGCCCTTTTTCTTTTCTATCTCAGCGGGTTTGACAACGAGTGTGTCCTGAATTTCGATCAGTCCCGTTCCCGCGAGTTGACGCAGCTTCGGCATGACTTCTTCTACTTTTTCAGCGGACTCGATGAATTCGACTTTCATGGGTAGGTCCGCCGTAAGAACTTCAATGCGGGTCGTGTGGAGATGGTGGTCCGCACCAAAGCCAGCGACACCCCTGACGACGCTGGCACCGGAGATGCCATGGTAAAAGAGGAAGTTGAGAATCGCCGAATAAAGCGACTGTCCGTGGTATTGGTGGTCTTCACCCACATAAATGCTAACTTTCTTTGCGGGTCCCGGTTTCAGCATTATCCCTCCTATGCCTCAATATCGCGTTGGGCCACCAGAAACTCAGCTGCGCGACCGAGAACACCACCGCCAGCATGAGTTCCTACTTTGACACGCTCTAGATACTCCTGCAGTAGTCCGACGATTTCGCTCCCATTCCTATCCAAAAGCTTCTGCACACCATCCCCCTGGCGCTCGGGCAGCCTAGCTATGATTTCGCGACCGTGTCGTAAGCACAGCACTCCGTTGTCATGGAACCACGAGTGAACCTTCGCGTGACCAAGCTGCTCGGCAAGCTCGGCGATGCGTCGCTCCTTTTCGTCGTGGACCTTTCGGCACACGTCACATTCGTTACCGACCCCGGAGGCGGGGGCCCAATTCTGATTCGCGATAGCCTCCAGGAAGATCGCGGTCGCGGAAACTGCGGGGGTCGAGTTGGCAACCATCCAGCCGTGGCGACTGCAAAAACGGTGGCACTGATCAGGGCTGAGATGTTTGCACAATTCATTTTGGAAATCCCGCAACGCAACACACACCGCGCATGCAGTTCTCGTAGCGAGGCCGCTGATCGGTACCCGCGACGCTCCTGTTTCCTGTCTCACGCAATCCTCCTTCCTGTGATAACGCCGATCCACACCGCGATAAACCCAGCGCCGACACTAAACATGATGTTCATGGCTGCAATCAAAAATTCGCCATCTTGAAAAACCCGGAAGGTCTCATATTCAAACGATGAAAAAGTACTGTAACCGCCTAGAAACCCGATCGGTATCAGGTATCTCCAATTTGGACTCCAGTGCCCCCGTTCCGCGAGAAGCGTCATAATGAAACCAATCAAGAATGAAGCCGTGATGTTGATTACGAACGTGCCATACGGAAAACGCGTTCCCAAGCGGGTGCTGACGTAGCCCCCCGCCCAAAACCGCAGCATCGAACCTACCGCTCCTCCAAGAGCGACGATCAGGTATTTGGTCATAAGACTCGATCTGCTTCGTCTCCTTTCGAATGGTCATACAGTTTCCTCCTGCCGGGCACGGACCTCTCCGCCAGGGTCAACTGCATTTCGTCCGTCGGAAGCATTTCGGCTCGCTTTGATCTGTGCGAGGCTCCGCGCGATCCCGCCGAGTTGATCACCTGTAAGTTGGCTTTCTCCCAGGGTTTGTTCGGCCTGTGCGCGATAGCTTTCCGCATAGGTCTCGAATTTGTGCTTCAGTTGCGCTAGGACAGACTCGCACCATACTTTTACGAGCTGCCAATAGGCCTCCAGCGCGGTTTGGAATGTAGGTGGTAGTCGCCGTGCAACCTGGCTGGCCACCGACCGCTCCGCAGCTCTTTGGCCGAGCAACCGGGCCCATGTCCGGGGCGAAGCAGCCATCGTGAAAGAGGGAGGATCAAAAACCGGGGCGCCTCGCACAAGAGATCTGAACTCATCATTTACGGGGGCGTCAGAAAGGTCCAAATCCGCCGCGCACTGGCGAAGACTGGCTCCGAGTTGATCCGCGAGGCTCGTAATGTCCGTCTGAAGCTTCCGGATTTGCATCTGCACGACCTGCGTGATGCTGTCGCGGGCCATTTGTCCCGGCACAACGACCCCGTAGCTGCCGCGAGCTTGAGCATGTAGGAAACGCCTGGCCGCTTCCGCGATCGCATCCGGCAACCCGCCTGCCGCCGCGTCGGCGTAGCGCGCGCATGCCGTTCTCATGTCTTCGATTGCTCCTGTGGTTTTCCGAAGCAAGGCCTCGGCCGCTTGCGCGCGTTCCTTCGTTGCGCTGGATGAGGATCGGTTTGCTTGACGGAGACGCGCCTCAAGAGCGGCCACTACGGAATCGCGCAAGGCCCCAATTTTCCTCCGCAGGGAAGCCGCGCGGAGCTCCTGCGAGCGTGCGTATAAGGGAACGATTTGTGTTTCGAACCATCCTTCTAGCATTTCACTACAAGACGGCAACACGCTGACAGCATGCACGGCAAGATCCAGCTTGCATTCCGAGGTGACATGCTCCTTCACATATCTCACCATGCGGCTGCGATCCTCGGGTCGAAGCAAGTCCGCCTTGCTGAGTAGGACGTTCACGGGGATGGCAGCCTGTGCAAGCGTGAGAATCGTTTGAAGGTCATCCGCCGTGAGCGTCGAACCGGCATCGATCAGCACGACACCCAAATCGCATTTGGGCAAGTACGCGAGTGTCTCTGCCGCGCCACTGCTGGCGAGAGACCCCAATCCCGGCGTGTCCACGAACGCCACGCCGCTGCGCAGCCTTGGCGAAGGCAGCGCAAGCACCAGCCGGACAACATGTTTCGCATTTGCCGGATTCTGCTGCTCAGTGGCGAATTCGGGTAGATGGGCGATCTCAAATGTCTTCCTCGGGGACTCGGAAAACCACACCGCAAGAGACGGCTGGTCTGCATAAATGATGTGCGTAGGCACGGCGGTAATGGGTGTTACTCCAACCGGCAAGGCGTCCGTGCCGAGTATCGCGTTCAATAAGGAGGATTTTCCGGCGCTAACGCGACCGAACACGGCGATTTCAAAGCTTCTGTCTTCGGCGCGATCAAGAATGGCGGCAATCGAGGAACGGAACTCGACCAAGCCGTGCGATCGAACCGTCTCCTCAATCTTGCTCAAAAGTCCCAAATCATTTCCAGCCTGATTCAGGCGCGACAGACGAGCCTGTAAGTCTGCGCCTACGCCTTCTGTTAGGTAACGGTCAAAGTGATGAACGAGACCACTGAGTTCCGCGACAATCCCTTTTAGCTCCGTCGCGACGCTTTGGGGAACCTCGCCATACCCGCGCATGTATTTTGGTTCGAGTTCCTCGACCGCAATATCAATCGCATCGAGATGGACGTGGACGGCTCGGGACATGGGAATCGACGGCTTTTCGCGCGCGATTCCTTGGCCTTCCAAAATTCGTACGAGCTGGGCACGAATGCGCGCGACATAGTCGTCGATCGTGCGGCGTTGCGCGGGCAGGACATCGGCGGCATATCTGGGGAACGGAGACTTGGAATTCGCGCTGTTGAGAATCTCCTCGATTTCGCCCAGCAGCTTATCGATATACTGGCAGGTAATTCGTAGACGGTTCGCCTGGTATGGGTTTAGGGATTCGCGGGGCTTCTGTTCGCTTGAGCTCATTTCAATCCCACCAAACGCGTGTGAACAACAAACGCGCTTAATTACAGATTTCTCTTCGAAGGTTTTCAGTGCTTAGGAAGGACCAAACGACAGGACAAATAACTCCCTAGCAGGTTGAACAACCCTCGTAGGAGTCATCTGCCCCATTAGGGGCGGTTTAGGGCGAACTCCAACACCCACAACACTTGTATTATTTTCCTTCAAAACGTCAAAGTCAATCGGTCATCGGTTTGGAGCCCTTGTTCAACAGCTTCCCATCGGTCGGACGTTCGGCTGTCCCACCAGGAAATTCAAACCTTTCTCGGGAGAAGCCATTTCTTCGTCGGTAACCAACTCCATGTGGCGACCGCCATGCCGCAAAGCAAACCGCTCCATATTTTCCGCTGTGCGTTTGAAAGCGGCTGCGGAATGCCGCACTATTCGATTCGCTAACTCAGAATCAGGGACTCTTTCCAGAATGGCTTTAAGATGCCGGAGGCAAACGCAAGGCAGATCGGCTTCACTGTCTGCGTGAAGCGTTTCATTTTCGCGCACAAAATCGCTGATGATCTCCGACTCATTCTCGGCGGCCGACTGGCACGCCCGGCACTTGTGCACGCCAGGAAGAAATCCTTCGAATTGCTCTTTCCAGTCGTCGCGCAATCTTCCGTTCTGGGAAAGGCATTGCAGACGTTCCGCCACGAACAAAAGCGTTTGCGGATACCCCGACGCGATTCCTTGGGGCGAAGCGAGCCGCGCGTATTCCTTAGTGTGGAGGCTGCAAAAACCAGAACGCGACGCGTGCAACAATTGTGTGTCGCGGCTATGACTCACATCGTATTGAAATCGACTGATGAACTTAAAAGTCGCCTCTGCCATTCGCTTGCATACAAAACAGGAAGAAATTCTTATCGAACCGGAACCAGCGTTCCTGCCAACAACAGCTCGCGAGGTACGCATTATCCTCTCCTCGCGAGAATCCTGCCCCCGCAGCCGGCTTCGGATTGCTTCCAGTCGACTATCGAGTTGTTGCAGGCCAGGCACTTCGGGAACCGAGAGAAGCGCCTGTATGCGGTCGCAGGTGGCCACGAAAAAATCGTGTGTTCTATCTTGGATAAGGTAGTCGATAAGCGCCTGCTCGAAG
>Ga0335085_10012259_pt1 | contig 12642 bp, 14 predicted proteins | sample Lox_Sample_45_FD_206712 | JGI IMG/M metagenome (GOLD analysis project Ga0335085, IMG submission 206712) | Soil microbial communities from Loxahatchee National Wildlife Refuge, Florida, United States - Lox_Sample_4.5 | ecosystem: Environmental > Terrestrial > Soil > Wetlands | place: USA...
GCCGCGCCAGGGCCACGCCCAGCCCGATCGCCGGCGCCAGGCCCATTGAACCGATCATGTAAAAGTTCTCCGGCCGGTCGCGAGACGCGCAGGCTTCGCGTGACGGGAAGCCGTTGCAGACCACCACCAGTTCGTCGGTCAGCAAGCCGAGCACGGCGCCGATCGCCTGCCCGCGGCTGGTGAGCACGCCTTCTTCAGGCCTCACGCCAACACTCCCTTGGTCACCAGCAGCGCGACCGGGATGCGCTGAGCCATGAACGCCTGCGCGGCCCAGCCGAGATCTTCGCGGACGGTCTCCGCCTTCAACGTGCGATGGGGAATGCGCACGAGGTCGAGCTGCTTGGTCATGACCTGCCCCATGACGAGATGCTCCGGCGCGTCCTTGCCGTCGTGTCCGCGCCAGGAGATCAGCAGCAGGCACGGCTGGCGATAGATCAGGTTCAGCGAGATCAACGCGTTCAGCGACGTCCCCAGTCCGGAGTTCTGCATCAGGACCACCGGCACCTTGCCGCCCATGTACGCGCCCGCCGCCATGCCGACCGCCTCGTCTTCCCGCACCGCCGGCGCATAGATCCGCCGCTCGATCAGCGCGGCGATGACCCCCGCCAGCGTCGAATCCGGCACCCCCGTGAAGAAGTCGAACCCCACATCCTGGAGCAGGCTCACGAAGTCTTTGGCGGGCAACGGCATGGGGAACGGATTATAGCCAACCGAACAGGGACTTCACAAGGCGAACCTCGCGTCCGGAGCCAGCCTTGACACCATCAGGCCCTGACGATATTCTGCGTGCCGCGGGCCGGTTCCCCCACGACAGAGGCGCACGGTCATGTCCCGAGAAATGGAAATCAACATCCGGCCGATCTTTGCCACGCCCCTCCTGGTGTGCACGATCCCGGATCACGCGCGCATCAACCACGAACTCCGTCGGAAGATTCTCGATCGCGAAGCGTCCACACCGGCCGAGGCGGACCATGAGGTCATCGGCTGGTCGTCACCCCACGACATGTCCATGTTCGAATGGGCCGGCGCCGTCATGGAGGATCTGCTGGCTCCCGTGATCGAGGTCGCCACCCAGGCGACGGAATTCTCCGAACGCGCTCCCGCCCTGGCCGGTCAGCATCCCCGCTGGCAGGTCGTCGAAACCTGGGCGAACGTCCAGCGCAAAGGGGGGACCAATGCGGTGCATCCGCATCCCGGAACCTTCTGGTCGGGCGTGTATTACGTGGACGTGGGAGACATCACGGCCCAGGGCGATGTCGGGGGGGAACTGCAGCTGTACGATCCGCGCGGCTGCTTGCCGACGATGCTGGCGCCGTTTCTCCGGTACGCGGTGCCCGAACTCCACGACGCGGGGAAGAGCATCTCGCTCACGCCGGAGGCCGGAATGTGCGTGCTGTTTCCCGGATGGCTGTCGCATGCGGTCGGCATCTACAGAGGCGAGCAGCCGCGGATCAGCGTGGCGTTCAACCTGGACCCCGTCATCGAAGAGTTCAACGACTGGCGCTTCAACGCGCCGTCGAAGACGCGGCAGGGGCCCGGCCGATGAAGCAGATCATCATTCTCGTGGTCCTCGGGGTCCTCGCCATCCTGTACGCCACGCCGGCCTTCTACCTCAGATCCGGCGTCAATCACGACGACCCGGACGCCGTGACGCGGTACCTGGGCATGCCGTCCGAATCGACCGACAACCCCGACGGGACGACCGTTTCGATCTATCGAGTCGAGAAGATTCCCCCGTTGTGCGTGGAGTACGTCGTCACCTTCAAGAACAAGCTCACGGGCGAAGACGCCTCCCAGCAGGCGATCGACGTGAGGCGGGTGCTGAACCAGTGGACGTGGCGCTGGTGCCCGTCGGAGAAGAAGACGGAAAAGAAAGACTAGGCGTTCACGCGGGTCCTGTCACCGACCACCCCCATCGGCTTCGGCTTGAAGGCCTCCAGGCGACGGGGGGCCCCCGGTCAGTGCCACCCGCAGAATGCGCTAGTCTTTCGGTTTGATGTCGATGACGTCGCCGCCGGCGGACCGGTCCCGACGGGTGATGACCACCACGTTCCCGCGGTCGCTCATCAAAATCGTCACGAGCCAGCTCACGACGCTCACGATCATGGCCCCGATCACCGCCGTCCAGAAACCGTGCACCTCGAATCCCTTGACCAACAGGGACGTGAGCCACAGGCAAAAGGCGTTGAGCAGGAAGATGAAGAGGCCGAGGGTGACCAGCGTGAACGGCAAGGTCAGGAACAGGAGAATCGGCCGCACGACGGCGTTGATGAGGGCCAGCACGAGCGCCGCCGCGAGCAGCGCCAGCCCCCCGCTGACTTCGATCCCCGGCACGAGGTAAGCCGCCGCCAGGATCGCCAGCGCATTCGCGAGCAGCCGGATCAGAAAGCCCATTTACCTCAGGTTCTTCTTCAACAAGCCGAACAGCCCGCGGACGACCTCGCGGCCGATCTGACGGGTCAACGGCGATTTCAGGATTTCCTCGGCCATGGACGGTTCCGGTTTGCCGCGACGGCCACGCGCGGGCTCCGGCGACGGCAAGTTCTCGCCCTCCGCATCCCGAGCCGAACGGCCCGCCGCCTGCGGCACCGCGATCTTCTTCTGCAGGATCTCGCGCGCGGACTCGCGGTCGATGGCCTGCGCGTACTTGGCCTGCAGCGAGCCCGCTTTCAGCGCGGTCTTGAAATCCTTCTCGTCCAAGGCGCCCATGAACGAATCCGGCGGAATGAGCCGCGTCGCCACGACCGGCGTAGGCCGCCCCTGCGGATCGAGCACCGTCACCAGCGCCTCCCCGATACCGAGCGAGGTCAGTTCTTTTTCGATGTCATAGAACGGCGTCCTGGGAAACGTGCCGGCCGTCGCCTTCAGAGCCTTGGCATCATCCGGCGTGAAGGCCCTCAGCGCGTGCTGGAAACGGTTGCCGAGTTGCGCGAGCACGTCCGCCGGAATGTCCTTCGGCGTCTGCGTCACGAAATACACGCCCACGCCCTTGGAACGGATCAGCTTCACCACCTGCTCGACCTGATTGAGCAGCGCCTTCGAGGCTTCGTCGAACAGGAGGTGCGCCTCGTCGAAGAAGAACACCAGCACGGGCTTGTCCACATCGCCCCGTTCGGGCAGTTGATGGAACAGCTCGCCGAGCAGCCACATCATGAACGTGGAGAACAGCGCCGGCCGGTCCTGGATGTCGGCCAGCGACAGAATGCTGATCACGCCCTTCCCGTCCGGCGTCGTCCGCAGCAGGTCTTTGATGTCGAACTCCGGTTCCCCCAAGAAAAGGTCGGCGCCCTGCTGTTCCAGTTCGACGAGCTTGCGATTGAGCACGCCCAACGCGGCCTTCGACATGCCGCCATAGCCGGCCAGTTGCTGGGAGTCGAGCCCCTGCAGGTAAGCCACCACCGCCTTCAGATCCGGCAGATCCAGGATCGGCAGGTGCTGGTCGTCGCAGAACTTGAAGAGCAGTGCGAGGACTCCCTGCTGGGTGTCGTTGAGATCGAGCACCTTGGCGAGCAACAGCGGCCCGAACGAGGAGACCGTGGCCCGGACCTGCGCCCCCTGCTTCCCCGTCAGACTCAGGAACTCCACCGTATGTCCCTTGGGCACGAACGCCACCTTGAGATCCTTGCAGCGGGCCTGGAGCTTGTCGTTCGAGACGCCGGGCCGCGCCAAACCCGAGAGGTCGCCCTTGAGATCGGCGAGAAACACCGGCACGCCGGCCTCGGAAAGCGCCCCGGCCAGCAATTGCAGCGTTTTGGTCTTGCCCGTGCCGGTCGCGCCCGCGATCAGCCCGTGCCGGTTCATCATGGCCATCGGCAGGCTTACCGGCAGCTCGGGGAACATCTTGCCGTCCCGGATGGGACGGCCGACGTCGAGCACCGCACCGGAAAATTTATAGCCGTCTGCGATCGTCTGCGCAAAATCCTGAGCCATCACGCTCCCCGCTTTAAAGGGCAAATCTAAAGGGATGCCCGCTGGGTGTCAACGAGAAAGGTGGACCGGTCCGGCTTGACAACCGGCCTTCAACAGGACGAAGCTGTGCTCTGGTTTTTCACCCAATTCGGAGGTCCAGATGATGGCTGCACGGAGAGTGAGAATCGGGATCCTCGCCGCCCTGTTGGGAATCGGCACGGCCGTGCCGCTGGCACACGCGGAGCATGCCCTCTCCTGGGACCTTGCCGTCAAGTACCTGCTCACGACGATCAAGGCCTTTCGCACGACCTACGTCCTGGACGTCATCGGGAGCCTCAAGAAGAGCGGGATCGAGCCGAAAGAGCATTGGAAAAATGAATTGCACGCCATTCCCCTTCCCGCCCAGTTCGTCCTTTCCGCCGGAGAAGAGGTCGCGGTCTATGAGATCAGCCTGATCGGCCTGAACCCGCTGTACGAGAAAAACCTTCCCAAGACCCAGGCGGAAGCCGACGCGCTCAAGCGCATGCAGGCCAATCCAAACGAGCGTGTGATTACGTTCAAAGAGGGCAATCAGTACAAGGGCCTGTCGGCCGACTTAGCCATCGTGCAGTCGTGCGCGGACTGCCACAACGCGCACCCCAACGCCGTCAAGAAGGACTTCAAAAAGGGCGACCTCATGGGCGCGCTCGTGGTCAGGCTCAACATGGAAAAGCATTAGCCCGTCGTTCCCGGCGCACCGGGGAGTCATGCACGAATGCCGAGTTCGCGGCCGACTTTCCCGAACGCCGCGGCGGCCTGCGCAAGCTGTTCTCTGGTGTGGGCCGCGGAGACTTGGACGCGGATGCGGGCCTCGCCCTTGGGCACGACAGGAAAACTGAAGCCGATCACGTAGACGCCCTCTGCCAGCAGGCGGTCCGCCATCCGCGCGGCCAGAGCCGCATCGCCGAGCATCACCGGCATGATGGGATGCGTGCCGGGCTTTACCCGGAACCCGCGTGACTCCAGTTCCCGCCGTAAAAACTGCGCGTTCTCCTGCAGCCGGATCCGCAATGCATCGCCCTGCGTGATCAGCTCGAGGGCCTTCAGCCCCGCCGCGCAGATCATCGGCGGGACGGCATTCGAAAAGAGATACGGGCGCGACCGCTGGCGCAGCAATTCGATCAGCTCGCGCCGGCCCGACGTGAAGCCGCCTGTGCCGCCCCCGACCGCCTTGCCCAGCGTGCTCGTGAGCAGGTCCACCTTGCCGGCCACGTCGAACAACTCGGGCGTGCCCCGCCCGGTCTTGCCGATGAAGCCGGTGGCGTGGCTGTCGTCCACCATCACCAGCGCCTCATAGCGCTCGGCCAATGCGACGATCGCATCCAGGCGGGCGAAGTCCCCGTCCATCGAAAAGACCCCGTCCGTGGCGATCAGGCGGATGCGCCGGCCGGCCGTCTCCTGGAGCCCCCTCTCCAGATCGACCATGTCTCCGTGCGCGTACCGGTACCGCTGGGCCTTGCACAGGCGGATGCCGTCGATCACGCTCGCGTGGTTCAGCGCGTCGCTGAGCACCGCGTCCTCCTCGCCCAGCAGCGTTTCGAAGAGGCCGGTGTTGGCGTCGAAGCAGGAGCTGTACAGGATGGTGTCGCCGGTGCCGAGGAACGCGGTGATTGCCCGTTCGAGTTCCTTGTGCAGATCCTGCGTCCCGCAGATGAACCGCACCGACGCCATGCCGTACCCGCGTGTCCGCACGGCGCCCGCCGCCGCCTCCACGATCGCCGGATGGTTCGCCAGCCCCAGGTAATTGTTGGCGCAGAGGTTGATGACCACGCCCTGCGCGACCCGGATGCTGCCGCCCTGCGGGCCCAGCAGGACACGCTCGGCCTTGTGCAGGCCCGACGCACGGATGTCCGCAAGCTGCCGTTCGATGAGAGGCTTGACCTTTTCGTAGGCCATCAGGGTCTGAGCACGACCTTGCCGCACCGGCCCTTCGCCACCAGATCGAAGCCCTCGGCGAATTGGTCCAGGGGCAAGGTGTGGGTGACGACGGGCCGGATGTCGAGGCCTGCCTTGAAGAGGCCGGCGAGACGATACCAGGTCTGGAAAAGCCGGCGGCCGGTCACGCCGTAGACCCGGATCCCTTTGAAGATGATCTCGTTCGTCATGTCGAAGGAAACCGGCGCCTCCGGAATGCCGAACAACGTCACGCGCCCGCCGTTCTTGACGTAGCGGAAACACTTATGGACCGCCGCGGGGCTGCCCGACATCTCCAGCGCCACGTCCACGCCCTCCCCGTTCGTCGCCCGGCTGATGAGGTCGGTATCATCCGTATTCGGATTGATCGCGTGGTCCACGCCCAGTTTCCTGGCGAGGTTGAGCCGATAGTCGCTGACGTCCGAGGCGATGATCAAGCCGGCGCCGGCGGTGCGGGCGACGGCCGCCGCGAAGAGACCGGTCGGGCCGCAGCCCGTGATCAGCACCGACTGGCCGGTAATGTCTTCGACCAGCGCCGCATGGACGGAGTTGCCCAGCGGCTCCTGCAGGCAGGCCAGTTCCGGAGGAATCTCGCGGGAGGTCTTCCAGAGCACGCGCTCGGGCAGCCGCACGAATTCGGCGTAGGAGCCGTCCTCGTCGATGCCCAGGATGCGGTAGTCCTTGCAGACGTGCGCGTTGCCGGTCCGGCATTGAAAACACACGGCGCAGGTGATATGCGACTCGGCCGCGACGTAATCACCCAGAGCGACCGCCGTGACGCCCGGCCCGACTTCCACCACTTCGCCGCACAACTCGTGGCCGATGATGCGGGGCGGGTGAATGCGGCCCTGCGCCCACTCGTCCCAGCGGTAGATGTGGTTGTCGGTCCCGCACAGGGACGTGGCCATGACACGCACGACCACCTGGCCGGAGCCGGCCACGGGTCTGGGAACATCCAGCAGTTCCAATCCGGGAGCGGGCTTCGTCTTCACCAGCGCGCGCATCAGTCACTCCTTCGCGGCAAGAAGCTCGATCGCAATGTCGATCGGCACGCCGAAGCTGGCGCCGCCGAAGCGCGTCATCGTGGCGGCATTGACGGCGATGACCTCGCCCCGGCTGTTGAACACCGGGCTCCCGCTGCCGCCGCCGGTGGTCTGGGCGTCGTAGACGATGCGGTTGGCGACGATATCCCCGATGTGGCCCTGCGTGGCCAGGGGGCGGACCGCCCCGCGATCGGCGATATCCTGCACCAACGCTCTCAGGTCGCCCCGATGTTTCTTCACCAACGCAACCGCCGTGTCGTCATCCATTCTGGCCAGGATGCCCTCCGCCGCCGCCGGGTACCCCAGCAGCACGACTCCTTCTCCGACTTTTCCCTTCGGCCCCGGCGCCTTGATCGGAATCGGAGCGATACCCTGCGGAACCGGCGAGAGCAGCCCCAGCGCCACGTCGGCGACATCCGATAAGCGGACGAGCACGGCCGTGTAAGGCTCCCGCCTGCCGGGGAAATAGGCAAGAAGCGAAACCAGCTTCGTTTCCATGCCGGTTTTGGTCAGCCCGGGGAACGAGGGATCGATGGACCAGGGTTCGGTGATGTGACGGTTGGTCACGATATGGCCGTGGGCATCAACCAGAAACCCCGTGCCCATGTATTCCAGCAGAGTGGACGGAACGGTCCCGGGCTCGCCTTTCTGAACGTATCCATACGCGATGTAGAGAAAGCAGACGGAGGACCCATACTGCCCGATCAAGTGCTCGGCGCCGACCCGTTCCTGTTCCAACACTTTGAGCCGCGCAGTGAGCGCCCGCACGTCTTCAACGGACGAGCCCCGCCGCCGCTGCTCTTCCACCTGGGCAACCAGACGATCGTACTCGGCCCGCCGCGCGGCCAGCGCCTCGGCGACCTTCGCCCGGGCTTCCGCAATGCGCCGTTCCAGATCGGCCTGCGTCCGGCGGGAGGACTCGATCTCCTGAGTCAGCGCGGTCATCTGCCGTTCGAAGACCTTCCTCGTCTTGTACCCCGAATAGATCGCGCCGGTGACGACGCTCACGATAAGCACCAGCAGGCCGACCACGACGACCTGCGTGGTTCGGGAGGCGTGGCGCCGCAGGTCGTACGCAAGCTGGCCCACGAAGGAGCCGAGAGGGCCCACGCCCTCGCCCTGCGCCTCGGCCGCGACGGCCCGGGCGTCTTCGAGAATCTCCCGCGTCAGCTTGCAGGCGGCGTATTCCGTCGGGCGCATGCGAAACCGCAGCTTGGGGCCTTTCGGCCCGAGCTGGACGATGTCCTTGTCGGCAAGAATCGCCTCCTCGACCAGCACGTCGTTCAGCAGCGTCCCCACGTCCGGGTCCCGATTGCGCAAGCGCATGTCGCAATCGGTCTGGAAGAGCTCGGCGTGAGCGGGGGAAACGGGATGGCTGCCGTCCGGCGAAAAGACGACGTCGTTGACGGGATCGCTGCCCAGGGACAGCCAGGGACGGTCGAAGTATTGCGTCTCGCCCCGCTTCTGCCCCGAGAGATGGACCAGCGCAAATTTCATTCGCCGGCCTTCCGGATGCGTTCAGCCGCCTGTTTGGCCACGGCCCTGGTTTTCTTGAGCAAGGGCACCCGCGACGGTTTTCAAGAAGCGCAGGACGTGGGCATCATCCACCTGGTGGAAGTCGGCGTACACCTGGCCCACCGCCATGAAATACTCCGGGGTCTCGAGGACCACCAGCTCGTCCACCAGCGCCCGGACCCGCTCGGCCGTTTCGGCCGGCGCGACGGGCACCGCCCCGATCAGCCGCTTGGGATTCAATTCCCGCAGGGCCAGCGCCGCCGCCTCGAACGTGGCGCCGGTCGCCAAACCGTCATCCACCAGCAGGACCGTCCGCCCGGCCAGCCGGGGAAACGGCGCGCCACCGCGGTACAGCCGCACGCGCCGGTCGATCTCCAATTGCTGCTCGGCCCGGCACTCCTCGACATAGCCCGGGTATACCGAGTTCATGCCGCGCCCTTCTTCCGTCCTATACAGCAGGCCGGTTTCGGTGAGGGCCGCCATGGCGCATTCCGGATTGCCCGGATACCCGATCTTGCGGACGATGAACACGTCGAGCGGAAGGCGCAACCCCCGGCTGACTTCAACGCCGGTGACCACGCCCCCTCGCGGGAGGGCTACCACCAGGCCTCCGGGAACATCCGCGTAGGCCTTCAGGGCGGCGGCCAGTTGCCGGCCTGCATCCGCACGATCCCGAAACATCACCGATTACCTCCCTTTCACTCGGGCGGAGGCCGCCGCGCCGGACGGCGCCGGACGGACTCAGTCCGGGCCTTCATCTTGCGCTTCTCCCGGAACGTCCGGAGTTCCTCTTCCATCGCGTGAAACGTCGCCCGGATCGCTTCCTCGAAGGTCTTCTCCGTCTTGCTCGCGGTAAAGGTCGCGCCGTTCACGTTGCACACCAGACGCGCGCTGGCGATCTTCGGCCCCTTCTTGTGATGGCGGTTTTTCTCCAGCGTCACGCGCGCGTGGATGATGTCGGCGTGGCCTTCCTGCAGATCGTGCAGGCGGGCCTCGATTTCATCCTGCCAGCGCGGGGTCATCTTGAGATTGCGGCTTTCGGTGCGAATGTCCATGATTCTCCCTCAGTCCTCCCTTAATGTGACTCGGCTTGTACTGCTTGCTTCCAGTACGTGTCCACTGCGGCTTGAATGTGCCGGATCGCGTCCTCCTGCCTGGCCGGCTCGAAGAGATGCCGGAAGCGTCCCTGGAGCTTGAGATACTCTTCCACCGGGCGCCGCTTGGGAATGTAGGTATGCGTGACCCGGCCGTCGATCGCCTCCTTCAGCGGCCACAGCCCGGTCTCCACGGCGAGCTTGGCCACCTCGGGGCTCTGCGCCGGGTCGTAGTGCCAGCCGGTCGGGCACGCGGAAAGCGCCAGGAAGAGCTTGGGGCCTGTGCAGCGCGCGGCGCGCGCGAACTTCTCCGCCAGGTCCAGCGGGTGCCGGGGCGACACCGTTGCGATGTACGGCGGCCGGTGCGCGCGCCAGATTTCGAAGATGTCCTTCTTCTCCTGGCTCGCGCCGACCGGATGTTGCACGCTGCAGGGTGACGTGGTCGTCCGCGCTCCATAGGGAGTGGAAGAGGAGAGTTGCACGCCGGTGTTCCCGTAGGCCTCGTTGTCATAGCAAATGTAATAGAAATCGAGGTTGCGGTAAATAGCCCCCGACGTGGCCGAGAGCGCCATGTCGTAGGTCGAGCCGTCCCCTGCGAGCACCACGACTTTCAAGTCCTCCTCTTTGGGCAGCCGCCCCTTCGCGATCAGCACATCCAGGGCGTCGCGGACGCCCTGGGCGCCGGCCGGGGCCGAGCCCATCGTGGTGTACAGCCAGGAGGCATTGAGCGCCGTGAAGGGATAGACCGCGAGCATCGTGAAGCAGCCGGCGGCGTTCACGTAGACGACATTCTCCCCCAGCACCTTCGACGCCAGACGCAACGCTTCGAGCCCGCCGCAGCCGGCACACAAGGGCGTGCCGGGCAGGACGTATTCCTCCTTCGGAATCTGTTTGATCTTTTTGAACGTCTCGCGCTGCCAGGGCATGGCCTACTCCTGCTTGCCGGCGATATCCAGCAACTGCTCCATCTCCCGATGCTCGTCCTCCGTGTAGAGCAGCACCGGCCCGATGCCGCGGCCCCGTTCGCCGGCCTCCGCGGTCTGCGCGAAGATGCTCTCGAACTCGGCTTCGCTGACGTTCTTCCCGCCCAGCCCGCCGATGAACGAGCAGAGAGCCGGCGGGCGGAACGGTTCGTGGTAGAGCGCGGCGGCAATCTCTTGAAAGAGAATCCCGCCGAGCCCGGGAGCCAGGTTCTGGTCCAGCACCGCCACCGCCCGGCGGCCGCGCAACGCCTGCGCGATCGCCGCCGCGGGCCAGGGCCGGATCACCCGCAGGCGCAGGAGGCCGACGCGGCGTCCCCGCTCGCGGGCCGCATCCACCGCCGCCTTGCCCTTGGTGGCGAACGCGTTGCTCATCACAAGGACATCTTCCGCGCCGTCCAGCCGATACTCTTCGACAAGATCGTAGCGCCGCCCGAACAGACGCTCGAACTCGGCGGCGGCATCCTGGTGAACCCTAAGAGCATTGACCGCAGCCAGATGCATCTGGTGGCGGAAGTAGGTGTACGTCGAGCCGCCGAGCACCGCCACGCCAAGCGCCTGCGGCGCCGACGCCTTGAATCCCAGATGCGGCGGCCGGTACGGCGGCAGGAACGCCCGGACCTTCTCAGGGTCCGGCAGCGACACCGGCTCTCTGGTGAACGACAGATAGAACCCGTCCAGGTTGACCATCACCGGCAGCATCACTCGTGGATCCTCGGCGATGCGATAGGCCATCAGCACCGCATCCAGCACCTCCTGGCAGGTCTCGGCGTGAATCTGGAGGAAGCCGGAGTCCCGCGCGGCCAGCACGTCGTTGTGATCCGGCTCCAGCGTGATCGGCGCGGCGAGGGCACGGGAGACGTTTACCAGGACCAGCGGCACGCGCCAGCCCGCAATCGAGTAGAGCAGCTCAAAGGCATACAGCAGGCCCTGGCTGGACGTGGCCGTGAAGACCCGGGCCCCGGTCGCCGCCGCGGCGCCGGCCGCCGTCATCATCGAGTGCTCGGAGTCCATCGTGACGAAGCGCGCCGGCAGTTCGCCGCGCTCGCACCATTCCGCCAGCGCCTCCACGATCTCGGTCTGGGGCGTGATGGGAAACGAGGGAATGTAGTCCACGTCGGCCAGCCGCGCGCCCCAGGCCGCCGCCAGGTTGCCGGTCAGCATTTCCCCGCTCATCGGGCGCCCTCCACTGCTTCCCGTTCGGACACCAGCGCGTGCGTCGGGCATTCCTCGACGCACAGCATGCATCCCTTGCAATGGTCGTAGTCGATCACCGGTTTGTCGGCCGGGGTCAGCGTAATGGCGGCATCGGGGCAGTAGACGTAGCACAGCCAGCAGCCGTTGCACTTCTCCGGAATGAGGACCGGCCGGAACACCCGCCAGTCGCCGGTCTTGCGGAGCGGCTGGTTGGCGCCCGCGGCGATCCGGGCTGTTCCCCTCGTCGGCGGCTCGTAAAGCGGGCTCCACAAGGAAGCCGGGCGCGCCTGCCCCGTTAGTGACTCGCCGACCTGAACGATCGGAGCCGCCTGATAACACTCGCCCGCCAGCGCCAGGTTCTGCTCCACTACCTGAGCCGAGACACCAAGAGAATGGAGTTCCTGCGTCAGGGCGGCGCGGAGACTCTCGAGACTCAAACCCAGCAGCCGGGCGGCCACGGCCCCCAACGGCGCACTGAGGGCCCCGACCCTCCCAAACTTCGCGAGCGCCAGGCCGGTCAGATCGAGTGTGGACAGGCGACCGGGCACGGAGGATTCGTCACGGATGCGATCGGGCGGCCGCGGCGAGTTGACGAAGACCACGGTCATGTCCGTCACACCCTCCAACACGCGGGCGACCGGATCGTTGAGGAGAGACTCGTCGGCCACGACCACGAGATCGGGTTGGGAGATCAGCCCCCGTTCGAGGATCGGACCATGCGCGAGGCGGGTGTAGGCGGCGACCGGCGCGCCGCGCCGCTCCGCCCCGTAAATCGGCGAGTCCTGGGCCGTGAAGCCCGACAAAAAGGCGGCGCTGCCGACGACGCGGCTGGCCGTCTTGGCCCCCTGTCCGCCCCTCCCATGAAAGCGGACTCGAATCATATCATCGGTTCCATGCTCCTGAACAATACAAGGGACGTGCCACGCCGGCTGTAACAGGAGCACGGTTTAT
>Ga0335085_10012260_pt1 | contig 12640 bp, 10 predicted proteins | sample Lox_Sample_45_FD_206712 | JGI IMG/M metagenome (GOLD analysis project Ga0335085, IMG submission 206712) | Soil microbial communities from Loxahatchee National Wildlife Refuge, Florida, United States - Lox_Sample_4.5 | ecosystem: Environmental > Terrestrial > Soil > Wetlands | place: USA...
TGGCAGATCGCGATCGGCAGCGTGCCCATTGCGCTTGCCGGCACACTCCTCGAGCATCCGCATATTGCGGCACTATCATCGGCCGGCTGGTTCGCGCTCGGCTATATGATCCTCGTCGGCCACTGCATCGCCTATGTCACCTGGTTTGGCGCGGTCGAGCGCCTGCTGGCCTCGGTCGCGGCGATCGGCACTATGCTGGTGCCGGTGATCGGTGTCGTCGTCTCGGCGATTGCGCTGCACGAGCCGCTTGGACTTTCGCAGATCGCAGCACTTGTCTTCACTGTCGCCGGTGTCGCGCTGGCAGCGCGATCATGAGGGCTCCCGAAGTAACGCGATCGGCAAGTTTCGCTGCGGGCATGGGCTTTGCGCTGGTGGCGGCGGTCGGCTGCCGGATCGGCTCGCGCTGACGGCTGGCGAGGCGCACGACAACCGTCTCGCCGCTAGCTACCTTGCCTTCGTACAAGTCGCATCTATCCGGTTATGGCTAGCTGCGCGTTATGAGTCCACGCCCTAGAACAGCAATGGCGGTTCGCTGAGCCACTCCGCGCGCACCCGCACGACCGTCGCGGGATCGAAGAAATCGTCGAGGCGGCGGTGAATGTGCACGGCGAGGCGCGGGTCGATCGCGGCGCCCTTCAGCTCCATGAGCGCGCGCCAGCGCACGGCCCACATCATCGTCCTGAGCCAGGTGAGGCGGCGCGCGGGCAAGAGCCACGGGCGCAATTCGGCGGCGCGCGTGCTGCCGACGGCGCCGAGGTAATGACGATAGAAGGCTTCGATGTCCTCACGCCGCAATGACGCCTGAACCTCGAGGTCCCAGGTCGTGGAGGTGTAAAGCGTCGCGTGCGCGAGATCGATCGCGGGCGATCCGTAGCAGGCGCGCTCGAGATCGACGAGCACAGCGCTGCCGTCAGGACGTAGCACGAAATTGCCGGGATGCGTGTCGGTGCCGACGAGCGCGAGCGGCTGCGGCCCCCCCTCGAGCCCGAAGGCATAGCGCTGCGCCCACGCGAATTCATGGTTGAGCGCGTCCCGTGTCGAGAGCGGGAGGGAGACCGCCGGAATGAAGTCGCGTTGGCGCGCGATGAACTCCAGCGTCTCCATGACGGGGCCTCGCTCACCGTGGTCCGGCAGCGGCGGCCGCTGCGACGGCGGCGGCAGCGGCAAGCCGTGCAGGCGGGCGAGGGCGTCCGCGAGAGAGGGAAGATCCTGCGGGAGCTGCGGCACCCGCCCGGCGATCTCCTCGACCAGCAATGCCCCGCGCGGCAGGTTTGACGAGGACGGCAGCACCCCGATCAGCCGCGGCGTCGCGCGCGACGGTGCCGCACGCTCGAAGGCCGCGGCTTCGCTTGCGAGCTGTGCCGCGGCATCGCCGGACCACGGCGTCGCCCGCGGCACGCGCAGCACCAGCCCTTTGCCGGCGATACGATAGTGATCGTGATTGACGCCTTTGGCGGTCATCGGCGCGAGATCGCTTGCGCGGAGGTCCCGAAGATCGGGCATCCCGCGCAAGGCTTCGATGAGAGCGGCGGCGTCGCTCAACGCGATGAACTCCTCGTGACCGGCATTGCTGTTGCGGGGTCGATTGGACGGGCTAAATTTGCGGGCAAACCCGCGGCCACGCAATGAACTCCTCAGCACCGCTTTCCGTCGTCATCCCCACGCTCGACGCCGCCGCGAGCCTCCCGGCAACCCTGGCGACGATGGAGTTAGCGCGCGCCCAAGGCCTGCTGCGCGAGATCGTGGTGGCTGACGGCGGCTCGGCCGACGCGACCGCCGCGATCGCCGAAGCCGCTGGTGCCACCGTCCTGCGCGGGCCGCGCGGACGCGGCCAGCAACTCGCGGCCGGCGCGGCTGCGGCGAGCGGGGAGTGGATCTGTTTCTTGCACGCTGACACGAAACTGGAGCCGCGATGGTGCGAGGCGGTTCAACGGTTCATTGCGAGCCCGGAAAACGAGGAGCGCGCGGGATATTTCGCCTTTCGCCTCGACGATGCCTCCGCGCCAGCGCGGCGTCTCGAACGGCTGGTAGCCTGGCGCTCGCGCGTCCTCGGATTGCCGTATGGCGACCAGGGGCTGGTGATCTCGCGGCGGTTCTACGCAAGTCTCGGCGGCTACCTTGCGCTGCCTTTGATGGAGGATGTGGCGCTGGTGCGGCGCATCGGGAAGCGCCGCCTAGTCCTACTCGACGCGACGGCAGTCACCTCGTCGGCGCGCTATCGGCGCGATGGGTATCTCCGGCGCTCGCTCCGCAATCTCTTCTGTCTCTCGCTTTATTTTCTCGGCATGCCGCCGCGGATGATCGGACGCCTCTACGGATGAGCATGCGCCGGTCGAGCCGCCACCTCGTGATCTTCGTGAAGGCGCCGCTCCTGGGGCAGGTGAAATCGCGCCTCGCCGCGGGGATAGGGGCGCTGGCCGCGCGCCGATTTTATCGCGCGACGACCGCACGGCTGATCCGCAAAATGAACCGGGACCGGCGCTGGCGGGTCTGGCTCGCGGTGACGCCGCACCGCGCGCTCAATTCGGCGCATTGGCCTCGGGGAACCCAGCGTCTCGATCAGGGGCAGGGCGATCTCGGCGCGCGTATGGGCCGCGTCTTTCACAGTTTGCCTCCGGGCCCCGCGGTGATCGTAGGCTCGGACATTCCCGATCTCGGGCCACGGCACGTCGCGGCGGCCTTCCGCGCGCTCGGCGGCCATGACGCCGTCTTCGGCCCCGCCGCCGATGGCGGCTATTGGCTCATCGGCCTGCGCCGCCGCCCGCCAGTTCCATCCGGGCTCTTCGCGGGCGTGCGCTGGTCGAGCTTCCACGCGCTCGCGGATACTCACGCGAGCCTGCCGCGGAATGTTTCGATCGCGATGCTCGAGGTGCTCGAGGACGTCGACGACGCCGCGGCCTATGCGCGCTGGTGCGGGCGACTCAAGAAACGGCGGCGGGCTTCTTCAGATGCTCCTGGAGCCGCGGCATGAGCTCGACGAGATTGCAGGGGCGGTGGCGGTTGTCGAGCTGCGGCCCCAGTATCTCCCAGCCATCGCGGCAGGCGCCGGGCGAGCCCGGCAGCGCGAAGAGATAGGTCCCGCCGGCGACGCCGCCGGTGGCGCGGCTCTGGATCGTCGAGGTCCCGACCTTCTGATAGCTGAGCCAGCGGAAGAGCTCGCCGAAGCCGGAGATCTCCTTCTCATAGACCGATTGGAATGCCTCGGGCGTCACGTCGCGGCCGGTGACGCCGGTGCCTCCGGTGGAGATCACGACATCGACGGCGGAGTCTGCGATCCACGTGCGGAGCTGCGCAGCGATCGCGGCCCGCTCGTCCTTGACGATGCGCCGCGCGACCACGCGGTGCCCGGCCTTGGTCGCGAGCTCGGCGAGCGTGTTGCCGGAGGTGTCGTCGGCCTCGGTCCTAGTGTCCGAGACCGTCAGGATCGCGATGTTGACCGGTAGGAAGGGTCGCGTCTCGTCAATTCGCGGCATAAGGGCCACCTTGTCCGCTCGGGGGATCGAGAGCGGTATAGGTCGGCCACTTGCCGCCGGCAAGCGCGTCGAGATCGGTCGTCGGCTGCCCCAGGCGTATGCGGTAGATCCAGTAATTCGCAAGCACGCGCTGGGTGTAGCCGCGCGTCTGCCGCGAGGGAATGCTCTCGAGGAAGAGCAGCGGGTCGCTGCTGGCTGCCTCGTCGGCGAGCCAGCGCGGAATCGGTCCGGGGCCGGCATTGTAGGCGGCCGCGAGCAGGATGAGATTGCGGCCGATCTTGTCGCTCTGCAGCAGTACGGAGATGTATTCCTGCGCGAGCGCCAAGCTCACCTCGGGGTCGTCGAGGCTCTGGCGGTCGTGCTCGGGGAGCCCGAGGCGCGAGGCCATCGAGCGCGCCGTCGCGGGCATGATCTGCATGACGCCGGCGGCACCCGAGCGGCTGCGGACGTTGGCGAGGAATTGCGATTCCTGCCGCATCAGCGCGAAGATCAATGCGCGATCGACGCTGAAACCGCCTTTTGGCGTCCAGCGCGGCACCGGGAAGAGAGAGCGGTCGTGGTTGCGGCCGTCGGCCTGCGCGAGATAGGCCGCGAGCTGGAAGGCGAGCGCTGGAAGGTTGGCGCGGTCGGCGAGCGCTTCGAGCGCCTGCATCAGGTTCGCTTCGCCCCGAAGCGCCATGCCCCGGAGCTCGGCCTCGGCCCGCTGCGTCTCGCCTACCTGCAGGAGCGCGAGCGCCCGCCGCCCGGAGGCGACGCTCATGAGCGTGCGGGCATCGGCGTCGGTGAAGGCGCCGAGATCGAAGTTGAAATAGGAATCGACGCCAAGCGTCCGCCGCGCGAGCAGGCCGTAGAAGGCGTAGGGATGCTGCGCGGCCACGCCGAGCCAGTAGTTCACTAGCTCGGGATGATGGGTGCGGAGCTGCGTCCGCGCCGCCCAGAAGGCCGCGGCGGCAACCTGGCCGGGCGTGGCTCCCTGCGCGGTGGCGGCTGCCTCGAAGTGCTTCCGCGCCTCGCCATAACGATGCTGCCGCCAATCCGCGAGACCGGCCTCGAAATCCGCTCCGGGGCGGTCGATGCCGATGCCGGTCTCGGCATCCGCTTGGATGCCTCGCGACTGGGCCGGCGAGAGATAGGCCTCGGCGATCATCCCGCGGGCCTCGTCCATGTCCGCTTCGCTTAGTAGGTGGCGGGCCTCGGCGCTCTGCAGCATGGCCTCGGCCTTGGCGGGGTTGGCCTCGGCGATGCGGCGGAGCTCGGCCTTGTACTGATAGACGCGCTCGCGCTCCGCCGCGGTGAGGGGGCGGTCGCTGGTCGCGCGAACGTCGAGATCGGCCTCGTTATCGAAGCGCAGGTCGGGAAGGCCCCGGGAGGGTGCCGGCGCGGGGGCGCCGCCGGGGTGCCGCTTCAGGGCGAGCGCGTGGATTGCCCGCGCATCCGGCTCGTCGCCGTAGGTCTTGAGCCAGTCCCTGAGCTGCACATAGGCCGTGCGGTAATTCTTGTGGAGGTAGCGCTGGGCGAGAACCTGGCCCATGAGCAGCCGGTCGGAAAGGCGCGCGATGTCGCGGTCGGCGGCCGGCCAGTTGCCCGCCTCCTGAGCCTTGAAGATCCGGCGATAGAGCTGGGTGTCCTGGATCGTAAGGACGCTCGGGAGCTCCGGCCCCCCGAACTTTCCGCCCGGCGGCGGCAGCGCGGCGGTGCGGATGTCGTCTGCACCCGCATTGCCCGCGCTCGAAATACCCGCCAGCAAAGACGCGCCGAAAACGACGTAAAGATGAAATTTACGCCAAGTCCTCGGAGGCCGGCCGATCATATCGTTGCCAATCATGAAGGCCCCCTTAAACGATGAAGCCGGGGAGGGCAAGCTAAAATGCCCATAAAAAAAATGACAATTTCCAGAAGAAATATGGAATTCTTTTGGAGAGCGCTGATTTACAAGGAGTCTCCGCGATTAGACTCTGTGGATAACTCGGATTTGCTGCGGCCGGTCTTGGGCGGCGATTTGGCGCGCTACCGTCGCGCTAGAGATTCGGGAGGACTCGTAAACCAGCGAGCGAGCCGCTTGAAGGCGGAACTCAGCGATCTGTCTCGAGCCTTGCCTTCAGGTTGAGGAGATCGATCCAGGCCTCGCTCTTCCTCGCGGGAGCGCGCAGGAGGAAGGAAGGATGGTATGTGGCAAGCGCCGGGACCGGCTTCTCGAGACCGGGGATGGGCAGCTCGAACCACCGGCCGCGCAGACGCATGATCCCCTCCTTGCGGCCCAGGAGCGTGCTCGCCGCGGTACCGCCGGCCATGACCACGATCTTGGGGGCGACCAGGGCGATGTGGCGCCAGAGGAAGGGGAGACAGACCGCGATCTCGTCGGTGCTGGGAGTTCGGTTGCCGGGCGGGCGCCAGTAGAGGACGTTGGTGATGTAGGCGCGGCTCCGGTCGATGCCGATCGCCGCGAGCATCCGGTCGAGGAGCTGACCCGCGCGGCCGACGAAGGGCTTGCCGATCCGGTCCTCGTCCGCGCCCGGCGCTTCCCCGATCACCATGACGCCCGAGGCGGGATTCCCGTCGGCGATGACGGTATTCGTGGCGGTCTGCTTGAGGGCGCAGCCATCGAAGGCGCGGATGGCCGCCTCGAGCTCCGGGAGCGTCCGCGCGGCGGCGGCGAGCTTTCTTGCGCTCTCGGCGGCATCGCCAGGCGGCGCGAGCGCCGCGGGCGGGGAGGGCCGGTAGATCGGCGGAGGTTCCGCGAGCTGCGGAGCGGACGGGGGTGGCGGAGACGATGCCAGGCGATCCCGCGGTTCCGTGCCGATCGCCTCGTCGGCGCCCATGGCGACGTACCATTCGAGGAGGCTTGCGAGGGGAGTGGAGGCCGGCATCTTGCGCGCGATCTTAGCGCGCTCCGGACGGCATGGCAGGTACCTCTCAGGGATTGAGGCTCCGGCGGGGCCGATCCGGTTGTGCCGGAACCCATTTATGCGATACTCCGCCCGCGAATCCTCCCACCGCGGCGACAGGACCCCGATGGCCATTGCAGTGAAACGGCAGCGTTTTTCGCTGATCCTGGTGAAGCCGTCGCATTACGACGACGACGGCTACGTCATTCAGTGGCTGCGCTCGGCGATCCCCTCGAACTCGCTCGCGGTGCTCTATGGTCTCGCCCTCGACAGCATCGAGAGGAAGGTCCTGGGAGAGGACGTCGAGATCGTCGTCACCGCGCTCGACGAGACCAACACCCGCATCCGGCCCGAGCGCCTCGCGCGCGAGATCGGCGAGGGCCGCGGCATGGTGGGGCTCGTGGGCGTCCAGTCGAACCAGTTCCCGCGCGCCATGGACATGGCCCGCCGCCTGCGCGCCCTCGGGGTCCAGGTCTGCATCGGCGGCTTCCACGTCTCGGGCTCGCTCGCGATGCTGCCGTCGACGCCGCCGGAGCTCCAGGAGGCGATGGACCTCGGGATCTCGCTCTTCGCGGGCGAGGCGGAGGGGCGCTTCGACGAGGTGCTCCGCGACGCCTGGGCCGGGAAGCTCAAGCCGCTCTACAACTACATGTCCGACCTCCCGAGCCTCGTGGGCGTGCCCGAGCCGCTGCTGCCGGCGACTCGCGTCAAGCGCACGAGCGGGAAGCACACGAGCTTCGATGCCGGGCGCGGCTGCCCCTTTCAATGCTCGTTCTGCACCATCATCAACGTGCAGGGGCGCCAGTCGCGCCGCCGCTCCGCCGACGACATCGAGCGCATCGTCCGCCGCAACCTCGCGCAGGGCATCAACCGCTTCTTCATCACCGACGACAATTTCGCGCGCAACAAGGACTGGGAGAGCATCTTCGACCGGCTGATCGAGCTCCGCGAGGGCGAGAAGCTCGACATCAAGTTCATCATCCAGGTCGACACGCTCTGCCACCGCACGCCGAACTTCATCGAGAAGGCCGGCCGCGCCGGCGTCGCCCGTGTCTTCATCGGACTGGAGAGCATCAATCCCGATAGCCTCCTCGGCGCCAAGAAGCGGCAGAACAAGATTACCGAGTATCGAAAGATGCTGCTGGCCTGGAAGTCCGTGGGCGCCACGACCTACGCGGGCTACATACTGGGCTTCCCGACCGACACGCCCGAGAGCATCCTGCGGGACATCCAGATCATCCAGCGCGAGCTTCCTATCGATCTCCTGGAGTTCTTCTGCCTGACGCCATTGCCGGGCTCGGAGGATCACCAGAAGCTCCATGCGGCCGGCGCGCCGCTCGATGCCGATCTCAACAAGTACGACCTCGAGCACGTCACCACCACCCATCCCCGCATGTCGAAGGCGGAGTGGGAGGGGATATATCGCACGGCCTGGGAGGCCTATTACTCGCCGGAGCACATGGAGACGGTGATGCGGCGGGCGACCGCGACGGGGATCAGCGCGGGGAAGACGCTCTTCCTGCTGCTCTGGTTCTACGGCTGCATCACCGCGGAGAAGATCCACCCGCTCGAGGGCGGCTATCTCCGGCGGAAATACCGCCGCGACCGCCGGCCGGGCCTGCCGGTCGAGAGCGTCTTGCGCTTCTATCCACGCTACGTCGCCGAGACCGTCGCCAAGCACTGGCGCCTCGGGCGGCTCATCTGGCGCTTCGGCCGCGTCAGGCGCCGGCTCCGCCACGATCCCGACGCGCGCAATTACCGGGATCAGGCCTTGATGCCCGTCGCGGACACCGAGCTCGATGCGCTCGAGCTCTTCACCGTAACCTCCGCCGCGAAATCGGCGGTGGAGAAGGCGCGCAAGGAAGACCGCGCCCGCGCGCGCGCGACGGCGTGACGACATGAGCGAGGCCGTCACCCGCGACATCATGGAATACGACGTCGTGATCGTCGGCGCGGGGCCGGCTGGGCTTGCGGCGTCGATCCGGCTGAAGCAGCTCGCGGCGGAGCAGGGGAAGGAGGTCGCGGTCTGCGTCCTCGAGAAGGGCTCGGAGGTGGGCGCGCACATCCTCTCGGGCGCGGTGATGGAGCCGCGCGCCCTAGCGGAGCTTTTTCCGGACTGGCGCGAGCGCGGCGCGCCGCTCAACACGCCCGCTGGCGAGGATCGATTCCTCTTTCTCACGGAGAAGCGCGCGATCCGGCTGCCGACGCCGCCGCAGATGCACAATCACGGCAACTTCATCGTGAGCCTCGGCAACGTCTGCCGCTGGCTCGCGAAGGAGGCGGAGGCGCTCGGCGTCGAGATCTATCCGGGCTTCGCCGCCGCCGAGGTGCTCTTCGACGAGAGCGGCCGCGTCGCCGGCGTCGCCACCGGCAACATGGGTGTGGGGCGCGACGGCAAGCCCACCGAGAATTTCCAGCCGGGCGTCGAGCTCCGCGGCAAGGTGACGCTGCTCGCGGAGGGCTGTCGGGGCTCGCTCAGCAAGCAGTTGACGGCCCGTTTCGACCTCGGCGCTCGGGCCGATCCCCAGACCTACGGCATCGGCCTCAAGGAGCTCTGGGAAGTGAAGCCCGAGCAGCATCGTCCGGGCCGCGTCGTCCACACCGTCGGCTGGCCGCTCGACCGCAAGACCTACGGCGGCTCTTTCCTCTATCACCTCGAGAACAATCAGGTCGCGGTGGGCTTCGTCATCGGCCTCGACTACGAGAACCCCTTTCTGAGCCCCTTCGAGGAGTTCCAGCGCTTCAAGACGCATCCCGCGATCCGCCCGACCTTCGAGGGCGGGCGCCGCATCGCCTATGGCGCACGCGCGATCAACGAGGGCGGCTTCCAGGCGATACCGCAGCTCTCCTTCCCCGGCGGACTTCTCATCGGCTGCGCCGCGGGCTTCCTCAACGTGCCGAAGATCAAGGGCAGCCACACCGCCATGAAGTCGGGGATGGTCGCGGCGGAGACGGTATTCCGGCAACTGCAGGGCGAGAGCGGGGCCGATTATCGCACGGCGCTCGAGGCGTCCTGGATCTGGGACGAGCTTCGCCGTGTGCGCAACATCCGGCCGGGATTCCGCTGGGGCCTCCTGCCGGGTCTCGCGCATGCGGCACTCGACACCTATCTCTTCCGCGGGCGCGCGCCCTGGACGCTCCGCCACACCCCCGACTACGCGCACCTCAAGCGGGCGGCCGATTGCAAGCCGATCGCCTATCCCAAGCCCGACGGCAAGGTGAGCTTCGATAGATTGTCCTCGGTATTCATCTCGAATACGAATCATGAGGAGAACCAGCCGAGCCACCTGCGCCTGCGCCGCCCAGAGCAGGCGATCGAGCTCAACTACGCTCTCTACGATTCTCCGGAGCAGCGCTATTGTCCCGCCGGCGTCTATGAGATCGTGAAGGACGGCGAGACCGCAAAGCCGCGGCTGCAGATCAACGCGCAGAACTGCGTGCACTGCAAGACCTGCGACATAAAGGATCCCGGCCAGAACATCGACTGGGTCGTACCGGAAGGCGGCGGGGGTCCGAATTACCCGAACATGTGATCGCCTGAGGCCGGCTTCGGCGTATACTGCCGCACCCGAGGCGACGCGGCGCGGGTGGACGCATAGGTTGAGCGACGGAATCGATGACCATTAGAATTCGACGGATCGGACGGATTGCGGGTTTGGCGCTGCTGGCGCTGGTTGCCGGCTGCGCCCAGGCCCCCTCCGAGGGCGCCACAGCGCGCCAGGCCGCGGCATCGTCCGACTTGCCGCCGGTGCCGACGGCAAGCGGCCTCGGCAGCTACCTCGCGGGCGGCGTCGCGCAGCGCGACCACAATTACGCTACCGCCGCCGAGTACCTCGAGCGCTCCCTGAAGCAGGACCCCGACAACCTCGATCTTCTTCGGCGCACTTTCCTGCTGCGTCTTAGCGCGGGGCAGATGGATCGCGCGACGGCCCTCGCGCGACGGCTTGCCGTCGTCGATCCCGGCGCGAGCCTCGCATCGCTGGTGCTGCTGGTCGCTCAGGAAAAGGCCGGCGACCAAGCCGGCGCCGCCGCTTCCGCCGAGCGCCTCTCGTCGGAGGGACTGCTGCGCTTCTCGGCGCCGCTGGCCGTCGCTTGGACCCGCGCCGGACAGCACGATGCCAAAGGCGCGCTCGAGGCCCTCGACCGCCTCGATCGCATCCGCGGCTTCGAGCATCTGAAGGCCTTTCACACCGCCCTGATCGACGACTTCGTCGGCAACGCCGAAGGCGCGGGAGCCGCCTACAAGAAGCTCGTGGCAGGAGCCGAGCGGCTCAATTGGCGCACCGCCGAGATGGCCGGCCGCTTCTACGAGCGGCACGGGCAGCCCGCCGAGGCGAAGGCGCTCTATGAGCGGTTTGCGAAGGAGAATCCCGGGAACGCCGAGCTGGTGCAGGCGGGCCTGCAGCGGATCGCCGCGGGCGAGATTCCCCCTCCCGCCGTCGGCAGCGTAAATGACGGCCTCGCCGAGGCCATGTTCGACATCGCAACCGTGCTGAACCAGCGCGACACCGAGGACTTGTCGCTGGTCTACGCACAGCTCGCGATCGAGCTCGAGCCCAGGCACGGGCTCGCCCGGCTCCTGGTCGCGGAGATCGCGGACTCCCAGGGGCGCCTTCAGGAAGCGCTCGTTACCTATCAATCGATCGATCCGGCCTCGCCCTTCGCGTGGCAGGCGAGGTTGCGCGCCGCAGAGGTGCTCGATCAGCTCGACCGCACCGACGAGGCGGTCGCAGACCTCAGGAAGATGGCGGCGGAGCGGCCGAATTCCCCGCAGGCGCTGATCGAGCTCGGGGACATCCTGCGCGGCCGCAACCGATTCGCGGAGGCCGTGACGGTCTATGACGCCGCATTGGAGCGCATCCCGAAGATCGAGCCGCGCCATTGGGCGCTCTTCTACAGCCGCGGCATCGCGCTCGAGCGCTCTGGCCAGTGGCCGCGCGCGGAGGCGGACTTCCAGCGCGCGCTCGAGCTGCAGCCGGACCAGCCGCTGGTGCTGAACTATCTCGGCTATTCCTGGGTCGAGAAGGGCGAGCACCTGGAGAAGGCGCTCAAGATGATCGAGCGCGCGGTCGAGCTGCGGCCGAGCGACGGCTACATCGTCGACAGTCTCGGCTGGGCCTTCTTCCAGCTCGGACACTATGCGGAGGCAACGCAGTACCTCGAGCGCGCGCTCGAGCTGCTGCCGCAGGACCCCACCATCAACGATCACCTCGGCGACGCCTATTGGCGCTCGGGGCGCGAGGCCGAGGCGCGCTACCAGTGGCGGCGCGCGCTGCAATTCAAGCCCGAGGCCGATCAGATCAAGACCATCGAGGCGAAGCTCGACAAGGGGCTTAGCGCACCGCCCTCCACCGGCGCGCGCGGCGGCTGAGTGGCGGTGTCCGTGCGGGCGGCGCGGCGCGCGGCACCCGCGAAGCTCAACCTCTATCTGCACGTGATCGGCCGCCGGGCTGACGGGTATCACCTGCTCGACAGCCTCGTCGCCTTCGCGGACATAGCGGATGTGGTGACGGCGAGCGGGGCGCCGCGGCTCGAGCTTCGCGTCGAGGGACCCTTCGCTCCGGCGCTCGCGGGGGCCGGGGAGGACAACCTCGTGCGCCGCGCGGCCGCCGCGCTCGCGGAGCGCGCGGGCATTCCTCTGCGCGCGGCGCTGGTGCTGGAGAAGAACCTGCCGGTCGCTTCGGGGATCGGCGGCGGCTCGAGCGATGCCGCCGCGACGCTGCATGCGCTCGCGGAGCTTTGGAGCCTCGATCTTCGCGAGCCCCGCTTCGCGGGCCTCGCGGAGAGCCTCGGTGCGGACGTGCCGGTCTGCCTCCTCGGCCGCACCGCCTGGCTGGGCGGCATCGGCGAGCAGGTGTCGCCCGCGCCCTCTCTGCCGGATTGCTCGGTGCTGCTCGCCAATCCCGGTATCGCCGTTCCGACCCCTGCGGTCTTCAAGGCACGCACCGGCGCGTTCTCGGAGCCTGCGCGCTTCGAGCTTCCTCTCGGCGATGTCCGGGATCTCGCCGCTTGGCTGGCGGCACGCCGCAACGACCTCACGGATGCCGCGATCTCGCTGGCGCCGGAGATTGCGGAGGTGCTGCGAGCGCTTTCCGCTTTGCCGGGCGCGCTCCTCGCGCGCATGAGCGGCAGCGGCGCCACCTGCTTCGCGCTCTTCGCGGAGCCCTCTGCCGCGCGCGCGGCGGCCGCGCGGCTTGCGGCGGAACGGACGGGCTGGTGGGTCGCGGCGGGGCCACTGATCTAGCGCCGGATCGGAGCTACTTCTTTTGCTTCTCCACCTCG
>Ga0335085_10012261_pt1 | contig 12640 bp, 25 predicted proteins | sample Lox_Sample_45_FD_206712 | JGI IMG/M metagenome (GOLD analysis project Ga0335085, IMG submission 206712) | Soil microbial communities from Loxahatchee National Wildlife Refuge, Florida, United States - Lox_Sample_4.5 | ecosystem: Environmental > Terrestrial > Soil > Wetlands | place: USA...
CCGCGTTGAACACTTCACCGTCGCGGTTGACGGCCTCGAATTCGCCTGCCAACGCGTGCCAAGGGCGCTGCTTCTTATCTTCGTCGCGGTTGTCCTCGAAACGGCTGCTGCCGCTGACAAAGCCCTTGGCCTGCCCGTAAACGCGGTACAGGAAGTGGTTGGTGTTCTCGTCACTCATAACGAGTTTGAGAACGTCAGCCTTCGCACCGAACACGGTACGGCTGCTGATTTTCTTGAGAAGTTGGGTCATGTGTTGTGCCTGTCCTTATATAAGGCGTTGGTGCCCCGCCTTTTCTGATCCGGCCCGGCGGGGCATTGGGCGTGACGGCTGGCGCCGTGGGGTTACGCCTTGGGGGCCGCACTGGTGAACGAGAAACCGCCGGTGCCCTTGTTGGTGGACGTGGTGGAAAACGCCGCCTTGACGCGCCCGTGGGCCGAAGTGAGGGCGCCGAGCAATTCCGTCGCGTCCTCTTCCGTGTAATCGTACGTCTTCTTGTTGGCGACGCGCACCAGGGCGTCGATTGCCTTGACGGCCTTGCTGACGCGGTTCGCGCCGAGTGTCAGGAAGCGTTCGCGATTTTCGGCCTTGACGGCGCTTTTCATCGCCGTGTGGGCCTCTTCCATGGCCTTCTTGGTGGCGGCGTTGTCCGTCTTTTCGTTGGCGGCCTTGGCCTTCGCATAGGCGTCGCGGGCCTTGTCGGCTGCGAGCATGACCGGGGTCTTTTCCTGTTTCGTCTTTGCCATTGGCACAAATCTCCTTTGTTTCAGTTTGGCGCTGGAATAGGCGCCGTTGCGGTGATCTTTCTTACAACGAATTTTGCATTGTCGTCAACACTGGAGCGCTTAATTTTCTTCGCATTTCCAGCACCCAAGAAGTTAAAAGTGGGGGCCTCAGATTGCCAAGTGACTGAACCGCCTTTAGAAATCTTCTCAACATCACTAAAGGTTAATTTGCTGCCCTTGCTGGCGATTTTGGTTTTATTTTTGCCTGCTTTATCCAACTTTGACAATTCGATTGCGTACAGTTTCTTGCCAGCAAAGAACCCGCGTGGGGCGCTCCTATCTTCCAATTCCCAACTGCCGATATCGTCAGTGAGTGAAAGCCCGGCAGCGTTGCCACCGGGCAGACAAATGATGCTGTCAGTATCAGTATAGACAACGTATTGCACACCAACAATGTGCATGGCGCGCAACAGATAAGCGCGAACGAATCCCGTAATGCTGGCGCCAGTTGCGACGTTTTTATAAATGGATTTGCTTACCCAATCCTTGCCGTAATTAAATTCGTATTTCCAAAGACTAGGGCGACGGTGAAATTCGTACACGTCATATTCTTGAGCGAGTGTCCAACCCTCTTTGGTATCAACTTCGGCGCCAGCTTTGACGATTTTATAGTCATAATAACGCGCCGGATTTTGTGCCAGTTTGCCATATAACGAATTCATCATTGTCTTTGATATGGCGTAATTGGCTTTGTCAATCCGTTCGCCGCTGGCGTCCTTTGGACTGTACTTCAGTTTCTCTTTATACCAATGTTCAACGTAAGGCCGGAAATGGATTTTCTCTTGTGTTGTTCTGACGCAATCAATCTTTACGCGCGATATCAAGTTTAGGTCTTTGGCTGCCAAGTATTCCCAGCCTGTTACCTTGTATTCACCATAAGCGTGCGGGAAGTGTAAGCCTTCCGCACCCTTTGTCTTTACTGGAAAACAGCCTTTGGCATGACAAGTGAGTTCAATAAAAGAGCGTTGGATTTCTTCTCGCGTCATGCCTTCCAAAGACGAGCGCCATTCGAATTTACTGCCGGTGGCGTGTTCGTGCTGCATTGCATAGGGATATGCAGAATGAATGTCTAACAGGATCAAATCCCGATGTTCGCCGGGCTTGAAACATTCCGTTCTGCCGCCAAAGTAGAAAACACGATATTCACGGTCAAAACGATGATTGGTCTTACCCGGATCAATACCGATTTTGCGCGCGAACGCGAGGGCGTTTGACGCAATCGTTTTGTGATTACCAGCGGCGATGCGATACGCCTGCACAGCATCATAAAGCACCTTGCAATCGTAAAACAGGTATTCCTTGATTTCGGGCAGATATTTGGCCCGATTTTCCTTTTCCATTTTCCAATATTCAATATCACGCTTGGCGCCCAATTCTCTCAACGGCACAGGCATGATTGCAAAGCTATCGCGCAACTCACAATCACCAAGGAACATTGAGACAATGCGTCCATTGATGATTTGTACTTTGATATCGTCTTGCGTGAATTCGTGAACGAGCGGCATGAGATAAACGAAATCAAATTTACCGCCGTTGTGAGCGTATAGAATAAGGCGCTGATCCTTTACATATTCAACGAATTCTTTCGTGCTGTTGAATGTGACGTATTGCTGCCCGTCATAGAAACCCCAAATAAACGGCTGCGGCACCCGCCCGAATTTGAACGGATCCGTTTCAGCGTCGATGACAGCGATTTTGCGAGGGCGGGCCATTGGCGGCGCTCAAACGGAACCGTCAACGCTTGCTTTTTCGTTTGCCCTTTTGCTTGCCCTTCTTGCGCTTTTTGGGCGGTAATTTGTCAACCCAAATAGCTAAACCGTGTATCCATTTGCCGGGGTCGCTCGTATCGGATATCTCGCCCTCGTCATCAAATCGGACGTATTTTCCGGCTTGCCAATGTTGATGTACGAAACGGATAAACGCTTTCAAATCGGCAAATGTACTGTCAATTCTTCCGGCATGCGTCCAAAGCGTAATTGCCTTGACTTCCATATTATCGAATGCGATTTGCGCGAGTTCAACGACGCGCTCAATTGGAAATTTTTTGTCAAAGGCGGCGCCGCCAGCCTTGACAAGTTTGCCGTTTTTGTTGCGGATTTCATCGATATCTAGGCGCCAATAAACCCAAGTACGCCCGTTCGTTTCAATGACTAAATTGTCGTCTGTCATGTCGTATTTGGCATTCTCGGAAGCATTGCGGAAGCGTGCCGCTTGAATACCGTGAACGCGCCTTGCCGCTTTACCTTTGCCAATGCCAACAACAGGAACAAACAATTCGTCTTTGTGCTTTTTGGCGTAGGATTTACTCACTGGCACTAGATTAGTTACACCCGATAATGCTTTGGCGTAGTGAGTTACTTGCGCTCTTTGTTGTGGTGTAAGTCTAGTTTTCTTCGCTAGGGGTTTCAGCGCTGGAACGTATTTTGATAAGTCCTTGGCAGTCTTTAATGCTTTCTTTGATGCTGCCCGTTCTTTCTTGTGGCGAACATATGTAAGTGAATATCCAAGTTTCTTTGACTTGCGCCGTTCTTTGGCGACGCGCTGTTTCTCTGTCAAATGCCGGGATTTTTTGCTTGCCATGGCGGCGCCCTCTTGCTAGGAAGAGGGGCCGGTCCAAGGCGCTGCCTGATCCTAGGTGGTTGAGAGGCCCGTCATGGCGAACCCATGGCGGGCTTTTCGTTTGTCACCCTAGGGCCGTTCGGCGGGCGCTGGCAAGGGTTTCGTGGCCTTTGTTGGGTCCGGCGAGGGGTGCCAGCCTAGGACTAGTGCCGCTCGATCGAACGGACAAAAACCCTAAACAAGATCCTGCTTAGGATTTCTTCCCGCCGGAAAATACGCCGGTGATAGCGTTGGTGACGCCGCCGGGAATGATCTTGTCAGCCGTTCGCATGGCGCCGATACCGAGCAACGCATATAGAAGTGTGGACGCCTCGTCTTTGTTCAACACCGGCAGCTGTGGAATGTGAGAATTAAATAGGGCCACCGTCCACGAAACGAACGGCGCCAAAATCCAGCACCACGCAAGGGTGACAATGCACAGCCAACCAACAGCGGGGCGCCAACCGGCGACGAACATTGAACCGCTGGCGGCCTCTGTTTTGTTGATTGCCCGTTGTTCGCTGTCAGCCGTTAAGGCAGCGGTAATAATGGCCTGCTGCATTGCCAACTGTGCTTTTGCCTTCTCTTCCGGGTTGGGGATGAAAGAGGCAACGGTATTGATAAGCGTGCCAACGGCACCGCCGGGGCTGAGTAAGTCTAAAAGCCATGTTGGCATTTGGCAGCACTCCTAATGATGTAACGGGCAATCCTTTTCCCGATTGCATTTCAATTGCGCAATGGCGGCGGTGATGTTCTGTAAACGGACGTTATGTACCTTGAGAATTCGGCGCACCAACATAGTTTCAAAAATCATCTTGTTATAGAATTTTGCTGCCTGCCAAATCATCACGACTATCGCGCTGACTAGCGTGAAAATCAGGCTTGAAAATGCAATCCATTCACCGGGCGTCATACAACCGTGATGGTTTTATCGCCTTCGGTGGCGATGTTGTTCCGTACACTTCGCATCATAATGATGCACCCATGCGACGCGGTGCCTGGCGCCGCAACGCTGTCACCGTGAATGAGAAAACCAGCGCGTCCGAACATATTGTTTTCGGGGTGCGGGTTGAGCCTAAAAACCGGATCAGCGAGGCCGGGGTGTGTGATCTTTTCAAGATCATACACACCGCAAGGAATTGGCCCAATGTCAGGCTCATTCATCAACGCCGGATTGTTTTTGCCGTCTGCGAAACCACTGTAACCGCTGGCGAGAAATTTCTCGTCGCGGAAAAGGCGGCCATTGGCGTTATGATAGAACAGCATGACGAAACCCTCTTGCTAGGCGACGGCTAACGCTTTGGCGCCCTTTTCAAGAGCGCCCGCAATCTTGTCAGAGTTGAGAAGATACAGCCCGGCAAAGATCACAATGAGGCCAAGCAATACCGATAACCAACGCGACGGGGTTGCGAGAAATGCGAGAAACCCGGCAGCGCCAGAAACAACGCTACCGGCTGCATTGACGCCTTGTTGTGTAATGCCGAACGGTGACAAGGCACCATATAGAACGTCAGCACCGAATGAACTGCCGCCCGCGCTGGCGTCAATCTCTTGCGCTAGGTTGGCAACATCAGGAGCAACGCCGCCCGCCGTTGTGCCGTATGATTGAAGCGCTGACGCCCAACTGCCGGTTTGCTTGTAGAGTTGCGCGTCATAGGCAGCGGCGGCGAACAACGACGCATTGGGGTCATAAGGATTGATACCGAATTGTTGTGCCGTTGCTGGCATGAATTGCGCAATGCCAAGCGCGTTGCCGTTCTGTGCGAGCGGATTAAATTGGCTTTCCTGCCCAATTTGGGCGACGAACAGATTAGAGGGCACGCCATACGTATTCGCCGCCGTTATAGCGGTTTGGTAATACGGGCTTGACGTATAATCGGGCACACCGTTACCCCTTTAGTACATCGCGTGGGGGCCGGGATTTACCGCCGTGGTTGCCGCATATGAGGGCGTCACCGATGGTGAAACCGGCGCTTTCTGGCCCAACACCGGAATGAATGGAATGTGCCCCGTCACCATCAACGGGTGCGGCACATACGGCAGATTTGCAAAGTTCTGCGGAATGTGCAGGCCCGGCGGCAACGGCTGGCCCAATTGATTGAACGTTACACCGTATTGCATGACGACACACTCCTAATATAGCGGTGAATTGCTCAACGCTGTTGGCCCCGTTTGTTCCATGATTGTTGAGGCCGGGAAGTTGTACGCCTGCACCTGTTGGTTGGCAATGTTGCCAAAATTGGGGTTTTTGCTGGCGTACCAATTCAGCAATTGCGTCAAAGACGTTGGCGCATTCGGTGTATTGGTGCCACCGGCGGTAAAGCAACCATCACCGCCACCGCACCCACAACCGCCCGTCATTTCGTAGGGCGTCAGTGTGCCGAGTGTTGCGGCGGGCTTGGCGCTGTATGGTGCTACATTATAAGTGGTGTAACCGGGGGCGGCGCCAACAGCGGGCGCGGCCTGCACACCATCAGCGAGCGGCGCAATGGTTTGACCCTGATTACGCAGCAACCAAATTGCCCCGCCAATAATGACAACGGCGCCGCCAATGATAAGGGCTTTTTTCTCGTCGTCAGTCATCAATTCACCCTCTTTAGGGCATACCCCGTTTTGAGATAGTCCACCTTATAAAAGCCGGTGGGGTCCAACTCAACGGCGCTGGGGAAAATCTCAATAACTTCTTGAGCGAGAAGGCCGCGATAGCGTTCCTTACACCCAATGTAATTGAATTCGTACACGTTGAGGCCCGATGCAAGCCGGTCAACCATGACGATATTTTCTTTGAGGCGAACATCGGAGAAAAGCGCGCCGATTGCACTGCCAACGCCGCCGATGATGCTGCCCCAATTCGTGCCGCCGCTGCTGCCGGTGTAAGGGCGATACTGCGAATAGTTGATTGCACCGCCACCGGGCAGCGAAACATTCAAGTTTGCATCTTTGCCACCGCCCGCAACCTGCAACGCGGTGCTAATGAGGCCATATTGCGCCGTGGCAACCTGTGCGGCGCTGGCAGTTTGCGCAATGCCAAGCTGAGTTGCGGCGTTGACTTGTGCAATTTCGGCATAGGTGGCGCCTTGCGCGATTGAAACGTCACGCGAGGCGTTGATTTGTGCAATGTTCGCCTCTGACGCCAACTGTGCAATCTGCACCTGCGATTGCTGGCCCGATACCTGCACATTTTCCTGTGCCTGAATTCCGGCCAAGGAAACGTCGCGCCCTAATTCCGCCGTCTGCACCTGTGTATTCGCCTGCAACGTCGCGATTGCAACGGAGGCGTTAAGCTGATTTTGCTGCCCGGCGAATTGATACTGCAACGCCTGCGTTTGTGCCGCCAATTGGGCGTTCAACTGCTGCGTTGCCGGATCAGTGCCGGGGGCATATGTGACGGCGGTGCTGGCATTCTGCGTTGACGCATACAGATAATAGAGTATCAGCCCGCCACCGGCGACGGCGGCGATTGTCCAAGGGTGTTCTTTGGCATAGTTGATGATATCCATGCCTTATGTCCCGTTGATGCCGCGAGTGTCAATGAGAGGCTGTAACGCCCATTGAGCGGACAGGACACCTGGATTTCCGATAACACGCAACGCAGGATTGACCCACATTTGCGCGCCCTGCAACACTTCCCAATGGAACGTTGGGAGTATTCCACCACGCCCAAAAGCGTTGAATAATGGATTGGTTGTGTCCGGCAGATACGTCACATTGTTCGCGCCGTACCCGGTGTTGACGATTTGTGTTTGGCGCTTGAACATTCATTACACTTTCGCTGCCGTTTTTTAGAAACCGTAAGGCCCTTGTCCCGGCGCCGAATATTGCCCGGTATAACTCAGGCTGTTGAGTGATCCTAGGCCGGGAACGTTGTACGGGGAGGCACCGCCGGTAAAGCCCGTAATGGGCGAAACAGCGATACCAAGCGCGCCGGTGAAAGCGGCGCCTGCCGCATTGATGACGTTGCTTGTGTTGGAATTCTTCGACACCAACACTGCGAGGATAGCGACGCCAACGATTGCCAGCAGAACGCTAACCACCTGTTCGCCAATGTTACCCAAGGCCGCCAACTCCTGTTACCGGGCGCAAGGCCGCGCCAAGCGCGTTGCTGAAATTCGTGCCGAAGGCACTGATAACGCCGGTGGTGTTCGACTGCTTTGACACCAGCACCGCAAGAATTGCGACGCCAACGATTGCCAGCAGGATCACAACAACCTGTTCACCGATTTTACCCATTTTACGCCGCCTTCTTAATTGGTGTTGGCGTTGCCGCCAATGTTGAGCCTTGAAGCGCTGACGTTAAATTGGCCCAAATGCCGGTGTTTTGGTGTAAAACCAGCACTATCAGCACCAGCGCAAGGAAGGCATGAGAGAGGCCGCGCAAAGCAGGAATGTAACCAAGGCCGCCGATAACACCCATTGCCGCAATCCAATAGATGAATGAATTTTGGCCGGTGAAATCGCCTTTGATTAAATCATAAAGCTGGCCCTGCGTACCGCGCGCACCGGCGATAAGCAAGAACAACCCAATGATAATCAAGACAAACGGCATTTGTCACCTTTACGGCGCCGATGATTTCGCCAGAATGATATTCAGATACGCAGGCAACTCGCCCTTGGCGGTGATGTAAATGAGAAACCCCGCCGCAATGTAAAAGAATATCACCGACGCTTGCGGCATTTTACTGCCCGATCACTGGCACCGTGTTGAACAGCGTTGTTTTCCTGCCGAGATAGAACCCGACGAGCAACACCACCAGCACGATTACCCAATGCTGCCAAAGGAACGTCATTGCTTCTCTCCTTGCCCTACACTTCGTTACTTGAGGGCCTTACTCCGTTGAAATTTTGCGGATTACCCGCTGCCATGCGAACAGCACAACAGCGGCGAAACCGAGAAACAAAATCCAATCGACAGCATCACCCGCCGGATCAAATGGCTTTGACCACCACTTATTCAACAGCGCGGTAATATTGTCCATTGCCCTTGCTCTCTTTTAGACGAACGGCGCCGCCCTCGCCATGATCCGAAACGAGGGCGGCGCCGTTCCAGCGCCGCCAAGCGCTATTACGTACCCGACGACAGCGACGACGCAGCGGCAATCGTGTTCTGATACGAGAACGCCTCAAACCCCACCTGACAGTTGGGGTTGCCGTTGGCAACGGCGGCGTTCAAGATCAACTGCATATTGCCGAAGGCGACGGTGGAAATGGGCTTGTTCCTGCTATCGAAGAAATAGCAGGACGGCGGGAAATCGTCACCCACCACCGAACGCGAGAAGAGGCCGGTGTATTTCGCCGGATACTTGAAGATGTTGAGGCTATTCGCCTGCCGCAGCGCCCAATAATTCACGTCGCTGCCGGGCACCGGCAACACGCCGACGTTGGGGTTGTCGTAGATGACGGTTGTTGACAGGAAATCGCGGAAATTCGCATACGAAATTGGGAAATCCTGATTTGCCGTCACGCCGGGGAATGTCGAATTTTTGATATCGTAGATGACGGACATGGACAGGTAGGGGAGGATCACCTGTTTCGTCTGCGGATCAACCGGCAACTGGTCGTAATAGATTTGGTACACGTTGACTGTGAACGAAGTACCGAACGCACCGCCGACGCTGGCGCCGACGCCCTGGTAAACCGCGTTCACCGGATCACCGGCGGCGGCAACAAACGCCTGCTGGTTGATGGTGAATTGCAGTTGGCAGTTGGCGTTGACAACGTTGCCGTAATAGGCGCCGCGCAAATCCGTCATGGAATACGCAGACGGCACCCAATACATCATCTGCACGCCTTGTGCGAAATGCGTATGATCGTACACACTCGCGGCCTGTATGATGTTCTGTGCCTGATTTGCGGCAAGATTGCCGCCGAACACGTCGCCGAATGCCACAGGGTAATTCAGATTGGGGCGTGCGGCGAGATAGGGGGCGCCACCCTTGGCGCTGTTGATTGAATGCAGGTGCCAACCGCTCGTCTGAATTCGGGTGACGTTGGAAAGGTCGTTGAACTGAATTTGCGAAAAGATGTTCGCAGGCCCGAACGGAGTAAGGGCGTAGGAATTCCCGACGCCGGGGTCGGCCAAATCCGCCACCACTTCGACAATCCAGCCGAGGACGAGGCCCACGGGCTGAGGCTGCACGGTGATGATTGGATTGGTTGCCGGGTTCACCGTCTGCGAAAAGATGTTCTGCACCATCTTGATTGCGCGACTGGTGATAAGCCCCGTTGCGAGGGTATTCGCGTCGCCAGCGCTCATTTGTGCCTGTTGTGCCGACATAGTTGCTCTCTCCTATTCCGTCGCCAGCGACGAATTGGTCATGGTTTCGTGAAGCAGATGAAAGAAAAAAGCCCCGATCAAAAGGACAACCCAAACGATTGCCCAATTGAGGGGGTTTTTCAGTATCGCCCAATTCAGCATTGCCGAAACTCCTTTAGGCGGTGGCGGTGGCGCCGATTTTGCCTTTGTAGAGTTTGACGGCAACAATCATCAGCGCGATACCGATTGCGCCGATAAGCCAAATTGTTGCGATGTTTTCACCGTTGATGGTGATAATTGTCTCTTCCATTTGCCGCCCTCATATCCGCACCCTGCGAGGCATCAGTTTGGCGCGGAAAGTGTCCAAAATTTCTTCGGCTGGCGGCACTGGCGAAAAGGTGCAAGCCTCGTCGCGCTTCACGTCATACCATATAGAGTGAAACGGCTGCAAGCGGGTTTCTAGGTTGGCCTTCTCTTTTGGGATAAACTGCTGCACCGTGGCGCGGTCGCGCTGATCCGTCAGCGAAAAAACCTGAAAATAAGACGCCTCAGAAAAACAAAATCGCGACAACCACGCCGGGCGCTGGGAAAGCAAAATAATCGGAATTCTTTTTGTGCGGCCTTGCGTCAATAACGCATTAAGCGCGTCACCGCGTTGATTGACCATATATCCCTCATCAAAATAAAGGCCAACCTTATTTCGTGCATGAACGCGCCACAAAAAGCCCTCTATTTCATCAACCTGATCCGGGCGCGGACGTACAATATATAAGCCGTTTTTGCCGGGCTGTTCTGTGATTTTCAGATGATTGACACCATCAAAGCGCCCCAATTTTTCAATATCAGGATCACCCTTGGTATCAAAAATCACCCACGGCATTTTTTCGAAATTACGCATTTGCAAATGCCAAAGGCCAGCGGTGGTTTTACCCGAACCGTTGCGCCCTAATTCCAGCACATGCTGAGTATCATTTGGTAAGTGTACTGCCATTTGGTGACGCACCGTTGAGCGGAATAACCGTTGCACCGGGCGGCAATTCGGCGGCGTTTTGTGCATTCATCCGGTTATTGCGGATTGCAACCAAACGCGTGCCATAAACCTGCATCAACGCGCCCACCAAGGCAACGTGATCCGCAATCTTGCCCGACATAATTGTACTTACCGCCGGATAATATTTCTCAACGGCGGCGATACGTTCGGCAAGCATTTGTGCTTCCGCCGGATCAATCGCCATTTCCGGTATTTTGGTGGCAATAATCGCGTGAACGGAAAGCAGCGTTGCTTGAATGGCGCCTATATTCGGCGGCGACGCGGTTTGTTGCTTTTTTCCGCTGCCGGGCGGGCGGCCTCTTCCGCGCTTGGGGCTGCTGGGGGCTGCACTACTTCCGCCGTCGCCTCCGTCGCGGGTGACGGTGGTGGGGTCAACAGTTTCGCCAATTGGTCCATTGACTGTTGAAACGTCGCCGCCAACGCCTCCGTCCGTTGCAGGGCTTGTGACGCTACTTCCCGCGTCTGCTGGTGCATTTGCTCCTGCCGCTGGTTGCTTTCTTGAAGCCATGACGAAAACCTCTTTTCTTGTTCGCTGAGTTCCTCTGCGGTTTCTTCCGCGATTTGCTCAACGCGTTCGGCGGCCTGTACTTGCGCCTGTTCTGCCACAACGGCAGCGCTTGCTATAGCGGCACCGGCTGCATTTGCCGCCGTTTGGGCTGACGCAGTTGCGGCCTCTGTAACGGGGCCGTTTTCGATTGTGACTGTTTCACCATTGCCTGCCATAACAGCACCCTATTCCGATTTGATTTCGTCACCAGCTTGAACGTGCGAAACATCGCCAGCTAAAACGCGGGCGGCGTCGTCAGACGTGCCCGCAATATCGCCAGCGAAATACTTTTCCAAGAGCGGTAAAAACCGTTCAAGGGCAACAAGGCGGCGCTGTAAATCGTCAATCTGTTTTTGCATGTCCATTCGGTTTTGCTTCGATTTGGGCGACGGCAACCGGGGTTTCAATGTTCAACGCCTGCTCAATGCGCGCCAGCCTTACGTTGGTTTCCTGCTGGCGAGTATTTAGGGCAGCAATGCCGCCCTTAATATCACCAATCATTCGCTCAACGTTGGCCTTGATTTCGTTCGGATCAAGCCCAAACGATTTCAAAAGCATTTCAATCCCGGTTGCCATTCTCATGCCCTTTCGAGACTTGTTTTCAGCACCAAACGCCGCCCTTAACGACGCGGTGCAAATTCGGGCGCATTACGCAATACGCCAGTCTGCCCCGTCACTGAAAACGGGCGCAACGGTTGCCCCACCGGTGGCAACAACCGTGCCAATTCCTGCCGTAATCGAAACAGCGTTGCTGTCGGTGACGGTGCCTCGCCAGCCGAGATTTCCGGCGGCGGCGGCAGGAAGATCACCAACCAAGCCGGGCGGCAACACCACCGAACCGGACAAGCCAAGGATCACCCAACCGGTGCCCGTGGAAATGTACGCGGTGTACGCCGCCGCATTGGTGGTGTCGAAATAAAGCGTATTCTTCGGCGCCAGCGCGACGGGGGCGCCAACGCCATAGATGTTGTTCGTGTTCGGGGTGCCAGTCGTCATGCTTTCTCTCCTTGGGGTGCGGGATACACTTTATATATGCAGCATGTGAACGGCCTGCACAACCGTCAACACCACTAGGCATTCTCCTAGCAGTATCAAAAAGATAGCGCGGAAAACGTCCATGGCGGCACCCCTTACGTCAGTACGATGACACCGTTTGAATAGGTGACAAACCAAATCCCCGCGAACAAGCAAGAGATTTCCCAAACGGTGCCCTGCGTTACCGTGTTGATGGTGCCGCCAGCCGATGACAAAGCGGCACCGTTCTGGATCACGTCAGCACCGTTCGCTGTCATTGTCAGGTGCGCGCCGGGGCCAGCGTTTCGCACCATCACACCACGATATTTCAGCGCCGGGCGCGAAACGAATTGAGGCTGTACGATTGCGGGCGGCAAATTGAAATTCACGTTGG
>Ga0335085_10012262_pt1 | contig 12638 bp, 14 predicted proteins | sample Lox_Sample_45_FD_206712 | JGI IMG/M metagenome (GOLD analysis project Ga0335085, IMG submission 206712) | Soil microbial communities from Loxahatchee National Wildlife Refuge, Florida, United States - Lox_Sample_4.5 | ecosystem: Environmental > Terrestrial > Soil > Wetlands | place: USA...
CGGCGTCGAAGCGCGCCGCGCCCAGGTAACACCACGGGCAGACGATGTCGGCCCACACGTCCACGCGCATGCATTGCCTCCTGGGGGTCCGGCGGCAGGGGTGCCACGGGGGGTTCGGGGGACGGCGGCGGGGTTCCGGCCGCGGGGTTCCGGCCGCGGGCCGGTCAGGCCAGCGGCAGCTCGGCCCAGACGGTCTTGCCGCCGTCGGCAGGCTGCACACCCCAGCGGCCGGCCACGGCGTCCACCAGGCCCAGCCCGTGGTCCGGCGAGACCGGCAGCGGCGGGTCCCCGTGCGAGCCGGCCAGGGGGCGGCCATCCTCGACCCGGATCTGGACCACATCGGTGGCCAGCATGAGGCTGACGGTGAATCCGGACCCCGCGTGCCGCACCGCGTTGGTGGCCAGCTCGCTGACCACGATGGCCACGTCGCTGGCCAGGTTCACCCCGCAGCGCTGCTCGAGCCGCCAGCCGCGCAGCAGGCCCAGCGCGAAATGGCGGGCCTGCCGGGGGGCGTCCCGGTCGTGCGGGAAGGACCGGGTAGCACGGGAACGGGCCGGCGCCGGGGCGGTGCGGACCGGGCGGGCGGTGGCAGGCGGCGGCCCGACCACGGCCGCATGCAGTCGGCAGACCTCGGCCAGGGCGGCGCGCTGGTCGGCCCCGCTGGCGGGCGCCTCTGGGTAGCCGCAGTACAGCCCGAACGGGATATCACGGGCCAGGTCGTTCCACAGGCTTTCGAGTTCCAGGGCGGCGTTGAGCTGGCCCGCTTCCCAGAGCAGGGCGACCATCTCGCCGTACACCCGTACCGGCCGGCCGGCCGTGCCCGCCGCCCTGATCACCTGCCCGACCTCGGCATCAAAGCTGACCGGGTCCACCTCGCCGGCCACCGCGAACCGGTGCAGCAGGGCAACCGCGTCGATGGCCTGGTAGCGGCCTTCGGCCTGGGCCGCCGCGACATCGGCGTCTACCCCAGCCAGGTAGGACTCGAACATATCCCGGTGGGCCAGGGTGGCCACCACGACCACCGCGCAGCCACCAGCCAGCGCGTCGGCCAGGTACTGGCCCGCGCCCGCCGCGAGGTCCCAGTCCCGGGTGTAGAACTGGACCACGTGCCCGCGCTGGATCGTGCCCGCCACGCCGGGTGCGACGGCCACCGTCAGCCTCCATTTGCCGACAAAGTCCCAGGACACACCTACTGTACCCGGACAGTAACCAGTCATTCAGGGCTGAGCCGGGCCAGGCCCGGTCAGGCCGGCCAGGACGGGGTGTCCGGCAGGGCCGGGGAGAACACCCACAGCACCCGGGCCGGCCCGGTTCCGGCCGGGACCTGGAACGTGTGGCCGGTGCTGCCCGGGAACGTGAACGCGTCGCCCTGATCCAGGGTGACCAGCTGGCCGGCCACGGTGATCTCCAGCTGTCCGGCCAGGACGAAGACGAACTCGACGTCCGCGGGCAACGAGTAGGGTTCCGCGCCGCTGCCCCCGCCCGGCTCAATGTCGCTGAGGATGGCCTGCATCCGCTTCTCCCCCGACGGGGTGAGCAGGTACTCCCGCACCCCGCTGCCGCCGAAGTTGATCGGCGGGTAGGCGTCACGGCGGATGACCTCGCCCCGGGACGGCTGGAACAGCGACCCGGCCGAGATGTCCAGCGCCTCGCACAACCGGATCAGCGACGCGACGGAGACGTTGGCCAGGTCGCGTTCCAGCTTGGAGACGAACCCCTTGGTCAGCCCGCTCTGCTCGGCCACCTCGGCCATGCTCTTGCGGGCCGCCAGCCGGGCCGCCCGCAGCTGCGGGCCGATACCCGCACCGGCCGGGCCGTCGCTCCTGGCCGCGGGCACCGATCCCTCTTCCTGGCTCACCCACCACACCGCCTCACCGGTCACCCCCGCAACACCGCCTCGCCGCCAATCCCAGCCCGCCGCACTAGCCGTTATGAAACAAGGGTTGACAGTGAGGAAACCTGTGGTGATCAGACTGCCACCGGCCACCGGTACTGGGCTTCGGCCCCTCACCTACCTGGAGGCGAGATGGCGGCGCAGTCCCGGGCACAGGCAACAGTGGACGAGCTGGAAAGCGGGCTGCTCGGGCAGATCGAGGTGCACTCGATCGACTGGATCCCGGATCCGGAGCGGCACGGCAAGAACTGGCAGCAGAGCATGCTGTGGTTCCTGGGCAACTTCCAGTACTTCACGATCCCGATCGGCTTCGTCGGCCCGTCGCTCGGCCTGTCGCTGGGCTGGACGATCCTGGCCGGCGCGGCGGGCATCGCGGCCGGCACCCTGTTCATGGCGTTCCACGCCACCCAGGGCCCGATCTTCGGCCTGCCGCAGATGATCCAGACCCGGGCCCAGCTCGGCTACCGCGGCGTGGTCGTCGCGCTGTTCGCGGTGCTGTTCACCTACATGGCCTTCAACGTGGCCGACCAGGTGCTGATGAGCACCGGGCTGCACGGCGCGTTCGGCTGGAACGCCGGCCTGGTGGCCATCGCGACCGCGGTGCTGGCCGCCCTGCTGGCCATCTTCGGCTACGACTGGGTCGAGATCCCGTTCATGGTGCTGCCGCCGATCGCGGGCTTCTCCTACACCGGCTGGTTCCCCAACCACGTGACCAACGGTGTGGACTACTCCTGGCTGGTCGGCCTGGCCGTGTCCGGCCTGGTCTACTGGCTGGCCTGCCGGTCGCTGGACGTGTCCGCCGAGCAGTCGGCCATCGACGCCAGCGAACGCGAACTGCGCGCGATCGACGCGATTGCCGCGCAGGCCGCCGAGTCGTGAGCCCGGTCGCCGGCTAACCAGCCGCGGCGGCCTCCTCCAGCGTGGCGATGTCGAGCTTGGTCATCTTCAGCATGGCCGCGAAGACCCGGGCCGCCTTGGCCCGGTCCGGGTCGGTGTTCAAGTCCATGAGCACCGCCGGGACGACCTGCCAGGACAGCCCATACCGGTCGGTGACCCAGCCGCAGGCCACCTCCTGGCCGCCGTCAGCCAGCCGGCTCCAGTAATAATCCACTTCATCCTGGTCGGCGCACATGATCATGAGTGAAATCGCCTGGCTGAACGCGCGCCCGGTCCCGCCGTTCAGCGCGACGAACTTCTGCCCGTTCAGCTCGAACTCCACGGTCATCACCGCACCGGGTGTGCCGGGCCCGGCCTCGGTGTACCGGGCGATCCGGCTGATCTTGCCGTCCTTGAAGATGCCCGTGTAGAAGCGCGCCGCCTCCTCGCCCTCGGTGTCGAACCACAGGCATGTCGTCAGCCCATCCCCAGCCATCACGTCCTCCTCAGTTGCCGTGCGTCTGTCTCCTAGTGACGACCCGCTCGCCGCGTACTCACCGGCACCCGGGCGAACCATGACAATGTACCAATTTCACACAAAAGCCAAATTCGCCCGCGGCCGGTGATTCTTAGCGCATTCTTTTCCGTCCATCGCTATGGTGACCCGCATGAAAACAATGCCAGCCTGGGCCGCACGCGCCCTTATCGCCACGGCCGCCGCAGGCAGCCTCGCCGCCGCGCCGGCCAGTGGCGCCGTGGCCGCGACGCACGCGCCGGCGCTGCCCTGCAGTGCTTCGATGAGCAACAGCCACCCGAAGCAATACACCACGGTCAAGGTGAACGTGCACACCGCCGCGTTCGCCGGGGTGACGACGGTGGCGCACTACCGGACGACCAACACCAAGCACCATGGGACGGCCGGCCGCCGGGGGAACGTGTCCATTTCTTACTACATCAGCGGCGCCACGCCCGGATATAAGGTCAAGGTTTCGGTATCCGTGGTGAAGGGCAGCCGGCACGGCTCCTGCTCCACGTCGTTCACCCCGCACGCATAAGTCAGGCGGACTGGTACTGGCGGGCGGCTTCCTCGATCAGGGTCCGGCAGAACGCGGGCAGGTCGCCCGGATTCCGGCTGGTGATCAGCACGTTCGGGCCGGACCGGTCCACCTGGACCTCGGTGTCCACCCAGGTGCCGCCCGCGTTCTGGATGTCGGTCCGCAGGCTGGGCCACGAGGTCAGCGTCCGGCCCCGGACCAGGTCCGCTTCGACCACGGTCCACGGGGCGTGGCAGATGGCCGCGGCGGGCTTGCCCGCCTCGAACATGCCCCGGACGAACCGGACCGCGGCGGGCACGGTACGCAGGATGTCCGGGTTGGCCACCCCAGGCCGTAGCCGGCGAAGGTGAACCAGAACGCCAGGTCCACGCCCTCGGCCGTGAACACCTCGTTCAGCTCGCGCAAGTACCTGACCTGCTCACCCTCGTCGCGGATGTAGTCGCCGTCCAGCCGGGGCGGGTCGGCGTCCCGCTCGATGATGGCCCAGCCGGTGCCGCCACGGTCCCCCGCACCCGCGTAGCCACAGCAGCCGTACTCGGTGACGGCCAGCGGCTTGCCGTGGCCGGCGTGCTGGCGCAGCTCGGACCCGAACGTGGCGGCATTGCCGGCCTCCCGGTAGGCATCCACCGCCACGATGTCGAACGGTGCCCAGTCCACCGGCTCCCACAGGCCGGACGCATAGCTGACCGGGCCCGCGAACCGGCCGCGCACCTGCTCAGCGGTCTCGGCCAGGAACCCGTTCAGCCGGCCGGGCAGCGCGCCGAACGCGGCCATCAGCTCCTGGTCCCAGTGGCTCAGCCGGTCAACCCGTTCGAAGATGCTGCCTCCGGGCAGGAACCCGTCCGCGAACAGGCTCAGCTCACAGCCGGTGACCAGCACCACGGTCGCGCCGTCCCGGCGCAGCCGCTCGGCCCGGTCCGCGCACTCGGCGAACAGCGGGGCCAGCTCGGCCGTGGTCAGCTCGCACGGGAACGGGGCGAACCAGACCTCGAGCCCGGCGTCGGCCGCGTGCTGCGCGGCCAGGCTGAGCCGGTCTGGGTCCCCACCGGACACCCGGACCGCGGTGCAGCCCAGCTCGCCCGCGATCACCTGCATCTCCCGCCGCACGATGGCCGGGTCGAAGTCCTCCCGGCTGAGCCGCCCGCCGGGCGAGAAACCGGTGTCGTAGTTGATTCCCTTACCCCGCATCCGCGCACTCCCTGAGCATCCGCTCCATTGGCCCGGCGGCCACACCCGAGACCATCATGGCGAAGCCGATCGACCCGAGGGTTAGGAAGACCTGGTGTTCGACCGGGCCGAGGGGATCATCCGGCACCTGGCCGACGCCATCGCCACCCGCGCGCCCGGCGAGAGCCTGCTGGCCGCGGTGCGGCGGGATTACGCCGACGCGGTGGGCCGTGGCGATGTCACCCTGGGGCTGTCCAGCCCGGCCTTCGCCCGGATGATCCGGGACGCCCCCGCGCTGGCCAGCCGGGCCCTGGAGATGCTGAACCGTGCTGGCGGCCGGGGCGACCGCCGCGTTCGATCTGCTGGAGCCGTCACCCGGCCGCTACCTGATCCGTCCCGCGTAACCGAATCGTGACCGAAACGCCGGGCCGCAGGCAACAAATATTACAGAACGCGGACCCCATGTCCCATCGGCTAGGGATAGGGCCGGTACGTCACTAATCTCACCGGGGTAATGAGCGAGGGGTGCCGTGATCACTATGCGCTGAAAGGGATCTTGGTGAGGACGAGATACGACGGGCAGGATGGCGCTGCTCATCTGCCCAGAATGAACCGTCGGGTACTCGCGATAGCGCTCGGCATTACGGCTGCCGTGGGCGGAGTGGTCGGCGGTGTGGTCGCTGTACACGGCTCCGGCACGGCGGGCGTGAGCCTGTCGGCCAACTCGCAGACCGAGCACATGGCCCGCATGGGCCGCATGACCCAGCTGAGCACGGGCTGGACGTTCAGCACCCTCAACAACAGCAACGACCGCACGTTCAACCAGCTCCTGGGCGTCAACGACCACGGCCAGATCGCCGGCTACTTCGGGTCCGGGGCCAGGCGCCACCCGAACAAGGGCTACGTGATCAACCTGACCGGGGCGACCGCCTCGTTCCAGAACGAGAACTTCCCGGTCGGCAAGCAGACCCAGGTCATCGGAATTAATAACGTCGGGGTTACGGTCGGGTTCTGGTCCAGCCAGAACAAGAAGAACCTGTCGGACAATAACTTCGGGTTCTACACCCTGAACGGCGTGTTCCATAACGTCACGTTCCCCAGCCGGAACATGTCGAGCCCGCCGGTCACCCAGCTTCTCGGGGTGAACGATCGCGACATTGCCGTGGGCTTCTTCAATGGGGCCGCGGGCGATTCGCACGCGTTCGAGTTCAGCATCCGCGGTGGCTGGTTCCGCCGGCTGCATATCCCGGGCGCGGTGAGCAGCACCGCCACCGGGATCAACAACCGGGGCGAGATCGTCGGGTTCTTCTCGAACAAGAAGGGCAAGACCTTCGGCTTCGTGATCACCCCGCGCGGCACCGTCATCGAGTTCAACATCCCCGGCGCCAGCTCCACGATGGCGTTCGGCGTCAACAACTTCGGCGCGGTCGTCGGCACCTTCATGCGGGGTAGCGGCAACAACGCCAAGTCGTTCGGCTTCGTCTGGCGGCCGGGCCACGGCGTCACGGTGGTCAACGACCCGCTGGGCCGGGGCGCCACCACGCTGAACGGCATCAACGACGCCGGTGACCTGGTCGGGTTCTTCACCGACGCCCGGGGCAACACCGACGGCCTGCTGGTCGCCCACGGCGCCTTCACCGCGGCCACCGCGCCGCCGGTGACCGTGACGGGGACCGGCACCGGCACTGGCACTGGCACCACGCCGCAGCCGACCACCGGGCCGACGCACTTCTGACGAAGTAGCTCAGCACCAGCACAACCGCACAGAACAAGCAAACGGGCGGCCGGGACAACCCGGCCGCCCGTTGCCATGTCCTTTACCGCCCAGTGCCGGGGGTGAAGGACACGCCGCGCAGGACCTCACCGGACCGGGCCGCCTCGACGATGCGGAAGCTCTCCCCTCCGGGCAGCGTCTGCGCGCCCAGGCGGTCGGTGATGGTCACCACCTTGTTCGGGTCGGCGCCCTCGTCACCACCGCCACTGACGGTGGAGGTGACCGCCCAGATGGTCACCGTGCCGTCCGGGTTGACCCGGCCGGTGATGTTCCGCAGCCCGTCGGTGGCCGGTGCCCAGGGCAGCCCGGTGGCCGCGTTGTCCCCGGCCGGGTAGCCGGGCACCTGGTACGGCGTGCCCAGGCTGAGCCCGCTGGTCAGCGTGTAGGCGAGCCGCCAGCTGCCGTTCACCAGCACCCACTTCTGCAGCCCGGCCGTGGTCTGGGCGGCCGCCGTGGTGTACGTGCCCGAGGACGTGGCGTACGTGTTGTCCCCGTTGCCCTCGTCGGCCACGTACAGCGTGTGCGAGTTGGCGAACCACATGCCGAACGGGAACGAGGTGGCCGACTTCAGCGCGGTCGGGAAGCCCTTGAGCACGCACATGTTGTACGGGTACACGCCCTTGGTCTGCAGCAGCGCCGGGTCATAGGCGATAGGCGAGGTCGGCAGCGCCGCGCCGGGCTCGGGCAGGCCGGTCCCGGCCCGGCAACCCAGCGAACAGCTGATGCGAGTTGCCCGGCACGAGCGTTAGAAATGCGAAGTAGGTTTCGTTACGGCGAGAGCGCGGGCACGCGGCCCGCGCTGGCGCTCCTGATCACGTGACGGCGGAACAGCTCGGCGGACGGCAGCAGCCGCCGGTCCGCGGACCAGCTCAGCACCAGCTCGCGGGCCGCGCCCGGGTCGGTGATCTCCAGGTAGCGCAGCGGGCCGGGCGCGGCTTCCGGCGAGCCCGCCCGCGGCGCCGGGACGATGGCCACGCCCAGCCCGGCCGCCACGAAGCCGCGCACGGTGGACAGGTCTTCGCCCTCGAACACCACCTCCGGGCGGAACCCGGCCCGCTCGCACAGCTCATCGCCCAGCCTGCGCAGCGCGGACGTGCGGCCCAGGCTGACGAACGGCTCATCGGCCACCTCGGCCAGGCCGATCTCGTCCCGCGCGGCCAGCGGGTGATCGCCGCGCAGCGCCAGCCGCAGCGGCTCGACCATGATCAGCCGGGTGCGCACCGAAGGGCTGCGCCCGCGCCGGGTGCCGATCTCCAGGTCGGCCCGGCCGTCGTCCAGCGCCACCGCCTGAACCTCGTCCCTGACCTGGGTGAGCTGGAAGCTGACCTGCGGGTGCGCGGTGCGGAAGCTGCGCACCAGGGCCGGCACCAGCCAGGTCCCGACCGACTGCTGGAAGGCCAGCGCCACGGTGCCGGTGTCCGGCTCGATGAGCTGGCTGACCGCGGCGATCCCGTCGTCCAGTTGGTGCAGCAGCGCGTCCACGTGCCGCTTGAACACCGCTCCCGCGTGGGTCAGCCGCAGCGTTCGGCCGTGCCGCCGCAGCAGCGGCGTGCCCAGCTGCGATTCCAGCCGGGCCAGCGCACGCGACACCCCGGACTGGGTGACCATCTCCAGCTCGCTCACCTCGGTCACCGTGGTTCCGTCGGCGACCTGCTGGAACCAGCGCAGCGCATCCGTGTCCATATCCATGACCCTAGGTCATGAATAACCGTGACTCCATGACTGCGCAGCCTGGTGAAGCTGACGGCTTGACCCTCACGCGGCGTGAGGGCGGACAGTGGTGCCCGTGAGTGAGTACACCGTCGGCGCACTGGCCGGCAGTCCAGCTGATCGTCAGTCCGGCTGACCGTCAGTCCGGCTGACGGTCAGCTGGGGTGAGCGTCAGCGGCCGGGAAGACCAGCGGGAGGTGGCCGATGCCGACCACGCCGGCCGGCCAGGTCACCCGCGGCGCGCTCCCCGGTGCCAGCCGGTAATCCGGTATCCGGCGGTGCCACTCCTCGAGCGCCACCCGCATTTCCATCCGGGCCAGGTGCGATCCGAGGCAGCGGTGCGGCCCGCCGCCGAACGCCAGGTTCCGCTCCTGCCGGCCGAAGTCGATCGCGTCAGGGTCCGGGTGCCCGGCCGGGTCCCGGTCCGCGACCGCCACCATGACCTGCACCAGCGCACCCGAGGGGATGAGCCGCCCGGCCACCTCCACGTCCTGCGTGGTCACCCGGGGCACGAACAGCAGCGGGCCGTCCACCCGGAGGAGTTCCTCGACCGCGGCCGGGATCACCGCCGGGTCTTCGACCATCCTGTCCCGCAACGCGGGCTGGCTGGCCAGCACGGCGAAGGCGGTGCTCAGCGCCGAGGTGACCGTTTCCAGCCCGGCCAGCACGAACAGGAAGGCCAGCCCGTAGATCTCCTCGTCGGTCAGCCGGTCGTCGCCCGGTTCGGCCAGCAACTGGCCGAGCAGGCCGGCACTGGTGCCGTCGCGGCGCCGCTGCGTCACGTGCTCGACCAGGTACTCGAACAGTTCCGTACCCATCCGGACCGCGTGCTCGCCCCGGGTCTCCCCGGGCTGGCCGGGCTTGATCCGGACCAGGCCCTCCTTCCAGGTGTTCAGCCGGTCCCGGTCCTGCACCGGCAGGCCGAACAGGGTCAGGAACACCTGGGCGGGCAGCGGCACGGCCAGATCGGCGACCAGGTCACAGCGGCCGCGCTGGGCCACGCCGTCGATCAGCTCGCCGGCCAGCGCGCGGACCTGCGGCAGCCAGGCCGCGACGCCGCGCGGGCTGAAGAACGGCTGCAGGATGCGCCGGTACCGGGTGTGCTCGGGCGGGTCGAAGGCGATCGGCACCAGCGGCAGCGGGCTGCCCACCAGGTCGAACGCACGCCGCGAGGAGAAGAGCCCGGGATTTCGGAGGGCGAACTCGGCCGCCTCGGCGGAGGTGATCAGGTACGAGCCGAACGCGGTCCGCAGCACCGGGCCGGCCGCACGGAGGAAGCCGTAGGCGGCGGTCCGGTCCTCGGCCATCGGCAGCCGGTCCAGCCGAACGGGTTCTGGTGCTGCGGTCATCTCGGGTCCCCTCCTAGGTCTGGCCCGGGCCAGGACCTGGCAAACCCGCCGTCACCGGGCGGCTTACGCTGGTGGTAAGGACGCCGGGAAGGGCCAGCCGGGTGGCTGCGTTGCCTCTCTGTGAGGCAGATTCCGGCGGCCCCGGCGTGACGTGCGCCCCGGGGCGGACAGCAATGGAGGTGACGGGACTCGTGACGCTGCCGCAGGACACGACGGCCAAGTTCCAGGACTACGCGCACCCGGAGATGCTGGTCAGCACCGAGTGGCTGGCCGAGCACCTCGATGACCCCGGCCTGGTGGTGGCCGAATCCGACGAGGACGTGCTGCTGTACGAGACCGGGCACATCCCGGGCGCGGTCAAGCTGGACTGGCACACCGAGCTGAACGACCCGGTGACCCGGGACTACGTGGATGGCGCGGGTTTCGCCCGGCTGATGTCGGACAAGGGGATCTCCCGCGACACCACGCTGGTGCTGTACGGGGACCGGAACAACTGGTGGGCGGCGTACGCGCTGTGGGTGTGCACCCTGTTCGGCCACCCGGACGTGCGGCTGCTGGACGGCGGCCGGGCCAAGTGGATCGCCGAGGACCGGCCGCTGACCACCGCAGTCCCGGACCGCCCGGGCACCGACTACCCAGTGATCGAGCGAGATGATTCGCGAGTACGGGCGTTCCGCGACCAGGTCCGCGCGCATCTGGGCCAGCCGATGATCGACGTGCGCTCGCCGGGTGAGTACTCCGGCGAGTTGCTGCATATGCCGGACTACCCGCAGGAAGGGGCGCTGCGCGGCGGGCACATCCCCGGCGCGGTGAACATCCCGTGGGCCCGGGCGGCCGCCGAGGACGCGACGTTCCGTAGCCGCAAGGAACTCGAAGCCATCTACGCCGGCGAGGCCGGCCTCAGCCCGGCCGACGACGTGGTCGTGTACTGCCGGATCGGTGAGCGGTCCAGCCACACCTGGTTCGTGCTGACCCACCTGCTCGGCTACCCGGCCGTGCGCAACTACGACGGCTCCTGGACCGAGTGGGGTAACAGCGTCGGCGTGCCCATCACCAGGGGAGGCAAGCCGTGACCACGGCGGGCACGCTGAACCCACGGCTGCAGGACATCGTGGACGACTTCGGCGCGGTATCCGGCCAGGAGAAGCTGCAGTTGCTGCTGGAGTTGTCGGCTGAGCTCCCGGCGCTGCCGGAGCGGTACGCCACGCACCGCGACCGGCTGGAACCGGTGCCCGAGTGCCAGTCGCCGCTGTTCCTGGCGGTCGAGGTGGACGACGACCAGACCGTGCACCTGTTCTTCGACGCACCGCCCGAGGCCCCGACCACCCGCGGGTTCGCCAGCATCCTGTACGCCGGGCTTGACGGGCTGAGCGCTCCCGAGATCCTGGCCACCCCGGCCGAATTCACCACCGCCCTCGGGCTGCAGGACCTGGTCAGCCCGCTGCGGCTGCGCGGCATGGCGGCCATGCTGGCCCGGATCAAGCGCCAGGTCCAGGAGCGGTCCAGCTAGCACGGACCGCTCCAGTCACCGCCCGGGGGCAGGCAGCACGAGGGCGCAGCTACCTAGCATGCGTTGTTGCGAGTAAGTTGCAATAAGGCCTAGGCTGCTGGCAGCGAGCCCCCCGCCCGGAAGGTGCCAGATGGCTGACCCGCGCGCCCGGCTGACCAGGATCCGTGACGGGCTGACCCCGCGCGAGTGGTCCCGGGCGATCGCGATGGCGCTGACGGTCGTGGCGCTCAACGTGGCCGGCTGGGCCATGCTGGCCGCCGCGGTCAGCGGTCACTTCCACATCAGCAAGACCGAGACGTTCGGCTTCACCACCGGCATCCTGGCCTACACGCTGGGCATGCGGCACGCGTTCGACGCCGACCACATCGCGGCCATCGACAACACCACCCGCAAGCTGGTGAGCGAGGGCAAACGGCCGCTGTCCACGGGCTTCTGGTTCTCGCTGGGCCACTCCAGCGTGGTGTTCGTGCTGGCGCTGCTGCTGAACTTCGGCATCCGGTCGCTGGACGAGCAGGTCAGGAACTCCAGCTCGCAGTTGCAGTACACGACCAACATCATCGGCACCATGGTGTCCGGGGTGTTCCTGTTCCTGATCGCCGCGATCAACATCGTGATCCTGGCCGGCATCGTCCGGATGTTCCGCGACATGCGCGCGGGCCGCTACAACGACGAGCAACTGGAAGAGCAGCTCAACAAACGCGGCCTGATGAACCGGTTCCTGGGCCCGCTGGCCAGGCGGATCGACTCGCCGTGGAAGATGTACCCGATCGGCTTCCTGTTCGGCCTGGGCTTCGACACCGCGACCGAGGTGGCCCTGCTGGTGCTGGCCGGCACCGCGGTCATCGGCGGGCTGCCGTTCTACGCGGTGCTGTCGCTGCCGATCCTGTTCGCGGCCGGGATGAGCCTGTTCGACACGGCCGACGGCTGCTTCATGAACTTCGCCTACGACTGGGCCTTCGCCCGGCCGGTGCGCAAGGTCTACTACAACCTCACCATCACCGCGCTGTCGGTGTTCGTGGCGGTGTTCATCGGCGCGGTCGAGGTGCTCGGCCTGCTCGGCCAGGACGGCAACCTGACCGGCCCCGGCTGGTCCTGGGTAGCCAGCTTTGACATCAACAAGGCCGGTTTCGTCATCGTCGGCGTGTTCGTGCTGACCTGGGTGGCCGCCCTGGCCATCTGGCGGTTCGGCAAGATCGAGCAGAAGTGGGACCTCGCCGCCAGCACCCAGTGCAACGACTAGCCTCGCCCCAAAGGGGGCGCGCCGCCGACCTGGACAGTGAAGAGGGTTGGGGAGGCGGGTGGG
>Ga0335085_10012263_pt1 | contig 12638 bp, 12 predicted proteins | sample Lox_Sample_45_FD_206712 | JGI IMG/M metagenome (GOLD analysis project Ga0335085, IMG submission 206712) | Soil microbial communities from Loxahatchee National Wildlife Refuge, Florida, United States - Lox_Sample_4.5 | ecosystem: Environmental > Terrestrial > Soil > Wetlands | place: USA...
CATCTGGCGTAAGCCGGATTGTCTCCGGTCACGAAGGTATCACCGCCGTCGCCTTCCCACTTTTCCAGGACCGGGCCGATGTCGATCAGAAAGATATCGTCCTCGCCGAGCACGACGCCTGGATCGGAGGGGGCTCCGAAAGTCTTGGTGGTATTGGTGCCGAAGCGGACATAGACATCGTGCCAGCCTTGGATCATTCCATGACCGGCCAGAATGTCCTTGGCCATTTCGACCGCGTCCTCCTCGACCATGCCGGGCTTGCAGCGCGCAGCGATTTCGTGGATCGCGTTGCGCGTAATGCGGCGCACTTCCAGCATCTTTTCCTTCGTAAACGCGGCGCCCACGTGCTCCAGCGCGCTGCGATCATCATCATCGATTTTTTCGGCGACGGCAGACATGTCGTGTCTCCTCTTGTTGACGGTTACTCACAGGCACTCACTTCCAAGCCATCGAGTTCGCTTGTCAGCGTAATTCGGCAGGAGAGGCGTTCGCCCGCGCGCGCCTTTAGATGGCATAGCAGCTGTTGTTCGCGTTTCTGAGGCGGTGCGAGGCGCGCAGCCCATGCCTCCGGGAAAGCGACTCGGCAGGTTCCGCAAACGCCTTTGCCGCCGCATACCGCCGCAAGGCCAAATCCGGCTCGATTGAGAACGGGCATCAATGCCTCGCCCATGCTCGCCATCACGTCGCGGGATTGGTGCGCCTGCCACACAACTAGTCTGAGGTACGGCGCTTCAGCGCGGGAATCCCCGGCATCCGTCTGATGCGCGGATGCCGGGGACGGGGGAACGATCTGCTCCATGCTATTCCGCAGCCGTTGCCGTTCCGCCAAAGCGGTCGTGAAGCAGCTGCAGGTCGGCGCGGACTGACGCCGATGCCGAGGGCTGTCGCCGGTAGAACGAGAGTATCCATGCGATGCCGATAACGAGATAGGCGAGGAAGAAATACGGGAAGTACATCACCGGCGCGGGCGGTACCGGATAGACCGAACCCGCTGCGGGGATGGCAAGCAGCGCCAGCGAGGCGACGCAGCCCGCGATGTCGACGGGTGTGAGTTGGCCCAGAGACTTCAAATACATCGGTGCGGCCAACGTGACCAGCGCATAGGCCACGATGAAACCGAACGCAGCGCAGGTGCCGGCATCGTTGAAGAGATCGAGTGTGGCGACATGGTTGAGTGTGGCGATCGCCGGCACGACGAAGGCCGTGATCGCCATCAGCGTGACGGCGATGTGGGGTGTCTCGTTTGTTTCGTGCGCCGTGGCGGTAGAGGAATGGAAGATGCCGTGACGGCCCATGGCATAGATGACGCGCCCGCCCGCATTGATGCAGCTCAGGCACAGCGCGAAGAAGCTGATCATGGCGCCGAGCGACAGCGGCGCCTGCAGGAACGACACATGAGCCAGCTGTGCCATCGTATTCAGCGGCGCATCGAGCTTGTCGAGCGTGGTGGAATAACCTCTCGTCGCCATCACCATCACATAGGTGACGAAGACGAAAAATACTCCCGCCACGATCAGGCTCATGTTGACGGCTTTGGGGATCGTTCGGAGAGGATTGTGCGCCTCGTCGCCGAAGGCCGTCGCGCACTCGAAGCCTACCAGCGAGAAGATCGCCACAACGACACCCAGGCCCACGCTCGACCACGGCAGTTTGCCGACGTCGAACTGGGGCGCGTCGATCGCCAAATGATGCTGGCCCAGCACAATGAAGCACAGCCCCAGGATGAGCGCCATGGAGACGCCTTCGCAGACCAGCATCATGATCGCGGACAACTGAACGTTCTTCCACGCGCAAAGCCAGGCAGCGCCGACGCAAACCGCAAACAGGAGATAGGGGGAGGCGGTGATGCCCACCATCGCGAGCAGTTTGCCGGCAAAGATGGTGAAGCCGGTCACGCCGGCCATGGAGATGCCCAGATAGGCCCAGATCAGCGACCAGCCGCCGATTGCCCCCGAGGTGAGCCCGAGCCCGCGGCAGATGTAAGCATACATTGAACCCGACATCGTCGAACGCTTGGCGAACTGATTGAGATTGAAGGCCACGAACAGGAGCATCACGGTGCCCAGGGCATAGGGCAGCCAGCTCCAATCACCGGTGTTGGAATACATCACCGGAATGATCAGCGCCGCGGTCATGGTGGGCGAAATCAGCGCCACCGCCTGGGCGAGTAGTTCGGTATACGAAAGGCAATTTGCCTTGAGTTGCCGTGAAGACATGACAGCGCGGTCCCTTGCAAAGGTTGGCCCACTTGCGCCGTTGGTTCCTTCACGAGCCTCCCGGGTCCGCTGTGCAGCAATTGCAAATAGGCTATGCTCGCACTGGTCCAGTCAGAACCTCCAGTTTGTAAATAGGAGATGGTCCAGGATGCTTCGTCCCTGGGAATTGAAAATCGTCATCCGGCGCAGTGCCAAGACCGCCGTTTTTTTGCAGATCGCCCACGCCGTCGCCGACGAGATCAAGCGGGGTCGGCTCGCACCCGGCACCGCACTGCCTGGCAGCCGCGAGCTTGCAGCAAGCCTGAGGATCAATCGCAAGACCGTGATCCAGGCCTATGCCGAACTGGAAGCGCAGGGCTGGGTCATGAGCGAGAAACAGCGCGGCACGTTCGTGGCGTCGCATTTGCCCGAAGTCGAGATCAGCAATGAAGCACCACGTCGCAAGGGACACATCCCCGAACGGCCCCATTTCCGATTGATCGGCACGGCTCCGAACATCCCGCTCATTCTGCCCAAGAAAAATGTTCTGGTCTTCGATGACGGCACGCCCGACACCCGCCATATCCCCGTCGACGCGCTTGCGCGCGCTTACCGCAATGCGTTGCTCAGGCACGTCGCGCGGGGGCGGCTCGGCTACGGCGATCCGCGCGGCACCGTCGAACTCAGGACCGCAATCTCCTCGATGCTGAACATCAATCGCGGCTTGACCACGACACCCGACAATGTCTGCCTCACGCGCGGCAGCCAGATGGCGATCTATCTCGCCGCGCGCATTCTGGCGGGACACGGCGACGCGGTCGTCGTCGAGGAGTTCAGCTACGTACCCGCCCGCGAAGCCTTTCGACACACGGGCGCAGAGGTCGTACCGGTACCGCTCGACGCGCAGGGGATGCGCGTCGACGAGCTGGAAAAAATTTGCCGCCGGAAACGCGTGCGCGCAGTCTATGTCACACCCCATCACCAGTTTCCGACCACGGTGCTGATGAAGCCCGACCGTCGCTTGCGCCTCTTGGCGCTTGCGGCGCAGTTCGGCTTTGCCATCGTCGAGGACGATTACGATCACGAATTCCATTTCGCGCATCAACCGATGCTGCCGCTGATCAGCTTCGAAATGTCCGGCAAGGTTGTGTACATCGGCTCGTTCTCGAAAATCCTCAGCCCCAGTCTGCGATTGGGTTACCTCGTGGGACCGAAAGAGTTCATCGATCGTGCCGCCAGCGAAATCATGATGATCGACCGACAGGGCGATCCGGCGACCGAAGGTGCGGTGAGTGAATTGATCGATTCCGGCGAAATGCACCGACACATCCGCAAGGTGATGAAGCTCTACGAACAGCGTCGCGAATATTTCGCCGATTTGCTGACGCGATCCTTTGGGGACTTCATAGAGTTCACGCTGCCTGAAGGCGGCCTGGCGTTCTGGGTGCAATTCAAAGGCGTCGACTCCGATCGGCTGGCTGCCGTTGCGGCCAGACAGGGCGTGACGATACTGCCGGCTTCCATGTTTGCGACAGTCCCGCGCGCATTTTATGCTGCCCGGCTTGGCTTTGCCGGAATGGACCTGCCCGAGTTGAAGAGGGCGACCCAAAGGCTGCGAACGGCTTATGACGAAGCGGCGTAACCGCAACTCCATGGTCCAGACACCGGAATCCGCGGCGAACATTGGATCCGGACACCGGCATCCGGGATATCCCGGCCCTTCCCTCGTCATCGCGGCCGCCGGGGCAGCGCACGCGCTGGGGCCGGCATCGGTTTAAGCGTATAATCCGATAGGCCTTTCGGCCGGCGGCAACTTCCGCCAGAGTTGTTGAGCGACGTGGGGGCCAGGATTACCCGATGGAACAGATCGACAGCATCGCGCAAGCCGCGAAAGACGGTGATGTTTCGGCCATGACGGCTCTGGGCAAGCGCAAGCTTGCCGAGGCCGCCAAGACCGGCGTCCGCACCTTGGAAGAGGGTTACGAACTGCTGCAGGCCGCCGCCGGAAAAGGAAGTGCCGAGGCCGATTACTTCATCTCCCTGATAGACGGCATATTCGCCAAGGAGCAGCACGAGTGGTCGCTGGCGCTCGCGCATCTGCGACGCTCGGCCGAGCGGGGCTGGCAATCCGCCCGCCAGCAATTGTGTCTATTGGCCACCGACCGCGAACTCGCCGCAGCTGCGCTGTCGGGGCAATGCGACGACGACGTCTGGGAGAAATTGCGTGCCACGATCGATATCGCGGCGCTGCTGGCTTCGCCCGCCGCCACGGAGATTTCGCAGACGCCGCGCATCAAGATCATCGAGGGGTTTGCGAGCACGGCGGAATGCGCGTGGATGATCGAGCAAAGCCGCGGGCGCATCGAGTACGCGCGCGTCTTTGAGCCGGCAACAGGCATGAACAGGATCGACAATCTCGTGCGAACGAACGGACACGCGTGGTTCGATATCCTCGATGCAAATTTCGTCCTTATGCTGCTGCGCGCGCGCATTGCGCTGGCGACCGGGTCTGCAAGGCCGTCCCTCGAACCAACTTCCGTCATGCACTACGCGGGCGGACAAAAATTCGCCGAGCATGCCGACTGGTACGATGCCACCGAGCCTCACGGCGCAGCGCAGATCCGCTTGCACGGCCAGCGTGTTGCGACCTTCCTCCTCTACCTCAACGATGGCTTTGAAGGCGCCGAGACTGAATTTCCATTGATAGGTTGGCGATACAAAGGCGCACCCGGAGATGCCCTGTTTTTCATGAACGTCGATGAAGCCGGCAAAGCCGACCGGTTGACGCGGCATACAGGGCTTCCGCCGACAAGCGGTGAGAAATGGCTGTTATCGCAATGGATACGCGGGGTTCCGGGTGTCGGTCTTTGACATGCGATGAGATTTGGTTCGTACACAGATGTTTTCACACGAGGCTGTCATCTAGGCTCGGCGCCGCGCCAGCTCTCACCGTGGTCGGCCAGCAATATTCCAGTGGGCGCGGCTTGGCCGGGATGACAGGAAATGCAGTTATGAAGGCTCTGCGCGCGGACCAAATCTCACCGTGCTCCACCACGGACGAGGGCGTCCACACGCGCTCGCGCTGACGCCGGATTGGTTGCGCGCTCCCGCTACTGCGTCACCTTGAAGGCCGTCTTGCTTTTGACGCTGCCGCCGGGCGTGGTGATTGCGATCTTGCCGGTTTTTGCTCCCGCCGGAACTTTGGTGGTGAGCTTGGCGTCCGAGTTCACGGTGTAGGTGGTCACCGGCGTGCCGCCGAACGTGATTCTCTCCGCCTGAATGAGGCCCGCGCCATCAAGCGTGATCGTGTCGCCGACTTTTCCCTTGAGCGGCGAAAAGCCCGTCAGCTGCGGCGCCACGCGGAATATTGTGCTGCTCGTCAGGTGACCGGACGTCATCTCGACGGTCACGAATCCGGTTTCGCCGGACGGAACCGCGGCCGTCAGATAGGTGTCGGATATGACGTGGAAGCTCGCCGGCGTGCCGTTGAATTCGACGCCGATCGCCTGGGCAAATCCCTTGCCGAGTGCGCCCACCGTGTCTCCCACCTTGCCGGCATTCGTGAGCAGCTTGAGGAACGGCGCGAGGCCTGCGTCGAAGCCGTAGACCACGCCGTAGCCCGCCGCGCCGCCGCGGTCGGTAATGCCGTACAGCGCGCCATTCGTGTGTTGCATCGGCGTTGCGTAGGCGCCGTTGCCGTTCGGTCCGTCGAAATTGTAAAGCACCGTGTAGGCGCCGTCGGTCGTCATCGAGAAAATGACGCCGTCGCCGTTGAGGCCGCCCCAGATGGTGGCGCCGTAGAGGTTGCCGTCGGCGCCGGCAATCAGACCGGCGTAGGCTTGATAGCCGTCGATGGTGTTCTTGTTGTCCCAGTCGACCATCACGCGGTAGGTGCCCGAAGGCGTGATGCGATAGATGACGCCGGCATTGGCGGTGCCGCCCGCCGTGGTGGTGCCGTAGAAATTTCCGTCGGAGCCGGCGGCCAGGCCGCCGGTCGGATAGGAGCCGGACGCCATGTCGAAGCTGTGCAGGATCGTGCTGTGCGTGCCGGCAATCCGGTAGACGGTGCCGGCCGAGTTGGTGCCGCCGAACTGGGTGACGCCGTAGAACGAGCCGTCCTTGGCCTGGACGAGCGGGCCATAGCTGGTGCCGGGGATGGTGGTGATGACCGAGACGACGCCGGCCGGAGACATGCGGAAGGCGGTACCGGGATAAGACGTGCCGTAGAAATTGCCGTCGGCGCCGAGCATCAGCGGCGACACCGGATATTCGCCATCCGCCGCGCCCTTGAAGTCGTACATCACGGTGAAGGCGCCGGCCGGGGAGATCCTGAAGATGTTGCCGGCGCCGTTGGTGCCGCCCAGCTCGGCCATGCCGTAGAGATTGCCGTCGAGCCCGAGCGTGAGGCCGCCGACCGGCGTGGCTCCATGCGGACCGTCGAAATTGTGCAGGACCGTGAAGCCGCCGGAAGGTCCGATCTTGAAAATCGTGCCTTTGCTGTGCGTTCCGCCGGTCGAGGTGACGCCGTAGAGATTGTTGTCGCGGCTTTCGGTCATCAGCCACGGAAAATTGGCGCTGCTTCCGGAATAGACGTCGAAGTCGTGCAGGTCCTGATAGCCGGCGGCGAACGCAGGCTGTCCCCAGGCCAGCGTGAATGGCAGAAGCAGCATGGCTGCACGGCGCGAAAGGATGCGGGCTCTCTGCTTGAGCGCAGCACTGGCGTAACGGCGAAGACCCGACCGGCTGGACGACATCATCAGGGCACCCCCGAGTTGGCCTGGCAACGGCGCGCTTGGCCGTGCCGCGCAGCGCAACCATAGCGTAGGACGCCGTCCGACGAAAATTCCGGTTGGCGGCGGCCGGCCCGGATCACTGGCTCCGGTTTATTGGCTATTGAGCGGCTTGCTCGGTACTGCGCCCGAGAAAGCACCGCGCGGAATTTCGCTGGCACCGTTTGATCAAAACGTGTACGGTGACCGGCATAACGGAATCGCGCGCCCGGCCCGAGAGAGCTGGGTTTTTTGTTGCCGCGGTGTGCTGTTTCGCGGCGCCGCCATTTCCCCGGCGGCGCAATTCCCCTGTTCTTCGAAAATATCGATCCGTCAACGCATTGAATTTGCGTGCAGAATCGCGCGAACAGAGCGGAATTTCTTTTCGCCCCTGTTTTTTGCCCTGTTATCCGCCCTGTTCCGTCTCAAAGTCCTTCGAACAATGCCGTCGAGAGGTAGCGTTCTGCGAAGGACGGAATGATCGCGACGATCATCTTGCCCGCCATGTCGGGGCGCGCGCCGACTTCGAGAGCGGCGGCAACCGCGGCGCCCGAGGAAATGCCCACCGGGATTCCCTCCATGCGCGCAAGCTTGCGCGCCATCTCGAACGAGGTCTCGTTGGAAATCGTGATGATCTCGTCGACGACGCGCCGGTCCATGATGGCCGGCACGAAGCCGGCGCCGATCCCTTGAATCTTGTGCGGTCCGGCCTGGCCGCCGGACAGCACAGGCGAATCCTCCGGCTCGAGCGCAATCATCCTCACGCCGGGCTTGCGCGCTTTCAGCACTTGTCCAACGCCGGTGATGGTACCGGCCGTGCCGACACCGGAAATGACCACATCGACGCCGCCTTTCGTGTCGTTCCAGATCTCCTCGGCCGTGGTGCGGCGGTGAATTTCGGGATTGGCCGGATTTTCGAACTGCTGCGGCATCACCGCGCCCGGAGTCGCGGCGATGATTTCCTGCGCCTTGGCGATGGCGCCGCGCATGCCTTTGCTTGCATCGGTCAGCACCAGTTCGGCGCCCAGCAGAAGCAGCATCTTGCGCCGCTCGATCGACATCGATTCCGGCATGACGAGAATGAGACGATATCCTTTCGCGGCCGCCACGAAAGCGAGCGCGATGCCCGTGTTGCCGCTGGTGGGCTCGACCAGTGTCGACTTTCCCGGCGCGATGATGCCTTGCGCTTCCATCGCTTCCACCATCGCCACGCCGATGCGATCCTTGACGCTGGCAAGCGGATTGAAGAATTCCAGCTTGAGCAGAATGTCCGCCTTGCAACCGGCTTCCTTCGGCAGGCGATTGAGGCGCACCAGCGGCGTGTCGCCGATCGTCTGGGTGATCGAGTCATAGATACGGCCGCGGCCGGGAACGCGTTCCGGTACGGCTTTCGCAGCGTGCGACATGAGGGTCTCCTAGATTGCGAAGTCGGCGGTAGGCTGGTTGACGTCCTCGACGCCGGCGGCGCGCGCGCGCTGGCAGAGGTCTTCTATGGAGATGGCATCGAGCCGCGCCATCAGCTCGTCCTGCAGTCTCTGGATGAGCGGACTGACGATGCGCGCGCCCAGTTCGGAGCGTGGGCTGGCGTCTTCCTGCTCCGCATCCTCGATGCTTTCGGCCACGCGCACGATATCGCCGACCGAAATGCGCCGGCGCTCTCTGGCAAGGCGATAGCCGCCGCGCGGTCCGCGCACACCCTTGAGAATGCCCGCGCGCACCAGCTGCTGCATGACCTGTTCGAGATAGCGTTGCGGCACGCCCTGTCGCGCGGTGATCTCCTTGGCCTGCACCGGCTCGGGCCGCGCGTTGAACGCGATGTCGATCACCGCTTCGAGCGCCAGGAGAGTTTTTCGCGAAAGTCTGAGCATGGCGGTCAAGTGGAGGTGTGTTCCAATCCGGTCGATCCGAAGCCGCCGGCGCCGCGCGCGCTGTGAGGCAATTCCGCCGCCTCGACGAGCACGGCCCGTTCGTGGCGGGCGATGACGAGCTGGGCGATTTTCATGCCACGGCGCACGCGGAAGTTCGCCTCGCCGAGATTGACGAGGATCGCCTTCACCTCGCCGCGATAGTCGCTGTCGATCGTGCCGGGCGCATTGAGCAGCGTGATGCCGTGATTGAGCGCAAGGCCGGAGCGCGGCCGGACCTGCGCCTCGAATCCTTCGGGCAGCGCCATCGCGATGCCGCAAGGCACCGCGGCGCGTGCGCCCGGCGCGATGTCGATGTCCGCATCGTTGGCGGCGAGCAGATCGAGTCCGGCAGCGCCATGCGTTGCATAGGCGGGCAGCGGCAGATCGCGGGCATGGGCAAGTTTCGTCACGGCGATCCTCATGCGGCTTGTCCGCTCAATGCATGGGCGATGCGTTCCGCCAGCCTGCGGCCTACTTCGGCCTTGTCGAGAAGCGGCCAGTCTTCCACCGCGTCCGCCGTGATGAGGTGCACGCGGTTGGCGTCGCCGCCCATGATGCCGGTTCCCGGGCTTACGTCGTTGGCGACGATCCAGTCGCAGCCTTTGCGCGAACGCTTGTCCTGCGCGTGTGCGACCACGTCCTCCGTCTCCGCGGCGAAACCGACGACGAGGGCAGGGCGGCTTGCAGCGCGGGAGATCGTGGCAAGAATGTCCGGGTTTTCCGCCAGCGCGATCACCGGCGCCGTGCGGTCCTGCTTCTTGAGCTTCCGATTGGCCATCGCTTCCGGACGCCAATCGGCAACAGCCGCCGTGCACACCGCGACATCCACCGGCAGCAGCGATTCACACGCGGCGAGCATTTCGCGCGCCGTTTCGACGCGCACGAGCTTGACGCGCGCCGGCGCCGCGATCTCGACGGGGCCCGACACGAGAGTCGTTTTCGCACCGGCTTCGGCAAGCGCGCGCGCGATCGCATAGCCCTGCTTGCCGGAGGAACGATTGGAGATGAAGCGAACCGGGTCGAGCGGCTCGTGCGTGGGGCCGGCCGTGACCAGCGCCGTCCGCCCGGCCAGCGGGCCGGCGCGCATCAGGGTGTTCTCGATCGCCGCCAGGATCTCGAGGGGCTCGGCCATGCGGCCGGGCCCGAACTCGCCGCAGGCCATCTCGCCGTCGTTGGGACCGACGAACAGCACGCCGGAATTCTTCAGAAGCGCGAGATTTCTCTGCGTCGATGCATGGGTCCACATGCGTACGTTCATGGCCGGCGCCATGAGGACGGGCTTGTCGGTGGCGAGCAGCGCCGTCGAGGCAAGGTCGCCGGCATGGCCGCCGGCCAGTTTGGCCATCAGGTCCGCCGTCGCCGGCGCGACGACGACCAGATCGGCCGAACGGGACAATTCGATATGCCCCATCTCCGACTCGTCGGTGAGGCTGAACAGGTCCTGGAAGACCTTCTCGCCGGCCAAAGCCGAGACCGACAGCGGCGTCACGAATTCCGCTCCCGCCCGGGTCAGGATCGTCCGCACGCCGTGTCCGCGCTCGCGCAAGCGGCGGATGAGCTCCAGCGCCTTGTACGCGGCGATGCCGCCGCCAATGATCAGAAGGATTCTTCTGCCGTCCATCCGTCGGTCTCCCCACGCCATAGTCCAGCGCGGCTGGGGGAATATATAGGGAATAACGAGCCGGAAGTGTAGTTTTTTGGTGGGACTTGGGGCCGCGCACCCCAACTTCGGCAGTGTTGCGCAAATGTGCCGGTGCGCCGAAAGCGTAGATTCGTGTCCGACGGAACTCTAGCGTTAATCGCTCGCTTACCCTGATGCGCGATCATGCAAGCGTTGACAGGGAGGCTCTCATGCGGGCCGGGGATCTCTGCCAGCTCGCGGCCGAGCTGGTTTCCGAACACGGTGACGAAGCGCTGCAGTTTGCACGCCGCGCCACCGCCGAATACGCATCCGAAGGCGTCACCGATCGCGCCCAGTTCTGGTATGCGCTGTCTCTGTTCCTCGACGACATCGTTGCGCAGCGCCTCGATCCCGATCTGCCGATCGTGCTCCACTGAAGTGTGAGCTGCCCGGAGGCAGCGCCCCGGGCAAGCCTTTGCCGCGCGAAGCGTGGCGTGTGATCGCTTGCCGGTTGCACTGTCCCTTAGGGAAATCCCTAGCTTGAGCGGTTGGCGGCGCAGCGTATCGTCCGCCGATTGCCGCGCCGAAAGGCGCAGGCCGGGGCGTCGGGGGCAGCTATTTTATGCCGTGCTGTCCTCGGCGCTTCCCATAAACCCCAGTCTGTCTCGAACCTTGCTTTTCGGCTGGTCGCCCCTTGGCGTACTGCGCTCGATCGCGGCGGCCAGCGCTTGCCAGTCGCAGGCGAGCTTCAGATAGCCCTCTTGAAGATCGCTGGTCGGCATCGTCTCGGCTCGCAGTCGGGCTTGCTCTGCGAGCCACAGATATTTTTTGAGCCGCTGCCGCACGGACAGGTGTTCGGGATTGTCGAGCATTGTCAGTCCGCCCGCGTCGCTGCTGCCACAATTCAAACGTGGTGGGTCATGCGGGGTTCCGGATACGCGTGTGTTCCAAACGTATCCGGCTGTGGGTCTTTGCGATCGCGGTCTACTCGGGTGCCGACTGTCTTACGCGATGCCGGTAGTCGCGAGGCGCCTCTCCAATCTCCAGGCGAAAGACCTTGGCGAATGCGGAAGGGCTCTCGAAGCCGCAGCGCGCCGCGATTTCGCCGACCGGCTCGTCGCTCTCGCTGAGCAGCGAGACGGCCTGCAGGAGCCGGCTTCGTTGCCGATAGGATTCCCAGGTGATGCCGGTCTCTTCCTTGAGGTGCCGCCGCAGCGTTCTCACCGAGATGCCGGCATGACTGCAGATGTCGGACAATCTCAGGTCCATGTGTCGATGGGTGTAGTCGAGCGCGCGTCTTACGCGCGGATCCCTGCTCGTAGGCAGAAAGAGATTCGCCTCGCGTTCGATCCATTCGGCGCACAATTGCGACATGGCCCGGAAATACGCGGCGCGCAACGGCGTGGCCTCCGAATCGAGCGTCCATCGCATGGCTTCGCGCATCATCTCGCGCATCAGGTCGGAAACCATCAGCGTGCGCACGCGCCGCGCGCCATCGTTCACCATCGGCCCGGCGAAAAATATGGAAACCCAGCGAATGCCGTTGATGCGCGTACAGTGCGGCACGCCGGCGGGAATCCACGCCGCCAGCTGCCGGGGAATGAGATTGCGGCCGCGCGTGCTTTCCACCTCGATGGCGCCTTCGAAGGCGTAAAGCAGCTTGTGCATGTCGTGAAAGTGCCATTGCAGATCCACGAACATGCCCTGGCCGTAGATCGCGCCGGCTTCGGATGTCGTGCCGGATGCGCATACGGGCATCAGCTTCGCCTCGCCGGGCGAGCTGGCAAGCGGCGCCGGCTGCTTCGATCGCGGCGACCCCTTCAGCGTCAGGGCGCCTTGCGGCTTGAGTGTCGGATTGAGCATCCTGGCAAGCGGGCTTTCGGTATCTCGGCACGGGCGGCCAAGGATAGCGGAGGTACCCCGGATATTCACGGACGAAATCGCCTGCCCGCCGACGGCGGATTGGCCCTTTAGGACGCGAGTTTGGCCCCTTCCGGCGCGCCGGCCGCCTCGGGGTCTGGCACATTGCAATGCGGCACGGAGAGTCGAGAAGGGCACGCCGACCGATTTCGATCCGCATCCGGAAACTCACCGCGAGGAGCACAGCCATGAATATGCCGATCCTGCACGACGCGTCGGTCTTCGG